>NHCFI00100__coassemble_2415_pt1 | contig 3507 bp, 3 predicted proteins | sample NHCFI00100__metabat2_low_PE_012 | metagenome-assembled genome bin NHCFI00100 | reverse complement strand
TTCAACTCCTAAATTTTTACCAGTTGTACCTGCAGTCTTACCATTTTCAACAAATGATTGCCATCCAATATTTGAAACATGTGCTGAATATTTTAACTCAGGCGAATCATTTGTTTCTTCAGATGAACTACTTGTTGTAGTAGTCGTTGTAGTTGCAGTCGTACTCGTACTCGTAGTTGTTGACTCTGTAGTCTTAGTACCACTTAGGTTTGTTTCAGTACTTTCACTACTAGAACTACTTGTTTTTTCATTGGTTGATAATGTACTTTCTTGTGTGCTCAACGTTTTCTCAGCACTTGATGATGTACTTGTAACAGCTATATTGCTTGAACTTGTACTCCCATCATCAGCAAGTAATTGACCAGTGATAGAAAAAGATGTAAGTAAAACAGCACCCAAGCAAATTTTCTTTAAACGTACCTTTTTCATAATATTTTCCCCATATAAATACTTTAAATTATATTTAATTAAACCAATTAAATTAATCTAGTAATTATTATATGCACCTCACCCCTAAAAAATTAGTACATTCATGAATTTTTTTATACAATACTTCATTATTACTATTTTATGAAAAGCGAACAACTACCACTTTTTCATTTTTATCTATATATACACGCCCAGTTTCCATAAAATTAGGAACAGTACTGTACTTTTCAGAGGCAATTGCATTTTGCTCAGGAGTTGAAACATTAAACTTTCCACCTACTAATTGAAGCATATGATCACTTCGAGATTGATGTGGAACTGGATCCCAAGCAAAGAAACTAATTCCAGCTGGTTCAGTAAAAGCATTAAAAACAGTTTTTCCCGATATATATTTTCCTACAAATTGTACTCTATAATTTTCAGATGGAATTTGAGAAATAATTTTTTTTGCAATTTCAATATCATTATTGTATCTTACAATTTCTTTCCATTCAAAATATGAAGTAAACATGATGCAACTAAGTATCACTAACACACTACTAAATTTAACAAAAAGATTTTTATAATTTTTTACGAAATATGCTAGTACAATGGCTAACACAAAAGGTCCACACGGAAACATTGCTCTAAACTTCCATGAACCAGTTAAAACTAGTGTAAATACAGGCGAAGATAAAAAAATGTATAAGGATATTGCTTTAAATAAATCAATCCTTTTAGACATATATAGTATGATACAAATGATTAACATTATTAATGAATATACAATTGCTCGAGTAGAATACAAATTGAATGGTTCAAATGTTAGATAGGCACTTTGAGGTACACTATTAATTACATTATTTAGTATCCAATATACTAAGAAAGAACCCACTATATTTATTGATGAAAAAATAAAATCTTTTATAACTATTTCTTTCTTTATTAATAAAAAAAGCGCAGAACATGCAAGTAAATAATCAAAAATGGACTGATAAATACTTATTGAAAAACCTGTTATGAAAACTGTAATGAAAACAAAATAATAATTAATATTTAAAAGTAAATAAACCGATACTAGAACAATGATTGAGCCTAAAATCACTTCAAACGATTGCATTTGAAAATACATTTGGGAATATGTGAAAGGCATAAATACAAAAACAAATGATAAAACCCAAATATCAAGTTTTAACAATTGAGAAATAATCCAAACAAGTAAAGCCATACATACAATTGCTAACACATTATTTAATAGTTGATTATAAGTGGGGAAAAATATCTCTTTAATTAAAGATAATCCTGTTCTACTTATTGTACGCCATGAAAGTATCAATTCATCATACCCAAGTATCGCAGCTTCTGTATCAATTCCCACTGTAGGGTATATAATAAAAATTCCATATCCTAAAAACGAAATACATAATGCTACAATAAAATCAAAAAATCTTTTCATTTACATCTTCCTTTCTAACAAAAATTAAACGTTTAATAATTGAAAATTATTAAACGTTTAATTAAAAATAAATAACTATCACAAAATTATACTTCTAATAATTCTTTTTCTTTGTCACTAGCAATCTTATCTAGCTCTTTGATACTCTTATCTGTTAAGTCTTGAATATCTTTTTCAGCTGAACGCAAGTCATCTTCGGTTATTTCACTATTTTTTTGTTGTTTCTTATATTCATCGATTGCATCACGACGAATGTTACGAATAGCAACTTTTGCTTGTTCAGCTTCTTTTTTCACTTCTTTGGCTAATTCTTTACGACGTTCTTCTGTAAGTTGTGGAATGACTAAGCGGATGACATTACCATCGCTTGTTGGTGTTATTCCTAAATCAGAAGCTAATAATGCTTTTTCTACTTCTTGGACCATTGATTTATCAAATGGTGTAATCATCAATACACGTGCTTCAGGAATAGTAATTGATGCCATTTGGTTTAATGGAGTAGGTACACCATAATAAGTTACTTGAACTCGGTCTAATAATGAAGCATTTGCACGTCCAGCACGAATTTGACCTAAATTACGTTGTAAGTTTTCGGCTGCTTTATGCATTTTGTCTTTTGCTTCGTTAAAAATTGCGTCTGCCATAATAATCTCCTCTTATCTATATTATCTTGGTGATTAAAATCCACCACTTAACTAAATTCTATCACAAAACATTTTTAAACGCTATGAAAAATTAAATTAATGTTATCAAAAAAGCCTCTCCCACTAGCAAAAGCAGGAAGGCTTAATCTTAGTAAGCGAAACTTATTTTCCTTTAACTGTAGTACCAATATTTTCGCCCATGATTGCACGACGAATATTACCCGGTTCGTTTAAGTTAAAGACTACTAACGGAATATCATTATCCATACTTAGTGAACTTGCAGTTGAATCCATTACTTGAAGACCTTTTGCAATGACTTCAAGATGTGTTAAGTTCTCAAACTTAATTGCATTTTCATCTAATTTAGGATCAGCAGAATAAACACCGTCTACATTATTTTTCGCCATTAAAATAACATCAGCATTGATTTCAGCTGCACGTAAAGCTGCGGTTGTATCTGTTGAGAAGTATGGATTACCCGTACCACCAGCAAAAATGACCACACGATTTTTTTCTAAATGACGTTCAGCACGACGTCGAATATATGGTTCTGCAATTTGACGCATTTCGATTGAAGTTTGTACACGAGTTGGTACCCCTTCATTTTCAAGGGTATCTTGTAAAGCCAATGCGTTCATCACAGTTGCTAACATACCCATATAGTCAGCCTGTGCACGTTCCATTCCCATTTGCGCACCAATTTGTCCACGCCAAATATTTCCACCACCGACTACAATTGCTAATTCAACACCTAAATCATGAACTTCTTTTAATTCTTTCACAATTTCTTTAATAGTTGGAGGATTAATACCAAAGCCTTTTTCACCAGCTAGAGCTTCTCCACTTAATTTCAAAATGACACGTTTATATTTAGGTTCAACCATTTTAATTCCTCCTGACTAAAAAAATTACTCGACTAATTATAGCATATAATCCAGTAAAACGTAAGCGCCCAATAATGAAGTATATTGAAAATCTCCAAAGTCACTCGACTTTGG
>NHCFI00100__coassemble_1939_pt1 | contig 6730 bp, 4 predicted proteins | sample NHCFI00100__metabat2_low_PE_012 | metagenome-assembled genome bin NHCFI00100 | reverse complement strand
TTCCATTTCTTTCTCAGATTCGTAGATTGCCTGGTCGATTCGGTTGTTTTTTACAATTTTATCATATAATTCACTGCTCATTACCACCAAATCACTGTAGCCATTTTTGGTAATAAAAATCGGTTCCTGTATCTTATGAGCCATATCTGATATCTCACTTGTATTTCGGAGATCTTTGATTGGCATAATCACTGGCATAAAATCAGCCCCTTCCTTCTGTTGTACATTATTATAGCATAATTATGAGCATAAGTACATCGAATGGTTCGCATTTTTTGTCTCACTTAGTTAGTCTATTTTTCGATTCAGTTTCTCAAAAGCTTCATCGAGATCAAGCGCTAGTTCATTTGTTGCATAGGTCGTTCATCTTTTAGATGCCAATAGAAGAATTGAGGTAAAACAATACAAAGTAGTAAGAAACCAATGAATAACCATAGCATTGCTTGCCATGGATAGAAAAAGCGAAAATAATATAACTGATTTTGTAAATACTGCTTGACTGCTTCAATTACAATATTACCAAGTGTTACTTGTAAAATGGATACAGCAAGAAAATAAATGAAGCCAATCATGCTTAATAAGAATTTCAATTGCGTCTGTGTCATACCAACAGCTTGATAGAGTAACCATTCTCTTCTATTTTCATAGATAAGGGTAAATAGTATATTGAAAAAGTTCGCTAAACATACAAATACCAAAGCTAATGAAAATTGCAAAACGATTAAACGTTGGATGCGAATATATTCAGAGGCTTCTTTTAATTCTTCTGATTTACTCGACATATTTAATTGTGCAAAAGGACGAAACGCATTCTCATCCTGTACAATTTTCATAAGATTGGAATGAACTGTTCTTTCGCTACTTGATTCTACATTTAGATTCATTGCTAAAATCTTAGTGGATACCTTTAGTTTTTCCATTCCTTTTTTTGTTACGAATCCATAAAGTACTCCGGGCCCATACCAACTATGTGTAATGCGTGGGAAATCTTTTAATTGACTATCCAAGCAACTAGCTACCTTAATTGGACCAATCTGCTCGAAGGGACCCATCTGAATTTCACCTGCTTGTCGAACAATATTTTCCTCTTTTTTAGGAAGATGATATAACTGTATCTGCGTATTTATTTCATTTTGGACTATTTGTTGCGCTTTGGGTGATAAAACATGATAATGCATGAACACTATCCCATCTCCACTTTTTACACTTTGATTATCAAAAGGCAAATGATGTTCGCTTGCATATTTATGAAGTGACTGCATTTCTTTTTCAGATAAAACTTGAATCGTCAACAGACTATTGGGGCTCTTTGTTGCTTCTCCTGCTGACATCTTTTGCAATACTTGAAATATTTTTTCGTGATTTGAAATGAGTGCATACGTCCCTTTAACAATATAAGATTGTCGCAAATTGACTGCTGGCATTGCTCTTAGTGATTGATACACCTCATCACGAATCGGCTGATACTCTCGATGCATTGCTTCAGGTGCTATATCAGGAGAATTCGCTAATAAGTGAAAATCAGGTCTCTTTTCGATTGAATATCGGTAATCGCTCCCTTTTGTAATAACGATTGCACCTAATACCATTGAAAAACTCAAAAAAAGAGATAAACATGTGATAATAAAACGGGGAAGGCTCGCAAATACCTGTCGCTTAGAAATTGCCAATAATGTCCTAAAGGTTGATTGTTGATTTAAATGATTCGTAATTTGTTTTCTACGATGATATTTTAATTTTTTGGGTAAATAATGGTGATTCTCAAGTGGACTGTGCTTTGTTGCTAAGTAAATGACAAAATACTGTACTCCTAATAACGTTAATGCAACTAGTAGAATGGCTAAACCTATCCACTCTAAACGGAAAATCTCTAAATTTTTTGCTTGTCCGAAATGATGTAGATACATATTTCCTAAAATTTTCGGAATAAAATATTTTAATATAGCCGCTGAAAAAATACTTCCAAATAAACTTCCCCAGAATAAATAATAAATAATTTCTACTAAAAAAATTTCCACAATCTGTTTTCTTGTTGTACCAATGATTTCAAGTAACCCAATTTGTCTTAATTGTCGATGAATAGATAAATGGAAAATATTATAAATCAAAAAACATATACTAATTAAAAAGAGTACCGTACCAATAATCGCAACTTTATAATTGCCATATTGTCCCGTTAAAATCGTATAGCCAATAGTATTACCTCCCAAAAACTGTTGATAACTGTCTACCATTTGAACATCTCGATATAATCGTTCTTCAATATGAATTTCATCAATATCAAAACGTTGCAAAATAAAAACTGTTGCAGCCTTACCCTTCATATCAAAATTCTTAGGCCCAATGTATGCTGGTGGCAAATAAAAATGCGGATCCAAATACTCAGTAAACAAACCGCTCAAATAAAAAGTCTTTTCAATCCATCGCTGATGACTATCTTGAATAGATAATTGTATGGGCATCTGCAATTTAGGATTCTTAATCTCTAACTTGTCTAATAGTCGTCTTGATAGCATCACTTCATCTGCTTTAGTCGGATAATGACCAACTACATCAGTTACTGTAGGGAGAATAAATTCTTTCCAAGTGTCTCCTTGTAGATAACTTATTGTTCCGTATAGTTGTTTTTGATTCCCTACACTACCATATGAATAACTTCGACCCACTTTATCTAAGTACTTCAATTGCTTCAACTGTCGATATTGACTTTCTGTCCCTCGTTCTAAGATTGTTGTGGCAATATTGCCAACTGAACGAATTGATTGCAAATATTCAGCATCATAGCGTCCTCTTGCAAGACCAAAAATCATCGAAATAACTACAATACTCAAAGCAACGGTCATCAAAATCAAGCGATAATGACTACGATTTTGTTTTCTAATCACTTTGGATAACTGAAAAATAATCCCCCAATTATTATTTCTACTCATTTGCCTCACACCCTTCAACGATTCGACCATCCTCAATTCTGATAATATTATCAGCTAATTGTGCAATCTCGATATCATGTGTGACAACAATAACTGTTTGAGAAAATTGTTGTGCTGTTTGTTTTAATAAATGAATCACTTCTTGACTTGTTTTTGAATCTAAATTTCCAGTAGGTTCATCTGCCAAGATAATTGCAGGTTTGGCCACCAAAGCTCTTGCAATGGCCACTCTTTGTTGCTGTCCACCTGATAATTCTTCGGGAAAGGAATCTAATTTTGTATCAATTTTTAAAGTAGACACCAGACGTTTAACAAAATCTTGATCAATCATCCGGCCATCCAGTCTTAAAGGTAACAAAATATTCTCCAAAACAGACAAATGACTAACTAGATTATAATTTTGAAAGATAAAACCAATGTTTCTACGACGAAATATTGTGCGTTCTTTCCTCGATAATTTGCTGATATCTTGATTGCGAACCCATACTTTTCCTGCTGTAGGTTCATCTAGACCACCCAGTATATTTAATAAGGTTGTTTTTCCACTGCCTGAGCTTCCAATCACCGCAATAAAATCACCTTGTGCAATCGTTAAATCAACACCATTTAATGCTTTTTCCACTATATTATGTTGTTTATAGTACTTAGTGAGTTGTTCTGCTACCAAAATAGCCATCGTTCATCCCTCCTCACTTTTTAAATATACGCGATAAATCTAACAAAATAATGACAAAATCAGCGGTATAGAATAATTTCAACCAAAACACCTTTAGTCATAGGATAAAGTTGAATAAAACCTTGATGCTGGGTAATAATTTCACGAGCAATCGTTAATCCTAATCCAAAGCCATCCTTATTACTGGCATTTTGACCTCGATAAAATCGTTGAAATAGCATTGGTACTTCCTTTTCTGCAATTCCTTGTCCGAAATCCCTAACACCAATTTTTATTCCCATCTCATTTTGCTCTACAACAATTTGAATATCGCCTTCAGACAAACTGTACTTGACAGCATTATCTAAGATATTTTCCAACGCTTCACTTAGCCAACGTTCGTCATAGCTAAAAAGCACCTTTTCAGGACATTCTAAATAAAAATTTAAAGTAGTATGTGCATAAAATTGTTTGTATCGTATGACTAACTCATTAATGGTATCACTTAAATTCTGTTCTTTTCGTTTAATTTGAATTAGCCGATGTTCTAAACGTGACATTTTCACAAAACTATCAGTTAAAAAATGGATACTTTCTGCAGCAAGACCGATATTATGCAAGAAATCAACTCTTTGCTGCTCTGTTATATCCCCTGCATTCACTAATTCCAAATATAATAATAAATTTGCAAGTGGCATTCTCAATTGATGTGCAATTTCACTGATTAATCGTTTTATTTCATCACGATCCTCTTCAACTTTTTGTTGGTACTCATTTGCCATATTTTGTACCTGAAATAGTTGATAATCAATCTTAGAGCTCAATGTATCCTGATATTGATGTATCGTAATCTCACGCTGATTAATGATATCGTCTAATTTAGATGAAATACGTAACATTTCCTTTCGATGTTGCCTTTTGCTAAAAATAAGATAGATAATTAAAAGAAGCATGATAACAAGAAAAATATAATTCATAGTTCTTACTCTCCAAAACAATACCCTTTACCGAAAATATTGTGTATATATTCCTCTGTAGATTTTTGTTGTAATTTTGCTTTTAAGCGCTTAATCGTAACAGCGACGGTATTTTCATTTACAAAGTCCCCATCAATATCCCACACATTTGCTAGTATTTGTTCTTTACTTAAAATAATGCCCCGATTCATTACTAGATAAGTTAATAATTGATATTCTTTCGCACTAAGGTGAATTTCTTGTTCATGATAGTAAACCCTTTTTTTATGATAATCTACCTTTAATCCTTTGTAGCATTGAGACTGTGTAATTGGCTCATAGCGTTGTAAGATAGCATTTATCCTACTAATTAATACTCTTAAATGAAACGGTTTTACCACATAGTCATCTGCGCCTAAAGAAAAAGCTTGAAGCATATCCTCTTCTTCATCTCTACCCGTCAAAAAAAGTAATGGAATTTGATACTGTTGCATTTGATTGGCCAATTCAAAACCATCACCATCTGGCAAGTTGATATCCAATAAAATCATATCTGGTAGTTGCTCAAAAATCATTTGCGCTTCATCCATCGTTGCATAATCATCTACCACAAATCCTTCTTTTTCTAGCGCAATACATAATCCTTTTCTAAGAATATCATCATCTTCTACAATCGCTATTTTTCTCATGGATACACCTCTTCTAATCTAATCATCCCCATCATAACATAATAAAATAGAAATATAAGTTTAAACAAAAAAATTCTCAAAAAATCTGTTTCATTTTTACTCAAACTTAGAAAAGGGTTTTACTTGCTTTTTTTAAGAAATAAGTGTACCATGTAATTAGTTTTAGGTGTACCTAAACTTTTAACATTTTACTAGAATATGAGGTGCTTTCATGAATGAAACAACACATAAAACGCCAATTATTACACATACACATTCCAAAAGCTTAGAAGAAATCAATGGAACAGTTGAAATTCCTAAAACAAAAAACTTTTGGCGTAATTTACTAGCTTTCTCCGGTCCTGGAGCTTTAGTAGCAGTTGGATATATGGACCCCGGAAACTGGATTACTTCCATTGGCGGCGGGGCAAAATATGGCTACCTCCTACTATCCGTTGTCTTTTTATCAAGTTTGATTGCGATGTTGCTCCAATACATGGCGGCCAAACTTGGCATTGTCACCCACATGGATTTGGCACAGGCGACACGGAAATATACCGGAAAAAAATTAGGAATCTTGCTTTGGATTATTACTGAATTGGCGGTCATGGCCACTGATATTGCCGAGATTATCGGAAGTGCGATTGCTTTAAATCTATTGTTTGGCATTCCACTCACCTATGGGGTCTTGCTCACTGTCTTTGATGTCTTTTTACTATTGCTCTTGATGAAATTAGGCTTTAGAAAAATCGAGGCCATCGTGATGACCTTAATCTTAGTCATTTTAGGCGTATTCTTATATGAAGTCTTCCAAGCCGATCCAGTTGTCCAACAAGTTTTCGGCGGCTTTATCCCTCAAAAACGGATATTACATCATGGAGAATTAACCATGGCATTAGGGATTGTCGGCGCTACTGTAATGCCGCATAACCTTTACCTAGGTTCTTCGATTTCACAAACTCGCAAATATAATCGTCAAAGCAAAGAAGATATTGCACTTGCTGTCCGTTTTGCGACTTGGGATTCGAATTTACAACTTTCTCTAGCCTTTTTAGTTAACTGTCTCTTACTGATTTTGGGAAGTGCCTTATTCTTCGGTCATCAAGGAGAGTTAGGAACTTTTACTGCTCTGTATGATGCCCTAAAAGATCCGAATATTGCTGGAAAAGTTGCTAGTCCGGTATTAAGTGTTCTATTCGCCGTTGCACTACTAGCTTCCGGTCAAAACTCGACCATTACCGGAACTTTAGCAGGACAAATCGTGATGGAAGGATTCATCCATATTAAATTACCACCATGGATTCGTCGCTTAATCACACGTCTATTGTCTGTGCTACCAGTCATACTCTGTGCTATTTTCTTTGGAGATAATGAAGGAACGCTGGATCAATTGTTGATTTATTCGCAAGTCTTTCTAAGTATCGCTTTACCAGTTTCAATGATTCCACTCGTTTACTTTACGAGTTCGGAAAAAATCATGGGCAAACAATTTAAAAACAAGCCAATTATCAGTATTTTAGG
>NHCFI00100__coassemble_1795_pt1 | contig 9699 bp, 8 predicted proteins | sample NHCFI00100__metabat2_low_PE_012 | metagenome-assembled genome bin NHCFI00100 | reverse complement strand
AAATCAGCAATTTTTTGATTATTATTAATTATCAATGTCTCAAGCGTTGATAGAATTTAGCAAAGGAGAAAAAATAGTGGTATCTTAGCAGCTGTGAACTTAGCGGTTTCTACTCTAATCTATGCACCATTTGTCATCATGACAACGATGCAAGAACAACAAAAAGAACAAAGCGCTAAATAATTAAGGTAAAAAAAGGACGTTGTTTTCACATTTGAAGACAACGTCCTTTCTTATTTAATATTGCATTTTCTTTAAACGCATCGGTACATACGCGCCCTGTAAGATAACTACAATGACAATATTTCCCAATACAACAAAAGGTACTAGGTGTAACTGGATAGTCAGCAAACTAACCAATATGAAAATCAACGCACTCATACTTAATACCCATCGTAAAATCGCATAGAAGTTCTTTTCTTTGATTTCTTTAGCTACTGGATAAAGTCTAGTAAGCACTTGACTTTGATATTGCGTCATCAAAGGGATTATTTGGAAAGTAATTAAGTATAAAAATAAGCCACTAACAACTAGACTAAAGCGCCAATCATCCACTGCCAACAGACAAACGCCTCCTAGGAGTAATAGACGTACAACTTGACCAAAATACTCATCACTACGCATGAAGCGATGGATAAACAAATAGCTATAAGTCTGTGTTTTCTTTTTCGAAACGCGCTCGAACAGCCATTGTGCCCCACGCATCTTGCGCATTTTACTTTCGATAAACGGTACATCAGTAAATAGATTAATAAAGCGATAAATCCGATACATCCGCTTTTGCTCACTATCAATGGTAAATTCCCAATCTATCAAACTCGTTTGCAGGCGTTTTTGTTGACTGAAAAAATGCAAGTTGACTAAAAGAACTATCAAATAAAAGATAAGCCAATGTACAAAAAATAAACCGACTAAAGCCAAAATAGATCCTATCCACCAAACTGTGCGCGCCATTTGTCGTTTTTGTTTCGTCAATTGATAAACAGCTTGACGTTTGGCCTGTAAATCGGCAAATTTTAAACCAATTAAGCCAATTAAAATCATCGGATAGCTTGCTAAGTCCCAGCCGAGTGAAACTTTGATTAAGGGCATCAAAAAGCCTAGCCCAAATGCTAAGACAATCGCCGGTAAAATCAGCGAATAATTTCGTGCTTGATCCAAAAAATGATTCATCTCTTGTTCTTTAGGTAAGAGAAAGAGTCGGTCAGCCGGTTTTAATAAAGTAGCTAACTTGCCGACTAATAATAAAAGGATACAAATCGCTAAAACCACAAAACGACCTGGATAAAATGGCGTCGGTAACTGCTTTAATAATTGTGAGTAGTAAAGCGTGGCGCCACCAAATAAGAAGGTCAAAATCACGACAAAACTATCATTTAAAATAAATCGTAAATATTTTTGTAGTTGGCGATGATGGTTTGCTAAACGGCTTGAAAACAACTGATTCATCGCGCTTCCTCCAATGTTAAGGCTAGGTACAATTCATCCAACGAAGCATCTGGCATAGCAAATTGTTCTTTGATTTGGGCGAGTGTTCCTTGAGATTTGATTTGTCCCTCATGTAAGAAAATAAAACGATCACAGTATTTTTCAGCTGTGGACAAGACATGAGTAGACATCAAGATGCTTTTGCCTTTTGCTTTTTCTTCTTTTAATAGCTCTAATAAGGCATGAATCGCTAAAGGATCTAATCCTAGAAATGGCTCATCAATAATGTAAAGGCTCGGTTCGATTAAAAAGGCGCAAACAATCATGACTTTTTGCTTCATCCCTTTAGAAAAGTTTGCTGGAAACCAATCCAAACGTTTCTCCAATCGAAAAGTCTTTAGCAATTTATCTGCTCTTTGCATCGCCACATCCATTGGAATATCATAAGCCATGGCCGTCACTTCAATATGCTCTCTTAAAGTTAATTCCTCATATAGCACTGGACTTTCTGGAATAAAACCGATTTTTTGACGATATTGACTCGCTGACTTATTTAAAGATAGACCATCAATTTCGATACTGCCACTAGTTGGCTTCAATAATCCGATAATTTCTTTGATAGTTGTGCTTTTCCCGGCACCATTTAATCCGATTAAAGCAACTAACTCCCCATTTTCAATTTTAAAATTTAAATCTTTTAAAACAGGATGCTGAAAATAGCCCCCTGATAAATGCTTCACAGTTAATGTCATCTTCAATCCTCCAAAATAGACTACCTACATTATAACAAAAATCTTATGAAGAAAATATGAACTTTCAAGCAAAAAAGATATCCAACACGAAATGATTCGCATTGGATACCTGATTACGTCTATTAAGCTAACTCTTCTTGAAACTGACTATTATATAAATCAGCATAGAAACCATTTTTCGCCATTAAAGCGTCATGGTTGCCCGTTTCGACAATCGAACCTTGATTCATCACAATAATATTATGGGCATCGCGAATGGTGGATAGACGGTGCGCCACGACAAAACTTGTACGATTTTCTAGCAGGCGATTCATTGCTTGTTGGATTAAGATTTCAGTACGAGTATCTACACTAGAAGTCGCTTCATCCAAAATCAAAACATCTGGGTTGGCTAAGAAAGCACGGGCAATTGTAATTAATTGACGTTGACCTTGGGAAATATTGCTTGCTTCTTCATTTAAAATCGTATCATATCCTTCTGGCAACTTACGAACAAATTCATCCACGTGGGCTGCCTTGGCTGCGGCGATTACTTGTTCTTTCGTGGCCGATTCATTACCGTAACGAATATTGTCATAGATACTACCCGTAAATAACCAAGTATCTTGTAACACCATCGAGAAGTGACTACGTAATTGTTCACGCGTCATATCACGGGTATCTTGACCTTCATAACGGATACTTCCACCTTTAACATCATAAAAACGTTCAAGCAAGTTAATCAAGGTCGTCTTCCCTGCGCCGGTTGGTCCGACAATCGCCACCATTTCACCCGGTTTCACATCTAAATTAAAGTCTTTCATTAACACTTTGTCTTCAGTATAGCCAAATTGGACATGTTCAAAACGGACTTTATAAGGTGAATTTTCTTCTTTAGCTACCCCGCTTGGCACATCTTGCATTTCTTCTTCGTCTAATACTTCAAAGACCCGTTCTGCTGAGGCAATGGTTGATTGAATGGTATTAATTAAACTTGCTAATTGAGTAATTGGTTGTGAAAATTGGTTCGTATATTGTAAGAAGGCTTGGACATCCCCTAATGGTAATTCACCATGAGCCACACGTACGCCACCAAGTACAGCTACAAAGACATAGCCTAAGTTTTTCACGAAATTCATCAATGGCATAATAATCGCTGAAATAAATTGTGCCTTCCAACCAGCTTTATAAAGTTCTTCATTTTCTTTTTCAAAAACTTCTTTATCGCTGGTTTCATGGTTGAACACTTTAACGACTGTATGACCGCCATATGTTTCTTCAACTTGGTTATTCAATAAACCCAAACTCTTTTGTTGGGCCGCGAAATACTTTTGAGATTTAGGCGCAACAATCATCACCACAATCAAACTAAGTGGCACAGTAGCTAAGGCGACTAGCGTTAATTGCCAACTAATGGTTAACATCATGTATAAGACCCCAACTAAAGTCACGATACTCGTTACAAATTGAGTTAAGTTTTGTTGTAAAGTCGCTGCGATATTATCCATATCATTGATAACCCGTGACATGATATCACCATTGGTATGCGTATCATAATAAGAAATGGGTAAACGTGACATTTTATGATCTAGGTCGCGACGCATTTCATAAACTGTCCGTTGAGAAACCCTGGTCATAATGAATTGTTGTAGAAAACTAAAGACAGCAGAGATAACATACATGCCAATCGCAATCAAAATAATCTTTTCAATCTTATCAAAATTAATTGGGAACTTATCAATTTTTAGTCCCATTTGCATTTGGGCATAACCTTTCATTACACCTTTAAAAATTTCAGTTGTTGCTTTCCCTAAGATTTTTGGTGTTTGGATTTGGAAAATGACCGAAAGAATGGCTAAGACAAAGACCGCACCAATTGCCACTAAACGCTTAGACATGTAGCCAAATAGTCGTTTGGTTGTCTTCCAGAAATTTTTAGGTTTTTTACCTTTTGCCCGAGTGCCATGACCCGAACCGTGACCGTGACCTGGACGGCGTGGTGCTTGTTGTTTTTGTTTTTCTTCACTCATGCCAAATCCTCCTCTCTTAATTGGGAATGAACGATTTCTTGGTAAGTGGTATTATTGGCGAGTAACTCATCATGGGTCCCTTTACCAACTACTTTTCCTTCATCTAATACTAAAATCATATCCGCATCCATGACCGTACTTACCCGTTGAGCAACAATAACTTTAATCTTATCATGCATTTGTTCTTTCAATGCCTTACGTAATTTGGCATCAGTCTTAAAGTCTAATGCTGAGAAAGAATCATCAAAGACATAGATATCAGCTTGTTTCACTATAGCACGGGCAATGGCTAGACGTTGTTTTTGTCCACCAGAGAAGTTGCTGCCACCTTGTTCAACGTGATGATCGAGTCCGTCGTCAAATTTTTCAACAAAATCCTTCGCTTGAGCAATTTCTAATGCTTTCCAAATCACTTCATCACTGGCATTTTGGGCACCATACTGCATATTTTCACGAATCGTACCAGAAAATAGTACGGCTTTTTGTGGAACAAAGCCAATCACTGAACGTAAATCATGTTGTTTCACTTGACTTATATCTTGGCCGTTAATCTTAATCGTACCACTTTCAATATCATATAGACGTGGAATCAAATTAATCAAGGTTGATTTACCTGAGCCTGTTCCACCGATAATAGCTAAAGTTTGGTTCGCACTTACTTTAAAGTCAACATCTTCTAAGGCCAATTTTTCAGCACCGGTATAGCGATAATTCACATGTTCAAAAGCTAGTTCACTCTTTTTACCAGCTAAGGCAATTTCACTAGGTTGCATAACATCTGGCATATCATCTGGTAATTCAAGCACTTCATTGATACGTTCAGCTGAGGCCTGCGCACGTGGCACCAAGACGAAAATCATCGACAACATCATGAAGCTAATTAAAATTTGCATTGCATAAGTCATAAAGGCAATCAAATTACCGACTTCTAAGCTCTTATCAGCAATCAAATGTCCCCCAAACCATGTGATGGCAATATTCGTCCCACTCATTACTAAAGTCATAAATGGAATCATAAAGGCAACAATCGTATTAACTTTAATCGCGGTTTGAGTGTAATCAGTATTGGCATCATCAAAACGTTTCTTTTCAAAATCATCTTTTCTAAAGGCGCGAATGACACGCACCCCAGTTAAGACTTCACGAAAGACTAAGTTTAGGCGGTCGGTTTTCTTTTGCATGCTCTTAAATAGCGGCACTGCAAAAATCATCAAAAGAGCTATAAAGACGACCACGATTGGAATCACGAATAAGAAAATCTTCGTTAATTCCGCATCTTTTCGATAAGCTAGAAAGCTCGCTCCGACCAAGGTAATAGGTGCATTAATCATCATTCGTAAAAACATTTGTGCCACCAATTGAATTTGGTTCACGTCATTGGTAGTACGAGTAATTAAAGAAGCAGTCCCGAATTTATCAAATTGATGTAAAGAAGAACGTTCCACTTTTTCATAAATCGAACTACGTAATTCCTTCCCTAATTTTTGTGATTCACGGGTCGCAAAATACGTATTACAAATCGCGGCTACAATACTGATTAATGAAAAACCAATCATCACAAAACCAGTATGCCAAATATAATCAATATCGCCTTTAGCTACCCCGTTATTAATGATATCAGAGGTCAAATTAGGCAAATATAGATCCGCTAAGACTTGGACAATCATGAATAAAAACGCCATAATCGCAGACATGACTGACACACGTTTCATTAATTTAAACATCTATTTTTCCTTTCTGCTAGCACCCATCTCTAGCCAATTTAATTTTTTCTCATAGCGGGTAATGATTTTTTGAACATCCACTTTTTCTTGATCCTTTTGACTACGATACCCTTCCACAACACTCGAGAAGAAAGCATTCATAATCATTTGAATTAATAACTCCAAATCTTCCTGTGAATCAAAAACCAGTAAATCAAAGTTCACATACTGTTGAAAAATCTGGTTTTGCGATTCTTTATTTGCATGCATTTTTTCATGATGCTTATGGAAATTTGCCGTTAATTTTTTGGAAGAGCGATAATTCATATTCATAAAGGAAAACTTAAAGAAATTCGCATACTTGCTGTCAAATAAATGTGGAATCGTCTGTTTAAAAAATTCACGATAAGCCGCAAATAAATCGCCTTTTTGCGCAATCAGCATCTCTTTTAAGAAGTCAAATCCAATACTTTGAACCGTTTGAAAACAATAGAAATAGACATCTTCTTTATTTTCAAAATACTGATAAAAACTCCCTCGCGGAATTTCCGCATTTTTCACAATATTAGCAATCGATGCCTCTTCTAATGGGACACGTGAAAACTCTTGAATGGCCGCATCAGTAATTCTTTTTCGCTTTTCATCAGGTAAATGTAAAAATGTTTCTGTTGGCATAAACTCACCTCATTTCACTCAATAATGACACTCTGTCACATGACACGTTGTCATAATATACCTAAACTAGAAAAATTGCAAGTAAAAAATTCAATCAATTGATAAAAATTAAGAAAAACAAAAAACATCTGGCATTCAATCGTTTTCAGTCAGATGTTTGCTATAATGAAAGAAAAAAGTAGGTGAAGAGAATGGAAACCTTTATACTACTGATTATGGGAACTTGTATTTTAGGCATGGTGATTCAATTTCTGCGAAAAGAAATCACCGGCAAAGTGTTTGGCTATGCAGCGATGTTTTTAGTTATCCAAAATAGTACCTGGCTATTTACTTTCTTTCTAGCAGATGAAGGTGTGTATAACGACACGACAATTGATGGGCTATTACAAATGTCGGCTGGTTTAATCATGCTTGCTATCTGTGTGAAATACTACCTACAATTACGGAAAAAAGCTAAAAACGAATAAAAGTCCAGCGATGTAGCATCTTGCATCGCCGGACTTCTTTTATTCCTGTTTATCCTAATAGCAAGAGTTCATCAAATAAAATCTTGCCAATAACGGCAAATAAGCCATCAAAAAGTATTAAGCTCATATTTACTGCTAGAAATAGGGCGCACCGTTCAAAACCATTTTTGATTTTTTTGTGCTTCATAAACAAATAGGTTAAATAATTCGCCAAATAAGTAATAATTGTTAATATGATAATCATTTTTTCTAAAAGTAACATCTTTATTCCCTCTTTATCGGCTACAACCTACCTATTACAACCCTTAAACTAGCTATAGCCTTTTTCTTTTAACTCAATTGATTGACAATTTTACGCATTAACTCAGCTGTTTCTTGAGGCAATGCATGATAGCCGTCTTTTAGATGATCTTGCGCTTGGATAAAGTCCAAACGAGTTTCCATTCTATCTTTTAAGCGTTCACAATAAGCTTTATCCTCAAAATCAACTGGATAGCCATTAATTGCTAAGTATTCTACATCTTCAATCGTGCCAAATGGTTTGAATTCGCCACTTTCAGCAATAATCTTTTCAATACTTCCTAAAGTGACTTCTTTCGTAACCTTCTTACCATTGAATTCATCCGTGTTTAATACATAACAAGCCGTATGTTGGTTTGCGAATAATTCACGGAAAGCAAGATAATCTTCAGATAATTTATAACTTCTGAATGGGTTTGCATATGGTTCAATAACCAATTGATCACGGCGAACTTTACCGACTAAGTTTTCTGCCGTTGAACGTTTAGTAGCTAAGGTCAAACCAAACACAGCGGCTAACGTAGGATTATTGATTTTAATCACTGGTGGCAACGTATTATCTTTCATAATCCAGAAGATGGCATCGATTTTTTCAGATAAATGGTCTACACGATTTGGTGTAACATAACGAGATTTTACTGTACGACCATTACCATTACGCACATCTTCAAGGACTAATACTTTCTTACCCTCTTCGTCTAAGGTAATACCGACATTTTGACAAGTTAAGAAATAATTCACCGCATCATCGGTCAATGGATAATCTTGCACTTTATCAAAATAAGATGGTTCCAAAGCAGTTGTACTTCCTGTCGCACGATTAATGACAAACGCATCATCATGCAATACTTCTACTTTCGAATTTTCATCATGGTGCTTAGCTAAAGTGATGGTTGATTTACCTGAGCCTGATAAACCAAACGCTGCCATCGTAAAGGTCTTATCTGGTAAATGATATTGCTTCATTCCACCATGGCAAGCCACAAAGCCATTGCGATGTGCCGTTGCCCAAGCTAAAGTCAGAGTTGCTTTCTTCAATTCTCCAAAATAACGTAAACCTAGGATTGCAGCCACATTTGCTTCTGGCATAAATAAAGCAAGTCCATTTGGAAAATCTGGATGAGACCATTCTGGATTGGCAAAAATATAAATATCATTTTCTGGATAAGGTTTGGATTGTTTATATTTGTCTAACCATTCTTGAGTCGCTAATTGGAAGTTCAACATATATGAGTATAGGTTCATTTCAAAGCCTTTTGGTAGCATTAAATGGCTACGAACCATAAATTCTTCATCAAGTCCCACCACTACTTCTGTCTTATAGAATTCTTGCTTAGTAGCTTGATAAACGGCTTCTCGTAACACGCGACGATACCCTTCACGATCAATACCTGGTTCAGTCACAATGACCCGAGCAGCTGCGGTACGACCTACGATAGCACCATCATTATTAGCCAAAATCTTCGTATCTTCAGCTAATCCTAAATCCTTGGCGTGTAAGATGGGCATATCAGTCACTACTGTTCCGGGTGCATTCTTAGCCATTTCATAGGCGTCCTGAATATTCTGAACGCTTCTCACATGGTTGCCATAAAAAGCGGACTCTACCAACACTTTAAATGGGGAAAATCGTGGATTCTCTTTGGTAATTTCGCTACGACTAAATTGTTGAATTGTTGACATACTACAAAACCTCCTACAGAATTTTACGATGAAACCCTTTTCATTTGCAGTTACTATTATACTATTTTATTTTTAAAATGCACGGATAATCTGAAAATAATTACAAAATCTAAATAATTTTTTACAAATGACGCAAATTGCTCAAATCCAATATTCAAGGGCATTGATTTTCATGAACATCCCGCTTTTCTCCTGATAACGAAAAAATAGGGAATAATACAACGAAAATCACTTCACGAGGAGGTTGGTATTTTATTTAAACGTATACTATTTGACTGTATCTCATTACCTGAATATATTAAAGCTAGAAAGAAGACGGATAATATGTGTGATTTAACACACAAGAAAAATGAATCTCGACACTCAAAACAGATTAATAAGTATAAAGAAAAAATCAAAGCAACACAAAGCAATCCCATAGAAAATGAATGGTCAAATATATTAGCTAGTTTAGAAATGTTTTCAGATGATTTATTGGAAGATGGTAGGCAGTAATTAAAAATTCAATAGCGAGAAAATTTTTAGTTCTACAGTTAATAAAATGTAGGCTATTATATAAAGAATTTTGCAAATTTTCTAGTTAAATCTGGCTTGATACACAAACAATTAGTCAAAATTAGTACAGAAATGCTTGGAAACAGCGGAAACTAAGTCAAATTCTTTTAGAAAGGAATCAACAATC
>NHCFI00100__coassemble_1729_pt1 | contig 11913 bp, 9 predicted proteins | sample NHCFI00100__metabat2_low_PE_012 | metagenome-assembled genome bin NHCFI00100 | reverse complement strand
ACGAGGTAACTTCTGGTGCAAGTCAAAGTAAACAAGGAAATGGCCAAATGCCGCCAGGAGAAGCCATGTCGCAAGGAGATTTTCGCGTCCAAGGTGTTTCAGATAGCAGCTTATTAACGACTTTTACCCAAGGAGAAGCCAAAATAATCAAAGGAAGTGCGATTACTAGTGCCGATGAAGGAAGTAACGCTGTAATAATTGAAAAAACTTTGGCTGAGGATAATGATTTATCTGTCGGGGATACCTTCAAAGTGACAACCAGTGATGACAAGGAAGTTGAATTAAAGGTGAAAGGTATTTATGAAACCACTGATGCCGGAGATGAGTTAGGGATGCAGTTTAACTTTTTAAATCCGGCGAATACCTTAATTACTTCTTATACGATGGTAGCAACCTTAAAAGGCGGAGATAGTGAAACGATTGATGAGGCGACATTTACCTTAGAAGATCCTGCTAAAATGGATAGTTTCATTAAACAAGCCGAAGAATTAATTGATACCGATACTTTTAGCCTTCAAAGCAATGATCAAATGTATCAACAAATGCTTCAACCACTGAATAATGTCAAAGGATTTGCCAAAAATATTATTATCCTTGTCGGTGTTGCAGGTGTAGTGATACTAACTTTGATTGTGATGTTAAGTTTGAAAGATCGTCGCTATGAGATGGGCGTATTGTTATCATTGGGTGAATCACGCATCAAGTTAATCGGCCAATTCTTCATCGAAATCATCATTTGTTTAGTATTTGCTTTAGGCATTGCAGGTGTAACAGGCAATCTTGTAGGAAATGCACTAGGTAACCAACTGATTAGCCAACAAACCACAAGCACCCAAAACCAACAGACTAATAATCAACCAGGTGGGGCACCAGGTAAAGTGCAAAATGGCCAAATGCCGCCTAGTCGACCAGGAGGCAATCGTCAAAATCCATTTGCTGCATCACAAGAAGTGAAAAATCTGAAAATTAACGTGCAACCAAAACAATTCATGCTTTTAACGGCTATAGCAATAGGGATTGTTTTAATCGCAATTTGTTTTGCATCCATTGGTATTTTTAGACTAAATCCCAAATCAATTCTAATATCGTAAAATGAGGTGAAAATATGGTTTTACAAGTTGAAAATTTAGGTTACTGGTATACAAATGAACATCCATTGTTTCAACAAGTCAATTTGACCTTTGAGCCACGCAAGATGTATGCCATTTTAGGAACAAGTGGTAGCGGCAAAACCACCTTTTTATCCCTTTTAGCTGGTTTGGATCACCCCAAAGAAGAGCAAATCACTTATCAAGGGGAGTCGTTAAAACAAATTGGTCTTTAAAACTATCGCAAAAATCGTGTTTCTATCGTCTTTCAAGCCTATAATCTGTTACCTTATCTGAGTGCGGTGGAAAATGTATTAACAGCGATGGCAATCAGTCAGACCCAAAAAGACAATCCTAAAGAATATGCTTATCAACAGTTAGAAAAAGTTGGCCTTACTCGTGAGTTGGCTGATAAACGAGTGAGTCATCTATCGGGTGGACAACAGCAAAGAGTCGCCATTGTTCGAGCAGTTTGTTGCGGGCATGATTTGATTGTGGCCGATGAACCAACAGGAAATTTAGATGAACAAACCTCTCAAGAAATCATCGCCCTTTTTCAGCAGCTTGCCCATGAACAGGAAAAATGCATCATCCTTGTCACGCACGAAAAAGAAGTGGCGAATGCAAGTGATGAAGTCTATGTGTTGAAAAATCAGCAGTTAACAAAGCAAGCAGATTCCCTATAGTTAAAGATTACAGTTAGGTGACATTTTGACATCTAACTGTAATTCAATTTTTGAGCAAAGTTTAAGAATTTTTAAAGAAAGTTGCGTTATAATCAAGATAGAAAAAAATAGGAGGTAGGTAGCATGACAAATTATAAAAAATATTTATGGTTATATCCAATGTTGGTTTTATTGGTTGGACTGATTGGTGGAACCAAAACTGTAAAAGTCAATCCTGATTCCACCACCTATCATGTATTGGCAGCGCAAGTCAATCGTCCAATCGCCACTCCTTTGATTATGGTTCCAGGCACATATGGCACGCAAAATCGCTTTGATGAAATGTTGGCAACCTTGAAGAAGACGACGCCGGATTTAAGTGTCGAAAAAATTACCGTACATACAGATGGCACCTTGAAAGTGACAGGTAAAATCAAAAAGAGCAGTCAGCATCCGGTTTTTGTGATTGCCTTTGAAGAAGCGAAAGATGGCATTGAAGCAATTAGCCAACAAGCGCAATGGTTTCAGCAAGCCTTACATAGTATTCTTGATTTTTATGACTTTGAGACCTATAACTTTGTTGGTCATTCGAATGGTGGTTTGGTTTTTACTGAATATCTAGAAAATTTGCAAACGACTGACGAACCCCAAGTTGCTAGTATGATTACTTTGGGAACACCTTATAATGATGTAGTAGAAGAGGAAAATCAAAACTATCAAAGTGCCAATGTGACAGAGTGGTTAAATCATTATTTGGTATCCAGTATTCGCCAGACCAATTTTGAAATGATCAATATTGCTGGCAGTTTAAATAATCAAGCAACGGATGGCACAGTCCCTTTAGCGAGTGTGCAAATGGGTGCACAAATCTTCCAAAATAAGACCGAATACCAAGAAAAGATTGTGTCTGCCTCGCATAGCAATTTGACTGAAAATGAAGAGGTACTTGAGTTATTGTCAAAAGTAATAAGTGATAATAGTCAAAATCTATCAGCGTAAAATTAGACGGACTGTTTACACACCTAGGATTAATCGGTACAATAAAAACAATAAAAGGAGGAATTTTTTATGCAAGTACCATATACGGTTGATCACGTGGGTAGTTTTTTACGTCCTGCACGTATTAAACAAGCACGTCGCGATTTACAACAAGGTCTGATTACCAAAGATGAATTACGTCAAATAGAAGACGAAGAAATCTTGAAGTTAATTGAAGAATAAAAACAAGTCGGCATTTTAGGCATTACAGATGGTGAATTTCGTCGTGGTTGGTGGCATATCGACTTTTTAGAAAATTTATTAGGGATTGAAGGTTATGTCCCTGAAGCTGGTTATAATCAGAATTTTAAAGGCGCTGCAGTACCATCTTATAATATCCGTGTGGTTGATAAGATTGCCTTTAATCCAAATCATCCATTTTTAGCTGATTTTACTTTTTTGAAAGAAGCGGTCGGTAATGATGGTGTGCACCAAGCTAAAGCGACGATTCCAAGTCCAACAATGGTGTTACGTCAAGAAGTGCTAGCAAATGATGGTAGTTCGAAATTAGCTCAAATTTATCCAAATATTGAGGATTTTTATGCAGATTTAGCTAAGACTTATGCAGATGCGATTCAAGCCTTTTATGCTTTAGGTTGCCGCTATTTGCAATTTGATGATACGAACTGGGCCTTTTTAGCCGATGCCAGTAAACGTGAATCTTTAGTAGAAAAAGGCATTGACCCTGAAAAAGTCGCACAAATTTGTACAAATATTATCAATCAAGCATTAGTCAATAAGCCAGCTGATATGGTGGTGACTACCCATATTTGTCGTGGCAATCATGCGTCTTCTTGGATTTTTTCAGGTGGCTATGAAGTGATTGCAAAAGAATTATTTGCGACGAACTATGATGGCTTCTTCCTAGAGTATGACAGTGATCGTGCGGGAGATTTCAAACCGTTACGTTACTGGTATAATCCAAAGAGCAAAGTTGTTTTAGGATTAGTAACATCTAAATTCCCAGAGTTAGAAGATAAAGAATTGGTTAAAGAAAGAATTAAAGAAGCGACAGAATATGTACCGCTTGAAAATCTAGCTATCTCTCCGCAATGTGGTTTTGCCTCTACAGAAGAAGGCAATAAATTAACACCTGAGCAACAATGGGCGAAAATGCGTCTATTACAAGAGATTGCAAAAGAAGTTTGGTAATTAAAAAAATGAAAGACGAATAGGACCGCGCGTTTGCAAGCCTATTCGTCTTTTTAGTGTCTTTGTTTCTTTTTAGCAATATACATAAAATACTGATAGCCAATCATAATTGTTTCCTTTAGAGCGGTTTTACCAGGTAGATGACCGCAATTAGGCACGAGGGCAAATTGCAAATTAGGATTATAAGTTTGCTCATAGGTTTCTCTAGCCATTTGTGTCGGTGTTAATAAATCATCTTGCCCTTGAATCATAATGTAAGGAACCTCGATGTTTTGTAAATCACTCGTTAAATCGACTTGCATCATTTCTTTATCCAATGATTGATTTTTGCGCGTGCCATTTAATAATACAGCGATTAAATCTTTCAATCGATAATCAGGACTTGAGAGCATAATCGCAATAATCGAAAAGAGTGGATATTTTTCAGCTCCTTTTGGTTGATAGCCATTGGTATATCGTTTAATCCAATATTCAATTCTACGCAAATCATAGACGGAATGTTTCTTTTTATGTTTGATTTTTGCAAGAATTTTTTGTCGAAACTTAGGCATTTTGGCATGTTCTAAGGCATTGTAGACGAATTCATTAAAGCCTAAATCACGCACAATTTGTCCTAAAGCCATCACCCCGTTGATGAGATGGGGCACACGTTTGGTCACTAAAGTAGATAAAATCGTCCCCCAAGAATAACCAAAAAGATACAAATCATTTTTAGGAAACATTTGCTTTAATTGTTTGATTAAATCTTCCGTCATCTTAACGAAGTGATTAATGGTAAAGTCTTCTGAAATTTGTCGGTCATTCACGCCACAGCCTAACTGATCCCAATACACCATCAAAAATTTTTCGGTCAATTCAGGAAACATCCCACGACAACCTGCCGAAAATGGTGCTGGACTACCCGGACCACCATGTAAAAAGATGAGGATAGGATTATTGCGAAAACGTCCTTCGATTAAGATTTTTTGCTTGAAACCATCCAATCGCATCGTCATTAATTCAGAAATTTCATTTTGTCGAATGTTTTTAAAACGTTCCCAAATCATTGTAGTGCCACCTTTACTTTTGTTCACTTTGATTATATCACTTCAAAAGGAAAAAACATTAAAAAATTCTCATTATTTTGGTTGAACAGATTGCTTGGATTTGTTAGAATAAATGCAATTATAAAAGCATATTACTTTGTGAAATTTTCTTTATTTAGTACAATAAGAAAGCAAAGTTCAAAGAATAAAAGGGAGCGATAAAATGAGTTTTGAAGCGGTCAGCAAGCAAGTGAATCTTGAACTGATTAAATCCATTGCTTGTTTATCTGAAGAAGAGCAAGCATTTAAAGACAAGCGAGACCAAGAATTAAGAGATGTGATTACGGGTAAAGATCAACGTTTTTTACTAGTCATTGGTCCATGTTCAGCAGATAATGAAGAAGCTGTATTAGAATATGCCAAAAAATTAGCAGCTATCCAAGAAAAAGTCAAAGATAAAATTTTCATCGTTCAACGTGTGTATACTGGTAAACCACGTACCAATGGCGATGGTTATAAAGGGATGTTACACCAACAAGATCCAAATGGCGAAACGAACTTGATTCGCGGGATGGTAGCTGTGCGTAAATTACATAAGCGTGTCATTGTGGAAGCTGGTTTAACGACTGCCGATGAGATGCTTTATCCAGAAAACTTAGTATTTGTCGATGATTTAGTTAGCTATCATGCAGTTGGCGCGCGCAGTGTAGAAGACCAACAACACCGTTTTGTCGCAAGTGGGATTGATGCCCCAACAGGACTAAAAAATCCAACCAGTGGGAATATGAAAGTATTATTTAACTCTTTGCATGCTGCTCAAAGAAGTCAAGAATTTATCTTTAGCGGTAGTGAAGTGAAAACATCTGGTAATGAACTAGCACACGTGATTTTACGTGGGGCTTTAAGTGAACAAGGCCAATTCGTTCCAAACTATCATTACGAAGAATTATTAAAAGCCGTGAAAGCCTACAAAGCGGATGATTATCAAAATCCATTTATTATTGTGGATACCAACCATGATAATTCTGGTAAGCAATATTTAGAACAAATTCGTATTGTCAAAGAAGTGTTAATCAATCGCGCTTGGAATGAGGATATCAAGCAAATGGTTCGAGGCTTTATGATTGAAAGTTACCTAGAAGATGGTCGTCAAGATATTTCTGAAGGTACTTATGGTAAATCAATTACCGACCCATGTTTAGGTTGGGATAAGACAGAAGAATTGATTCAATACATTTACGAAAATATTTAAACTAAAAAAACACCTACAGTCGAGATTTTCAAAGACTGTAGGTGTTTTAATAAGGTCGTGAGAAGGGTCGGTCAGCTACAAGCAGCTAAGTTTGTCCGGAATGACAGGGAAATCCACTATATTTAAAGATTTACCTAGTCAGGCCGGCTTAGATGCGATGTAGCTACCCTTCGAACGCCGTCAAATAAAAGGTTGTGAGGCAGCTCGTCCAGACATGAAGAAATTCGTGTGCTTACCTACCACTGCAAAAATCGGATGAAAGGAGATTTTCTCAAGCGATAGGGCGAATTTCACAATATCTAGCAGCTGAACACCGTCTACCAAGGTTGTAAATCGACTCGGTCAGCTACGAGCGGATAAGGTTGTCCAACACGTCGGGAAAGTCCGAGAAGTAAAGACTTTCCCAGGCGGGGTGGCTTATACGCCGAAGTAGCTAGTCGATTTACACCGTCAAATAAGGTCGTGAGAAGGGTCGGTCAGCTACAAGTAAAAGGTTATCAATCAACTCGGGCAAATACGAGAAAATTCATGTGTTACCTTATGCTAAGAAAATCGGATGAAAGGAGATTTTCTTAGCATAAGGGTGAATTTTCCGAGTATTTAGTTGATTGATACCGAGAAAGCTGGCAGATTATTTTTCGTCAATAATCTCAAAACCGTAATCACGAATATGTTGTTTTAATAACTCTAGGTAATGATTGGCTGTACGTGATAATTGAACTTGGCGATGACGTAGATAACCTAAAGTCATGGAGTCATCCACATCTAGTGGAATCGCAATAATTTTATCATCATTCAGCTCACTACTGATAATTCCCGAACTAATCGTATAGCCATTTAAACCAACCATTAAGTTAAAAATCGTTGCCCGATCACTCACTTTAATACTCTTATGATGCGAAGTCGTACTCAATATTTCTTCAGCAAAATAAAAGGAATTATTTTCTCCTTGTTCATATGACAAATATGGATAATCTTCTAAATCTTCTAAAGTAATGATTTTCTTTTCAGACAATGGATTGTAGCGACTCACAAAGACATGTGGGGTTGCGACAAAAAGCGGAGTAAAAATCAAATCATTTTCCTTAAATAATTTAAGCAAGACTTTCTTGTTAAAATCATTTAAATATAAAATGCCTAGCTCGCTTTTGAATTTCGCTAAATCATCCAAAATATTTTGCGTTTCTGTTTCACGTAAGGTAAATTGATATTCTTTGCTATCCACTGATTTTAACAATTCAACAAATGCATGGACCACAAATGCATAATGCTGTGCGGAAACAGAAAAAGTTTGCTTACGGCTAGTATTTTTATGGTAACGTGTTTCTAAGAGTTGCACTTGATCTAAAATTTGTCGGGCATAAATCATAAATTCACGACCATCTTCCGTTAATGTAACGCCAAGTTTGCTGCGAATTAATAATTGAATACCAACTTCCTCTTCTAATTCTTTGATGGCATTAGAAAGACTCGGTTGCGTTAAATAAAGTTGTTTAGCTGCTTCATTAATCGAGCCAGTTTCCACGATTTTATCCAAATATGCTAGTTGCTGGATGCGCATGACGATTCACCTTCTAGTAATTTTACTTTATCGATTAATTTTTGATAAATATGTTTCATAAACCAAACTTCGCTAACGGCTTGGTCGATTTTGTCTACCGCTAGCCAAGCGATTTGACTATTTTCACTCGGCTGAATACGAATGGGTAAATCAGGATTCGCGATACAAAGAAAGGTCAGATTTAAATGTAGATGACTAGAAACATATTCTCCATTTTTGACATGACCATCTACCGTTAATACTTCCAACGAAAATAGTTGATCTCCTATAAGCTGAAATTCACTTAAGCCACTTTCTTCTTGAATTTCTTTTCTGATGACGGCCACAATATCTGCATTGCCATCAAGATGTCCCCCTAACCAAGCAAAAGATTGATAGATACGATGAAAAGCCATCAACACTTTTTTAAAATCAGGGCTAACAATCCAAGCCGATACGGTCAGATGAGCCGCAAGATTTTTTCTTGATAGGATATTGTCTGTTGATAGCTGCTGTAAAATCAAGTTTTTATCTTTTTCCTCTTGCTCGTTATAAGGGGTGTAATTTTGAACAAATTGATAAATATCTTTCATGGTTGTACTTCCTTTACAATGTCTTTATTGTAACAATCTTTGCTGAAAATTCAACTAAAAAGGTTTATTTTATTAAATATTTATTTTGATGGCTTAAATTATTACATATTTGAATGATAGACACATTTTATGATGTTAAATGCTGATATATAAATATTTTGTAAATTGACAATAAGGTGATTCGTTTAAGTATTAAGCAAAAAAAATAATTCATAAAATAATTCTATGAGTTATTTTTATCTGTTTTAATAGAATAATTGCTGTGCTACATTTTTTCTGTTAATGACAGTTGTAGTGAATCACACGTTTTCTTCTTGGTTATTCGTTATTTCCATTATAGTATATTTTAAGGATATAGTTTATAACTATAAATGATAATAATTTATAAAAGTTATCTAATATATTGAGTATATGCTATGATTGCTTACAAGAAATAAATAGGGAGTGTTGGGTATGAGTACTACAATTATTGGTTTTCCACGTATTGGAGAAAATAGAGAATTAAAATTTCAAACAGAAAAATACTTTAGGAACGAAATCACAGAATCACAAATTTTATCTTTTTCAAAAGAATTACGCAAAAAACATTGGCGTATTTTACAAGAAACGCAGATTGAGGCTATTCCAAGTAATGATTTTTCGTTATATGATCAAACCTTGGATACCGCCTTTTTACTAAATATCATTCCCGCAGAAGTAGCGAATTTAGATTTAACACCGTTAGAAAAATATTTTGCTCTAGCTCGTGGTTATCAAGGGGCAAAAGGGGATGTCAAAGCGCGACCAATGAAAAAATGGTTTAACACCAATTATCACTATTTAGTGCCAAAATTTGAAAAAAATACGCAAATTAAAGTCACTGGCAGTAAAATTTTTGATGAATATCAAGAGGCGTGTGAACTAGGGATTCAAACGCGTCCAGTCTTAATTGGTCCTTTTACTTTGTTACAATTGGCAGAGTATGCTGATAATACGAGTGCGAAAGATTTTGTTGAGTCTCTCGTTGATGGCTATCAAGATATTTTACGTAAACTCGAAGCATTAGGGGCCCAATGGATTCAATTAGATGAACCTTCTTTGGTAAAAGATTTGAATACAGAAGAAAAACAATTATTCTGTAACATTTATCAACGTCTGACTGAAAATAAAGCTATTAATATACTTGTCCAAACTTACTTTGGCGATGTACGTGATGTTTATCAAGAATTAATCGCCTTAAATATTGATGGCATTGGTTTGGATTTTGTAGAAGGACGTCAAAATTTATCTTTAGTACAACAAGGATTTCCAGCAGATAAGACGCTTTTTGCTGGAGTTGTGAATGGTAAAAATATTTGGCGCAATGATTATCAAAAAACATTGGACATTATTAAACAAATTCCTGCTCAAAATATCGTTTTGAATACGAGTTGCTCTTTATTACATGTGCCCTATAGCGTGAAAAATGAAGTGTTTGCGAAAAATATTAAAGCCCACTTTGCCTTTGCTTTGGAAAAATTAGCAGAATTAACTGATTTGGCACAGTTAGTAAAAGGGGAAAATCCGCAAGTTTTAGCATCAAATCAAGCATTATTCACGAATGAACGAGTGGTGCGAGATGAAAAGGTGCATCAAAAATTAGCCCAATTGACCGAAGCTGACTTTACGCGTCCAGATACTTTTGAGGTGCGTGAACAAATCCAAAAAGCAAAATTCCAATTGCCATTATTACCGACAACTACTATTGGCTCTTTCCCACAAACCAAGGAAGTGAAGCAAACCCGTGCCAAATATAAACGTAACGAGATTTCTAAAACGCAATATCATGATTATTTGGCTACACGTACCAAAGAGTGGTTAAAATGGCAAGAAGAAATTGGTTTAGATATCTTGGTGCACGGAGAATTTGAGCGCAATGATATGGTGGAATACTTTGGTCAAAACTTAAATGGTTATCTCTTTTCGACAAATGGGTGGGTGCAATCTTATGGGACTAGAGGCGTGAAACCACCAATTATTTGGGGCGATATTTCTAGAGCGCAACCAATTACCGTTTATTGGTCTAAATTTGCTCAAGCACAAACTAAAAAATATGTCAAAGGGATGCTAACCGGTCCAGTAACTATTTTAAATTGGTCATTTCCTAGAGAAGATATCAGCTTGAAGGAATCAACCTTGCAATTAGCCCTAGCCATTCAAGAAGAAGTATTAGATTTAGAGGCCAATGGTATCGAAATAATTCAGATTGATGAAGCGGCTTTACGTGAAAAATTACCGCTACGTCAAAGTGATTGGTATACGCAATATTTAGATTGGGCGATTCCAGCTTTTCGTTTGGTGCATAGTAAGGTCAAGCCGACCACCCAAATTCATACGCATATGTGTTATAGCGAATTTACAGATATTATTCCGGCTATTGAGCAGATGGATGCGGATGTAATTAGTTTTGAAGCTTCCCGTTCGAACTTAACGATTTTAGATGAGTTACAAGCACAGCACTTTAAAACCCAAGTCGGTCCAGGTGTCTATGATATTCACTCCCCAAGAATTCCATCTGTTGAAGAAATTGAGCAGACGATTAAGCAAATATTAGCAAAAGTGCCAATTGAAAAAGTATGGATCAATCCAGATTGCGGACTGAAAACAAGAGGTGAAAAAGAAACTAAAGCGAGTTTGGTGCATTTAGTCCAAGCAGCCAAAAACTGTAGAGGAAGTGAGTCGTATGGGCAAACCAAGTCTATCCTTTGAAATCTTCCCACCAAATTCAATGGTAGGTGAGGAGCGCTTGATTCAAACGTTAAGTCAATTAAAAGGTCTATGTCCGGACTTTATCAGCGTGACTTGTAGTAATCAGCAAGCAAATTTCATTGATACCACCTTAAATGTGGCAGATTATGTCCAAAATCAATTAAAAATTCCAGCAATCGCTCACTTACCAGCTCTTTATTTAACTGCTAAAGAAGTCGATTATATTTTAAAGGCTTTACACCAACGCGACATCTCACAAATCTTAGCCTTGCGTGGGGATTACATTGAAAATAAAGTCCAACCGAATGATTTTCACTATGCGAGTGAGCTGATGGACTATATTCAAGAAAAAGATAGTAGTTTTAAAATTAGTGGTGCTTGTTACCCAGAAATGCATCCTGATTCCAAAAATCGCGTGGAAGATATTTTGAATTTAAAAAGAAAAGTCGAAAGTGGGTGCCAGCAGTTAATTACGCAGTTATTTTTTGATAATGATACCTTTTATCGTTTTCAAGAATCCTGTACGTTATCTGGCATTAATGTACCAATATTAGCCGGAATTATGCCGATTATTAATCGTAAACAGGCTATTCGCTTGATTCAGACATGTCAAACCAAAGTCCCACGCAAATTCATGGCGATTCTTGAAAAATACGAATATCAACCAGAATCTCTTAAAGAAGCCGGACTCGCCTATGCATTGGATCAAATTGTCGATTTAGTGACACAAGATGCTGAGGGAATTCACCTATATACAATGAATCAAGCAGAGACTGCTCGCTATATTTATCAAGCAACAACGGCAATCTTTCAAAATTTATCCCATGCAAGCT
>NHCFI00100__coassemble_1722_pt1 | contig 12207 bp, 9 predicted proteins | sample NHCFI00100__metabat2_low_PE_012 | metagenome-assembled genome bin NHCFI00100 | reverse complement strand
CAGTATAACTGGAGGATTAGATAGATGCGATACACCTTGTTATTGGGCGCTTACCCTCCATTTGAGTAACAACACTAAATATCTTAGACCCCATTATGCTTTCATACTAGGAACCCAGACACCATTTTGATCAACGTAGAACTTACCAATCCATTCATTCTTAGCCATTTGCCCATTGGATTTAAGGTAATAGTGACAAACCCATTTATCATGTACCATATAGCCGTGCTCATCGAAGTAATACCAACTACCATCGATAAGCTTCCAAACTTTCTTAGGATAAGAACCGTCAGCTAGTTGATACCATTTACCCGTAGAATTTTCTTTCCATTCTTCAACAAATTTAACTTTATTAGGAATCCACTTGCCAGATTGGTCTACATAGAAATCACCAATCCATTCATTTTTTGCCATTCGACCATCGGATTTAAGGTAATAACTATCAATCCATTTGATCCATTTATCGTGTACCATATAACCATGATCATCGAAATAATACCAAGTACTGTCTATTAATTTCCAAACATTTTTAGGATAAGATCCATCTGCATTTAAATACCATTTACCAGTAGCATCTTTTTTCCAACCAACTTCAGATAATTTTGGCAGCTTGACTAATTGATCATTTGAAGTTTTATATTTCTCAATTGCAATAGTTTTATTAATAGTGTTTCCAAAATTTGTTGTCCATTGGAAGTTTAGTTCATTAGCATTACCAATGTTTAAGTCATTTACAATGAATTTGCCACTCACAGTTTTAATTAACTGATTATTGACATAAGTTGGGTATAAATCAAGTGTTGTACCACTAAAGCTAATCTTTCCATCCACTGATTTTAGATGCTTGTCGATTAATTGTAATGGAATATCTTGAATCGGATAGGTTGAAGCTGTCAATAACTGGATAGAGTTATTTCCTGAAATACTCATCTCTCCATTCGAATAAGCCCAACTTCCATAACTAATACTATGGGCGTAGATATTATGTGCATTAATACTTCTTGCATGTAGAACCCCTAGTACGTAAATATCTCCATTTACAGTAACGTTGTCTAAGTATACAGTTTTATTTGGTGCAATATAAATATCACCGTTAATAGTCTGATTAGATATGGTTATATTTTCATTGACTACCTTATTGCCTACCATTGAAGGGATGGAGGTATATTTTGAAGGTAGGACAGTGAAATATATATCATTATATGTTGGATAAGACTTATTTCCCAATATATCTTCTACTAGAAAATTAGTTAGCTTATAGGTACCATTAATAAATTTTTCAGTAATGGTGAATGATTGTTGATAGGTATGCTCATCAATTTGTGTAAATTGACCATATATATATCGGGCATAAAAGTACCATTATTGTTGCACTTGCCCCAAACAGACTTAATTCCCGACTCATCGGATACTTTTGCAGTAATAGTCACTGTATCTCCAAGAGTAACTTCCGTTTTATCGATTGAAATTGATTCAACTACAGGTTGGTTATTATCATTATTGACATTATGGACAGTAAAATAAATATCATTATATGTTGGATAAGACTTATTTCCCAATATATCTTCTACTAGAAAATTAGTTAGCTTATAGGTACCATTAATAAATTTTTCAGTAATGGTGAACGATTGTTCATATGTATGCTCATTAATTTATGTAAATTGACCATATATATTATCGGGCATAAAAGTGCCATTATTGTTGCATTTGCCCCAAACAGACTTAATTCCCGACTCATCAGATACTTTTGCAGTAATAGTCACCGTATCCCCAACAGTAACTTCCTTTTTATCGATGGAAATAGATTCAACAACAGGTGGCTGATTATCCTCAGCAGCATGAATGCTTTGTGGATGGATTAACAATGTTATTAATCCACAAATACATAATAGTAGGGAATAGAGATAACCCTTCTTTTTAAACACTTTTTCTTTCATTAGCAAAATCCCTTTCAAATATGAACACAAGTGAATTATATTATGAGTTGCTCATTCATTCAATAACTAATTATAGATTTATTATACTTATTGAAATCTTTCAAAAAAAGAGTATAATACAAGTATATTGTTCAAAAAATGAGGTGAAGTTCTAAAAATGAACAAAATTCAATTTGATATCCTGAAATACTTATCACAAAATACATATGAATCTCAACGTGAATTATCTAAGGTACTCGAATATTCATTGGGAAATATCAATCAAAATTTGAATGAGTTAGTTCAAGAAGAATATTTGATGAAAAATTATACTCTGACAGTTAAAGCGCAACAAATATTAGATTCACGTTCACCAAAAAGAGCGATTATTTTAGCAGCTGGATTTGGGATGCGAATGGTTCCGATTAATACAGAAACTTCTAAGGGTTTATTAGAAGTCAGAGGGGAAGTGTTCATTGAGCGGACAATACGTCAATTACAAGAAGTTGGAATTAAGGATATTTATATTGTAGTCGGGTTTATGAAAGAACAATATGAATATCTTATTGATAAATATCAAGTGGAACTTATTGTAAATAATGATTATCATTGGAAAAACAATTTGAGTTCATTAGCAAAAGTGGAAAAATACATAGACAATACATATGTTATTCCTTGTGATATATGGTGTCATTCAAATCCGTTTAGTAAGATAGAAGCTTATTCATGGTATATGCTCGGTGATCGACTCACACATGGTAGTACAGTTATTGCGAATAAGTCGATGGAAATCCTACCTCGTCCTGCTAAAAGAATGGGAAATGAAATGATTGGAATTGCCTATATTACTAAAGATGTAGCAGCAAAATTGAAAGAAAATCTAATTAAACTGTCTAATCACGAAAGGTATGATAATGAATTTTGGGAGACTGCTTTGTATGATTCCCGAAAAATGATGGTTTGTGCCAAATTGGTAAATAGTGAGGAATTCATTGAAATTAATACTTATGAACAATTGCGAGAATTTGATGAAGATTCGAATCATTTAAAGACGGATGCCATTGAAGTAATTAAACAAGCATTTGAAGTACAAGCTGATGAAATAACTAATATACGTGTTTTGAAAAAGGGAATGACCAATCGATCTTTTCTCTTTCAATGTAAAGGAAAAGAATATATAATGCGTATCCCAGGCGAAGGCACAGATCAGTTAATTAATCGCCGACAAGAAGCTGCTGTTTATCATGCAATTGCCGATAAAAATATTGCTGATCATATGGTTTATATAAATCCAGAAAATGGTTATAAAATCACAGAGTTTATCGGGAATACAAAAGTCTGCAATTCTAGAAAAGTAGAGGATGTGAAACAATGTATCCTTAAATTACGTGAATTTCATCAACAAGCAATTCAAGTTGAACATGAATTTGACTTGTTTGGGCAAATTGAATTCTATGAGCAATTGTGGCAAGGAAATCCATCCGTTTTCAGAGATTATAAGGAAACGAAAAAAAATATCTATGAATTGAAAACATTTGTTGATAAACAGAAAATTCAGAAAGTATTAACTCATATTGATGCTGTACCTGATAATTTCTTAATGGTTGAAAATGATGGTGAGATATCAGAAATTAAACTCATTGATTGGGAATATGCTGGAATGCAAGACCCTCATCTAGATATCGCAATGTTTTGTATTTATGCGCTATATGACCGGAAAGAGATAGACCGTGTCATTGATTTTTATTTTGATTATCAAGTAGAGAAAAATGCCCGATTGAAAATTTATAGCTACATTGCAATTGCAGGGTTATTGTGGAGTAATTGGTGTGAATATAAACGCATGCTAGGTGTAGAGTTTAGTGAATATGCTTTAAGGCAATATCGTTATGCCAAAGATTATTATCGAATTGTCATGCAAGAGATGGAGGATGAAAATGTATAAAGTAAAAAGAGCAATAATTATGGCAGCAGGAATTGGCAGTCGCATGCAACCTTTGACTTTTGAGATACCAAAGCCATTAGTAACAGTAAATGGCCGACGTATGATTGATACTGTGATCGATGGATTGATGGCCAATGGCATTGAAGAAATTCATATTGTTGTTGGATATTTAAAAGAGAAGTTTGCTATTTTAAAGGAAAAGTACCCACAAGTACATCTAATTGAAAATCCCTACTATGATACATGTAATAATATTTCTTCATTGTATGTTGCAAGAGAATACTTAGAAGATGTGATTATCCTTGATGGTGATCAAATTATCTATAATGAGGCAATATTATCTCCATCATTTGAAAAATCAGGATATAACAGTGTTTGGGTAGAAAAAGAGACCGATGAGTGGCTACAAGAAGTTGACGCAAATTACAACGTTATATCTTGTAGCCGTACTGGTGGGCAAAAAGGCTGGCAACTATATAGTATTTCACGTTGGCATGCTGAAGATGGTAAAAAATTACAGAGATTTTTAATTGAAGAATTTGTTGAGAAAGAGAATCGACAAATCTACTGGGATGATGTGGCAATGTTTTGTCATCCGGATGATTTTCAGTTAGGTATTTATCCGATGCAAAAAGAAGATATTGTTGAAATAGATAGTTTACAAGAGCTAGCGATTCTAGATTCAAGTTACCAAAGTTATTTGCAGGAGGAGTAGTATGAGTCCAAATAAGACACCTAAAAAAATTGACTGGTTAATTACGGTTGTTCCTTTACTGACAATTGCTGTTTTATGTACTATTTTTATTACACTTCCAAAAGCTTCGAATGATATTTTGTCCAAGATTCGCTATTTTTTTGGTGATACTTTAGGGGTGTATTATTTGATTATTGGATTAGGTATTTTCTTAGTTTCCTTATATATTGCTTTTTCTAAATATGGTGATATTGTTCTAGGAAATGCAAATGAAAAGCCTAGATATAGTTTCTTTGCCTGGGGATCAATGATGTTTACTTGCGGGCTTGCAGCTGATATCTTATTTTATTCATTTTCAGAGTGGATTTTGTATGCAAGTGATCCGCATGTTAAAGAGTTAGGAAGTATTCAGCAATGGGCAGGTGTGTTTCCGTTATTTCACTGGAGTTTTATCCCTTGGAGCTTTTATTTGGTTTTAGCTGTGGCTTTTGGTTTTATGCTACATGTGCGCAACCGTAAACGTCAAAGGTTTTCAGAAGCATGTCGTCCACTACTTGGAAAAAAAGTGGATGGCTTATTGGGACGCTTTATTGATTTATTAGCTGTTTTTGCTTTGTTGGCTGGTACTGCTACGACTTTTAGTGTGGCTACTCCGTTAATGGCGAGTATTATTGAAAAGCTTTTCCATTTACAAATAGGGCGAACGACGGTTACAATTATCATTCTTCTTATTACTTGTTTTGTTTATACTTATTTTCTTTTACAAGGATTTAAAGGGATTAGCTTCTTGGCAAAAAGTTGTATCTATTTGTTTTTCATATTTTTAGGTTATGTTTTATTATTTACAGGAGATGGTAAATACATCATTGAAACAGGATTTACTTCTTTTGGAACTATGGTGCAACACTTTTTTGAATTGTCTACATTTACCGATCCGTTACGCCAATCTTTCTTTCCACAAAATTGGACGATTTATTATTGGGCTTATTGGATGGTATGGTGTGTAGCTGCTCCATTCTTTATCGGTAGTATTTCTCGTGGTAGAACCGTTCGTCAAACGATACTTGGCGGTTACGGTTTTGGGGTAGGCTCAACAATCGTAAGCTTTATCATACTTGGCAATTATTCAATGAAACAACAAGTGATGAACCAATTTAATTATCTGAAATTCTATCAAGATTCAGGTGATTTATACGGGACTATCATAAAGATTATTGATTCTATGCCATATTCATCTATTGTGATGGTAGTAATTTTGATAATAATGCTACTATTTTATGCGACTTCTTTTGATTCAATTGCGTATACAGCCTCTTGTTATAGTTATCATGAGTTAGCACCTAGCCAACAGCCAAGTAAATGGATACAATTGATGTGGTGTATACTTTTAATTTTATTGCCAATTGCTTTAATCTTTTCAGGCAGCTCCATGCACAATCTACAAAGCGTAAGTATTTTATCAGCATTTCCACTTGCGCTTGTTATTGTGATAATTATTTGGAGCTTTATTAAGGATGGAAGAAAATATTTAGAATCAAACTAGGCATAAATGGATATTCTGAGAGGAGTAATTACTGCTTTCAGGATATCCTTTTTTATGTATTTCCGCTAAATATTTAGGGTGGTATACAGTAAAATAAGATTGGGAGTGAAGGCCCCATTATTAGAATATGAGGAGTGTTAATTATGAAGTTAAGAAAGGGAATGCTAGGTGCTCTTTTGGGGGTAACTTTTGCGACGACTTTATTAGCAACAAATTCAGTACATGCAGAAACAAGTTATACTGGTTCTGTTGAAACAAATCAATCAACTGAAAATAAGGTTAGTTGGCAAAAGATTGGTGATTATTGGTATTATTTTGATGAGCCTGGAAAGAAACATATTGGATGGTTAAAATTAAATGATAACTGGTATTACTTTGATAAATATACTGGTATTATGCATACTTACATGATGTTCACCGGTACCCCTATTATAACAACTGGAGAAACATATTATTTTGATCCAAAAACTGGAGCTATGCAGACAGGTTGGTTTACCTATGAAAGTGGGGCTAAGTACTATTTTTACTCAGATGGAAGAATGGCTAGAAATACCAAAATAGGTGAATATACAATTGATAATTATGGTCTTGCCTATATCGAGAACTATACTGGTTGGCAATATAAGTCAGATAATTGGTATTATTATGTAAATGGTGAAGCTGTTACTGGTTGGAAGTTTATCAATAATAATTGGTATTATTTTGACGTATATGGGCAAATGGCTACTGGTTTGGTATCTCCGGTTCTTATGCATGGTGGGGGATGGTATTTATTAGATTCATCCGGTGCAATGAAAACAGGTTGGCAAAAGTATAATGGAGAATGGTGCTATTTTGGTTCATCAGGTAATATGTATATGGGATGGCAAAAAATTGATGGCAAATGGTATTACTTTGGTCCGTCAAAAAACATGCCAGAATTAGTAACGGTTAATGAAAAAGGCGAATGGTATCCATACAATATTTCTGGTGCGATGAAAACAGGCTGGCAGAAAATCAATGGCGTTTGGTATTACTTTGATGTATCTGGTGCAATGAAAACGGGATGGCAAAAAATTAACGGTACATGGTATTACTTTGCTAATTCAGGAGCAATGAAAACAGGATGGTTGGATTATGCGGGACAAAAATACTATCTACAATCCAGTGGTGCCATGGCAACTAATACGACTGTTGATGGCTACAAAATAGATGCCTCAGGTGTAGCAACAAAAGTCATTCAAAATGGATGGCAAAGTGCAGATAATCATTGGTACTACTATACAAATGGTAAAAAAGTAACTGGTTGGAAAGCAGTCAATAATGTTTGGTATTACTTTGATGGTTCAGGCGTAATGAAAACCGGTTGGCAAAAAATTAATGGTGTTTGGTACTACCTCAATCCATCAGGAGCAATGCAAAAAGGTTGGCAAAAGATTAATGGCGCATGGTATTACTTTGGTACTTCAGGTGCAATGAAAACAGGTTGGCTAGATGAAGGTGGTAAGAAATATTATCTACAATCCAGTGGTGCCATGGCAACTAACACAACTGTTGATGGCTACAAAATAGATGCCTCAGGTGTAGCAATAGATCAACAACTTAAGGCTTTAAATGACACGAAACATTATGCATTAAATGAATTAAAAACTTTAACTCACATTGATACAACTACTTATCAATCTAAAATTGAGAATGCTCAAGCAATTGAAGAAATTCAATCAATTGTGAATGAAGCAAAAGCTGCTGAAACAAAAGCAATTGAAGAAGCTAATAAACCAAAACCTGGAAGCGTCAATTCAATCTTAACAAATCCAGAAGCTAAAAGAACATTTATTTTAACATTTACTCAATTATTAAATGAATTTCGTAAAGAAAATGGATTGAAAGAAATCTATTCAACAACTTTATTAAACCGAGCTGCAGATATTAGATCTGAGGATGAAAAGAATGGATTGATTTCAAAGTATCAAAATGGTCAAACAACTCCAGATTGGAACCATAAGAGACCAGATGGAAGCAGTACAGCATCAGCTGTCGCGCAAGCCAGAGCAGAACATTATGATGTTTTAGCTAATGGCGAAATTTACTCTGGCGGCACTCATTCTTGGGTAAATGAAAATATTGCGATTAATTATCAAATGCCAAAACGCTCTAAAGAAACTCCTGAAGCAGTTGCTCAAAGAGTATTTACTCAATGGAAAAACTCTGCTGGACACAGAGCTAACATGTTAGATGACGACGCTGATGTATTTGGAATTGGTTTCTGGGGCGATCCATCTCAATCTGGACCATACATTGAATTCACTTTTATTGGCGGTAAATTACGCGCTGGTCATAAACTTAATGAAATTCAATTATTTCAATAATTAAAATTTTTAAAATCAGCTTAGCAATCGCTGTTAAGCTGATTTTTATTTATAAGGAGTGCTCAAATGAATTTATTTCAATTATATTGTAAAACCTATCATCCAAAATTAGAAATTCCAGAATTATCATCATTTTTTCAAATTAAAAGCAACATTGAATTCTTTTATTCGTGTTTCATTTAATTTTCTATTTATTGCCGTCAAACTCATTTTTAATTATCTTTATTTGTTGAGTTCATTTTCAATTTGTTCTTTGGTGATGAGTTCCTAGATGTCAATAACTTGTTGTTTCGTTAATTGCGATTTTTTGATTTGGCTAATTTCAAGCTAATTTGGATGATATTTATGGACTATATTGAATTGATGGGTATTCTGAGAGTAATAATTGAGGCTCTTTCAGGATATCCTTTGTTAGCAAGAATGTTCGTTTTTATATGTATCATTTTTTGATTTTTATATAATAGATTAAATAAAGAAAAAAGTAGGTATTAAAAACCTACTCATTTCTTATAAGTAAAAAGTTAAGAGCTATCCATTAATATCGGTAATCAATTAATGGAATTATTGGTCTTTTTGGGTTGGAGACCAAAAGTTTTGGATTTGTTTTGTTAACTTATCCGATTTCATTATAGAAAATAGAATGATTGAATGCAACATTTTTTGCTACATATTATTTGCAAATTAAATTCAATCTGTTTAGAAAATTGATTTTGTGTATGATAAAATATGGATATGAAGAAGTGAAGGGAGAATAGTGGGATGAAAAAGTGGATAATTAATTTATTGGTCGTAAGTGGATTATTTGTTGCTAGTTGTGAAGTTGAAGCAGCACAAACTTCTGGATAGAATTTTTGTGTCTAATCAATGGCACTATACAGATCTTAATGGAAGTTTTTACAAAGGATGGCATTGTATTCGTAATCAATGGTATTACTTTGACAGTTCCGGTGTCATGAAGACTGGTTGGCAGAAGGTGAATGGTATTATTTGAGTTCATCAGGAGCAATGCAAACAGGTTGGCAAAAGGTGAACGGAGCTTGGTATTACTTGAGTTCATCAGGCGCGATGCAAACTGGTTGGCAGAAGGTGAACGGAGCTTGGTATTACTTGAGTTCATCAGGCGCGATGCAAACTGGCTGGCAGAAGGTGAATGGAACTTGATACTATCTAAGCTCAAATGGTGCAATGAAAACAGGCTGATTTGACTATGCAGGTAAAAAATATTATTTAAAGTCTAGTGGAGCGATGGCGACCAATACAACAATTGGTGAATATAAGATTGATGCTTATGGAGTAGCAACAAAACAAGAATCACCAGAAAAGAAATTAGCGAAAGAATATTTTGCATTAGTTAACCAAGAACGAAAACGTGTAGCTGTACAAGAATTAATCTGGAGTGATGAAGTATACGAAGCAGCGATGATTCGAGCAAAGGAAATGAATCAATATTTTGAGCATGTAAGGCCAGATGGTAGAGATTTTGATACTGTTGCAGATGATATCGGATTAAAAGATTTATATCTAATTAGTGAGGTAGCCAATAAGGGTACTAATGATCCACAAATGATTTTTAAGTTTCAAAAAAGAAGTGAACCTCACTATGAATTAATGATTGATTCGTTAGCTAGCCATGGTGCAGCAAGTATTGACGGTAATGTCATAGCGATGTTGTTTGCGGTTGAGTAAAGAAATAAGATGTTTCTTTTTTGTAGATGATGAAATCTTGTCTTTAGTTAGGTGTTTGTAAAAATTATGTGAGTGTATATGATGGATGTTTTTTATTTAACTATATTTGTTTTTTTAAAGTTTCAGATCGTTATAAAAAATAACTTTAGCATTAACTATCTCTCCAATCTTTTATCTTTATCTTATGTCCTGTATTTTCAAAAAATATGGAAATATACAATATTACTGTTTACACAGGTTATTAAATTTTTGAGTGTGAAAAAGAGGTTTTAAATCATATTAAAATGGAGTTCTCCTTTTAAAGCTAATTTCATTTGGGATTTAATACTTGTAATAAACATACATTATAAGTTAAACTTAATTCATAGATTTTTTTTAGGAGTGTATTATGGGTAAATATTTTGGTACAGATGGGGTACGCGGTGAAGCAAATGTGGAACTAACCCCGGAATTAGCATTTAAATTAGGTCGATGTGGTGGTTACGTGTTAAGTCAGCATGAAACAGGACGTCCAAAAGTTTTAGTAGGACGCGATACACGTATTTCAGGTGAATTATTGGAGCATGCCTTAATTGCTGGTCTACTTTCTGTGGGGATTGAAGTGTATCGTCTTGGAGTTATTTCTACGCCAGGTGTGGCTTATTTGACTCGTACACAAAAAGCAAGTGCAGGGGTGATGATTTCTGCTTCACACAATCCAGCACAAGATAATGGAATTAAATTCTTCGGTAGTGATGGTTTTAAACTGGTTGATGATCAAGAACTTGAGATTGAAGCTTTATTAGATGCTGAAGTGGACGAATTACCACGTCCTTCAGCACAAGGTTTAGGAACTGTTAACGAAATGTCAGATGGCTTGATTAAGTATGCTGAATTTTTAGCCGAAACGATTCCTGGCGATTTAGCTGATATGAAAATCTGTTTGGATGCAGCACATGGCGCGACTACTCCAGTTGTAAATCGCTTATTTAAACAATTAAATGCTGATTTTTATACAATTGGTGCGAATCCAGACGGCTTAAATATTAATGACGGTGTTGGATCGACTCATCCAGAAGCATTAAGCGAATTCGTCCGTGTTAAGGGTGCAGATGTTGGTTTAGCTTTTGATGGGGATGGAGACCGTATCATTGCCGTAGATGAGCTGGGAAATATTGTGGATGGCGATAAGATTATGTACATCTGTGCAAAATATCTTGCGGCTAACCATCGATTGAAGAAAGATACGATTGTAACCACTGTGATGAGTAATCTAGGTTTTCATCGTGCCGTTGAAGAAATTGGTCTGAAAGATGTTGTAACTAAAGTTGGTGACCGTTATGTAGTAGAAGAAATGCGTAAGAACGGTTATAACTTTGGTGGCGAACAATCTGGTCATATGATTTTCTTAGATTACAATACAACAGGTGACGGTATTCTTTCAGGTCTTCAGTTACTAAATATCATTAAGGAAACTGGTAAAACCTTATCTGAGTTAGCCAGTGAAGTCACGATTTATCCGCAAAAATTGGTTAATGTTCGCGTGACGGATAAAAATCATGTCATGGATCATCCAGTGATTCGTGAAACCATTGAAAAATCAGAAGCTGCATTAGGTGAAACAGGTCGTATATTGGTCCGCCCATCCGGTACCGAGCCACTATTACGCATCATGGCCGAAGCACCAACCGACGAATTGGTGAATTACCATGTAGATACGATTGCTCAAGTCGTTAAAGAACAAATCGGATTAGAAGACTAACGGAGCTCATTGCCAATAATCACCCTTTTGGCAATTTAGCTTATATAGATGATTCTCCCCACAAGTTTAGGTCAGTTGTGATTCTAGCTTGTGGGGAGTTTTTATATCTGAATATGTAATCGCTTTTATTCTATCTTCGTACAAGATACCGTGTTAAGTTTGTAAGCGTTGGATAACATAGCGGTCTTTCCCCCTACTTTAATTTTAGGTAGTATAAAGCTATCAAAATTAAAGGAGGTTTTTTCATGTCTCAATCACAAATTGTTCCAGTAAAACTTACTGACAACGAGAAAAATCGTAAAAATGAAGATACGCATAAAAAGAGTCCTCAAAA
>NHCFI00100__coassemble_1676_pt1 | contig 14230 bp, 17 predicted proteins | sample NHCFI00100__metabat2_low_PE_012 | metagenome-assembled genome bin NHCFI00100 | reverse complement strand
TAGTAGATTCTTTCGCTTTAGTTACTACTGTACTACTAGCTTTTGTACTTTCAGATGTTTTCTTTTCCTTTTGATTTGAGCATGCAGCAAGCGTTAATAAACTAGCTCCTAATAATAAAACACTAAATTTTTTGTTCATCTTTACTCTTCTTATGTTTCTATTCTTCAATAAATTCATTTACTATATCATAAAATACATTTTCTGGGATAATTTCAATATCTTGTCCCTTAGATTTATATTCTTCTGCTTTCTTTTGTTTAGAACTTTTTCCATCTTTGATAGTTTTGCAATAATCATTGTTGCCTAAAATTAAATAGTTGGTCTTTAAAGTCACGTTGTTTTCATTAATACCACCTAAATCAGCAACTATCTGGGCAGCATCTTTTCTTAGCATTTTTTCCAATTTACCAGTAAATACACAATGCTTATTGTATAAAGGACTGTAAACATCTATTTTACTTGGGTCGCCCTGAATTGCAGCTACATTTAATCCTTTTTGCTTATGTTTTCTATGTCTTTTAAATGAATTGATAAAGTCATCTTGATTATCAATATCTTTTAGCATTTCTAACAAACATCTATGTGTAGAAAGTGCATCTGCTAGTGCTCTATGTGAAAACTCTGTAGAAATGTTAAAGTGTTCAATCATATCAACAAGGCGATGGTGTTCTAATTCAGGATAGAGTTTTCTAGAATATCGCATAATATCTATGAAATCATTACTAAAAGTAAAGTTCAAAAATTCTAAAGCTTTGTCATACAAAAAGTTAATATCGAATGATGTGTTATATCCAATTAAGATGTTATCTCCTATAAAATCAAAAAATTTTGGAAGTATCTCATAAATAGATGGAGCGTTTTCGAGCATATCATTTGTAATTCCGGTTAGATAGGTAATAAATCCATCTACATAATAACCATCATCGACACCAGGAGGTTGAACAAGTGACTGAAATCTATCAATCTCAACTCCATTTTTATATTTAATCGCTGCTACTTCAATTAAGTTATCATATTGAGAACTTAATCCGGTTGTTTCAGTATCAATGACACAATATTCATCGGGGAAACCTATAATACTTTTTCCCCGTCCAGCACGTTCAGTTTTTGCTTTAGTTGTAATATTTTGTAAGTAATCAGTATCACTTTTAGAACCAAGTGTATCGTCTAGTTTATATTCAAAATTTTTACTTATAGATTGTTTATCGAAATCTAATTGAAAGGTGTACTTTGTGTTTTGTGCTGGTTTGTCACAAGTATAAGTAAACCCGTCATCAACGACATCTATAATTTCGTTGTTTATATAAACAATAGGGATTTCTTTATTATGAATGCTATCCTTATATTCAAGATTTCCAACAATTGAGAAACTTGTTCCATCATCTAAAATAGAAAATTTTACTTTTGGAAGATAGTGAATATAATGTGAAAGACCATATTTCTTGATTAGTGAAACAGTATATTTTGCTTCCTTTTTGTGAGCCATAAACTCAAAGAATATTTTTTCAGACGGTGTTGGTTCTTCAACGAGTAGAATATCTTCGTATCTTATTAAATTGATATCTTCTGTAAAGTAGAATTTATCATTTTCATAAATTGACAGAAGTACAGATTGTCCTGAAGCTATTCCAACTGCATTTCGTTCTTTATGTGGAATTTCATTAAACAGATAGATTAAATTATTTTTACTAGTTATTCGTTTCATAGTATCACCTATTCCATAAAGCTAATAAATTGTGGACTACTGACATAATATGTAAATAGAGCTTTAACGATATGCTCGTATTTCATCTCAATTTCATAGTCCTCCATAAATTTTAGCCAGTTGATATTGTCTTTATCTGTATATTCCAGGTAATGCAAAGTCAATTGTTCAATCATAAATTCTTCAGCCTGATTTTCCATTTTTGAATGCAAACTAAATGCTAAATTATATAATTCCATTTCGCCTTTATGCTTTGCTGCATGACCAAGTTCATGAAGAATGGCTTTGGTTTGATAAAACTCATTTAGATTGCTATTGATTAATATCAAGTTTTCCTCTGAAAAATACATACCGGCACTGCTAAATCTATCATCATAAATGATTGTTACCTGCAATTGCTCAATTAAATATTTTATGCGACTATCCAACATTGCACCTACTTACTTCTTGTTATCAAAGTATGCTTTTAAAATTCCTTTGATAATTGGTCTATCTTCATCAGATATAGGCTTACCATCGTATGACATCGCATTATCCATCATTCTTTCAAGTTTAGTGTCCATATCAGATTCGATTGATTTTTGTTCGGTTCTATCAAGTAAATAATCGACACTAACATCAAAATAATCTGCTACTTTTTTTAATTTATCAACAGATGGTATACTTTTATTCCAATTTCTTATGCTTCCAGCGCTAAGACCAGTTTTTCTTTCCAATTCTGCTCGGGTCATAGAATGTTCATTTATTAAGCCATCGACACGATCTAATAGCATAAAAATCACCTTTCTATTTGCGAACAAACAAAATGTAAAATTTTACAAATAAATCTGTTAACTAACGTAAAATTTTTCATTATAGTATGTTTGTAAGCAAGAGTTATATAGCGTACAAACATACACATATCAAAGTCCGGCAAGACAGATAAAAAGTATTGTATTGTTCGCTGTATTTCTTACGCTTACATTATGCAATATATTACATTTTTTGTCAATGGAATTGAAAAATTTTTGACTGGAGGTAGAAAAAATGTCGTTAAAGGATCAAGTGAAAATCGCACTGATTAAAAAAGGATGGTCGCAAAGAGAGTTAGCAAGACGTATGAATATTACGGTAAGTTACTTGCAAGATATTTGGAGTAAACTATGGAGAAAAAAAGAAAGAGAGCATAAAGCAAACCAACGTATAAAAAAAGATATTCTATTAGCAGAAGTCACAAAATTAAAAAAGATATTAGAAATCTAGATATGACAACGGCAAAGCCAAGTGATATAATCGAATTAGGAAAACGTGTTAACTATTATTTTAATGTTTCTGATAATTTGGGAAATAAGGAAAAATTAAAAGAGATATTTTCTAACTTTATAGTGATGGGTGGAGTTGTTCCAAAAGAATCTTGGACAGACGACACATCAGATATAGTAAAAAAGCAAATCGAACATGCATTCTCATTTTATCCTAAAGAATGGGCTTTGATTCCAATGAATAAAGGAAAAAAGTTAAAAGCTGCGTTGGATATTCGTGGTCATTTTACGGCACCTAAAAACTATAATGCGCCTATTATTATCGCTTCAACTGGAAAGAGAGCGACAACTCCATTTCATGAAATTGGCCATATGGTCGAATGGAACAATCCAGAAATTTTAAGGATTGAGAAAGAATGGGTTAATAGCAGAACTATTGGGGAAGATTATACGCGTTTAAATGAAATTTTTCCTAAAAGTAATTATGAGGATTATGAAGTAACTAAGAAAGACAATTTCATAAGTCCTTATATAGGCAAACAATATATTAATGCAACCGAGGTATTATCAATGGGACTTCAGGGAATTTTTGAAACTAGCGAATATTTTGCAAAAGAATACGATCGAAAAAATAATAGATATATCATAAAGACTATTAAAGATGATGAAGAATTTTTGAATTTTACTATTGGATTAATTCTGAAAGGGTGACGGTAGATGTATGCTACAATGAGTGATTTTGAAAGGTTATATGATGTTGAAAAAGAATATGAACGCGTCTTTGGTGAAGGTAGTTTGAAACGATGCATCGAATTTTTATATGATCCAGTATTTATGTTAAGTGACGAAATAAATAATGCTATTAGCATTCTTCAAGAGGCGATAGAAAAGAAACAACCTTTAAAACAAATGAGTGTTGAAGATTTTGAAGGGATAATTTTTTAACAAAGCATCTAGTCAAATTGATTAGATGCTATTTTTATACTCAAAAACTGGAGGTGAATAATATGTGGTTATGGATTTTTTTATTTATTTTAATCATGCTACCAATAACAGCATTTGTCATAGGAATATCAATCATTATACTTTTACAATGTATTAAATATGGGATAAATAAAGGTGGTGATCGAGATGGATGAAGAGGAATGGGATGAGTTAGAACAATTGGAAGATTTAGGACTCATCTAAAAAGATTGAAAGGGGCGATGAAATGACCAATAAATGTATTGGCAATCAAGCTCCTACTCAATCGGTAATAATACCATATCAAAACACTTTAAAGAATGAAGCTGTTAAGTATTATGAACGTACAGGCTTGAATTGCTATGAGTGGCAGACGAATTTACTAGCACCGATTATGGCGATAGATGAAGAGGGTTTATGGGTTCATCATAAGTTTGGCTATGCGATTCCACGAAGAAACGGTAAGACAGAGGTAATCTATATCAAGGAAATATGGGCCTTAGAAAAAGGATTGAATGTTTTGCATACGGCACATAGAATTAGTACCTCTCATGCGTCTTTTGAAAAGGTAAAAAAATACCTGGAAAAGTCAGGATATGTTGATGGCACGCATTTTAACTCAATCAAAGCTAAAGGGCAAGAGCGTATCGAATTGTATGAATCTGGTGGAGTTATCCAGTTTAGAACACGGACATCTAGCGGTGGTCTTGGTGAAGGGTTTGACCTTTTAGTAATCGATGAAGCGCAAGAATACACGATGGAACAGGAATCAGCTCTTAAATACACAGTTACCGACTCAGACAATCCACAAACTATTATGTGTGGAACGCCACCAACTCCTGTATCAAGTGGTACGGTATTTACAAGTTATCGTGATACAGTGCTATCCGGTGGAGCAAAATATTCAGGATGGGCTGAATGGTCGGGAGATAGTCAAAAGGGATTCGTTCTAATTTAAATATGGTATGGCCTTTTTTTCAGATTTTAGTTTCACCTTTTTTCATTTTCTGTTTGTGTTCAAGTTTATCTAATTCTTGTTCTAAATCTTGCTTGATATATTTTAAATAGGACAGTCTGACAAAAAGAACAACGATTATAGCAATAAAACTTACAATAATTAACTTAAACATCATCTATTCACATCTGTTGTGTTTCATTTTTATAATCTGGTATGTTTGGATAAGGATACTAATTTTTTCATTCTCTTGATAATCATTCCCACAAAGCAAATGGCATATATTGCAGCAAGCCATGAAGGAAGTGAATTAAAAACAAGCAAATTAAACTAAAGAGGAGCATCATGAGATAGAAGTATTTCATCCTCATAAGTCCTCCGTAAACGTATTAGATAAAGTGTGTATGTTTGACTTTCCATTGTTCTAGCTTGATATTGAGCCAAAAACTATAGATACCTAAAGTAATAATGGTGAGTAGAAACCATTTGATCCAGTTACCAAATAATTGCATGGCAGTTCCATCGAAATAAAGTCTGCGTCCATTGATGACGGTATGCTTGATTTTCCAATTATACAGTAGGCAAATTCCCCATGGTGTGCAGATGCCAAGTGTACAAATTGTAATAATTACCGCTAGTAGATAAGTGCCAATATAGGTAGCTAAACCACCATCAAAATATGATTCATTCATAATAATTATGCCTCCTTTTTTATAACAAATGTATCTTATATTATTTTCTGGAAAAAAGCAATTGGAATTTTAAAAAAATAGATTTAGAATGAGAAGTGTGATATGAAATAGAGAATAGTAGGTGGCAAAATGTTGTTATATCAGCAGGCTTTAGCAATAGCAGAGGATGCGCATAAAGGTCAAGTTGATAAAGCAGGGGTGGATTATATCCAGCATCCACTCTTTGTTGCAAGTTTGGTAGAAGGTGAGCTAGCTAAAACGGTGGCATTATTGCATGATGTAGTAGAAGATTCGGATTGGACGCTAGAGGATTTACGCAAGGAGGGCTTACCTGAGGAGGTTGTTCAAGCCGTTGGAATCCTAACTAAGAAACGTAATGAAAACTACGAAGAATATATATTACGTGTAAAGCAAAATCCATTAGCCAGACAAGTAAAGTTGGCCGATTTGCAGCATAATTCTGATCTTTCAAGATTAGCCAATGTTACAGATAGAGATCGCAAAAGAGTAGCAAAATATCAAAAAGCCATTGCATTTTTAAGTGAAGAGTAAAAAAGAGAACTAGTCGCAGTAATTAAGGACTAGTTCTCTTTTAGATTTAGTTTAAGACTGCTTGGGCCAATGCTTTTTGAATGGCCACAATGCTATCATCACTTCTGAATTGTAAGCTTTCAGCAGGGAGTTCGGCACTAGAAATCCAAATTTTTAACTCAGCATCTAAGTCAAAATGACCACTTGTTTCCACTGAAAAGCGTGAAATAGAGCGATAAGTAATGGATTTATATTCCACTTTTTTGCCAGTCATGCCTTGTTTGTCGACAATAATTAGTCTTTTTTCAGTAAAAACTAATAAATCACGGACGAGTTTGAAGGCTAAATCAACTTTTTCCTCAGGCATTAAGACATCTTGTAATTCCTTTTGAGCTACTTCGATATTCATTTTACTTGCATTACCTAATAAACCGTTAAATAATCCCATATTATCACCTCGTAATAATTTTTGATAATTCGATTATATCAATAATAAAATCTGCAGACAATTGTACTGGAGACGGATTTTAGACCTACAAAAAATAGACAGCCAGAAGTATTCCTTCAAGCTGTCTATTTTTTACATACCGATGAGATAATCTTCGTCTTTCATTGCTTCGACGGTACCTAAAAGATAACCATTGCCGACTTGCGAGAAGAAATCGTGATTACTTGTACCTGTTGAAATCCCATTCATTACGATTGGATTGACATCATTAGCAGTATCTGGGAAGAGTGGGTCTTGTCCTAAGTTCATCAATGCTTTATTGGCGTTATAACGTAGGAAAGTTTTGACCTCATCTGTCCAGCCTAATTCATCATAAAGTTCTTCCGTGTAGCGTTCTTCGTTTTCGTATAATTCATAAAGTAAATCATACATCCAATCACGTAGGTTTTCTTGTTCTTCAGCCGATAATTCATTAAAACCTAATTGGAATTTATAGCCGATATAAGTGCCATGGACGGACTCATCGCGGATAATTAATTTAATAATTTCCGCCACGTTTGCTAATTTATTGTTTCCTAAGTAGTAAAGTGGTGTATAAAAACCTGAATAGAAAAGGAAAGTTTCCAAAAAGACGCTGGCTACTTTCTTTTCTAGCGCCGTACCATTTTTATAGATTTCATTAATTCGTTCGGCCTTTTTTTGTAAATAGGGATTCGTATTTGTCCATTCGAATATTTCTTCAATTTCAGACTTGGTATTCAACGTACTAAAAATAGAAGAGTAACTTTTCGCGTGCACAGATTCCATAAACTGGATATTGTTCAACACGGCTTCTTCATGTGGCGTGCGGGCATCTTTGCGTAAATGCTCCATCCCACTTTCTGATTGGACCGTATCTAAAAGGGTTAGGCCACCAAATACATGGCCTACCGTCGTCTTTTCTAATTCAGAAAGTCCACGCCAGTCATCTAAGTCATTGGATAAGGGAATACGTGTATCTAGCCAGAATTGTTCTGTTAATTTTTCCCAAGTTGATTTATCGATAATGTCTTCAATTTCATTCCAGTTAATCGCTGCATAATAAGTTTCTGCCATTTTCTTCACTCCTTTTTAGATGACACAACTTTCACATTGGTTGCTACCAATTTCTTCTGCATCATCTGTGAAAGTACGAATATAATAAATCGATTTAATTCCTTTATGGAAAGCATAGTGACGTAAAATATTTAAATCGCGCGTGGTTTGTTTGGTTGTTGTTTTCCATTCATATAGACCCGCTGGGATTTCTGAGCGCATAAATAGCGTTAAACTCATGCCTTGGTCGATATGTTGTTGCGCAGTGGCATATACATCAATTACTTTACGCATATCCATATCATAAGCAGAAGTGTAATATTTAATTGTGTCATTAGAAAGTAATGGGGCAGGATAATAAATCTTTCCAATTTTCTTTTCTTGACGTTCTTCAATTAAACGGGTGATTGGATGTAAGCTGGCACTGGTATCGTTAATATAAGAAATTGAACCATTTGGCGCAACTGCTAGGCGATTTTGATGATACATTCCATATTTTTGTACGAGTTGTGCTAATTCAGCCCAAGCTTGTCCATCTGGAATAAAGATCCCTTCGAATAAGGCTTTTACTTTTTCAGATTTTGGTTGGAATTGGCCAGTTACATATTTTTCAAAATAGCTACCATCAGCATATTTTGATTTTTCGAAGTGATGGAAAGTTTGTTTACGTTCCTTGGCAATTTGCATACTTTCATAAATGGTCCAGTAATTTAAAAGCATAAAGTAAATATCGGTAAATTCAATGGACTCTTTTGAACCATATGCCATGTGATGTTTCGCAAAATAGGTGTGTAAGCCCATGGCACCTAAACCGATTGTATGACTTAAAGCATTCCCATTTTGAATAGAAGGCACTACATCGATATCTGAAGCATCCGTGACATAGGTTAAGGCACGCGTCATCACACGAACAGATTTACCAAAGTCAGGACTTTCCATTAAATTGACGATATTGGTTGAGCCTAAGTTACAGCTAATGTCTGTACCTAAAACCTCATATTCTTGTTTCCCATTTAGAATAGAAGGTTGTTGGACTTGTAAGATTTCTGAACATAGATTGCTCATGATAATTTTTCCGTCAATTGGATTGGCACGATTGGCTGTATCTAAGTTTACGACATATGGATAACCTGATTCTTGTTGTAATTTAGAGATTTCATTTTCTAAATCACGGGCTTTAATCTTAGTTTTACGAATATTAGGATTAGCCACTAGATTATCGTATTCTTTCGTAATATCGATATAAGAGAATGGCACACCATATTCGCGTTCAATGCTATATGGACTAAATAGGTACATATCTTCATTTTTGCGTGTAAGCTCATAGAATTTATCAGGTACTAATACACCTAGCGAAAGGGTCTTTACGCGAATTTTTTCATCGGCATTTTCTTTTTTAGCTGATAAAAATTGGATAATATCTGGATGAAAGACATTTAGATAAACCACCCCAGCGCCTTGACGTTGACCAAGCTGGTTGGAGTAACTAAAACTATCTTCAAATAATTTCATTACTGGCATCACACCGCTAGCTGCATTTTCATAACCCTTAATTGGGGCACCGGCTTCACGTAGGTTTGACAGTGTAATTCCGACACCACCACCGATACGTGATAATTGCAAGGCAGAGTTAATCCCACGTCCAATAGAGTTCATATCATCGGTAATTTGGATTAAAAAGCAACTCACTAATTCGCCACGACGTTTACGACCGGCATTTAAAAAGGAAGGTGTTGCTGGTTGATAACGTTGATGAATCATTTCATCGGCTAAAGCTAAGGCTAATTCTTCATTACCATCTGCAAAATAAAGGGCATTAAAGGCGACGCGATCTTCATAAGTTTCTAGATAAGTGGTCCCATCATTGGTTTTAAGGGCGTACTGAGAATAAAACTTATAAGCTGCCATAAATGATTTGAAACGGAAATTTTGTTCAAATAAATAAGTATATAGTTTCTCAATAAATGCTAAATTATATTTTGCTAAAAATTCGGTTTCAAGGTAATCATGTGTAGTTAAATAATCCAACTTTTCTTTAATAGTAGAAAAAGTCATCGTATTTGGTTTTACATTCTCTTCAAAAAATGCCTGCAGTGCTTCTTGATCTTTTTGAAGAGGAATTTGGCCATTCACTGGTCGATTAATTTCATTATTTAATTTAAAGTAACTGACATCTTTCAGTGCTTTTAAACTCATCCGCTCACAACCTTTTTGTTTTTTTAATGAAACATAAAAAAAGATTTGTAGTTATTTAGTAACATACAAATCATTCAATTATACATATGAATATAAATGATTTTAATCATTTTGTCTAGGCTAATAACTTCAATTGATCTGGACGGAAACCGACAATTGTAGCTACGTCAGAAGTCACCACAGGAACGGTTTGAAATCCATTTTCTTTTAGCCAATCAATTGCTTCTGGTTGAATGTCAATATTGATTTCTTCAAAGCTGATTTGATTTTGTGTTAAAAAGCGTTTTGCCATTTTACATTGCATACAATTATTTTTCGAAAATAGTTTAATACTCATGACTGCTTCCTCCGTTAATCTTTATATCATTAGTATAATGCTCTTTGACGAAATGTCAACTATAAAAACACAATATATAGTGGTTGATTTTGTGGATAAACACAATAGATAGTATTTCACAATGAAAATGTATACAAATGAATGTTTTGTATATTTTCATGAAAGCAATTCAATGACTACTATTTTAAGCTTTCATTTTCCTTGCAAATTTGGAAGGTGTGATTTTAAGTTGTGGATATTCAAAAAATTGTATAGGAAGATTCACAAAATAAGCAAGAGTCATCCACAAGATATAGTATAGTGTCAACTTGTCAAGCACAAGAAATATGAAACAAAAGAAAGATATGAAACATTTACCGGAAAACTAGCCTATCCTATTGACAAAAGAAAAAGACAAGTTATCCCTATGTGTTTATAAGGAAGAAAACTTGTCTAGTCAAATTAGTTATTCTATGATGCAATCTAATTCAAAGTAATAATTATTTATATATTTTCTCAATTCGTGTATCCGGAATAATCCATAATAGTGTGATACAGAATAATAATACGTAACTTGCAATCGGTGCGACAAAAGCTAGTAAAGCAGATAAGAGATACGAGGTAATGGAAATCTTTGCCTTCAAATCGCGTCCAAATAGTTGTTTAATTAATGAATGTTCTTCATGGGTATCGAGGATGGCATTTTGCAATAGGTAATAAGAAATAGCACACATAAATAAAACAAAGCCATACATAAATGTTGGGGCAGTTTTAAATAAATGTGCACCTAACCAACTTGTCGTTACTGGTAAAAGCGACATCCAAAATAGCCAATGTAGATTTAACCATAAAATTTTTCCTGAGACCTTTTCTAAAGTTGAGATTAGATGATGATGATTATTCCAATAAATACCTACATATAAATAACTTAAAATATAGGCAAAAAAGGTGGGGATAACTTCTTTGATTGCTTCAAAAGTAAAGTCTTTTGGCGTGTGTAATTCGAGTACCATAATTGTAATGATAATTGCTAACACACCATCGCTAAAAGCTTCCATTCGATTTTTTGGCATGAATAAACACTTCCTTATGATTAAAATTATCTTTTCCAAAATCCTTGATTATATTACAAAATCTTTTAACTAAAAGCAAGATTTTTGCAATGAAGCAATTTAGAATCATTCTTATTTTGTGAAATAAAGCACAAATCATTGACATTTTAATGTTTTTGGCGTATTCTATTGATAATGATTCTCAATTGCAAAAATAGAAATGAAATTAGGTAACAAAATGAATATATTACAAGCAAACATGCATCAGATATATGAAATTTCAAAGATTAAAACGGATGAAAAAGTAACCAAGCGTCTACAAGATTTAGGTATTGTTCCTAAAAGTGAAGTCGTCTTGATTCAATTATCAAAAGAAAGTGGCGTCATTGTATTGAAAAATTCGCGCTTAGCATTGGCCACGGAAATATTATCACAAATTGAAATTACTGAAAAAAAGACGCGTGTGCAGTGGATTCCTTTAGATGAAGTGAAAATTGGTGAACGTGTGAAAGTGATTAGCATCCATGGAGAAGGTGCAGTAAAACGCCGATTGATGGATATGGGTGTGACGAAAAATGTAGAAATCTTAGTACGCAAAGTTGCGCCTTTGGGAGATCCGATAGAAGTGGTTTTACGCGGCTATAATTTAAGTTTGCGAAAAGCTGAAGCAACATTGATATTGGTGGAAAGACAGGTGAGTGAAGATGAATAAACAGATTGCCTTAGTAGGAAATCCGAATAGTGGTAAGACGAGTACTTTTAATGTATTAACAGGTTCTAACCAATCTATAGGAAATTGGCCCGGAGTCACAGTCGAACGTAAATCAGGATTGTTAAAACAAAATAAAACTATCTGTATTCAAGACTTACCCGGGATTTATTCCTTGTCTTCTTATTCACCTGAAGAAGTCGTTGCTAGAGATTATCTATATACGAATGATGCAAGTGGCATTATTAATATTATTGATGCTTCCAATTTAGAGCGCAATTTATATCTTACTTTGCAATTGATGGAATTCGGCTTACCGATGATTTTAGGCTTAAATATGATGGATATTGTCAGAAAATCGGGCCAAAAATTGAATATTGAAAAATTAAGTTATGCTTTAGGTCTGCCAGCTGTTGCGATGAGTGCATTGAAAAAGCAAGGAATGAAGGAACTAACTAAGGCGTGTGAAAAAATGATTGCTAATCCCCAAATTGGCAATACTGTCACTTATGATGATCGTTTGGAAGCAGCCTTCAATGAAATTGCTACTATTATAGAAGGTAAAGTTTCCAAACAACATTTGCGTTTCGTGACGATTAAACTTTTTGAGCGTGATGAATTAGTCAATGCCCGACTAACGCTAACACCAGCAGAGCAAAAAGAAATTGCTGAAATTATTGAAATCACTGAAAAGATCTTTGATGATACAGCTGAGGCAATTGTGATTAATGAGCGTTATGAAGCGATTAGTCGAATTACTGCACTGTGTCTAGTTAAGAATACGAGTTTTGAGTTAAGTTTGAGTGATAAGATTGATCGAGTAGTGACAAATCGTTTTCTAGCATTGCCGATTTTTGCCTTTGTGATGTGGGCGGTTTACTATTTGTCCATTCAAACTATCGGAACAATGGGAACTGATTGGATTAATGATGTGCTTTTTGGTCAGTGGGTCCCAGATTGGACGACCAAAATTTTGGAAAGTTGGCAAGTAGCGCCTTGGATGCAGGGCTTAATTGTGGATGGGATTATTGCAGGTGTCGGAGCGGTATTAGGATTTTTGCCACAATTATTAGTGCTATTTTTCTGTTTAGCTATTTTGGAAGATTGTGGCTACATGGCTCGGATTGCCTTTGTTATGGACCGAATGTTACGTCGTTTTGGCCTTTCAGGAAAATCATTTATCCCAATCTTGGTATCAACTGGTTGTGGGGTTCCGGGTGTGATGGCGACACGAACCATTGAAAGCGAAAAAGACCGCCGCTTAACAATCATGGTAACCACTTTTATGCCATGTTCTGCTAAGTTGCCAATTATTGGATTAGTAGCTGGTGCTTTTTTCCCTCATCATAGTTGGGTCGCGCCATCAGCGTATTTTGTTAGCATCATTTCGATTATCTTATCGGCAATAAGTTTGAAAAAGACAAAACTATTTAGTGGAGAAGCGACACCATTTATTATGGAATTGCCACCTTATCATTTTCCACAAATGAAGAATGTCTTTTTACAAATGATGCAACGTGGACATTCTTTTGTGAAAAAAGCAGGAACGATTATTTTTGCGACCAGTGTACTTATCTGGTTTACAATGAACTTTAATTTCCGCTTACAAATGGTGGCTGCCAATCAAAGTATTTTGGCTAGTTTTGGTCATCTACTTGCTCCTTTATTTATTCCACTTGGTTGGGGCAATTGGCAAGGGGCCGTGGCTTCAATGACAGGTTTAATTGCCAAAGAAAATGTCATTAACACATTTGGTATTTTATATAAAAATGCGAGTGAAGTCTCTGAAACCGGTAAAGAATTTTGGCAAGCAATGCATATGGACTTTACGGCTGTTTCTGCCTATGCGTTCTTAACTTTTAATTTACTTTGCGCACCCTGTTTTGCGGCAATTGGGGCGATTCATCGGGAAATGGCGAGTGTGAAGTGGACATGGCTAGCGATTCTTTATCAATGTGGGTTTGCTTATGTGATTAGTATGATGATTTACCAGTTTGGTCATTTGTTCTTTGAAGGTGGAAGTTTAAACGTTTGGACCTATCTTTCATTAATGGCTGCAGCTTATTTTGTCTATTTACTGATTTTCAAGTCAACTTATCAAAATAAACTAAATTTAGCAAAAGAAATGGTGGTGCATAAAGGATGAATTTACCGACTTTCATTTTAGCTGTCTTGATTTTGGTTGCTGTTGTGCGTATTTTTTATAGACAATTTCAAACAAAAGGGCATTGTGATCATTGTGAGAGTGAATGTGCCGTCAAACATTCGCTAAAATCAACTGACCAATCGACTAAATAATTGTTAAATATTTAAACATTTTAAAAAAAGCAGTCTCCCAAAATAGTTT
>NHCFI00100__coassemble_1670_pt1 | contig 14580 bp, 19 predicted proteins | sample NHCFI00100__metabat2_low_PE_012 | metagenome-assembled genome bin NHCFI00100 | reverse complement strand
TTTCATATCATAACAAACGTTCAATTCATTGTCAAGCTTAATTTTTAAAAACTTTGAAACGTATTGGAAGTTTATTTTATTTAGCCGTTTGATTTCAGCGACTTCATTAGAGTATCACGATTCAAGTGATGCGTCAAGGGATTTTTCTAAAAAAAGTTATAAAAACGTTTCCGAACATCCATAACTATTCATTAGAGAATAAAGCTAAATAGTCACCATAGCCTTTTGCAGCCATTTCTGCTTTGGGAATAAATTCTAACGCTGCGGAATTGATGCAGTATCGCAAACCGCCTTTATCAACAGGGCCATCTGTAAATACATGTCCCAAATGACTATCGGCCGCTTTACTGCGTACTTCAATTCGGTGCATGTTATGAGAAAAATCAGCTTTCTCTTTGATTACTTGACGACTTACGGGTTTCGTAAAAGTAGGCCATCCGCATCCTGAATCATATTTATCACGTGAACTGAATAATACTTCTTTACTGACGATATCAACATAGATACCTTCTTCAAAAAATTGATCATATTTGCCACTAAACGGATACTCGGTAGCATTTTCTTGGGTTACGTGATACGCTAAATCTGATAATTGCGCTTTTTCTTTTTCGTATGCAGCCATTCCACTCACTCCTAATTATTTTTTATTATTGTAACAAAACTTAACTAATTACGCACAAAAAAGGCCTTCACCAACGAAGACCTCTTGTTTATTTTCTTAATAGAATTAATAATGCTGTTAATAAGACGAATACTAAAATTGTGATGGTATCTAATAATTGCCATTCCAATTTACGATATTTCGTCCTACCATCGCCACCTTGATAGCCACGTGCTTCCATTGCATAAGCCAAATCGATTGCTCGCGTAAAGCTAGAAACAAATAACGGAATTAATAGTGGAATGATGGCTTTCATTTTTTGGATTAAATTACCTTCTGAAAAATCCACACCACGCGCACGCTGAGCATTCATAATTTTCTCTGTTTCATCCATTAAGGTTGGCACATATCGTAAGGCAATCGATAACATCAAAGAGAATTCATGAACTGGTAATTTCAACGCTTTTAATGGCTTTAGTAAGGATTCAATCGCATCTGATAATTCCAAAGGCAAAGTGGTTAGTGTCAGAAGTGTAGACATAAAGATGATTAAGACAAACCGACAGAAAATGAAAATACCATTTGTCACGCCGTACTCTGTTAGTCTAAAAATCCACCACTGCCAATAAATTGTACCGCCATTTGTGAAAAAGACCTGCAAAAAGACAGTAAATAGGATAAGACCGATCAGTGCTTTTAAACCACGAACAAAAAATACTAGGTTAATTTTTGACAAATAGATGGCAAAAAATGTAAAAGCTGCGAGTAATAAATACGTTTGCCAGTTATTCGCTAAAAAGATAATCCCAATGAAATAAAAACTTGCGACCAATTTTGCTCGAGGATCCATCTGATGAATCAATGAATTGCCTGGAATATAGCGACCAAAAATCAATTTATTCATCACTCTCACCTCGCTGTCTAATAATTTCATCGGCTAAAGCTTGAGGAGTCAATGGTAATTGGGCAAACTTCATTCCTTTTTCCTGAAGTTTTAGCGCAAATTGAGTCGCTGTAGGTACGCCCAATTGCTTTTCATACAACCAATCGACATCTTGGAATAATTCTGATGGTGTTCCTTCTTTCACCACACGTCCTTTTTCTAAAGCATACACATAATCTGCATAATCAGCCACGTCATCCATCAAGTGCGTGACTAAAACTAGGGTTAAGCCACGTTCTTTATGCAAACGCCAAAACATATCCATCATTTCTTTACGCCCTTGAGGATCTAGGCCAGCTGTTGGTTCATCAAGCACAAGGACTTCTGGTTGCATCGCCAAAACACCGGCAATAGCAACACGACGCATTTGTCCACCTGATAAATCAAAAGGAGAACGCTCAAGATAGCTTTCATCTAATCCTACTAATTTCAATGTATCTTTCGCAATTTGATTTGCTTCTTCTAGACTTACACCAAAATTTTGTGGGCCAAAAGCAATATCTTTTTCTACTGTTTCTTCAAATAACTGAGATTCCGGAAACTGAAAGACAATTCCAACCTTTTTACGAATTGGTTTTAAGTTTTTATTATCGGTTTGCGGAGTAATCACACGTTCACCGATGTTTACGGTACCTTTCGTGGGTTTGAGCAAGGCATTTAAATGTTGCAGTAAAGTTGATTTACCACTACCTGTATGCCCAATTAATGCTGTAAAACTTCCCTCTTTAATTGCCAAATTAATATCAAAGAGTGCTCGATGCTCAAAAGGGGTATTGGGTTGGTAAGTAAAATCTACTTGTTCAAAACGGATGTCCATAGCCAATCCACCATCCCTTCTTCAGTCATATATTCTTTAGGTACGTCCACACCACGAGCTTTTAGTGCTGACTTCAAGCGCTCTGGAAATGGCAAATCTAATCCTAGCTCAATCAATTTTTCACCTTGAGAAAAGATTTCTTCTGGCGTACCTTCTTGGATAAGTTCACCTTTTTTCATCACGAAAATTCGATTAGCATTAGCGGCTTCATCGATATCATGAGTAATCGATAAAACGGTTAAATTATTTTCTTCTTTAATTTTCTTCACTGTAGCAATCACTTCTAAGCGGCCTTCAGGATCAAGCATACTCGTTGCTTCATCAAGAATAATCACATTTGGTCTTAAAGCCACAATTCCAGCAATAGCGACACGTTGTTTTTGACCACCTGAAAGTCTTGATGGTTCTTTACGCATAAATTCGGCCATTCGCACCTGCTCTAGTGATTCTCTTACACGTACCAACATTTCTTCTCGCGGCACACCTTGATTTTCCAAACCAAAAGCGACATCATCTTCTACAGTTGAGCCGACAAATTGATTATCAGGATTTTGAAAGACCATACCAACATTACGACGTACTTCCCAAATAGTTTTTTCATTTATTTCTTGACCATTGACCTTGATACTTCCTGACTCAGGTAGTAACAAGCCATTAATCGTCTTTGCGAGCGTTGATTTTCCCGAACCATTATGTCCGATAATCGCAATCCATTCGCCTTGATTAATGTTCAATGACACTTTATTTAAAGCAGGTATTTGATCTTCTTCTTGATAGCGAAAAGTCAAATCCTTCATTTCAATTATTGGTTGCATCATTTACCCTCGTTTTTCATTTCGTTACAAGCCTTACCATACCAAAAAAACAACAGAATTTCAATCCTTCTATCTCGTTTTATTGTCTTGACATAAATATTTAAGACAAAAAAAGCGAATATCTACACTTCTTGAGGAAAAGTATAGACTATTCGCTTATAAGAGGAGTGATTTATTGATTGTTAGTGATGCCAACGACTTTTTCTATCAAAGTAAATCATAATACACGCTAGACCTAAAGATACTACGCCTAACCATAGATAACCATTTTGTTTCGTTCCAGCAGCAGGTAAATCATTTTTAGCCTTAGTTTTGGCAGCAGGGATTTGTTTTGGTTTGCTTACTTTAGACCCTGTTTGTTTATTAGGTTTCCCTTGGTTCTCTTTATTAGGAAGTTTCTTGTCATTATCTGATTCTTTCCCTGGTTCCGTTGGCGTTGGTTCAGGTTCTTCTTCCACAACAGTTTTCACTTCATTACTTTCCACATTTAACTCGGGAACATTTTCATGAGTTACCAAAGCACGGTTGAAAATTTTGCCAGCTTTCTTCCTTAATACTTTAGCTGTGAATGTAATCACCTGGGTTTGGCCTTGATCCAAATCAATTGGCACACTTAAAGTATTGCCATAAAAACTTCCCACCTCTGTCTTCAAAGCTTGTAAATCATCCGTTAGCTTGTCCGTTAGCGTTCCTACCCATTTTGCGGTACCAGTATTTTCTACAGTAAGTTTATAAGTTAGGGTATCGCCTGTTTTCGCTTCTACCTTATCGACGGCTTTATTCACCATAAGCTTGCGGACATGAACCTGTGTTTCAACCGTGTTACTGTCTTTATTGAAATCAGGGTTTTCAGCATTTATCCCATAGAATCTATTGACAATTTTACCGTCTTCTTCTTTCACTATCTTCGTCTTAAAAGATAATTTCAATTCTTGTCTAGGTTTTAAGGTGACCAAATATCGTAAACTATTGTCGTTCCAAACTTTTTCATCTGAAACTGCTAAATCTTCAGCAGTTTCCCATAGTTTATCCGTAATCGTCTTGGTATTCACCTTGGTCGAATGTGCGACATAATTTAAATCTTTTTCAGGCAATACATCTTCCAACGTACCATACCACGTACCATCGCCAGTTAATGGATGCACCGATAAATCTTCTGGTGTATGACCAATCTTTTCATGGATAATCACTTCTTCTGGCGGACCAAAATCCACTTTTGTCATCGCTTTTAAGACTGATTTACCTACAAACATCCCCTTTCCGTCCAAGTCTAATTGATTATTTCTCGCAATAGTCGATTCATCTGCCCAACCAGAAGTCGTCTTTAACACAGAAGGATCATACCAGTAAGTATAATGATCTAATTGATGAACATCTTTGGTCAAATATTTATTAAACTGAATTTGTTTTCGGAAAGAGTAGCGATATTTTTGAATTGGATAATTTTCACCAATATCAATATCTTTTAACGTTTTAGTAAAAATCAAGGCCGTCTTATCGGTGCCTAAATAATGATGAACAACTTGATAGCCCATGTTTTCCAACGGACGATGGTACTCATTAATCACATCGACGCTATCTGGTAAGAGCGTTACAATCGTAAATGGCATATTCTCATCGACACGGTTTGGCGTCAAAATATAAGTTAAACGCGTCATATCTTCATTATGCGCTTCAATTGAGGTTTGCCAATTATTATCATATTCTACGCGCAAGGTTAAGAACGTCCGATTATAGCTTCCGACAGCTTCTGTATATTTTTCGCCGATTTTCTTCCCTTTGTCATCACTGTAATACACAAATCCCCAGTTATGAAGCGTAGTGCTACTAGTTGATTCAGCTGATGCAAAGATTTCCTTTGACCACTTTTCATCGATAACTTTAGTTTTCACAGTCAAATACACATCACTGCGCGCTAAAATTGGTTTTGAAAATTCAGCTTTGATATATTCAATCTCAGGCGTCAAGGAAATCGCTTGGCCAGACTGAACATTGTCTTTCAGTAGTTTAAATTGAGTTTCTCGTAAAGTTTTGCCGTACAATTTGATGGTTCCCACATCGATACCTTCAGGAATATGCACGGTCGCTTCCTTCAATTCTAATGTCTTTTCACCCGCGGTTTGAATCGCATCTCCCATTCCTTTGTAGATTCGGGGACCATTATTGTTAATCAAGTCCCCCAAACCATTAATGTAATACTTTTGAGCCACCATTCTTTCTTCAAATTTAGGTGCGATTTTCCATTCCATTTCATTCTTACTTTCATCAAATGTGCCACCACCAGCAATCAGTTGTTTATCGACACTACCCGAGCCAAATTTTGTTTGCTAAGCATAAGGCGTAAATCCAACTGAATGACTACTAATAATCTTGCCTTGTTCATCAAACAAAGAAATACTATTGGTGATTTTTTGTCCTAATTTTACATGGCGAAGTTTGGCTGGTAGGCGCAGTTGCAATCTCCGTGTCCTATGTTCTTCCATATATTTACCTAGATCTGGAAATGAAACGGTACGCGTTGCTTCATCATAAGCCCAAGGAGCAGCTTCTGGGTCATCTTTATCAAATTCCATGCCCTCTGGTAATACGTCTTTAATTGTTCCTACCGCGTGATAATAGACCCCATAATCATCGAAAAGACCGCCATTTATTACGGTAATTAAATAGTAGCAAGTCAATAACTCATCTAGACGATTGCTTGAATAGGTTGGAGCATTATTATCTGGCATGCCAACATCTTGATTAATATCGTAATACGGATGATCAGAACTTTTATTCACCACGTATTTCGTAATGAACGGTTCATGCGTTTTGGCTGTAGCTTTTAGTTCACTGTAGCCAATTTTATGTTCACGTAGATACAAGGTTGAACTAACCGGTGTTTCACTACCCGGTGGCGTCGTATACATCACATGCTTAAAAATGATTGGAAAGGCAATAATCCCTCCACCAGCTACAGGATTATAATAGACTTTTCGAATATAGTATTCATCATCGTCCATCGATTCCACATTTTTGACGCTATCTAGTTTCGGAATTTCTACACTACCTGCTTTCACATATTTTTTAGCAATTTTTATAATTGAATATACGCCATCAGTCACTTTATCATTATCAAATTCTAAACGTTGATAAATTCGAAATAGTTTACCTGTATAAACACTCGAACCTTCTCCATCTGGATCAAACTCTAAATAAAAGCTTACCTTTGTCACATCAATATCTAAAGGTGTCGAAATATCGCTCGTTGATGGACCAGAAGTAGCGACCTTACTTTGAACTTTAGGAGCAGCTAATGATTTTTTTTGCTGAGATGAGGCATTGGATACCCGAGTTTCAGTTGTACTTGAGTCTTTTGTTTTATTATCACTTGGAGTAACATTATAAGTTGTCTTTGAAGTGGCAGTTGCATTTTCACTTGAGGTAACATTGTTGTTTTCATTTTGAGAAGTTACAGTTGAATTGCTAGTACTTGAAGCAGCAGTACTAGTAGTGACATTTGATTGATTAGCATTTGAATCAAGAGGTATACTTGACCTTGATTCATTTGTTACAGAACTTTGATTTTCAGTTGGTGGCGAAGTCGTAGGTGTCTTTGGTACATCTTGCATAGATTCTGAGGAGGTTTGATTGACAACACTCATATTTGAATTTTGAGCATAGACTTCAGCGAAAACCAAAAACGGACTAAATAAGCTACCAAATAGTAAAATCATTGTTCCCACAAAAATAATGATTCTTTTTCCTATTGCAGACACAGTTATTCCCTCCTTGTATTGAATTCGCTTACAACTCTATTATAATCTAAAGAAAAATATTTTCACGTCAAAAAACCTTGTATGCAAAGACAAAACTTTACATACAAGGCAAAAAAATAAACGATTGAAAACCAACCGTCTCATACAAATATCTTATGATGAGTGCTTACCCTCTGATGACAACTCACCAGAGGGTAGCGACGAGCTAGACTCGGAAAGTAGTAGCACTTCCAACATCATAACACTCAAAATTACAATAGTTTCAACTTATTAAACAAGTTCTAAGATAACCATTGGTGCGGCATCTCCACGTCTTGGTTCAGTCTTCAAGATGCGAGTATATCCACCATTACGGTCAGCATAACGAGGAGCGATATCGTTGAATAATTTTTGTAATGCAGATTCAACTACGATTTCTTCGCCTTCTTCACGCACGCTAGCGATTTCGTTACGTACGAATGCAGCAGCTTGACGACGAGCATGTAAATCTCCGCGTTTTCCTAAAGTAATCATTTTTTCAGCAGTAGAACGTACTTCCTTCGCGCGAGCTTCAGTAGTAACAATACGTTCGTTAATGAATAAATCAGTTGTTAAGTCACGTAACATCGCTTTACGTTGAGAAGATGTACGTCCTAATTTACGGTAACTCATTTAGTTTTCCCTCCCTCAATGAAAGATTAATCGTCTTTACGTAAACCTAAACCTAAATCATGTAATTTATTCTTCACTTCTTCTAAAGATTTGCGTCCTAAATTACGAACTTTAATCATTTCAGGTTCAGACTTGTTAGTTAATTCTTGTACAGTGTTAATGCCTGCACGTTTCAAACAGTTATAAGAACGAACAGATAAATCTAATTCTTCAATCGTCATTTCTAACATTTTTTCTTTTTGTGTTTCTTCTTTTTCAACCATGATTTCAGCATGACGAGCTTCATCAGTAAGGTTCACAAAAATATCTAAATGTTCAGTTAAGATTTTAGCTGCTAAACTCATTGCGTCTAGCGGTTCGATTGATCCATCAGTCCAAATTTCCATTGTTAACTTGTCGAAATCATCACGACGACCTACACGTGTGTTTTCAACTTGGTAATTTACACGACGAACAGGTGTGTAGATTGAATCAACAGGAAGAACGCCGATTGGCATATCTTCAGTTTTATTTTCGTCAGCTTGAACGTAACCACGACCTGCTTTGACTTTTAGGCGAGCACGGAATGTAGCACCTTCACTGACTGTACAAATGTACATATCTTTGTTTAAGATTTCAACATCAGAATCAACGATAATGTCCCCTGCAGTTACAACTGCAGGACCAGTAATATCGATTTCTAAAGTTTTTTCTTCAGATCCGTACAATTTTAAGGCTAAACCTTTAATATTCAAGATAATTTGAGACACATCTTCACGAACACCTACAATTGTAGAAAATTCATGTTGAACTGTATCGATTTGAATACTAGTAATAGCAGCCCCTGGTAATGAAGATAAAAGGATACGACGTAGAGAGTTCCCCAAAGTAGTACCATAACCTCTTTCTAAAGGTTCGACAATAAACATGCCATAATCTCTTTCTTCATCAATTTTTGAAATTCTTGGTTTTTCGAATTCAATCATTCTTATCACTTACCCCTTTCAAAACGAAAAGTGTCTTGTTCAATGACTAATAGTTAACTCAAAATGAGCAGCACTCATTAAACACGACGGCGTTTTGGAGGGCGGCATCCATTATGAGGAACTGGAGTTACATCACGAATTGCAGTTACTTCTAAACCTGCAGCTTGTAATGAACGGATAGCAGCTTCACGTCCTGAACCTGGGCCTTTAACAGTAACCTCTACAGTTCTTAATCCGTGTTCCATTGCTGATTTAGCTGCTGTTTCAGCTGCCATTTGCGCTGCAAATGGAGTTGATTTTCTGCTTCCTTTAAATCCTAATGCACCCGCTGAAGACCAAGCTAATGCATTACCATGAACGTCAGTAATCATGACGATAGTATTGTTAAATGTTGAATGAATATGAGCAACACCAGATTCAATATTCTTTTTGACACGGCGTTTACGACTCACTTTTTTTCCTGCCATGAAGTGTTAACCTCCTTCACTAATTATTAATTATTTTTTCTTACCTGCAACTGTCTTAGTAGGACCTTTACGAGTACGTGCATTGTTCTTAGTGTTTTGACCACGAACTGGTAAACCACGACGATGACGCATTCCACGGTATGAACCGATTTCCATTAGACGTTTGATGTTAAGGTTAACTTCACGACGAAGATCACCTTCAACTTTTAATTTATCTACTTCAGCACGGATAGCATCTGTTTGTTCGTTAGTTAAGTCACGTACGCGAACATCTTCAGATACACCAGCGTTAGCTAAAATTTGTTTAGCTGTTGTTGTACCAATACCGTAAATATATGTTAATGAAACAACAACACGTTTTTCACGAGGAATGTCTACTCCTGCAATACGAGCCATATTATGTTACACCTCCAATTATCCTTGACGTTGTTTGTGTTTTGGATTTGCTGGGCAAATCACCATAACGCGTCCTTTACGACGAATTACTTTACAATGTTCACACATTGGTTTTACTGATGGTCTTACTTTCATTGATAATACCTCCTAATGATTTACGGAGTACAATTACTTAAAGCGGTAAGTAATACGACCGCGAGTTAAGTCATATGGTGATAACTCAACTGTTACCTTGTCACCAGGTAAAATACGAATGTAGTGCATTCTAATTTTACCAGAAACGGTAGCAAGCACCTGATGGCCGTTTTCTAACTCGACTTTAAACATTGCATTCGGCAAAGTTTCGACGACTGTACCTTCAACTTCAATCATATCTTCTTTTGCCACGCACAGTACCTCCTTGTACATTTTCGTACCTTACATACGATAAAATGGCGGAATTAGCTTCCACCTGAGATTCTCAAAACAATGCTTCTAGTAAAAAATAATACTAGAAGTCGGACTCAAATATTATACCACATATCCTACCAATATATCAAGAGAAAGTTCTAATTCAAGTTGGCATGTACGCGACTTTGATTAATCGATAATTGCTTGTACATCTTTAAATACAGCATCAATATCGCGATTACCATCAATTGATTTTAATAAACCTTGCTCTTTATAATAAGCAAGAATTGGTTCGCTGTTTTTAATGTTTACAGCCAAACGATTTTTCACAGTTTCTGGTTTGTCATCATCACGTTGATAAAATTCATGACTACCGCAACGATCACATGTACCTTCAACCTTTGTTGGCTTAAATACTTTGTGGAAACTTGCGCCACAACTACGACACATATAACGACCAGTCAAACGTTCAACTAAAACTTCTTCAGGAACGTTGATATCAATTACTGCATCAATTTTCTTACCTAGATCAGCTAACATTTCATCTAATGCTTTTGCTTGATCAAGGGTACGTGGGAAACCATCTAATAAGAAACCATTTTTTGTATCATCTTGGGCTAAACGCTCTTTTACAATACCATTGGTTACTTCGTCAGGTACTAAATCCCCACGATCCATATATTCTTTTGCTTTCAAACCAAGTGCTGTTTGATTCGCAATTGCTGCTCTAAACATATCACCTGTTGAAATTTGTGGAATTTGGTACTCAGCAATGATTTTCTCAGCTTGGGTTCCTTTTCCAGCTCCTGGTAATCCCATTAAAATGAGGTTCATGCCTAATTCCTCCTATAAGTTTATGAATAGTGTTGAGGAAAAACCCCAACACTTCATGAACTTTAATTGATAAAACCAGTATATTTACGTTTCAGCATTAAGCCTTCAAGTTGTTTTGCAGACTCTAAAGCAACACCGATAACGATTAATAGACTTGTTCCTCCCAAGCCAATTGAACCTGGTAACTGCCAAACCATTTGTGCAATAATTGGTAGTAAAGCAACAACTCCTAAGAATAGTGAGCCGACTGTACTTAAACGCATCAATAATCCAGAAATATATTCTTCCGTACCACGACCTGGACGGATACTTGGAATATAGCTTCCTTGCTTTTGAAGATTCTCGGCAAGTTTTTCTGGATTCACTTGCACAAAGGCATAGAAGAATGTGAAACCAACGATTAATACAGTATATAAAACTGCACCTGGCACAGTATTATAACTGAATAATGTTGTCACCACTTGATACCATTGTTCATCACTATGAGAGCTTGCCAAGGCCTGGATAATTGCACTTGGCGTTGTTAAAAACGAACTTGCGAAAATTACTGGGATAACCCCTGCGGCATTCACTTTTAATGGTAGATAACTACTTGTTGGTGCCCCAGTCATACGTTTAGTATATTGAATCGGAATTTTTCGTTCAGCTTGTTGTACATAGGTTACAAAAGTCACAACGATTAATACAATCAAGATTAATGCCAAGGCAAATAATGCTGATTTCCATAATTGACTAGATTCAATATTGATGAAATAATCTTCTACAATTTCTTTAATACTACCTGGCATCTGAGCAATGATACCTGCGAAGATAATCATTGAAACACCATTACCAATCCCTTTTTCAGTAATTTGTTCCCCTAACCATGTCACAAACATTGTTCCAGTAGTTAAGATAAAACCAATTAAAATGAAAGTAGTTACTGTTGGATTTTTAACGAAACCTAATTGTGTAAAGTAGTTAAAACCAGCAGTAATTGTTACTGATTGGGCAAAGGCTAATACCAAAGTAATATATCGAGTAGCTTGGTTCAATTTTCGTCGACCAACTTCCCCTTGTTTAGACCATTCTACAAATTTAGGCACAATGTCCATTTGTAGTAATTGCACAATGATGGAAGCTGTGATATAAGGAGATACCCCCATGGCAAAAATTGAAAAGCGTTGGATTGAACTACCACTTACTAAATTAAGCATATTTAGAAATGGTAGATCAGCAATGCTCTGTAAAGATGCCGCATTTACTCCCGGAATAGTAATATGAGTACCTACACGGAAAATAAACAAGATAAACACTGTAAACAGAATTCTGGATCGGATATCTTTTACTTTAAAAGCGTCCTTCAGCAATTTAAGCATGCGTTAAATCACCTCGATTGATCCACCAGCAGCAACAATTGCTTCTTCTGCGGCTTTTGAGAACTTAGCAGCTTTAACTGTTAATTTCTTAGATAATGTTCCGTTTCCTAAAACTTTGATTCCAGCTTTTGCATCTTTAACGATTCCAGCTTCCACTAAAGCTACAGGAGTTACTTCAGCACCATCTTCAAAACGGTTTAAAACGTCTAAGTTAACAACAGCGTATTCTTTGCGGTTGATATTAGTAAATCCACGTTTTGGTAAACGACGGAACAATGGTGTTTGTCCCCCTTCAAAACCTAAACGTACACCACCACCTGAACGAGCTTTTTGCCCTTTTTGTCCACGTCCTGCTGTTTTACCGTTACCTGATGAAGTTCCACGGCCAACACGATTACGTACTTGACGAGAACCTTCTGCAGGTTTTAATTCATGAAGTTTCATGTATTTGGCACCTCCTTAATGAATAAGTATAAATTTGTTTATAATTAAATTTCTTTAACGTCCACTAAGTGAGAAACAGCTTTGATCATACCTTTAACTGCATCGTTAGCAGGTTTTACTACTGAGCTGTTTACTTTTGTTAGACCTAACGCTTGAACAGTTTTGCGTTGGCTTTGAGGACGTCCGATAACACTGCGTTTTAAAGTAATTTTTAATTCAGCCATTATTTAGTCCTCCTTAACCGATTAATTCTTCAACTGATTTACCACGTAATGCAGCAACTTCTTCAGCGCGTTTTAATTGTTTCAAACCTTCAATTGTTGCACGTACAACATTGATTGGTGTGTTTGAACGTAAAGATTTAGATGCGATATCAGCGATACCAGCTAATTCTAAGACAGCACGAGTTGGACCCCCGGCTGCAACCCCAGAACCTTCTACAGCTGGTTTCATTAAGATGCGTCCACCACCAAAAGTTCCGATAACTTCATGAGGGATAGTAGTCCCAACCATTGGTACTTCGATAAGGTTTTTCTTAGCATCTTCAACAGCTTTACGGATTGCTTCTGGAACTTCTTGAGCTTTACCAGTACCAAAACCTACATGTCCGTTTTTGTCACCGACAACAACTAAAGCTGCAAAACGTAAACGACGTCCACCTTTAACAACTTTTGTTACACGGTTAATCGCTACAACGCGGTCTTCTAATTCCAAATGTTTTGGATCAATATAAACCATGAATGGTGTTCCTCCTTCTATTAAAATTCAAGTCCACTTTCGCGAGCTGCTTGAGCTAAAGCTGCTACACGGCCATGGTAAAGGTATCCACCACGGTCAAAGACTACATTTTTAATACCTTTTGCTGCAGCACGTTCTGCTACTAATTTACCAACAGCTTGTGCTTGTTCAGTTTTTGTTCCACCTGAAATTTCTTTATCTAAGGCAGAGGCACTTGCTAGCGTCACACCCGCTACGTCATCAATAATTTGAGCGTAGATGTTTTTATTAGAACGAAAAACGTTCAAGCGTGGGCACTCAGCAGTACCAGAGATTTTGTTACGTACACGACGATGTCTCTTTTGACGTGTTTTATTTTTGTCTGGTTTTGTAATCACAATTGTCACCTCTTTTATTATGCTGGCCTAAGCCGCGAATCGTAAACAATGTTGTTTACGATTATTTACCAGTTTTACCTTCTTTACGGCGTACATATTCACCAACATAGCGAATACCTTTACCTTTATAAGGTTCTGGTGGACGAACACCACGAATGTTCGCTGCAATTTCACCTACAGCTTCTTTGCTAATTCCTTTAACAACAACTTGTGTGTTAGATGGAACTTCAAATGTTACACCTGCAGGAGCAGTAATTTCAACAGGATGAGAGTAACCTACGTTTAATACAAGTTTTGAACCTTGTAATTGTGCACGGTACCCAACCCCGATTAATTCTAATGCTTTTTGGAAACCTTCGCTTACACCAACAACCATGTTATGGAAGATTGCGCGAGTAGTTCCGTGAATTGTTTTCATTTCTTTTGAGTCATTTGGACGAGTGAAAGTCACTTCGTTACCTTCGATATTCATTTTGATATCTTCTGAGAAAGTACGAGTTAATTCACCTTTAGGACCTTTGACTGTAACTTCGTTTCCGTTTTGTTTGACTTCCACACCTTGAGGAAGAACAACAACTTTATTACCGATACGGCTCACTATCAGACACCTCCTCGTTGATTAATTCTTACCATACGTAAGCGACAACTTCGCCACCGATGTTTTTAGCTCTAGCTTCTTTATCAGTGATTACACCTTCAGAAGTTGAGATAATTGCAATCCCTAAACCATTTAATACTTTAGGTACTTCGTCAGCTTTTACGTAAGCACGTAAACCTGGTTTTGAGATACGTTTTAAGTTAGTGATAACACGTTCGCCGTTTTTACCGTATTTTAAGAACACACGGATTACGCCTTGTTTGTCATCATCGATATATTCTACATCACGTACGAAACCTTCACGTTTTAAGATTTCAGCGATGTCACGTTTGATTTTTGATGCAGGAACTTCTAAAACTTCATGTTTAACCATGTTTGCAAAATAATAAAAGGAGGCGAACTACGTGGCTAAAAAATCAATGATTGCT
>NHCFI00100__coassemble_1659_pt1 | contig 15635 bp, 13 predicted proteins | sample NHCFI00100__metabat2_low_PE_012 | metagenome-assembled genome bin NHCFI00100 | reverse complement strand
GTGACGTACTTGCTGAAACCAAATCAATACAGCCCCAACTCGTATAGCCAATCAAATCCACACCTTCATCAATGGCTTCTTTCATTTGCTCAAAGTGGGCTTTAAAATAATCAATGCGGTAACTATCATGGACCGTGCCATCTGCTTCTAACACATCTTTCGCACCTATGCCATTTTCCACCACCATGAGCGGCAATTGATAGCGATCATACAATTCTAGCAAGGATATCTTCAAACCCTTTGGATCAATTTGCCAACCCCAGTCCGTCGCAGGAAGATAAGGATTTTTCACCCCAGTAATCGTGTTTCCCGGCGTACGCTCAGCTGTTGGGTCGCCTGATTCGGTCATGGACATATAGTAAGAAAAAGTCACAAAATCAACGGTATAGTTTTTCAAAATCTCCAAATCCCCCGGTGCAAAGTTCAACTGAATCCCTTCATTTTCCATGCGTTTTAAAATCAATGGCGGATATTTCCCAAAGACTTGCACATCGGCATAAAAATAATTATCCAAATTTTTCTTTAAAGTCAATTCCACATCGATTGGCGCACAAGTTCTAGGATAGGTCGTCAGTTTGGTTAACATACAGCCGATTTTCGCTTTCGGCAACATTTCATGTAAATCACGCGTCACCAAAGAAGAAGCCACTAACTGATGATGCAAAGCTTGATAGATTTCTTCTTTTTCCTTGCCAGGTGTGCAACGTTCGACCACGATACCTGCACTCGTAAATGGATGCCGGATAATCGAATCGACTTCGTTAAAGGTCAACCAATACTTCACATCAGAAAAAGCCTCAAAACAAGTTCGGCAAAATCGTTGGAAACAATTAATGACTTTGCGTTCCACCCAGCCATTATATTTCACACTTAACGTAAGCGGTATTTCATAATAAGGCAGTGTGACAATCGGCTCAATTCCAGCTTTCTTTAACTCAGCAAAAACCTCTTGATAAAAGGTTACTCCCGCCTCATTTGGTGTGAGCTCTTCACCTGTTGGATAAAGTCACGACCATGCAATCGATAAACGTAGGGCCTTAAACCCCATCTCCTTCAATAACGCAATATCTTCTTTATAACGATGATAAAAGTCTGAGCCCCGACGCTTAGGATAATAGGTATCAGTTGGATCTGCCATCGCCGCTTCAATCCGTGCCATGGTCATCTTCACTTGCTCCTGATAATCTTTCACATCCAAATCCGGCCGATACATCGCCACATCCGCTACCGACAGTCCCTTGCCGCCTTCATTCCAAGCCCCTTCAATCTGGTTGGCCGCAATTGCACCGCCCCATAAAAAATCTTTTGGAAAACCTGCTTGACTCATACACTCCGTCCCCTTTATGATACGTAACAAAAGCTATCTGCACTTATTTTTGAACCGTTTACATTTTCCGTTAGTGCAAACTAGCCATGCTTCACATAGATTACATTTATTATTATAAGACGAAACCAAGCCTGGGAAAAGGGGCCAGATAAAATTTGTTGGTATCACTGGTAAAAATTGGAAGGTAAAGTGCATGAAGCGGGAGAATAGGCACACGTTCGTTATTATGGGTATATCGATTGATGTACTAAATGCTTTGTCAAGAAACTTAGATAAGTCGTTTAAAAAATCGATATAATATTTAACCAAACACACACGCAGTATAAAGAATGCCCTAAGACTACCTTATCCATACGGCAAACTAGAAGGGAAAAATAATTTAATCAAAGTTCTTCAACGAGTTCTTTTGGATTTAGAAACTTTGGAAATATGCGCAGAAGAATCTTTTTATACGAAGAAAATTGGCAAACGAAAAAAAACAAAGAAACGAAAATGTAGAAGAAAAACTGCTTAAAACCTTCTCTCAATCGCACTCAAAGTGTAACAGATGGCTTTATCAGCTGTGCAAGGGCTACGCAAGTGGACAAGTCCACCCTTGCACAGCTCCAGCCACCTGTTCGTACATAAGCGTCGATTGAAAAAAGAAAAGAAAATAAAATAAAAAAAGAGAGAAAGCATTCATAAAATAACTTTCTCTCCAATTGACTTAATTGCCAACAACACTACTTGACAAAGAGCCGACATTTCACTAATCGTTGAGGGAGTTACGTTATTCGACTATCTTTAACTTAAATTTCGTCCATGGATGTAAGAACTGAAGTAAAATCTGCTCTTCTTCTACTATATGTGCAACATGATTTTTGCGAGCATCATGATGTGGCGTAAGGACAATTTGCAGTTCGTTTTTATATTGCATGAAATCTTCATTACCCACAACGATATCACCAAGCATAAATTCATGAGGATAAGCTCGTACTGGATTGGCCTCTGATTTGTAAAGGACACGTGTCTGGGTGGATCGTGCAACTCGTTCATTGATATCCCCACGGCGAAAATGCTGTGAATAATCAAGAATTCGTCTTTCAATTGGTGAAATAGGATGGTCAATCACACAATCAAAAGTCAAACGATATCGATCTAATTCGGCTAATGCTTTTAATTCTGCTTCACTAGCATAAGCATCCCCAATAATAACCGTATCAATCAAGCCAGAATAAAAGAGTATTTTTGCTTGAGTCGTTATCGGTAATTTACGACATATTTCCAAAGTAACCAAGCCGTCATTAATTGGCCAAGGCCCTAAATTACCTGATGTACTCGTAATAAATGCAGCAGTTCTCAGCCCATATTGTTTAAATCGTTGACTACATTTTACAAAATAATCATAAGGTAATCCTGTACCTTCTTGCGGATAAAAATTATGACATCCATATAAAAACGGCAAATTGGGTTGATAAGAAACGATATTGTCTAAATATTTCACATCATTACTCATATTCAACTCAATCACTAAAGCTTGCTCATTAAATGAAAGTAAAGCCTCTTTATTGCCATCAAACCCTTGATCTAATCGAATACCACTTGCCCCTAATTGTTCAAAGAAAGTCAAATCATCATAAGAAATCCCTAAAACACTAAAAATTCGTGGAGAGACATCTAATATCACTTCAAAATTTAATTCACGGGCATAATGGATAGTCTGCTTAAACTTTTCAATTAATTTTTCAGCATCAGAATTGATTTCCAACATACTAATAAATAGTCTTGAAAAACCATATTGATGCGCCAATTTTAAATAAGCTAAATCTTCTTCTAATTCACTATAATTTGGATAAATTGAAATTCCTAATTCTCGATACATTTCTTCACCTCATGACTTTAAACATGCTGCACAAGGACTAATCGTTTCTTGTACTGGCTGAATCTCAGGCAAATCCTTTAGACATGCTATTATTGCTTCTTTAACATAATCATTTTTTAAGAGCACACTTCCATGAAACGCCACTGAAAAAGGTAAGGACATTCTTTGGTGTAAAGTTAGCAATTGGTTTGCAAGTTGTTGACCTGCTAGCTGAAAAATCTCTACCACTTCTGGATACTCTTTAGCTAAATCAACTAAAATCAAACATTTTTGCGCAACTTCTCGACGTTCCAAAGAATAAAAATACCCAACTAACTCTTTTGTATTTTTTAGATTAAGATGCCGTAAAAAAGTAGCTTGATCTTCACGTAACTTTTGAGCCGCATCAAAATCTGCTAACAATTTGACAATATAGGTCTTAACAATCCAATAGGCACTACCTTCATCGCCCAAAAGATAACCCCAACCACCAATCTGAATGACTTTTTGTTGCAAATGTCCATAGATGACCGACCCCGTACCTGCCAATACAATCACGCCATCATCGTTACCAAAATACGCCTTACGCACCAATTCTACATCCGTTTGAACCTCTAGCTTTCCCTCAAACATTGGATAAATTGCGTAAATATTTTGATAAAGCTTCTCTTTTAAAGCATAGGATCCCCAACCAGCAATCCCAATTTGGATATTTTTGATTGAATTTAAGTAAGCTTGAGGGATAGTTGCTAACAGTTCAAGTAGGTTTTTGATAAACAATTGATCATCTAGCAAAATTGTAATTCCTTGATTTTCATTTTGAAAGACTACCTCACCTGATTGACGATAAAGTATCAATTGATTTTTGGTGCCGCCACAATCTATCCCTAAGCAATACATGATACATCCTCCAAATCTATTCTTTTACTAGTCCTTGTTCTTTTTCTAACTCATTCTTATCATAAACCATCACAAATGGATAATAAATAATTACTGACAAAATGATTAAGCATACATTTAAAACAATCGCACGCCAATCGCCACCAGTTGCTAAGAATGCGCCAATTGGTCCAGGTAAAGTCCATGGTGCAGTTACGGTTACCTTATTTACCAACCCAAGTGACGTGACAATCCACGCAATCGTACCATTCACTAAAGGTGCAATAATAAATGGTGGAATTAAAATTGGATTTAAGACAATCGGTGTACCAAAGACTAAAGGTTCATTGATATTGAATATAGCTGGTGCCAACGCGGTTTTCCCTAATTTAGAAGCATATTGAGATTTCACTTTAAATGCTAATAAAATCGCCAATCCTAAAGAAGCACCCGAACCACCAATATAAATAAACCATTGATAGAAAGGTTCAGCCGCAATATTTGGTAAAGCTTGATGATTTGCTAGTGCTGTTGTATTGCCTTCTAATAATTGCAACCAAATCGGACGCGCAATCGAACCAACAATAGAAGCCCCATGAATCCCAAATGACCAGAAGAATTCAGTTAAGAAAACTAATAACCACACAGAAGGTAAACTATCCGCGGCATTCACCAATGGACCGACTACTGTGGCAATTGCAGTATGCCAGCTAAATTTCAACCAATAAGTAATACAACCCATACCTAAAATAATGATTAACGTTGGTGTTAAAGCTTCAAATGAACGCGCAACTGCTGGTGGAACTTGTTCAGGCATCGTAATTTTGAATTTTGAACGATCGGTTAAACGATAAATTTCCACAGCAATAATGGAAGTGATGATAGCGACAAACATACCGCCACCACCTAAATTGCCCATTGGTAGCACAAAGCCCGCTACTCCAGCTTTTTCAGCTAAGTCTGGAGCGATATTGACCGGTGTAAAAGTAAGTAAAAAGGCAGTTGCAGCCAAAATACCACCAGATAAAGTATCTAAATGATAGCTTTTCGCAAGACTATGACCAATCCCAAATGCAGCGTACAAACTCATAATGTACATCGTCATACGATAAGGTAATAAAATTGTCGCCGCATTTTCAGATAAAAATTTGTAAAGTCCCCAAGATTGAGGAATAGGTGGAAAGGCAACAATCATAAAAAACGAACTAACTACGATTAAAGGTAAAGTGGCTACGATACCATCACGAATGGCACGTAAATGACGCTGATTTCCGAGTGTTTCCATTGGACCAGCTAGATGATTTTCAATAAATGCAGTAAATTTTTCTAACATGAAAATTCTCCCTTCTATTGTCTAGGTTTTGGGGTGATTTTTCCCAAGATGACAGGATTTTTAGCCCCGGTAACTGCCGGAATATTATTTGCTCTTCTTTGTAGCGTATAATACCCCATCAATGCAAAGCCAATCGCCTCCTTCGCTTCACTAGAAAAGCCTAAATCTTCTTGGGTATAAATCGGAATATCTGGAAAATAATGCTGTAATTCATTCACCAAGGTCAAATTATAGGCTCCTCCACCAGCTAAAATAATTTCTATACACTGCTTATCGTCAACAAGCGGAAAAATCTCTTGTTGATAATGAAGAGCTATCGTATAAGCAGTGTATTTGGTTAACGTATAGATAAAATCGTTGGCACTAACCTGTGGAAAAATTGCAAGCAACTTGTCAAAATAAGGCTTACCAAACGCTTCTCTACCAGTACTTTTAGGAATATTTTTGGATAAGTAAGGATGCCGACACAGAAATTCAAACAAATCATCAGCCAATTTGCCTTCTTTAGCATGTATTCCTTGATTATCAAAATCTAGCTGATAAAAATGTCGCATCGCTTCATCAATCAACATATTTCCTGGTCCAGTATCAAAACCAAAAATAGACTGTTCACTACCTTTCATTGGTAAGTAAGTGACATTCCCTATGCCACCAATATTTTGTAGCAAACGAACCTTATCTTCTTTTTGAAATAGTAGTTGTTCACTAAAAGGAATCAGCGGTGCACCCAACCCACCTGCAGCAACATCCATGACGCGAAAATCAGAAACCACCGTCGTATTTAAGGTATACGCCATCTGAGCGACTTCCCCCATTTGTAAGGTGTGCGCATTAGTCGGATTTTGCGTTTCATGCCACAATGTTTGTCCATGAGAAGCGATAAAATCAATTGTTTTGATTTGCGGAGTAGCGGCTAGAATCTGTTGACAAGCTTGTAAAAAATAATCACCTAAATCCTTATTTAACTGACTAATCTGCTGGATATCTATCTTTTGCTTGCTACACACCGCTTTGATGCGATTTTTCATTTCCTCAGAATAAGCTAGACAGGTAAAATTAAGCAAACGAACATGCAGTTGCGGTGTTTCCGTAATTTCAACCAAAGCCGCATCCACACCATCTAGACTCGTTCCGGACATTAGACCAATCCCAATCATAGCTGCACCTCAGTGATTATAGCCTGACCGACATGACCATGTGTCAGCTGCAATCTTTTTTGTGCTTCTTGCTTATCAATCTGTAGTAACTGCATCAAAATTGCGACTTTCAGATTTTTGTCAGCTTGTTCGTAAATTTTCTGTGCTTGATCACGTGTAACATCGGTTGCTTCCATTAATATCCGTAAAGAGCGTTCTCGTAATTTCTCATTTGTCGGCTGTACATCGACCATCAAGTTTTGATAAACCTTGCCGAGTCCAACCATACTTACTGTAGAAATCATATTTAAAATCAACTTTTGAGCGGTCCCAGCTTTTAGACGTGTAGAGCCCGTCAGAACTTCCGGCCCACAATCAACTTCAATTGTCGTTTGAGCAACTTGCTTAATTGGGGAATCCAAATTACAAACAAGGCCAACCGTCTGTGCACCTATTTCGTTTGCATATTTTAAACCACCAATAACATAAGGGGTTCGGCCACTCGCTGCAATCCCAATCACTATATCTTGCTTAGTGAGCTGGATACTTTGTAAATCAGCAGCACCTGATTGCTCCTGGTCTTCAATATTTTCATGGGCGCGAAACATCGCATCATTTCCGCCAGCAATCAAGCCGATAATTTGATGATCACTCGTTCCAAAGGTAGGTCGACACTCAACAGCATCCAAAACACCTAAACGACCACTAGTACCAGCACCCATATAAATCAAACGACCACCTTCAGCCAATACCTTAGTCACTTTTTGTACTACTTCAGCAATCACTGGTATCACTTCAGCAATGACTTCAGGCACACGTCCATCTTCATGATTCATTAATTTCAACGCCTCTTCAGTCGACAATTCATCAAGATGAAGGCTTTTAGGATTACGCTTTTCAGTACCGAGCCCGGATAAATTCAAGTTTTCCATCACGAATCTCCTTTCAAACGCTTTCTTATGATATAATTATTATATACCTAAAGAAATTATATTTCAATATATTTTAAATTTTTATGAAATTCTATTTCAAACGATGATAAGAAAGGTGTATCTTTATGAGCGTACAATCTAGAATCCACTTACTTGATAATAAATTGACAGATGTAGAAAAAAGAATTGCCGCATATATCTTGGCGCATCCAGAAGAAGTCATTAGTGCCACTGCTAAAGAAATTGGCGAACAAACACAATCTAGTGCCCCAAGCGTTGTCCGGTTCATCAAAAAAATTGGCTATAGTTCAGTAAATGAATTTAAACTTTCTATAAATAGTGAAAAAAATGAAAAAAGAGAACAAAAATATGATGATGTTAATTTGGCCGACTCTTTTGAAGTGACCAAGCGCAAACTATGTAATAACGCGATTTTAACATTGGAGGAAACTAGTGAAGTACTAAAACAAGAACAAATCAAAACTATTGTCCACTTATTAGAAGAAAAAGAGGTCCTATTTGTTTTTGGAATTGGTGCTAGCTCTATAATTGCTGAAGATATCTATCAAAAATGGGGACGAATTGGTAAAATTATCTTTTTCGAAAAAGACTTACACATTTTATCAGCCATGCTTTCTAGCCATCAAGCCAAAAGTGCGATTTGGTTGGTTTCCAATTCAGGTCAAACTCGTGAAGTCATTAAAGCCGCCCAAATCGCTAAAAAAATCAATATTCCGATTATTGCCCAAACCATGCTAGGAAAAAATCCATTGTCAAAACTTGCTGATCATCTCATCCAGACTTCGATCCCTAAAGAAGCTTTTCTACGCAGTGCTGCAACGAACTCGCTTTTTGCCCAATTGCTCGTCGTCGATACTATTTTTTACAGCTTCTTGCAAAACAACGAACAATACTTCGAAAAAATCTACAACAGCCGCAAGTTGATTGAGGAGATAAATCGTTGATAAAACCACAAGATTCAGGCTGAATCATCAGTCACTTTTAATAGAGTAGGGTGAGTTCATATGCCTCACCCTCTCATTGCACCATACGTACGGGTCTCGTATACGGCGCTACATCATTATAGACTCAAGCGTTGTTTCTCATAGTACTTCAGTGGGTTGATTAGTGCGGGTTTGTTCCCTATTTTCTTCTCTAGCACTTCTGGCGATAAAAGAAAGTTGACGACGCTCATCCCACATTGTCTATATAATCCACTTGTTGCTCATCCATCTCTGTGTAGAATCATCTGGATATAGCTCTCTCTACTTTTTACCTCCATTGACATACGTTTCAATTTGTTGGGCATATCCTCGAATCCAAACCATCCAGATTTTACTTCGAGCGATTTACAATAAAATGACATTCAGTCCTTCCTGACGCGTCTATTATCAGTACTATGACTTCAGCTGACTCCCAGATATAAGCTTCTTTCGCACATGAGGTAATTCATGCTATCTGGGCCTCCCAAGGTAAGATGCAATTCTTTCGTCACACAACCTCTGGATTTACTGTCTTGGTTTTACGTTTACCTTTCGGACTTCGATTTGCTTAGCAATCTCATCCACCATTTAGCCTTGTATCCAGTTTCTGTACGTAGGCTTGTTGACTTTGCTACACCGCTTTCTCCCCCTAGGCATTACTGCTGTCGGCTTGCGGTTCGCTACACTTGGCGGTAAATACCCGTGACTGGACTTTCACCAGTTAGAATTGCACCATACTTGGCACACCAAAAAAAGCACCTTCCATATTATGAAAGATGCAAAATAAATGTGTTAAAAAAAATAAGTAGGAGCAATAAACTACACTATAATCCTACAACGCTTGCCATTGGATAGTGTCAGTATTCAACGGTGCATATTGGTTGAGTCCAAATTTTTCCTCTGCTTTTTCATTCTCTAATGAAAAGTCTTCTTTGTCAATGATGTAATGGTCCCCGACGATTTTGATTAAGCGACCGTGGAACATTGGATCATAGGACGCCCCTTCTTCTGAGTACACATAGCCACCTTAATAGACCAAAACAGCTTTACGCACGCCGCCACCACTTGCTGCATAACTGATGCCTAATGGTGCAATCTGTTTTTTCTTGAAAAGCATGTAAACACCGCTAATATAATAGCTGCCCCGATTCGATTGATCACCCATTAACAGCTCGTTTTGTCCATCGCCATCTAAATCGACAAAGGCATAGACACTGGCAACTTTTTCTGGATCTGATTTGGCACGATATTCATTTAAAGTTTGTGCGAAAATAGGCTGATCATCCACTTTTGGTGCAGATTCACTCGAGGCCATCGTTTCTTCAGCCGATTTTGCACTTGTTGTAATTTCACTTGTCTGAGCTGCCGAGGTTGAAGTAGCGCTTTTGGAAGTTTGAGATGATTTGTCGCTCTTCTTCTTAACCTGACTTGATTTTGCAGTAGTCGTCTTGGATTGGTTCGCCTTCTCATTACCACATGCACTAAGTCCAAGGAACAGCATCAAAGTAGCCAGGATGAAAATATATTTAGACAATTTTTTCATTTATATATCCACAAATCCAATCATACTTCATCAGTGACTTACCTGCTCTAGATACATTAATGCTTGCAATGCCCATTTCTGGAAAAACAAGCTTACAACAATACTTAGGTCGATTATTACGAAATTTAGATGAAAAAGAAAAGCTTTATGTTTTTGATTATGTCGATTATGCTATTCCAATGATGTATCGGATGTATCAAAAAAGGCTGAGTTACTATCGAAAAGCTGGTTACTCCATTATGACTGATATTCATAGCAATCAATACAAAAGTGAGCTGATTACCCAAAATTATCGAGAAATATTTGAAAAAGATATCCTAAATTGTCGACAGGTCCATTTCATTTACTCTTATTTGAGTCAAACTGAAGCTACTTGGCTAGTGGAAATAAGTATGAAAAAGAAGATACAATTCGTCCTTTTACTAGATAAAAAGATTGCTAATCAACCTAATCTACAATCTTCTTTAGCAAATATAGAGACGAACGGTGGCCAATGCATCTATCTAGAGAAAACTAGGCAAAGTGTATAAAAAATTACTCGGCTGCTTCCAGATACTAACCAAGAAGAAATTGCTTTGCGGTTAATCTCAGCAGAAATTGCGCAAAATTTTTTGAAGTATTTTTCTACAAAAAAATAAATGATGTAAAAACTAAGTAAAAACTTCATTAACAACAAGATTTTTAATAGAATATACGTTCGTTTTATAGTATAATTATTTCTGTAAATGATTATTATAATGGGAAGGTGGTCTTTATGGAGCAACGGTATCTTCAAGATAAATATTTATCAAATTTAGCAGAAAAAGCTAAAAGAAAAGAGTTATTTTCAATCCAAGAACAAATATCATATTTAAGATATAAAGGCATAAATATTCTTGAAAAAGACGAAGCATTGGTTGAAGACATATTAAAGAACAGAACTTACTACTTTAAAGTTACTGCTTATAGGAAAAATTTTAGTACAGATAAATATGGTAAGTTTGTTAACCTCTCCTTCTTACAGCTCGCTGATTTAGCAAAAATTGATATGTATTTAAGAATGATTTTGGGTAAAATGATATTTGAATTAGAACATTCTTTAAAGACATTGTTACTAAAATTCATTACAGAATCTAACATTGATGGATATAATATCGTACACGAGTTTAATGAATATACCAAGAAAAATTACCTAAAATATGAATTAAAAAAGAGAAATGAAAACATAGATAATGCTTCAGAAATGGCAAAACAACTTATTTTGCAAAACTATACTGATACTTCCGAAAAAATCATGAATAATGTTAACGGAGAGTTTGGTTATGATGTAGATTTTTATCAGCACCATCATCAAAAAATATCAATCTGGGCTCTGCTAGAAATTATGACATTAAATCAGTTAAATACATTTATTATTTTTTATTGCGATAATAAATATTATGGTTATAAAAATTTAATAATAGCACAAAACATATTAAAATATGTTACTAATGTTAGAAACGCTTGCGCACATAATCGTCCACTAATTTACAATATTGTCGATATTAATCAATTCAATAAATCTTCCAAAAAGCAAAACAGAAAAAAACGTAGACAAACAATATCACTGACACAATTTTTACAAAAAGCAAATGTGGATCGTAATTATCACAAGTTTCTTACAAACAAAAAAATGAATGATATTGTTGCTGTCATATATTTACATGATACTTATATACACACTAAAGAAATGAAGCAAAAGGATGCTGAAGCTCTATTTGGATTAATAAATCGCATAAAAAGAGAGAAAGACTTCTATCAAAATAATCAAGAACTAAAAGAAAGATTTTATCTGTTTCAGTCAATTGTTCAATATTATTCAAAAAAAAATAATTTTCCAAATCTCTCTTAACATATTGATTTTCCTATAAAAGAATGCTATACTAATTTTTGTTGAAATACCCCTTCCGAAAGGGTAGACATTGGTTGTTAGCGATGGCAACCATGTTTCAGGATGAATGATATCAAAAATAAGTATCGTCGTGTATTTATTTTTGGTATCATTTTTTTAACAATAAAACGTTGATCATCATCCAACTGCTTGTTACATTGTATGGACTCACATGAATAAAAAAAGACGCACACCTCGTCAGGTATACGCCAAAAAAATGTGTTTAAACATTTCAGAAATAAATCCTTCCATGCCCAACGTTCCTACACGTTGTTTCTGTTTCAAAGATTATCAATCATTCACTTACTCGTCAATAGCTTAGTTTGACATCATGATTTTACTTTTAGGCTTGATTTTCTATAATCTATATTATATCCATTACAGTATGTTGTTATTACATCTATTATTTTTCTATTATCGTCATCCGTATTCGCAGGCCCAAATATTAAATTCATATCTGAAAAAATTGATTCTGGGAATGGATAATCAATGTATCTTTGAGAAAAATGTTGAAATATGTCCTGTTTAAGTTGCTCTTTATGTTTCTCTATATCAGCTACTGAATATCTCCCTTTCTGATTTAGCCTTAAAACTTCATTAGGGATAGCAATTAATCTATATCTCCATTCAGATTGATAATTCCACGCAATATTTTTGAATCTCCCTAGTAGCTGCGTATTTATACTTACTTGAATAGTATCCGACTTCATATTTTCTTTTACCTCATGAGATTCAAAACTACTAATTACAGGTAAATTAATTAACATAGGATCCTTAGTATATGTTACGGGTATTAATTCAGGAAAATAAGGCGGTGAAAGTGACAAATCATAGTTAGAGGATATTTCTTTTTGTTTTTTTAAAGCTTCTTCCGCATCAGTGACAGTATAAAAATACTTTGGTAATCCAATTCGGACACCTTTCATATTGTCAGTATATGACCGCCACATTTCTATCATCTCAGAACTACAATCAGTCCAACATGATACATAGCAAATTTTTCCAATATCGTCAAAATCTGAAGTTAATGGTTCTTCAAGATCGTCTACTTCCGCTAAACTAGTAAATCTAAATGTTCTATTTCTTACAATCTTTTCAAATGTCTCTATACTACAATAATGATATAAATAATCCATATTCATTTTCCTTTCATTAGATAAAACAACAAAGATAAGAGCTAATTTATTTACAAAATCTCTTATTCCCCCACCAACTCAGCCATCATCTCATCATGAAATTTTGCCATCTCGGTATCCATCAACTGTAGAGGTAGTTCCATTAATGCAATGTTATCTAGAAGAATATGGTGAATCACCTCATTATAGTCTGTAAGCGTCACAAATCGATCTATAAATTCGAATGAGCCATCCATATCAGATAAACTCAATAAAATTTCGTTCAAATTTTCTGAAGTGTTATATCCCATTGATAATTGATTGCCTGATGGAAAAAGTATTTTGACTTCGAGTAGTTCGTCCTGTAGCTCCTCAATGGAAAGTCCACGATTATCAAGATAGAGATTGATCGCTTGTTTTAATTTAGGAGAAAATTCCTCGTCTGGAAAATAATCCATATCCTCATACATTTCTACACAGGCTTCACATAATGCTGGCGGAATCATTAATTCATATAACTCTTCAGACCAGCCATACTCGTAAAGTGGATCACAAGCTTCGTCCATTAATATGATATCCTCTACTTCTGACATTTTGAAGATTATTAGGCGATTACTCAAAGTTTGAATCATCGCAAACTCTTGATCTAACTGGTTTTCAAGCTTATATTGTATTCTGCTTGAAATTGGATACCAACAATACGTTTCCTTTGATTTTAGCTTTATTCCTAAAAATCCCCAAAAGCCACTTACATCATATCTACGCGTTTTTTTCATAAAATCATCTATCACTTGAATTGGTGCATCAAAAAAATTTTTCCCTAATAAAGCATTTGTACTAGTATCCATTACCATCGCTACATCATACAAAACTGCTTGATTCACTTCTTTACCACTTAATAAATTCTGAATAGTTTCCACATCCACTCCTGCATCTTCAGCTAAGGAATCCGTATCAATTCGAAGGACATTTTGAAATTCTTTTACGCGATTTAATGGATTTTTTCGATTTGACATCAAAAAAGAAGGTGTAATATTTAAGCTATTAAGAATCTTGGTGACGTGTTTAACAAAATTGGCTTTATTCGTGATTTCAACATTCAATAACTTATCTAAAGTTGGTCGAGAAATATGCGCATCCTTACATAAATTCTTTTTTGAAATCCCCTCTTTCTCCATATACGCATCTAACCTTGCTGCAAACGTACTGCGAACATCAAACAAATCTTCTACTTCATACATTCCAATCTCTCCCTTCTATCTTTTCACCTATACTATAGCTCAAATTGCTATTTTTGTAAATATATATTTTACTTATTTACATATTATTTTTTACACGTTAAAAAGACAGATAAAAAAATACCCGATATGACACTAAGCAACAGCGTCCTATCAGGTATCCATAAATACTGGTTATACGTTTTGCAAATAGACCAAATAATTTCGAATCAAGGTGTCGATGCAAAGATTCAATGGTAAAAATGATGAAACTTCATTATTCTTGACAGGATTAAATAATGGTGTCGAAAAATAAAACAAATTATAGTCGGCTAATCGAACCAAGGTACTATTAGAAAAAGAAGTGATACTAACAATCATCACACCTTTTAACCTCAATTTATTCAAGATATCTACTAGATCTTTGCTTTCACCACTGTGTGAGGAGATGAAGAAACAGTCTTTATTTGTGACTAAGGATAATATTGATTCTAGCTCACTTTTTCCAGAAAGATGAATCACTCTTTTTGTACCAATACTCATTAAGCCTCTTGAAAGTTCCCGAATATAGTTTTGATTGGTATGTCCAGTTCCGTAACAATAAATAAATTCAGACTGACTATAGCGATTAAATAATGAAGTAAAATCAACTTGAGATAATAATCGTCTGGTTTCATTAATATCATTTAGCTGAATATCTAAAATTTGTGTCAAATCAACTGTTTGAGCTTTAACACGCAAATCTTCTTTAGCCATCAATTTAAATTCGGCAAAACTATTAAAACCAATTTTCTTGATTAGCTTTGATATAAAATATTTTGATAAATGAACTTCTTGAGATATTTTTGAAATAGAATAGTCAGCTAATTCGTTATGATGTTCGTAAATCCATTCAATCACTTGTTTTTCATTATAGTTTAATGTTTTAGTAGCAGCGATTAATCGACTTTCAAAACTCATTTTTTCACCTTCAATAGAAACTAGTTATAAGGATATTCTAGACAGTTTCGATTAAAAGTTCAATTGTTTTCCTTTATTCAAGATAATAACTTCTAAATTTTTCAACAGAGCTATCAGAAACATCAAGAAATTGCTGAATATAATTTAAAGTACCACCAGATAGTCTTTTCATTTCTTCAATTGTTGCAACTATCACCTCTTCTCGCGTTGACATCGCATTTTGTAAAAACTGCAAAACGCGAGGATTATTTGTATATTGTCGATATTCTTCCATTCTTTTATGATTTCTATCTTTATTAAATTTAGCCGTTAACATATAATCACTAATCACATCATTTTCGGATACACCAAGCAATAATAAGACTAATGCCGTTCCAAAACCAGTGCGATCCTTACCGCCGCGACAGTGAATAAATGACTGCGGATTGCACGGTAAGCAGCAGTTTGATTTTTGTAATCCT
>NHCFI00100__coassemble_1655_pt1 | contig 16080 bp, 22 predicted proteins | sample NHCFI00100__metabat2_low_PE_012 | metagenome-assembled genome bin NHCFI00100 | reverse complement strand
GTAGTATATATTTCTATATACTGAGTCTGGTAAACTATTTAATGGAAGCCACATATCCTTGGGTATGTGGTAGTTTACTTGTCCGGCTCCTGAAATTTATAACCAAAACCGCGGACTGTGACTAAATATTGCGGTTTTTTCGGATCGACTTCGATTTTTTCCCTTAGATGACTAATATGCACATCGACAATTCGTGTTTGACCATCAAAATCAAAATTCCAAATACGTTCAAGTAAGGTATCACGATTGATGACGCGGTTTTTACGTTGCATAAAATACACCAAGAGTTCAAATTCTTTAGGTGTTAAGGTAATCTTATGGCCACGCACTTGGACTTGGTAATTTTCTAAATCGGCAATAATATCACCAATTCGTAAGGTTTGTCCTTCTTCGTTACTGGCTATTGGATGAATAGGATCTTGTCCTTTTTTCACATCAACTCTGCGAAAAATAGCTTTCATACGTGCCAGTACTTCACGTGGGCTAAATGGTTTGGTTAGATAATCATCTGCGCCAATTTCAAGGCCTAAAATCCGGTCAATGGCATCATCTTTGGCGGTAAGCATCAAGATGGGACTGTCGACTTTTTCTTGACGGAGCTTTTTGGTGATTTCCATGCCATCCAGATACGGCAACATCACATCTAAAATGATAAAATCAAAAGCTTCTTGCAAGGCGAGTGCTAAACCTTTTTGACCATCTTCAGCTAAAGTGACCTGATAACCTTCTTTTTGTAAATTAAATTGTAATAGGGTACGAATAGATTCTTCATCATCGACAACTAATACTTTTTTCATAAAAACCTCCAAATGATTTTCTGTTTCCATTTTACCATTAAGGACTATGGAAAACCACAAAACAATGATATAATGAAAAATGTTAGTCAATCTTATTTAGAAAGTAGTTAGAAATCATGATTGGAATAAGTGCTTGTCTGGGCGGTGTGTGTTGCCGCTATGATGGACGGATGCAAAAAATCAATCTAATAAAAGAACTGATAGCCGCCAATGAAGCTGTCTTAGTTTGCCCTGAGGTGATGGGGGGGTTACCGATTCCACGCGTGCCGGCTGAGATTGTCGGTGGCGATGGCTTTGATGTCTGGCAAGGAAAAGCCAAAGTCATCAACCAGAATCAAGAAGATGTCACTGAAAGCTTTAAACAGGGGGCGAGAGTAGCTTATGAAAAGTTACAGGCGCAGCAAGTGACGACCTTAATTTTAAAAGAGCGCAGTCCTTCTTGTGGTAAGTCACAAATTTATGATGGCACTTTTTCAGGTACGAAGAAGACAGGTGTCGGAGTAGCCACTGCCTATTTTATCCAAAAAGGGATGCAAGTTTATAGTGAGGCAGACTTACCAACCATACGCTCACAAAGGGGGATTTTACTTGGAGATTGAAAAAACAAATCGCATGAACGCTTTGTTTGAGTTTTATTCGACGCTTTTGACGACCAAGCAGATGAACTATATGGAATTATATTATGCGGACGACTACTCTTTAGGTGAAATTGCTGAAGAGTTTGAAGTGAGTCGGCAAGCCGTTTATGATAATATCAAGCGGACCGAAAAAATTTTAGAAGACTATGAAAAAAGATTACATATGTATTCAGATTATATGGTCAGAAGGCAAGTCTATGGGCAGTTTCAAGAATATATCGCCAGTCACTATCCAAAAGACGAGACCTTGCAAAGTTTTATCAATGAATTACAAGCAATAGAGGATTAATAGATAAGGAGTTTTTTATGGCATTTGAAAGTTTAACGAAGAGATTACAAGATGCGATGAGTAAATTACGTCGCAAAGGGAAAGTAACCGAAGCCGATGTAAAAGAAATGATGCGTGAGATTCGTCTAGCTTTATTAGAAGCCGACGTGAACTTACAAGTCGTGAAAGAATTTACTAAAAATGTTCGCGAGCGGGCTGTTGGGGCAGAAGTTTTAGAAAGCTTATCCCCAGCGCAACAAGTTGTGAAAATCGTTGATGAAGAGTTAACGAAGATGTTAGGTTCTGAAACGGCTGAATTAATTAAGTCACCAAAGATTCCAACAGTTATTATGATGGTCGGGTTACAAGGGGCTGGTAAAACAACCTTCACAGGGAAATTAGCCAATCATTTAATCAAAAATGAAAAAGCACGTCCATTACTGATTGCAGGCGACGTATATCGACCAGCTGCGATTGACCAATTAAAAGTTTTAGGTGAACAGTTAAAAGTGCCGGTTTTTGAGATGGGGACTGAGGTTTCACCTGTTGAGATTGTACGTCAAGGGATGGAAGTTGCCCGCGAAAAACGCAATGACTATGTGTTAATCGATACGGCCGGACGTCTGCATATTGACGAAACCTTGATGGACGAACTAAAACAAATCAAAGAAATCGCCCAACCAAATGAAATTCTTTTAGTTGTCGATGCCATGACCGGTCAAGATGCGGTGACTGTAGCGGATAGTTTCAATCAACAGCTAGGCATTACCGGGGTGATTATTACCAAACTTGATGGGGATACGCGTGGCGGTGCGGCATTATCCATTCGCTCAGTTACGGGTGCGCCGATTAAATTTACTGGTACTGGTGAAAAATTAACAGACCTTGAAGTATTCCACCCTGATCGTATGTCTAGTCGTATCTTAGGGATGGGGGATTTATTAACCTTAATTGAAAAAGCCCAACAAGATTACGATGAGAAAAAAGCGGAAGAACTAGCCCGTAAGATGAAGGAAAATAGCTTTGACTTTAATGACTTTATCGAGCAGCTAGATCAAGTGATGAGTATGGGACCGTTAGAAGATTTGATGAAGATGATTCCAGGGATGAGCACCATGCCAGGAATCGAAAATCTAAAAGTGGATCCAAAACAAATTGCTAGACAAAGAGCCATTGTGATGTCCATGACTCCACAAGAGCGTGAAAATCCTGACTTACTCAATCCAAGTCGTCGTCGAAGAATTGCGGCAGGTTCAGGAAATAGTGTGGTCGAAGTCAACCGCATGATTAAGCAGTTTAAAGAAGCCCAAAAATTGATGCAACAAATGACCAATGGTAACTTTAATATGCCGGGTATGGACCAAATGTTTGGCGGAGGCATTAAAGGAAAATTGGGCAAAATGGCGATGAACCGCATGATTAAGAAAAATAAAAAGAAAAAGAAGAAAAAACGTAAATAAAAAATACCCCACCATTAGTATCATCAAAATATTAATGGTGGGGGCATTTTTTGTCTTATTGCTCTACTATTTTCCCTTGGTAGAGTTCAATCAGTTCATTAGTTAGTCCTTGTAATGTACGGTCATCATGCGTAGCGATTAGGATTGTTTTCCCTTTATCTTTTAATTGGAGCATTTTTTCTTGGAAACGTTCAATACTTTCTTTATCCAAAGCGTTGGTAGGTTCATCTAGTAGCAGTAGTTCTTGATTTTCCATAATGGCTTGAATAATCGCCAGTTTTTGCTTCATTCCTAGTGAATAATTTTTCACTTTATCATTTCGATGTTCATATAGTCCGAAATATTTTAATTCTCGAAAAATCAAATCTTCATTATAAGCATTATCCATTTCTGCCAAATATCTCAAATTTTCTAAGGCAGTTTGATGGAGAATAAATCCTGGTGTTTCTAAAATAAGCCCAGTAGATACTGGTAATTCTTCGCCAAACTTTACTAATTGATCATTGATTTTAACTTCCCCTTGATCTAGTTTCATAAAACCACAAATTGCTCGAAATAGCATACTTTTTCCCGAACCATTAGAACCGATTATGCCATAGATATGTCCTTTTTCTAAATTTAAGTGAATATCACTGAGAATGGGTTTATTTTTAATCGTTTTTGATATGTGATTTAATTCAATATAACTCATTTTCATCCCTCCTAGATAAATTCGTAATTTTGATATTTGTGATACGCATAAATGGTTATGAGAGTGAGTAGTACGACTTGTATGAGTAATGCAACATAGAAGTGATTACATATTTGTCTTGAAAAGATAGCTAATAGCAACAAATAGCTAAGACTAAGTGTATAGCCAAGATAGAGCGTATGAAACATCGAACAAAGTTGGCATATATTAAATAATAAAACTAGTAGAATAATAGAATAGATGAACCAACTATCAAATGTAGCTGTCGAAACGCTCAGTATGAGTGGTAATATAACGCATAGAACCAAGTAAATGATGCAATAAATACATTGTAGTATCTGGCATGCAAGAAAATGGTACTTTCGATAGTTCTTTCTAATAAGAAAAAAGGCATTATCTTCAAATAAAAAAGTATGAAAGAGATTTACAGGTAACAATAGACCGATTAATAAGAGTAAAATCTCAAAAATTTGACTATTGATGATAGCACCGATATTTTCTTGATAAACAGGCAGATAACTTAATAATGATTTGGGCATTTGATCAAAAAAGACAGTGGATAGATATATTACTATAATAAAAAATATAGCTATCACTAGTCGATAAATGGCATTTTTACCAAGTAATTGTATCAAATGATGTAGTTCTTTGTTAAATCGTTGAATCAATATAATCACTCCTCATGCAAGTGAAAACATAGAAAGTTAAGAAAACAAACGAAAGTCCAATATTTAGTAAACTAGCTGATAGTAACTGTGAGAAATTAGCAATGACTTCAGGATGAAGCCAGTTGATGAATTGATCAAGAGTAGGACTATTGGCTCTGAATATTAATTGAATGCTTAAAAGAGCGATGATTAACAAACTATTGCCTAAAAAGGTACTTCTGATAATTTTACCTATCCATAAAATTAAACTATTTAATAGTAATAAATTTGCTAGACATGCAAGGTAGATACCTATAATAAGTGTAGGCGGCTGCTCATGATTCCATACTAGACAAGGTATTACAGGTAACAATGGAAAGAGCAAGGCTAGTTTTAGTAGTGTCATGATATTTTTTAAATAAAAATGATATAAACCTTTACGAGCTATCTCGAAAGCAGTGTGTCTTTGGATAAATAATGCACCTAAAATGATATAGGGTGATTGAATCCAAAAATAATGATAGACTCTATTAAAAAAGTAGATGCGCTCACTATATGGTTGCGACCAGTAGTAGCAATGGTAACCAGTGATAATCAAAGTACACAACAGAATGAAGCCTTGAACAATGATAGACAAGTTTTTCCAACGTTTATAAATCATCCGCATTCACCTTTTTAACTAGAATAACTAATACAACAGTAAAAAGTAAAATGAAATTACTAATCATACCAATAAGTATATTAGGAAATCCACCGCTGATTCCTATGTGAAAGAAGACGCTACACCCAAACTCAGGCTGTCCAAGTAAAGCAACGATAAAGTAAAAGACAATCAATAGTACAAACGGTAAGAAAATATCAATATGCTTTTTATTATAGATACTCGCACAGGCAACTCCTAGTAAACCGAGTAGCCCACTATAAACGAATAGCGCAAATATTAATAAAATAATGAGCAAAACAGGAGAGAAAACATATAAATGTGAAAGATAAGAGTAATTATCAATGATAGGATAATTGCTTGTGATGCTTACCTTTTGGAAATGAGGATTCACCATTATCGCCAAAAGCATACTAACTAAAAAAGGGGATATCCCACTGATACCAGAATAGCAAAATGTTTTTAGATAAATTTTTCGTAGATATTTCTTTATGCCAACTCGAGCATAGCACATTTGATCAAGGTGGCTGATATGATTGTCAGAATAAAGATAAGATCCACCAATGCAAGCCAGGAACGGTAAGCACAACAAATATAATTGAGAACCGTAACCAATAGAATCAAATAGTAGCGTGTAATGTAGGAAGTTTTGAGGAATATTCATCATTTTCCAAGGATTAGTCGTAGTATATTGGATTGCAGTAAATACAAGACTAAGCAATAAAATGACAGAAAAGCGAAAATATACGGTACGAGATTTCATAAAATCACACCTTTCATTTAATCTTAAGTAAATCTATAAGCGATAATCATTCATTGTGAATAAAAAATTATGTTATAATGAATACGAATACAATTTAATCGGAGGAAAATAATGAACCCAAAAGCGAAACGATTATATGAGCTCATCCATGAAATATACAATCAATCCACTTATCCACTTTCGCATGTAGAAAAGCAAGCATTTTTTGTGGAGGCTCAAAAACTAACAAACAATCAAGAACGCATTAGCTTGATTGCGTATCGCTTATATCTGACAGTGGAAAAGGCTGCTCAACGCAATCAAAGTTATAAGGAATTACAATACTTGAAAAAATTACTTCTAAAATATCGTTGGAAATACTATTTAGGTTCGGTATTGCCAAGTGCCTTTATTCGATAATTCATTGGGGTCTAGTTTATGACTAGACTTATTTTTTTGCATTGTGCCTGATTATTCGTTACAATGAATTTATCTTATTGAAAGGAGTTTTTTTATGCAACGATTAAAAATACAACATTTGATTGCAACCGGGATTTATACAGCGTTATATTTTATTTTGATGGCACTTTGCTTACTGGTTTTGCGCTTTACGATTCCTGGTTTTCATAATTTATTGCTTCCTGGTGTGACCGCGCTATTTACTGGACTGATTTATTTAATTTTAATCGCTAAAGTTCAACGTTTTGGCGCCATTTCAATTATGGGTAGTGTGATTGGCCTATTATTTTTAATGACAGGTCATTTTCCTCTGGCTTTCTTACCAAATATTATTGCGGCCGTTTTGGCGGATTTCATTCAATTTAAAACGAGGTTGCCAATCAAGATAAGAACGATGCTAAGTTATACCGTGTTTAGCTATGGTTTAGTGGGACCGCTTTTGCCACTTTGGTTTATGCGTCAAGCTTACATTGATGCGTTACTTGCTCGAGGAAAAGACCAAAAGTATATTCATTTCGTCTTTGAACATGTGACTCAACAGATGTTTATTGTGAGTTTGTTAGCGATATTCATTGGTAGTATTGTTGGTATTTTGTTTGCTTTTCGTTTGTATCAAAAACATTTTGCTGCTCGTTTTGGACAGATTTATGAATAAAAAATCGTTATCCATTGATCCTCGGGTTAGTTTATTTTATGTCTTATTGGCAAGCTTGTTTTTAATCTTTCCTTTTCAGCTAAGTGTGCAGTATTGTTTCTTTGGCGTTGTGGCATGTGCGCTATTACTCATAGGAAAATATCGCCAAGTTCTCTGCTACTTACTCATCTTTGTTGTCTTTGTGCTGCCTATAGCTATCCGCCATCCAATATTAGCGATGATTCGCGACTTTTTAGCTATTGGTTTTGCGCGTATGTTGCCACTTTTTATGACGATGAGTTTGGCGATGGACCGTCAATCAATGGGAAAGTGGCAGGCGGCGATGGCGAAGATGAAGATGCCCAATTTTCTCTTTATTCCACTGGTGGTTTGTATTCGATTCATTCCGACATTTATTCAAGAAGGTAAACAAATTGCGCAATCTTTGAAATATCGTGGATTAGCTCAGAACTGGCGTCAGATACTCTTTCATCCATGGCAGTTTTTTGAGTATTTTGTTATTCCGTTACTTTCTTCCAGTGAGCAAGTCATTATGGATTTATCCAGCAGCAGTCTCATTCGATGTATTCAAAATACCAATCCCAAAACGAGTATTTATCCTATTCGTTTGAAAATATTAGATTATTTACTATTCCTAATTGGACTAGGAATGATTGGAGGTCAATTATGGTTGCACTCATTGATTTAAAGAATCTAGAATACCATACACCTAATCAGGAGTGTCTGCTAAAAGGGATTGATTTTCAACTTTCTCCTGGTGAATGTGTACTGATATGCGGAAAAAGCGGAAGTGGCAAAACAACTCTTTTGAATGTTTTAAGTGGATTGGTTCCAGAATTATTTGAAGGGCAATTGGCTGGCCAAGGACAAATGTTAGGGCAACAATTTCCAATCAGTGATTTTCCTAGTCATGCGGAGAAAATCGGTCGCGTATTTCAAAATCCTAAATCCCAATTTTTTACCAGCGAGGTCCTAAGTGAGTTAGCATTCAAGATGGAAAATTTAGGACTTGCGCGTGAAATGATGCAAGAAAAAATCCAGCAAGTCGCTACCTTTTTTGAGATTGAGGCATTTTTAGCGCAACCTTTATATCAATTGTCAGGTGGACAGAAGCAAACCGTTGCTTTCGCTAGTAGTTTGTTGCCAGCTTGCCAAATCTTGTTTTTGGATGAAGTTGCTAGCAATTTAGACAAAACTGGATTGGCCAAATTAAAGCAGACGTTAAAACATTTGAAACGTTCAGGTGTCGCTCTTGTATTGGTAGAACACCGTTTAGATTATTGTTTAGATTTGATTGATCGCATCTACGTGTTAGAAAATGGTCAACTAAAGCAAGAATTATCCGCTGCAGAATTAAAAACTTATTCCGCAAACGAATTGGCTGTATTTGGTTTACGACATTGGCAAGTTACGGTAAACCAGCTAACTCTACAAATGGAAAAGAAAGAAGCGACCATTCAATTACAGCTAGAAAATCTCTTCTTTGCCTATCCAAAGCAAAAAGAAAAGCAAATTGCCATTCCATCATTGATGCTAGATAACCGTCAAATCATCGGACTCATCGGTGAAAATGGTGCGGGCAAATCCACTCTAGTACAGCTGTTAACGGGATTGCTAAAGGCTAAGCAAAGTCGAATTATTTTAAACGGTCACTTGATGCGCCCAAAAAACTTGTTGGCGCAAAGTTTTCTGGTCCGTCAAGAAGTGAGTTTGCAATTATTTTTTGAAACTGTAGCAAAAGAGCTGACCTTTCAAGCAAAAAGGCTAGCATGCTACGATGAAATAGTGGCAGCTTTTGGATTAGACCAACTATTGTCCCGACATCCGCAGAGTTTATCTGGAGGGGAGAAACAACGAGTTGCCATCGCCAGTGCTTTGCTATCAGGAAAAACTTGTCTTTATTTTGATGAGCCTACGAGTGGTTTAGATGCGCTCCAGATGCGGCAAGTCAGCCAGCAATTAAGATTTATCCAACAAAAATATCCAGTCTTAATCGTGGTTATCAGTCATGATCAACCATTTTTAAGCCAGACCTGTGATTGTATCCTTAAGTTAGAGAAGGGACGTATCACACCTGCATAAAGCATTTATTAAGCGATTGTCTATCAGTAGAAAGAATAGATAATCGCTTACTTTATTAGAAAATGCCCATTCTCTATTCCTTGTTCATTATTTGCATTTGCATTCACATATTCCTCCACCAATCTTTCATCATTGGTGGAGGACTTTCTTTGAAATGCAAGTAGAAAAATAGTATTAAAATACAAAATAGTAAAAGCAAGGCTAACTTCTTTGTCTTCTTCATTTTGCTCACTTCCTAACAATTAAGTATTTCTTTCTTTACGCATCGCCCATCTATTTAGCCAAGTTTGATAATATACGATAACGGCAGAAAGCGTAGTGATTAGCAGAGATAGTATAAATAAATAGATATAGTCGCCTAAATGGGTGATATAACTATTTTTTCGAATATAGCTAATGATAATCAACGTTGTCGCAATAGACATCGTGAGAAATGCTGGCAATTTTAAATGACTAAATTGTAAAAATTGTCCATTTGTTTCAAGACTTAAGCGTTGATAGTAATGATTACTTAAAAAAAGAAATGCGACGATGAGTAATATATAAAGGATGATTTGTTTTGGATGCATCCCGTTAAAGGCGGCATCATGTACAGCCGTGCCAAGCCAGTCTTCCCAGTGCGAATAAAATGCAATGCTTTGCTGAAAAAGCGTATAAAGCAAGGCTACAAATGCTATTATCATTGGCCCAGTGAATAGATTGCCTAAGATCACGCCTAAGAAAACCCCAATCACAAAAAGGAAATAATAGGAAAGGCAGCAACTAAAAATGGCGTATAGTGTTTGCAGCCAATCCCAATGAATATATTTTTCAGGAATTGAGAAATAAATCATCCCCTCAGCAAGCACACTTCCAATGAAAATGGTTCCTAGCAAAAATAAACTGTAAAGAATAAATTTACTTCTGAATAGCTGCTTTCTGCTATATTGTAAGCTAAAGAGGAAGGCATTAAATTTACTCTTCAAGTCCCAAAAACACATACTAAAACCAAAGGCTAGAACGAGAAAAATACATAGTAAATTTTTCTTAGAAAGAGAATCGTAACGAAAATAGAGACGTTCTATTACTAAAAGAGTGGAGGTATAGGGAAAGCTTTTTTTCTTTGGATTCACTTCTAAATGATTCGTTCGATAGTTTTCTAAAGAGACTTTCTTTTGACTACCATTTGATTCATATAGATAATAATTATTCGCTTTAAAATCTTTGGCAAAGAAATCAGAATAATAATAATCATAACTACCTTGCCACCCTAAAATATTTGCGCGCGTGTTTGAGGCTAAAAAAGTAATAGCCAAACAACTAAATAATAATAAGAGTACTTTTGATTTTTGCCACAGTAAGCGATAGAGCATCAAAATCTCCTCCTTTACCATTTATTTTCACGATATCGCTGCCACCATTTAAGCATTGTTTGGAAATAGACAAATATCGTTGCAATTACTGTACAAAATAAGGTGATACCAACAAAAACTTTCACGTCTTGCCAAGTTTTAAGTGTTAAGAAACTGGTTCCTACACCAAGATAAACAGAGCTTGCAATCATCAGTAGATAGATTGGTAATCTTAGCTTTTTGACCAATAGAAACTCGCTACTATTTTCAAGACTTGTCCGGTTAAAACTATAGCATCCTAGGGCTAATAAGCTAAGAGAAGCTAGTATCATGAAGACGATTAACGTTGGATGGCTCCCGTAAAAGCTTGGTAGGAGTTGCCAAGTGTCAAACCATTCTTCTTTTAGATAGCTAAGTTTTTCTTGATAAAAAACAAAATAGAAAAGTAAGGGAACAAGTGAAAGCGGCGCAAAGAATAAATTGCCTAATCCAACACCAAATAATAATCCAATGATAAAGATAAATAGATAGCTCATTGTGCAACTGAAGCCACTATATAAAAATTGCGTCCATGTAAAATCAAGATATTTATCCGGAATGTTTGCACCGATGATTCCTAGTGCGCAATAGTTGCTCAATAAAGTGACGATAAAGAGAATTCCCGTATAAAAAAGCACCTTTTTCCAAAAGATTTTCGAACGTTTTATGCCTAATCCAAAAAGAAATTGATTAAAATGTAATTTCAAATCTAAGAAGAATACCGCAAATCCTAACAATAGAAATAAGACGACTTTTTCAGCTTGTCCGAGTTGTACATTGGTTTGGAAATAAAACACATTGGAAGGTAAATCGTTAAAAATCTGCGTTTGCGTAGTGTATAAGGGACTGTTCTTTGAATGCACCATGAGTTGACGATCACTATATTTTTGTCGAATGGCTGCTTGATGCTTGCTCGCCCGATATTTATTTTCATCTTTCACGTAATTTTTTGGATATGAATCAAAATCTTTCTTGAATGCTTCTGATTGATAAAAGTTTCTACTATCTTGCCAGTTATAGACAATGCTTAGACTAGAAAAGGCAAAACTAGCAAAAATAACTAGGCTAGCAAAAAGAATAATCCATTTGCTGCGTTGCCAAAAAATTTTATAAAGCATAATCGTTTCACCCCTTAGATTTTTTCATTTCTGAGATTGGCTTCAAAGACATCACTTAATTGAATAGGTAGTTCTTCCATGACAAGTGGTTCGAGTGCTTTGAGTTGAGTCGCCAGTTCATCTGTATAGTTTTCAAATAGTGCTACAATGACACGCCCTTGGATATCAATCGCTTTAGAATTTTGTTTGACGAGTTCTGGAATGTCCTTGCCTTTAAAGACGAGTTGAAGTTTGCGCGCCTTTTCCCGTAAACTTTCTAATTGATAATCCTGAGTAATGGTGTGTTGACTTAACAATAGCACGCGATCGATAATCGGTTCTAGCTCATTGAGTTGATGAGAAGAAACTAAGATGCTGATTGGTTCATTGCTGATAGCGTCTAATAAGAGTTCCACCATTTGTTTTTTCACTAGGACATCTAAACCATCAAAAGGTTCGTCAAGTAAAATATAAGTAGCCTTAGAACTCATTGCTAAAATAAGTAAGAATAATTTTTGCATCCCCTTAGAAATCCGTTGATAGTTGCGATTAATTGGTAGATGATACGCATTGACTAATTGGGTGAATAAGTCCATATCAAATTTCGGATAGCTCAATTGATAGAATCCAGCAATTTTTTTCAATGAATAAGGATTAAAGAAGTTTTCCTTTTCATCAATAAAGAATAGTTCAGTTTTATATTGCGGTTGTTCAAAAATATTTTCCCCATGAATCCAAACTTCTCCTGTATCTGCTAAGTATTGATTGCTTAGGGTACGAAAAAGGGTGGTTTTTCCTGAGCCATTGCGTCCAACTAAGCCGACGATTTCTCCAGGAGTTAATTCGAAGTGGATATTGCGTAATATTTCTTTTTGGTCAATCGTTTTAGATAGATTCGTGACTTTCATTTTCTGCTCCTCCTAACTCGGTGGTAATTTCGTCAATCCATTGTAAGATTTCATGATTCTCTATTTTCAGATGCCGTGCTTCAATCATGAAATTATAAAGTTGACTTTTCAGTTGTTGAATCTTGTAAGTATCTTTTGGTAAGTCCTGTGTTTCTTTGATAAATGTCCCTTTGCCTTTGACTGTGACGATGACTTGTTCAGCTTCTAGTTGTTTATAGGCTTTACTAACGGTATTGGGATTCATTAAGAGTTGTTTGGCTGCTTCTCGAACCGAGGGGAGTTGATCGCCTGGTTGCAAGACACCTTGTATGACACTTTCTTTTACAGATAAGACGAGCTGTTCATAATAGGGTTTGCTGCTTGTTTTGTCGATACTTAACATCATCTGCTTTGCTCCTTTCTATCTATTTTTACTGTCCTTCGTGTACTATTATAACTAGTACACTTAATACAGTCAATAGAACGCTATTGCTAAAATGAAAAAAATTTAATGAAAAAATTTTAAGCTGTAAAGAAAAAACTCTTTACACCGTGAGCAAAAACTGTTAAACTAGCACATGTGATTAAAAATTATGGAGGTGTTCATTAACATGGCAGTTAAAATTCGTTTAAAACGTATGGGATCTAAAAAAGCTCCTTTCTACCGTATTGTAGTTGCTGATTCACGTTCTCCTCGTGACGGACGTTTTATTGAAACTGTAGGTACTTACAACCCATTGAAAGACCCTGCAGAAGTAACAATCAAAGAAGATTTAGTACTTGATTGGTTATCAAAAGGTGCACAACCTTCTGATACTGTTCGTAACATCCTTTCAAAAGAAGGCGTTATGAAGAAACATCATGAAGCTAAATTTGCTAAGAAATAAGGTGAATGGATATGAAAGATTTGCAAGCTTTAGTCTTAACAATCGTTCGTCCATTAGTTACTCAGCCTGACCAAGTCCAATTGGAAGTGTCTGAGTCAGAAGAATTTATTGAATACAATTTGACCGTTGCACCAGAAGATATTGGTCGTATCATCGGCAAACAAGGTCGAGTAGCAAAAGCCATTCGTACTATTGTTTACAGTGTACGTGTAAATGGTCCGAAAAAGGTTCGTTTAAATATCTTAGACGGCAAAGAGTAATGATGAAAAGAAAAGACTGGGACTCAATAAGTTCTAGTCTTTTTTAGTACAAGGATGTGAAGCGACTCGATCAGCCACGAGCGGATAAGTTTGTCCAGAACGTCGGGAAAGTCCGAGAAGTAAAGACTTTCCCAGACGGGCTGGCTTATACGCCGAAGTGGCTAGTCGCTGAACACAGATTAGTACAAGGATGTGAGCCGGGACGATCAGCTCCAAGCAGCTAAGGTTTTCCGGAATGTCAGGAAAATCCACCATATTTTAAGATTTTCCTAGACAGGCCGGCTTAGATGCACAGGAGCTTCCCGGCGAACACAGATTAGTACAAGGATATGAGGAGGGATACTGATGGATTTTTGGATTATGTGTTTTGTGGTTGTGTGTCTTATCATTGCTTTATTCAAAGTCAAATCTAAATTGCTGAAATTACTATTTTTGATCATCATCCTCTTTTTACTTTGGGTTTATCAGAGTGAATGGATGACGATGGTCCAGCAATTAAAGTCAGGTTCTCCTAAACTCATTGATTTACAGACTTTCAAAGATTGGTTGAATCATGGACTAGAAAAAATAAGACAGTTTGTTTCGCAATATATTTAAAATAGTAAGAAAGGAATAAGAGTAATGACGGAATTTTACAATGTAGGAAAAATTGTGAATACGCATGGTATCCGAGGAGAAGTACGGGTGATTTCGCAAACAGATTTTCCAGAAGAACGTTATCAAGTTGGCAATCAACTCACTTTATTCAGGGCTAAGCATGAGCCGTTGACACTAACGATTACCAGTCACCGTAAGCATAAAAACTTTGACTTATTAACTTTTGAGGGCTATACGAATGTCAATCAAGTAGAAGCTTTTCGCGATGGCATTTTAAAAGTTTCAAGTGAGGATTTATCTGAATTAGCTGAAGGTGAATTTTACTACCATGAAATTATCGGATTAAGTGTCATCGATGAAAAGGGTGAAGTAATTGGGAAAGTTCAGGAAATTTTATCTCCAGGTGCGAATGATGTGTGGGTAGTCAAACGTCCAGGGAAGAAAGATTTCTTGTTACCGTATATTGAGCCAGTAGTAAAAGAGATTAATGTCGCAGAAGGCTTTGTGAAAGTGGAATTGTTAGAAGGGTTGATGGACGATGAGGATTGATGTTTTAACTCTTTTTCCTAATATGTTTACCAATCCACTCGGCGAATCCATAATCGGTAAAGCCCAAGAAAAAAATTTATTAGATATTCGCATTCACAATTTTCGTGATTACTCTGATAATAAGCATCAAACCGTTGATGATTATCCATATGGCGGCGGTGCAGGCATGCTTTTAAAAGTGCAACCTATTTATGATAATTTACAAGCGATTGAACGAGAAACGCCTGATGTGAAAAAAAGAATTATCTTGCTTGATCCAGCGGGAAAACCTTTCAATCAAAAAATGGCGGAGGAGTTTTCAAAAGAGGAGCAGCTTGTTTTTATTTGTGGTCATTATGAAGGCTATGATGAACGTATTCGTACATTAGTAACGGATGAGGTTTCTTTAGGCGATTATGTTTTAACCGGTGGCGAACTCGGAGCGATGGTAATGATTGATGCTACAGTCCGCTTATTGCCAGATGTTTTAGGCAATCAAACTTCTGCTCAAATGGATTCACATTCGACCGGGTTGTTAGAGCATCCACAATATACCCGACCAGCGAATTTCAAAGGGATGGAGGTACCGTTTGTCTTAACGAATGGTAATCATAAATTAATAGAAGAATGGCAATTAAAAGAATCATTGCGCAGAACCTATTTACGGCGTCCAGATATGCTTGAAAAATTAGACTTAACCAAACAAATGGCTAAACTACTAGCTGAGGTCAAACAAGAAGAACAAAAAAATATTGAAGAATAAAGAAGGCAAGCGGGTAGGCAAGCTATCCGTTTGTTTTTTTATAAAAAGAAAAAAACCACTCACCAAATGGGCAAGTGGTTTGTGTCGATAAATTAACGACGGATTTCTTTAATACGAGCTGCTTTACCGTGTAATGCACGTAAGTAGTAAAGTTTCGCACGACGTACTTTACCGTAACGTACTACTTCGATTTTAGCTACACGAGGTGTGTGTAATGGGAATGTACGTTCAACACCAACACCGTTAGAAATCTTACGTACTGTGTAAGTTTCGCTAATGCCAGCACCACGACGTTTGATTACTACACCTTCAAAAATTTGGATACGTTCACGTGAACCTTCCACAACTTTTGCGTGTACACGTACAGTATCACCAGGACGGAATGCTGGGATGTCTGAACGTAATTGTTCTTGAGTTAATTCTTGAATTAATGGATTCATTTCTTCTTTCTCCTTATACCAAATATTCTTAAGACTTTATAAGGCCCCAGCGGAATATCGTAATTAACGAGCAAACACGCTCAAAAAGTATATTAACATATTTTGCGCAGTGCTGTAAAGAGAAAATTCTTGTCAGACAGATGTTTTTTTG
>NHCFI00100__coassemble_1651_pt1 | contig 16414 bp, 14 predicted proteins | sample NHCFI00100__metabat2_low_PE_012 | metagenome-assembled genome bin NHCFI00100 | reverse complement strand
AGTGTTGGTGGAATGAAGATTATTAAGTCAGTAGGTATGGATATGGTTAAGTTAGAAACTTACCAAGGTTTTTCAGCAGATTTAAGTGCGGCAATATGCTTATTCTTAGCTTCTGTATTTGGTATTCCAGTTTCAACAACTCATACGAAAACAACAGCCATCATGGGTGTTGGTGCCTCAAAACGCTTAAGTAGTGTTGATTGGCGCATTGTAAAAGAAATGATTTTTGCTTGGGTGATGACATTCCCTGGTTGTGGGGTTATTGCCTATGTAATGGCTAAGTTTTTTGTGGCTATTTTTTAAGGAGAAGTTATTATGGCAAGAAGAAAGAAATACGATTATTTTAAAACATTAGAGAATATTGCAGAGAATGGCTATAAGTCAGCAGAAGTTTTAGAAAAAATTATGCAAAATTATTCTCTAGACCATTTAGAAATTGAATCAGAATTAATCCATCACTTAGAAAAAGAAAATGACAGATTAATCTTAGAATTAACCAATGAACTATATGATGCCTTTATCACACCGATTGATCGTGAAGACATCATGCTTCTAGCTGAATCACTGGATGATATTTTAGATGGAATTAATGGGATTACTTATATGTTTGAAAATCTATCTATTCAAGAATTACGTCCAGAAACGGAATTATTTGCAAATTTGGTTGTAAAGGCAACAAAGGGTGTATTAGATGCAATGCGAGAATTCCCTAAATTTAAAAATTCCAAAAATTTACGTGACTTATTAAAAGTTGTGAGAAATACTGAATCTGAAGCAGATCGATTATTCAGTCGTTTGAAAAAAGAGCTATTCTCTGGAAACAATGATTTGTTAGAAATTATCAAATGGAAAGAGATTTATGAGCGTTATGAATGGATTTCAAATAGTACTGAAAATGCAGTAGATTTAATTGGTAATTTAATCATTAAAAACACTTAATAGTTTATAAAAAAGTAGCTTATCAATGTTGATAAGCTACTTTTTTTATGCATCTTTAAAAAATCATGGTTAAAATAATAATGCTTCCTAAGATGATACGATACCAACCGAAAACTGAAAAATCGTGCTTCTTAATATAATCCATTAAGAATTTAATGACTAATACAGAAACAACGAAAGATACAACCATACCTGTTATTAAAATGAAAGTTGATTGGAGATCAAAGAAATTACCATTTTTGATAAATTTAAAAATCTTAAGCCCACTAGCACCAAACATTGTTGGAATACCTAAGAAGAAAGAAAATTCAGCGGCCACATATCTTGAAGCACCAATAAGGATACCTCCTAAAATAGTTGCACCTGAGCGGGAAGTTCCTGGTATTAATGCTAAAACTTGGAAAACACCAATCATAATCGCTGCTTTGTAAGTGAAACGATTTAAATCTGTACATTTAGGTTTGATATTGCGATTACGATTTTCAACCCAGATAAAACCAATACCGTAAATAATCAACATAAGGGCAACTGGAAATGGTTTATAAAGATGAGCGTCTAACCAATCGTCAAATAAGAGCCCGATAATTGCAGAAGGGAAACAAGCAACAACTACTTTCAACCATAAATCCCAGGTTTGTTTTTGTTCTAGTTTACTTTTTTGTTGATTAAATGGGTTTAATTTATTAAAGTATAAATAAACAACTGCCATAATTGCCCCTAATTGAATGACTACATTAAACATCGAAGTAAATTCTTTGCTGATTTGCATTTTTAAAATATTATCAACAAGAATTAAGTGTCCGGTACTACTAATAGGAAGCCATTCTGTAATCCCTTCTACGATGCCAAGGATGACTGCTTTTATAAAATTTGCAAAGAACATCTAAAAATCCTCTCTATTCAGTTTTTTTGGAAAGTTTGGCTAAACCATTTTCTTTGAAAGATTTATCACCAATTGTTTCAATACTAAACTGTCCATTCTCATAGTTTAAAATAGAGATTGAACCATTGTCAATATCAATTCTTAAACCATTTGATTCATCAACTAAATGCATTAAAAAGGCGATAGTCAATCCATGAGATACGATTAGAGCTTTACCACCACCTTGTTTTTCAATACGATAAGCGATATCCTCGAAACCTGTTAAGACACGGTTTTTTAGTTCATCATATGTCTCGGCCCAATTTGCTGTATCTGCTTCATAGATAGCTTCACAAATTTCTTTGTAGCTGACTTGATTGGCGATTAACTCATCATACGTACGATAATTTAAAACACGGGGTAAAACGCCCCACATTTCAGCATCATAGCCGCCTTCAAGTGAGCCAAAATTCCATTCACGAATTCTAGGGTCTGTGTGATAAGGAATATTTGCACCGTTTTTATGTTTTGAAAGTAAGATGCGCATTGTTTGAATAGCACGTCCACTATCACTTGATACAGCTTCAACAAAATCAATATCTTGAATCCCAATTCCTGTACATTCTATTCCTTGGACACCAACAGCGGTAAGCGGAGTATCACACCATCCTTGAACGCGCTGTAAAGTATTGAACATTGTTTTTCCGTGACGTACAATATAAAGTTGGGTTTTAGCCATAAGTATTTCCTCCTATCTGAAACCTCTTAAAAATGGATTGGTTTGTTTTTCGTGAATGATTGTTGTAGGTAAGCCGTGTCCTGGGTATACTACAAAATCATCGGGTAAAGTGAGTAATTGAGTTTGAATGCTATGAAGCAATTGTTCAAAATCACCAGTTGGTAAATCGGTGCGACCAATACTACCATTAAACAAAGCATCACCAGATACAACAAAAGTGTCAAAAATAAAACTTACAGAACCATACGAATGTCCTGGGGTGGGGACAACTTTGAAATGAATACTTCCTAATTGATAGTCTTTCATTTCAAACAAGTAATCCGCAGGTCTAGCAGTTATCCGACCAAATTCTGGATGATTTCCTGAAAGGTTCATCACTGGATCAGATAGCCAAGCATTTTCTAGTGGGTGTACATATACTGGAATCTGATAATAATCACGTAAAGTATCAACAGCACCGATATGATCATAGTGAGTATGCGTTAATAAGATTGCTGTTGGTTTAGTTTGAATTTCTGAAATTAATTGAATAATCTGGGGGGCATCTTCACCCGGATCAATAATTAATAGCGTATCATCGTTATATACAAGGTAACAATTTTCTTGAATTGGGCCCGTAGCTAGTCCTTTGATATGCATGTAAATTCCTCCTTTGTGACGAATACAAATATAGTATAGCTTAAATAGAGATTAGAAACAATCAAAGTAGAAGGGATTTAGAATTTTATAATTATCTGAAAACAAAATAATAATTTGTTTATAGTCAGTTAAAAATATTCTATAAAAAATTTTTTAATACAATATTTTGCTATAATATTTAATAAGTAAGGTGGGTGGTAGTAATGAAAAGAAATTATTTTTTAATTGTTTTCGTATTTGTATTGCCATTGCTTTTGGGCGGATGTAAGGAAAAAGAACAACAAATTAATCCTGTTAAAGCAACTGCCAGTCAAATCAAAAAGCAAGAAAATATTACAAATGATTTTATGATTATGCAAATTGATAATCAAGGCTTTCCACAAAGTCAAGGTGTCTTTGACTATAAAAAAGGTGTTTTGCATATCGTTAAGCAATACATCCCTGAAATTCAAAGTTCAGAAGAAGATACAATGCTACAAGAAAAACGCAACTTTCATCAAAAAATTGATGAGGATTTTCAAAAGACATTTCCTAATCAGAATTTTGATCAAGAACCTTATTCAGTTTATCAGCGGACCATCAAAAATTGTAAAATCACGGATGACGGGAACCATCTTTATATCCGTTCAAGTGATTACAACATCCGGTTTGATTATGTGACGGAAAATACGTTAATTGATGAAAACTATGTAGAATATCAAATATACCGATAAATGAGCAGACCGTCTAGCGTGTTTGTTCATTTTTTGTTAGACTGAGATTGAAAGTAGGGATAGGATGCAAAGTAAAAAAGTTTCAGTAAGAGAATTAGTCGCATTTGTCCATAATGAAGAAAGCATTGATACTCGAAAACAAAGTAATCATACTGCGCTTGAAGGAAGTAAAATTCATCGTAAACTACAGCAATCAATGGATGAAAATTATCAATCTGAAGTATCCTTAAAAACTATTTATCAAGGGAAACAATTTGATATTCAGTTAGAAGGTCGGTGTGACGGGATATGGCAAAAGGGAAATCAAATTATTATCGATGAAATCAAGACGGGTGAACTCACTTTTGAGCAATTAGAAGATGCGACAATCCAGTTATTTATGGCACAGGCAAAAATTTATGCTTACATTTATGCCTTGCAAGAACAGTTAGAAGAAGTTGTAGTGATGGTACGTTATTTTTGTACACAAGATGAAAAAATTGATGAATATCAAAATAAATGTAGTTTCGATGAATTAAATGATTATTATCAAGTAACGATGCAAGAATATGAAAAATGGCTTATATTCTTTGATAAATATCGACAAAATCGGCAAAAAAAGTTACAAGCATTACAATTTCCTTATAACAAATATCGAAAAGGACAACGTGAATTATCCATTGCAGTCTATCGTACATTATCTCAAGAAAAATGTTTGTTTATGGAAGCACCCACGGGAACGGGAAAAACATTATCAACCCTTTTTCCTGCACTTAAAGCTATGGGAGAATACAATCAAGGACGAATTTTCTATCTAACAGCCAAAACCATTACAAGACAAGTTGCTTTAGATACGATGAGGTTATTTGATGAGCAACAAAGTGCAATTAAAACGATTGAAATTTCAGCTAAAGAAAAAATTTGCTTCATGAATGAGTGTAAATGTAATCCGGATTATTGTCCTTTTGCAAAAAATTATTACCAAAAACAAAAATTAGCGATTTGGGATTTATTAAATAATGGGCATTTCTATTCCCGTGAACAAATTAGTGAAGTTGCCAAAAAATATGAATGTTGTCCTTTTGAACTTAGTCTTGATTTAAGCTTGTATTCAGATGTCATTGTGTGTGATTACAATTATCTATTTGATCCGCAAGTCTATCTGAAACGCTTTTTTGAATTACAAGAAACGGATAGCTATTTTCTTGTTGATGAAGTACATAATCTTATTTCAAGAGCAAGAGAGATGTATTCAAAATCATTAAGTTTACAAACAATCAAAGACTTTAAGAAGTTTTTACCGAAGCAAAAGCGCAAACACCATAAAATTCTTCAACAATTTATAGAATATAGCGATGATACAAAAAGACTTTTAAAAAACCAAAACTATATATTTCAAAAAGAACTGCCGGATAAATTAATCGACCTGGGTTATCGATGGAGTGAATATTTTCGAGATTTTTTATTGGAATTAAAAGACGAGATTCCTACTTGGATACAAAATCTATATTTTGATTTAATGAGTTTTTTAAAAATCTCGGAATATTATGATGACCATTTTACGTTTTTAGTAGAATTGGTTAACCATGAGTTGCAATTTAAAATTTTCTGCTTGGATCCCGCTCACTTCATTAAGCAGAAGTTGGATTTCGGAAAGGGGAGTGTTTTATTTTCAGCTACTTTATCACCTGTACAATATTATCAAAATTTATTAGTAGGACATACAGACGATTTAACGTTTAGACAATCTAGTCCCTTTAATCAGAATCAATTTCAAGTCTTAGTAGCTGATTATCTACCAATGACTTATAAATATCGTAGCCAAGTTGTAGATTCTTTATGTGAATTGATTAAAAAAGCGACGGATATCAAAGCAGGTAATTATTTTTGCTTTTTCCCTTCTTTTTTATATATGGAAGAAGTCTATCAGCGCTATATCCAATTGTATCCAGAAGCTGAGGTACTCATACAAAGTCGTGAATTGAAAGATGTGGAGAAGGAAGCATTCTTGGCCAATTTTCAGGCACAAAATGAGCAAGTCGTCCTTGGTTTTTGTGTGTTAGGTGGTGTCTTTTCAGAAGGAATAGATCTAAAAAAGAACCGATTAATTGGCTCAATCATTGTTTCTGTAGGCTTACCACAAATTTCTAAAGAGCAAGAAGAATTAAAGAAATATTTCGATAAAAAAAATCAGCAGGGCTTTTATTATATCTATCAATTGCCAGGGTTCAATAAGATTATGCAGGCAGCAGGGAGGGTTATACGCACCGAAGAGGACCGAGGAGTGATTATGTTAATTGATCAACGTTTTAGTCGTAAAGATTATATGCAATTGTATCCTACTCATTGGTCAAAAGGTGTTGTCGTGCATGATTTAAATAGTATGTTAAATCAGTTAAAACAATTTTGGCATTAAAAGACGCGCAACAGTACAGATGATAGTTAGACTGTTGCGCGAATTTTTATGATTTGATTTGAATACCTAACACTTTTAAATGATTGCTACCAACTAGTTTAATAATTAATTGCGCCATTTGTTTAGGAGAAAAACTGATTTCTTGATTAATCCACCAGTGTAAACTTGCCATGAAGGTTGCGCTCATATATTCAATAATAAAATCAATTGGGACGATAAAGTCTTTTTCTCTGATTTCTACTTGGTCAAAAATATTGGCATAAGTGGAACGAAGGATTTGACTGATTTGTTTACGTAATTGTTCATTACCATGCGCATTCAAGACTGTTTTAAAAAAGACGCGATTTGCTTGAATTTTCTCAAAAATATGCGTGATGATTTGTTCAATGGTATGTAATTGTAATTGATTGGTCTTGCCAAGTTGGACAGGAGCTAAAACCATCATAAATTGCTCGACCGCTTCTTTAAAAATATAATCATAGACATCTTGTTTGTCTTTAAAGTGAGCGTAAAAGGTTGCACGATTAATCATGGCTTGGTTGGCAATATCTGAAACTGTAACGTGTTCATACCCTTTTTCTTCCACAAGATTGATAAAAGCCTCTAAAATCATTTTTCTTGTTCTTTTCGTACGTAAATCTTCTTTTTTCAATTTATTCTCACCAAATTTCAATTTTTTTCAACAAATAATATTTGTCTGTTGTTTATCTCACAAATGCTTTTTTATTGTCGATTGCTTTTTTAATCACGAATTTTTAAAATATATTATGTATTATATCAAACACTTTGCTCAATATTCAACAGGTGTTGGAAATCTAATTTGAGATTTATTTATGTTAGTTTAAAAGAAAAAGGGTGGAAACATGAGAATAGGAATTGATGTTGGCTCAACGACAGTCAAAGTGGTCATTTTAAATGAGGATAAGCAACTCTTATTTAAAAAATATCAAAGACACTTTGCTGATGTGGCAAATTGTGTATTAGATGTCTTAAAGCAGGCACAAAAGGTATATGATGGTCCGGCAAAATTAACAATCACTGGTTCAGCAGGAATGGGATTAGCTGAAATATTGGACTTAGCTTTTGTGCAAGAAGTGATTGCCTGTACGGAAGCTATTGAACAAAAAATTCCACAAACCGATGTCGCTATTGAATTAGGAGGCGAAGATGCAAAGATTACTTTTTTTGAAGGTAGTTTAGAACAAAGAATGAATGGAAGTTGTGCTGGCGGAACAGGTGCATTTATCGACCAAATGGCTGCACTATTACAAACCGATGCCGTTGGTTTAAACGAGTTAGCGAAAAATTATGAACAAATTTATCCGATTGCTTCTCGTTGTGGCGTATTTGCCAAAACCGATGTACAGCCCTTAATCAATGAGGGAGCTTCCAGAAATGATATTGCGGCCAGTATTTTCCAAGCAGTTGTGAATCAAACAATCGCTGGTTTAGCGAGTGGCCGAAAAATTAAAGGAAATGTTGCTTTTTTAGGCGGCCCTTTAACTTTCTTATCCGAGTTACGCCATCGTTTTATCGAGACCTTACAATTGCTGCCTGAACAGGTCATTTTCCCGGATGATTCACAGTATTATGTTGCGATTGGTGCGGCTATTTTAGCAAATAATGGACAAACCAGAACGATTGATTCATTGATTCAACAATTAGAATCACAGAAAAATGCCAGGGTGAGTGTAAGTCAGACGCTGCCACCTCTTTTTAAAAATCAAGCAGAATTGGCTGAATTTCAAAAAAGGCATCAGGAAAGTACTGTCTCTTACCAATTACTTTCTCAGCAAAAAGGACCGCTGTTTTTAGGGATTGATGCAGGTTCAACCACGAGCAAAGTTATCTTGATTAATGAAGAGTCCCAAATTTGCTATCAATCGTATGGCAATAATAAAGGTAAACCATTGGAAAGTGTCATCGAAGTTATCCAAGACATTTATCAAAAATTACCTGAAGATTGTTATATTGCCAAGTCCTGTGTTACCGGTTATGGTGAACATCTGATTAAGCATGCATTAAAGCTTGATTTAGGTCAAGTTGAAACCATTGCTCACTATAAAGCTGCGAATCATTTTCAACCAGGAGTGGATTTTATTTTAGATATTGGTGGTCAAGATATGAAGGCGATGACCATAAAAGACGGGGCTTTAAGTGCCATTCAATTAAATGAAGCCTGCTCGTCTGGTTGTGGTTCGTTCATTGAAACTTTTGCAAAGAGTTTAAATTATGATATTGAAGATTTTGCTAAAATTGCCCTTACCTCTGCTCATCCGGTTGATTTGGGCTCTAGATGTACGGTCTTTATGAATTCAAAAGTGAAGCAAGTCCAAAAAGAAGGCGCAAGTGTAGCAGATATTTCAGCCGGGCTATCTTATTCAGTCATAAAAAACGCACTATTTAAAGTAATAAAAGTCAGAAAGCCTGAAGATTTAGGTGAAAAAATCGTTTGTCAAGGTGGCACTTTTTATAATGATGCCGTTTTACGTGCTTTTGAATTATTGTCTGGTCGTCAAGTCATTCGTCCGAGTATTGCTGGGTTAATGGGGGCGTTCGGTTGTGCGCTAATTGCTTTAGAAAATGCGCAAATTGACGAGAAATCTCAAATGGCTACACAAGAAGAATTAGATCACTTTACTTGTGAAAAAGAATTTACCCATTGTGGTCTATGTGAAAATAATTGTATGCTAACTGTCACACTTTTTAACGATGGCCGTCAATTTATCACTGGTAATCGTTGTGAACGTGGTGCAAAAATTAAAATCCCTAAAGAAAATCGTCGTACCAATTTAGTAGATTATAAGTATCGTCGACTATTTAGATATCGCTCATTAAAAGATAAAGATGCAGTATATGGTACATTAGGTATTCCTCGGGTGTTAAATATGTATGAAAACTACCCATTATGGCATACAATCTTCACTAAAGTTGGGTTTAAAATCGTTTTATCGCCGCGTTCGAATAAAGAATTGTTTGAAAAAGGGATTGAAACGATTCCAAGTGATACGGTTTGTTATCCTGCTAAGTTAGTTCATGGACATATTCAAGCGCTTATTGAACAAAACGTCGATCGGATTTTTTATCCAAGTGTTGTATTTGAGCAGAATCAATTTGTCGATGCCCAAAATCATTTTAACTGCCCGATTGTCCAAAGTTATCCAGAAGTGATTGCAAATAATTTTGATGAAATTAGAGCAGGAAAAGTAGATTATCGTCATCCTTATTTCGATTTATCTAAACCTGAAGTGGTTGCCCAAAATCTAGCTGAATGTTTTAATGATTTTCCTATTTCCATAGAAGAATGGCAAACAGCGGTTACTGAAGGGTTTGCGGAATTAACGAAGTGTCGTGAAGATATTCAACAAAAAGGGGAAGACTTGCTTGAAAAAATGTTGTCGAAAAATCAACGAGGAATTGTTTTGGCAGGCCGGCCCTACCATTTGGATCCAGAAATTCATCATGGGATTGCAGAAATGATGATTCAAGAAGGTTTCCACGTGTTTACTGAAGATAGTATTGCACATTTAGGGGATGTTGAAAAATTACGTGTAGTTAATCAATGGATGTATCATTCGCGTTTATATGCTGCGGCCAAGGTAGTCAGTCATACACCAAGCTTGGAACTTGTACAATTAAATTCTTTTGGATGTGGGATTGATGCGGTGACCTGTGATCAAGTGCAAGAAATATTAAATCGTCATCATCGACTATATACTGTTTTGAAAATTGATGAAGGAACTAATTTAGGTGCTGTTCGGATTCGCCTACGTTCTTTAAAAGCCGCTATTGATGAAAGAGAACAAAAATCTATACTTGATTATAGCGAAGTTGTCGTGCCAGATTCGATTGTGTTTACAAAAGAAATGAAGAAAAAACATACTATACTTTTACCAATGCTTAGTCCAATTCATCAAGAAGGTTTATTAGACCAAGCCTTTCAAGCGTGTGGTTATAATGTCGTATCTTTACCGACTGAAAATTCTCAGGCTATTGATGTGGGGTTACGTTTCGTGAATAATGATGCATGCTATCCCGCAATTATTTCCATTGGCCAATTATTAGAAGCGCTCCAAAGTGGGGAATATGATTTAAACAATACTTCAGTCATGTTGACCCAAACTGGTGGTGGTTGTCGCGCTACGAATTATATCCCGTTGTTGCGAAAAGCATTAAGTGATGCAGGGTTTGCCCAAATTCCTGTTATCTCACTATCGATGGGAAATAAAGGTGTTGAATCCTCACCAGGCTTTAAATTAACGATTCCGCTCGTCAAACGAATTGCGCTTGCTGCGATGTATGGTGATTTATTTGAACGTGTGGTTTATCGCACAAGACCTTATGAGAAAAATCAAGGTGAAGTCAATCGCTGGTATGAACATTACTTAGAAATTGCTAAAGAAGATGTTCGCAAAGGTTCATTTTCACGTTTCAATCACCATATGAAACAAATTATTCGCACTTTTGATCAAATTGAACTTCTAGATATGATAAAACCGCGTGTTGGAGTTGTAGGTGAAATCTTAGTGAAGTACTCTCCAATTGCAAATAATAATATTGTTGAATTGTTAGAATCAGAAGGGGCTGAAGCAGTTGTTCCTGATTTGATTGGCTTTATGAACTATTCTTTATACAATCAGGTTTGGCGTAGTAAGCATCTTGGTCAGAGTAAACAAGCACAATATTTATCTAGTTTAGCCCTTAAAATTATTGAAGAATTAGAAAAACCAATGCATAAGGAGCTAGAGAAGTCTCAACGTTTTGACGGTATTGCATCGATTAAACATTTGGCACAATCGACGCAGGAATACATTTCGATCGGTAGTCATACAGGAGAAGGTTGGTTCTTAACAGGTGAAATGATACATCTATTAGAATCAGGGGTTGATAATATCATTTGTATGCAACCATTTGGCTGTTTACCAAATCATGTCGTAGGTAAGGGGATGCTTAAAACCTTGCGTGAATCTTTTCCAAATGCCAATATTACAGCAATAGACTATGATCCGGGAATATCGATTGTGAATCAGTTAAATCGTATTCGTCTAATGTTATCAACTGCCAATAAAAATTTACAAAAAACATAATAGTTATCATGCAGTCTAGTACGAATCATTAGGCTGCATGATTTCTTTAACGTGCGTGTATTTTTTTACTATTGCCAAACAGCTAGAATCATTGGTATAATAAAAAGACTGAAAAAAGATGTGAGGAAGAAAAACATGCATACGATTGAAGAAATGAAAAAACGCCAAGAGATGATTCGTAATTTTTCAATCATCGCCCATATCGACCATGGGAAATCTACCTTGGCAGACCGTATTTTAGAAAAAACAAATACTGTATCTTCTCGTGAAATGCAAGATCAGTTGCTTGATTCAATGGATCTTGAACGCGAACGAGGCATTACGATTAAGTTAAATGCTGTTGAATTGAATTATACTGCTAAAGATGGCAAAACATATATTTTTCATTTAATTGACACACCGGGGCATGTCGATTTTACCTATGAAGTATCACGTAGTTTAGCAGCCTGTGAAGGGGCAGTTTTAGTGGTTGATGCAGCACAGGGGATTGAAGCCCAAACGTTAGCAAATGTTTATCTAGCAATTGATAATGATTTAGAAATATTGCCAGTGATTAATAAGATTGATTTGCCAGCTGCTGATCCAGAGCGTGTTCGTACTGAAATAGAAGATGTAATTGGCATTGATGCTTCTGAAGCGGTATTAGCAAGTGCCAAAGCAGGGATTGGTATTGAAGAAATTTTAGAGCAAATTGTAGAATATGTACCTGCGCCAACTGGGGATATCGATGCACCATTGAAGGCCTTAATTTTTGACTCAGTTTATGATTCTTATCGTGGGGTTGTATTGAATGTGCGAATTATGGATGGGATGGTTAAACCTGGCGATAAAATCCAATTAATGAGTAATGGTAAAACATTTGAAGTGACTGAAGTAGGTGTCTTTTCTCCAAAGGCTATCCAACGTGATTATTTAATGGTGGGCGATGTAGGTTATATTACTGCTTCAATTAAGACCGTTCAAGATACGCGTGTAGGGGATACGATTACCTTAGCCAATAATCCAGCAAGTGAACCTTTAGAAGGATATCGCCAAATGAATCCAATGGTTTATTGTGGATTATACCCAATTGATACCTCTCGTTATAATGATTTGCGTGAAGCTTTAGAAAAACTACAATTAAATGATGCGGCCTTACAATTTGAACCAGAAACCTCTCAAGCTTTAGGTTTTGGTTTTCGTTGCGGCTTCTTAGGATTATTGCATATGGATGTGGTGCAAGAACGTTTAGAACGAGAATTTAACTTAGAATTAATCACCACAGCACCATCAGTTATTTATAATGTTTATTTAACAGATGGCACGATGATTACAGTAGATAACCCAGCAGATTTTCCAGAACAAGTGAAAATTGATCGTGTAGAAGAGCCTTATGTTAAAGCGCAAATTATGGTACCAAACGATTATGTTGGTGCAGTAATGGAGCTTTCTCAACGAAAACGTGGTGATTTTGTGACGATGGATTATTTAGATGATTATCGGGTAAATGTTGTTTATGAAATTCCATTATCTGAGATTGTTTTTGATTTCTTTGATAAATTGAAATCAAGTACAAAAGGTTATGCTTCACTTGATTATGAAATGGCTGGTTATCGTGCAAGTCGTTTGGTTAAGATGGATATCTTATTGAATGGTGAAAAAGTGGATGCGCTAAGCTTTATTGTGCATCGTGAATTTGCTTATGAACGTGGTAAATTAATTGTTGAAAAATTGAAGAAATTAATTCCTCGTCAACAATTTGAGGTGCCAATTCAAGCAGCGATTGGTCAAAAAATTGTCGCTCGTACAGATATCAAGGCTTTACGTAAGAATGTCTTAGCTAAATGTTATGGCGGGGATGTTTCGCGTAAACGTAAACTGCTTGAAAAACAAAAAGAAGGTAAAAAACGTATGAAACAAATCGGTTCTGTGGAAGTACCTCAAGAAGCATTTATGGCAGTTCTTAAAACAGACGATGAAGATAATAAAAAATAGTAAAGAACATAGGCGATTGGTTATTTCGCCTGTGTTTTTTGCTATAATTTAATAAAAAGTGGTGAAAGCAATGAACCAAGAAGAGAAATGGCTGAAGTGGGCGATGGAAATTCAAGCAATTGCCCAAACTGGTTTATGGTATGGTAAAGACGAGTTTGATAAAGAACGCTATACTAGATTAAGAGAATTATCTGTAGAAATACTATCTGAGTATACCGAAGTTTCAAAAGAAAAAGTTTATGACTTATTTTGCACGGAGTTTGGCTATCAAACCCCGAAATTAGACACCCGAGCAGCTATCTTTAAAGATGAAAAAATATTATTAGTTCAGGAAAAGGACGGTCGCTGGTCACTTCCGGGTGGTTGGGTGGATTTTGATTTGTCCATTCGCGAAAATACAATCAAAGAAGTCAAAGAAGAAGCAGGGCTAGAGGTCGAATGTCAAAAATTAATCGCACTTCATGACCGTAAAAAACATAATTTGCCAATATATCCGTACAATATTTGCAAGGTGTTCGTATTATGTAAACTAATTGGCGGTCAATTCCAGGAAAATAGTGAAACCCTGGGCTATCAATATTTTGCGTTAGATGAACTTCCAGAATTATCAGGTGCTAAAAATACGGCAGAACAGATTTCGCTTTGTTTTCAAGCTAAAAATGATCCGAACTGGAAAGTTGTGTTTGATTAATGAATAAGCAAATATCCTTAAGAATGTTGCATCCTAATGATGAAGAGACATTATATTTACTTGTGAAAGAGAATAAAGAGCAATTCATTCAGTGGTTAGATTGGGCAGCAATGATTCAAAACCAAGCCGACTTTACTCAATTTTTTCATTATTATCAATCTCAGATGAAAGAACACTTAATGGAAGTTCAAGTGATTTGCTACCAAAAGCAAGTTATTGGTATTGTTGAGGCGCATGAAATCAATTATTCGTTGCAATCAGCCTATTTAAGTTATTGGCTAGATCGAAAGTTTCAACAAAAAGGGATTATGTTTAAGGCTATTAGTGATTTTTTAATTTATTTGTATTCAAGTAGATCCCTGAAACATTTCTTTCTTGTAATTAATTGTCAAAATATACGTAGTATCCGTTTAGCACAGAAATTAGGTTTTCATTTAGAAGGATATGCGAGTGAGTTTCAATTTGAGGCGCAATTTTTACCCGATTCCTATTTTTTCCATCTGAATTATCAACCATAAAATTAAAGCGGTGTCGCAAATTTACAACACCGCTTTTTAGGTTACTTGTTAAAATATCGCAAAATATCTTTAATATCTTTTGTACTAGATTCATCTTTCAGTTTTTTGAATTTCATATGTGGGAAAGATTGAAATAGACGTTTTTCTTGGAAGTTGAGTTTTGGCATTTCACGTTTCGTTTCATCGAATAATAGATGAGATAATTTTTCAGTATCCTGTCTAAATAAGCTGAATTCTTTGCCAAGCTCTTGTTTTTTGCTTTCCATTCTTTCGTTAATTTCCTTAACTGCTTTTGTAAAGCTAGCAAGATTAGCTAAAGTATAACCAAAATCGCAGGATGTAATTGCGATTAAAAGAACAGGAAGAAATATTGAATATTTTTGATAGGCTAATAATGCATGATCCAACATCCAAGGCTGGACAACTTTGACAATAAATACACAACAAATTCCCCAAAATATCGAAACAGGGACCGCAACTCTACCATTAATATTTAAAGGAACATCGTTGTAATCCCACAATGATAATGAAAATAATTTTTCTAGCAAGAAACTTGTCACATATTCCAATAAACTAACTAAGATTGCTGAAACGAAAAATAAGACGAAAATATTTTTCTGATAAGGATCAACTAAATAGAGCACCCCTAGAATACCAAACCCATAAATTGGTGTTATGGGACCTAATAAAAATCCACGATAAACAAAATGACGGGCATTGAGAGAACAGTAAATTGTTTCCCAAAGCCAGCCGATAAAAGAATAGGCAAAGAATAATAAAACAACAATAGCAAATATTTCAATCATTCACTAATACCTCCGTTCATTTTTATTCATATTTAACTCTATGATAATACAAAAAATGTGAATTGTGTAGATAATATAAAATATTATAACGATATACTAAAGAACAAAAATAGTAAATATGAGCTAATAAGTAAAGGTTCAGGTTTCCATATTGATTATTTCATTTAACAGATAACAAATTTTGTGCTAAAATAATCTTGAGAGGGCAGAGATGATTAAAAGGAAGGTGATTCATATGCAATATCCAGTTAACCAAATTTCAGAGTATTCGATTACTAGTGCGAATGAACCAACTTCTCCTGATGCAGTACGATATTATGAATGGAATGACTTTTCGTTCAATAAAGTAAATAAAACAAGATGGAATAATGTAGAGTTTATTGATTGTTTTGAGTTAGTGAATCAAGTAGATAATCCAATCCAGCAATCTCCAGATGATTATTTTATACAAATCTTACGTGCGTTACAGCAGAAGAATAAACGGAAAAATTTTTAATTGAAAAGAAACCTCCAAGAATGATGTAGGGAATGCATTCTTGGAGGTTTTGTTTATTTTTCATTTTTTACTTTTTGAATGATTTTAGCGATGGCTTTTGCTTGATATTCTTTTTGGAATTTTTCGCTTAATTGTTTTTGGGCCACTTCATTCATTTGCGGATTAGTAAGGACTGTTTCTTTCATTTTTTTCATGACATATGCCTGGCCTTCTTTAGCCATTTGTACTTGATTTTTTTTTACTTGTTCTTCTAGGGATTTTGCTTGTTTGACACTTAAAGTTACCCAAGAAGTAGGTAAGTAAAATTCGTTTGTCTGTTTGATGTATTCATGGTTATTATCCGCGATATTAAATAGAAATTGATAAAAGCTATTTTTATAGACCCATTGTTTTTTTTATTGGTCAGATAGGCTTTAGTGCCATCTATGGTTTTAACAACATTTTTACCTTATTTGTATCTGTTGCTTTTGGTTTCTTTTGTTGCTCATCTGTTCGATAGAGATACACTTTTTCAGTTCCATCACCTAAACCTTGATACAACAAGATTGGCATCTG
>NHCFI00100__coassemble_1646_pt1 | contig 17004 bp, 12 predicted proteins | sample NHCFI00100__metabat2_low_PE_012 | metagenome-assembled genome bin NHCFI00100 | reverse complement strand
GAGCAGACGGCTCATAACCGTCCGGTCGTAGGTTCGAGTCCTACAAGGTCCATTGGTGACATTGTACAGTTTCGGAGGATTACCCAAGTCCGGCTGAAGGGAACGGTCTTGAAAACCGTCAGGCGGGTAAAACCGTGCAAGGGTTCGAATCCCTTATCCTCCTTTCATATTATCGCGGGATGGAGCAGTCTGGTAGCTCGTCGGGCTCATAACCCGAAGGTCGTAGGTTCAAATCCTGCTCCCGCAATTAAAAACTAAAATTAGGGTTCCGTGGTGTAGGGGTTAACATGCCTGCCTGTCACGCAGGAGATCGCGGGTTCAAATCCCGTCGGGACCGTATGGCTCGGTAGCTCAGTTGGTAGAGCAATGGATTGAAGCTCCATGTGTCGGCAGTTCGATTCTGTCCCGCGCCATTTGCGGGTGTAGTTTAGTGGTAAAACTACAGCCTTCCAAGCTGTTGTCGCGAGTTCGATTCTCGTCACCCGCTTTAGTTTTATTATGGGCCTATAGCTCAGCTGGTTAGAGCGCACGCCTGATAAGCGTGAGGTCGATGGTTCGAGTCCATTTAGGCCCATTTTTCTTGGTCCGTTGGTCAAGTGGTTAAGACACCGCCCTTTCACGGCGGTAACACGGGTTCGAATCCCGTACGGATCATATTTTTTGGAGGATTACCCAAGTCCGGCTGAAGGGAACGGTCTTGAAAACCGTCAGGCGGGTAAAACCGTGCAAGGGTTCGAATCCCTTATCCTCCTTTCATATTATCGCGGGATGGAGCAGTCTGGTAGCTCGTCGGGCTCATAACCCGAAGGTCGTAGGTTCAAATCCTGCTCCCGCAATTAAAAACTAAAATTAGGGTTCCGTGGTGTAGGGGTTAACATGCCTGCCTGTCACGCAGGAGATCGCGGGTTCAAATCCCGTCGGGACCGCCATGCGGGTGTAGTTTAGTGGTAAAACTACAGCCTTCCAAGCTGTTGTCGCGAGTTCGATTCTCGTCACCCGCTTTAGTTTTATTATGGGCCTATAGCTCAGCTGGTTAGAGCGCACGCCTGATAAGCGTGAGGTCGATGGTTCGAGTCCATTTAGGCCCATTTTATATCAATTACCATACATAATTGGTATTGGGGAAGTACTCAAGTGGCTGAAGAGGCGCCCCTGCTAAGGGTGTAGGTCGGGAAACTGGCGCGAGGGTTCAAATCCCTCCTTCTCCGTAATATATTGGTCCGTTGGTCAAGTGGTTAAGACACCGCCCTTTCACGGCGGTAACACGGGTTCGAATCCCGTACGGATCATGCATTGGAAGTGATGGTTGTATCACTTCTAATTTTTTGCCCTTCAAAAAGTAAACGTTTTATAAATTGTAGAAATAGTTTCTTAAAAATAGAGTGATGTTAGCAGATTGTAGGTTGTCAGGAATGATTGAAAATAAAAAGTAAGAAATCCAATGGTAGAAAATTCAATAAGAAAGAAAATCCATCTGGGGACTGAAGGAAACTCGATACGAAGCGTGTTATACTTTAGCTAAGAGAAAATGAAAGAAGTGAGTGTTATGCGTATTTTTGCATATATCTTATTGTCCCTTGGAATCTATGAAGCTTATTTCGTGTCAAAAGCAATTTGTCTGGAAAAGAATGGACAAAAACAAGAAGTAGCTATAGCCTTACCATTGGGGATTCCTCAGGGTTTGATGTTTGTGGTTTTGATGTTCTTGCTAGGGATTAGTTTTCTATTATCTAGCTGTTGGTAATGAAATAGAAATGGGGCAATGAAATGTCTGAAATGAAATTGGGTATTCGTTATCTTGAAGAATTGCAAAAAGCTTTTTGTCATCGTTTATTGCAGACAAGTGATGAAATCAAGTTTACTGAAAGTTTAAAGGATTGTTTAAAACAAGTGAAGCAACAAGAAAAAGTAGATAATCGCTACTATATTTCCTTTGAACGTTTTTATCAACAAGCAAGCCTATTGATTGGGTTATCGACCTTACAATTATCAGATGAGGAAAAGCAAGATTGGTTAGCCTTTAGAAAATGGCATGAAGAAATGGTTAAACCTAATCTACACTTATATGGACCAGTAATTATCTAACAAAGAGCACGTTAGTCTGAATCTAGCGTGCTCTTTTAAGTTTCTAGTTTGTTGAGAAAAGTGGGAATTTGACTTTCTTGCAAGTGATAGCGTTGATGAGGTCGTCCCACTTTGAGATAGATAGTTTCGCTGGTCAGGATTTGATGTTGCTCAAGAAATTGGATATATTTACGAATCGAGACATGGGAAAGTGACAATTCAGTAGCTAGTTCCTGAATGGTAAAGCTTACTTGGCGATTGGTTAAATGATTGAGTATCTGGATTAAGGTATCTTTGCTCAAGCCTTTCTCAATTTCAATGGTGGGATTATTTGTCACTGTAGGCTGAAAAAGCGCATCTAGACTAGCTTGGTCGATGAATTCTTGTTGGAGCATGCTTCGTTTTTGTTGCCACTTCTGGATTGCTTGCTGGAATCGTTCGAAGGTAAAGGGTTTAATTAGATAATCAATCACGCCAGCTTGCAAGGCTTGTTGGGCGAATTGGCTCTGAGTTGCTGCACTAATAATAATCACATCTGGAACCTTTGTGAGCCCATCGATTTCACTAAGCAAATCTAATCCATGCGCCCCATTTAGATGAATATCCAGTAAAATCAGGTCAATCGCAATGCTCTTTAAAAATTGCCGTGCTTCATCTAAGTCTTTGCCGACCACTATTTGAAACGTCGCGTCGATTTTGTGTAAATAGCCTTGATGAATGCGTTGAATCAAGGGCTCATCTTCAATCATCAGTATCTTCATATAATCCTCTTTTCTGTTATAAATTGAATCTTCAAATGAGTATCTTCATAGTGTAAGTGCATCTGGGTATGTTCTTCATTTAGGATTTGTTGGAAAAATGTCTCACTTAATCTATTTTGATATTCTGAGAGTTTTTGCGCACTAGCTTGAATCATTAAGGTAAGTATGAGATTTTGTGCGTCCTCTTGTAATTGTACCACTAATTTCTCTGGGTAAGTTTGACTGAAGATTTGTTGTGGATAGCGATAAATTTTTAAGAGATTCATCATGGTTTGACTGTCGGTAAATGCTATAATCTCCCCCAAGATATCAAACTCACTCGCAACTTTAGCTTCAAGAAGTTGTTGCTGCCAATCTACTAAAAAGCTTGCTAATATCGGATTTTTAATGAGTAGACTGACTTTTTTGCTAAAAGCCTGTGTCATGTCTAATTGTTGTGCTAGAAAATCTTTCAATTGCTCATATTCGCCCAATTCTGTTAACCCGTATAAAATATGCATCTGGTTGAGATAATCATGGGTATGAGTTTGCAAGGTTTTTGCAAATTGCTGCGTCGATTGCAGTTGGTGTGCCAAAAATAGGGTTTCAGTCGCATTTTTTAGTACAACCAAATGTCCGACCAACTTACTTTTTACTTCAATTGGTGCAATCGAAACAAAGTAAGCTTGTCCGTTTTGCTGATAATATTGTTCTTGACGTTTATGAAAATCAAGTTGTGTGGACTCTTGAATCAAGTCCGTCCAGGGATGTCCGACTAAACTTTGCTCGAATAATCCGAGTTGTTGCGCTAAATGTTCAGCCTGATGATTGGCTAGTAAAATATTTTGATTCAAATCAAGAACTAAGACTATATCTTTGGTTTCATTAATCATGGCGTTGCGTTCTTCTAAAAGGCGGGCAATTTCTTTAGGCTCAAGATTATGTAGCTGTCCCTTGAGATGATAGGCCAGTCCAAATGCCACCCCTAGACCAATCAATAGACTCAGTAAAAGACTCCATTGATAATCATATAGTGTTTGGCGAACCATTTGCTTTAAACTAACCAACTTGATGCCCAGTGCGACAACGCCAATTTGCTTACCTTGATGCTTCACAGGCACAAAGACCCGTAACGAACGCCCCAGAGAACCCTTGCTGATAGAATGCGTAACTTTTCCTTGCAAGGCTTGCTTTTCGTCGCCTCCTTCAAAACTTTGCCCAATTTTATCTGGATTAGGGTGCGTGAGGCGAATACTATGATTATCCATCAAAACAATGAAATCCAGATGGTGATTTTTCGTGATTTGTAACAATTTTTGCTGCAAAGGGGGTGGGGCTTGTTTTTGTTCTAAGGCTGAAATGATATCCTCTTGTTTAGCGAGTTCGTGACCAAGCGTAGTGAGATTGTCGATTTGTTGCGTTTGAGTTTGCTTGGTGACATCGCGCATTAAAAATAAATAAAAACTCGTAGCTAAAACTAGAATCACCCCGATAAAAGTCAGTGATAAAAGCGTAAATAAGCGAATTCCTTTCTTCATGTTTACCTCCCATTTCCTCATTAGTATAACATAAGCAGCAACGTACTTAAATTAATTAAAAAAACTTTCCGAATATACTTGTAACCGTTAAACTAAGGATAGTTTTGCTGTCGAGATATTTGTGAAAGATAGCGCAAAAAGATGAAGGGGGAAATCTCAATGAAAAAGTGGCTTTCAATTAGCTTATTAGCATGTTCAGCCTTACTTTTAACAGCATGTAACTCAGGAAAAAGCACGCAAACAAAGAGCACTACAACACAAAGTTCACAAGTAACATCGAGTGCTTCTAAAAACGGCTATACCGATCCAAAGGAATTAAAGGATAGCTATGATGTGATTATTGTCGGAGCTGGTGGTGCAGGAATGACCGCAGCGATTGAAGCCAAAGATGCTGGTTTAAATCCAGTTATCTTTGAAAAAATGCCGGTTGCAGGCGGAAACACATCCAAATCATCAAGTGGAATGAATGCGGCTGGTTCAAAATTCCAAAAAGCCCAAGGAATTAACGATACAACAGATGCCTTTTATGAAGAAACGCTAAAAGGTGGGAAAGGTACAAACGATAAAGAATTATTGCGTTATTTTGTTGATCATTCAGCTGAAGCCATTGATTGGTTAGACCAAAATGGCATCAAATTAGATAACTTAACCATTACCGGTGGGATGAGTGTGAAACGTACACATCGTCCAACAGATGGTTCAGCAATCGGCGGGTATCTAGTGAAAGGTTTGGAACGCAATGTCGCTGAACGTAAAATTCCAATCTTTGTGAATGCGGATGTAAAAGACATTCATACGGACAATGGTGTGGTTGATGGTGTGAAAGTTCAAATTCAAGGCGAAAAAGCAAAAAATATCAAAGCTAAAGCCGTAATCGTGACGACAGGTGGTTATGGTGCAAGTAAAGAGATTTTAGCGAAATATCGTCCTGATTTGAAAGATTATGTGACAACCAACTCTAAAGGTACAACGGGTGATGGGATTGCTTTAGTCGAAAAACTTGGCGGTCAAATCATTGATATGGATAAAGTGCAAATCCACCCAACTGTTAACCAAGAAAAGGGAATTTTAATTGGAGAAGCAGTACGTGGGGAAGGTGCGATTTTAGTTGATGATGAAGGAAATCGTTTCGTTAATGAAATGGATACGCGTGATAAAGTTTCGGCTGCAATCAATGCCTTACCGAAAAAACGTGCTTATCTTATCTTTGACCAAGGTGTAAGAAGCCGAGCAACTGCGATTGAATTCTATGCCAAACAAGGTTATGTCAAAGAAGGCAAGACGGTGGCTGATTTAGCGAAAACGATCAAAGTACCAAAAGCCAACCTAGAAAAAGCTGTTGCAAACTGGAATAAGGCGGTTGAAAGCAAACAAGATAGTGAATTTAACCGTACAACAGCGATGGAGCATACTTTATCTACACCTAATTACTATGCGATTCAAATTGCCCCAGGTGTCCACTACTCAATGGGTGGGGTGAAGATTAACACCAATACTGAAGTGTTAAATAAAGATAACCAACCAATTAAAGGATTATATGTGGCTGGTGAATTAGTAGGTGGCTTACATGGTGATAACCGAATCGGCGGTAACTCAGTAGCAGATATCGTGATTTTCGGTCGTCAAGCTGGACAACAAGCCGCAGCATTCGTCAAAGCGCAATAATCATAAACTTCATTTTCATTGCAAAAAAGACCAAGCAGATAATTAGGTTTGCTTGGTCTTTTCCCGTTATCCGGTGATTATTGCTATCTATCACAGTTTGATTACAATTTGAAAAAAGTGCTTTCCTTTTAGGGTAAATCTGCTATAATACTATTCGTTGCAAGTTCCCGAAAGGATTCGCCTCTTTGCGAAGATGCCTTGTAACCGAATAATTTTAGGGGGAATACTTCATGGTAGAAAAACATTTATTTACTTCAGAGTCTGTTTCTGAAGGACATCCGGATAAAGTCGCGGACCAAATTAGTGATGCGATTTTAGATGCAATTTTAGAAAAGGATCCAATGGCGCGTGTTGCTTGTGAAACTTCTGTAACCACTGGGCTAGTCTTAGTTTTTGGTGAAATTTCAACAACAGCTTATGTCGATATTCAAAAAGTCGTGCGCAAAACGATTAATGAAATCGGCTATACGCGTGCAAAATTTGGATTTGATGGAGATACAGTAGCCGTTTTAGTAGCGATTGATGAACAGTCACCAGATATCGCTCAAGGTGTGAATACGGCGTTAGAAGCAAGAGAAGAGAAAAAAGATGACAAAGACGAAACAGGTGCCGGCGACCAAGGCTTGATGTTTGGTTTTGCGGTAGATGAAACACCTGAATTGATGCCTTTACCAATTGCTTTAAGTCACCGCTTAGTTCGTCGTTTGGCTGTTTTGCGTAAATCAGGGGAGTTAAGCTATTTACGTCCTGATGCGAAATCACAAGTCACTGTTGAATATGATGAAAATGAACAACCATTACGTATCGACACAGTGGTTATTAGTACGCAACATGATGAAGCCGTGGATAATGCAACGATTCATCAAGACGTGATTGAAAAAGTCATCAAAGCAGAAATTCCAAGTGAACTTTTAGATGAGCAAACGAAATTTTATATTAACCCAACTGGCCGCTTCGTTATCGGAGGTCCTCAAGGCGATGCTGGTTTAACTGGCCGTAAGATTATTGTGGATACTTATGGTGGTTATGCCCGTCATGGTGGGGGAGCCTTTTCTGGTAAGGATGCGACGAAGGTGGACCGCTCCGCAAGTTATGCCGCGCGTTACATTGCCAAAAACATTGTCGCAGCGAAATTAGCGAAGAAATGTGAAGTGCAACTTGCCTATGCGATTGGGGTAGCCCAACCCGTTTCTATTTCAATCAATACATTTGGAACTGGTGTGGTATCAAATGATAAATTAATTGCGGCTGTACGTGAAAACTTTGATTTACGTCCAGCAGGTATTATCGAAATGCTAGATTTACGCCGTCCAATTTATCGTCAAACCGCAGCTTATGGTCATTTCGGTCGTACAGATGTCGATCTTCCATGGGAACATACAGATAAAGTGGATGCACTATTAGCAAGTGTCAAAGCTTAATTCAATACGTGATGATTCAGACATCTCACTTCACTCTATTGGCTAAAAGAGTGAGTGAGGTGTCTTTTTTACTGCAAAAATGAGGAAAATTGTGGAGTTACTGAATCATAAGTTAGTGAAGTATGATTCAGTAAAGTTGAGTTTTACCTAATTGGACAAATAGCATAGTGCTAAATGATAAGAATATCTCTTGACAAATGAAAGCGTTAGCAATATAATCTAGTTAACTTAAACGTTTAAGCAAAGTTTTTGGAGGATTGTTAAAATGAAGAAAATGGCTTTACTAGCGGCAGTTGCTGGATTAGGACTTACACTTGCTGCGTGTGGAAACAAAGATGCTGAAGAGAAGGTGCAATCATCATCAAATAAAGATGCAGTACAAGTTTCACTTTATGATGGAAATAAATTAATCAAAAATATGAATGTTGATTCAGCAAAGGACATTATAAAATATGAGCCTAAAGAATCAGGAAAAAGTTTTATGGGTTGGTATTTACAACCAGATTTTTCTAGAGAATTTACCGCAGATGGCGAAATTACACCTGATTTAAAACTATATGCAGGATTTTCAAAATATCAAGATGACACAAGAGAATTTATCATTTTAGGAAATGGTAATAGTGAAGTCTTGAAGAGTTCCAATTGGGGTGCAAATGTAACCGATGAACACAAAATGAAAAAAGAAGATAACAGCAAAAAAAATATTTATACCCTTACTGTTACACTGCAAAAAGGCGATGAATTCCAATTTGCTAAAAATGGAAAATGGGAAAATCAACGTGGAGCAGGCTACTTAGAAGTAACGACCAAAGATGGTGAAGTATACTTTGAAAGTTCTGGTGGTTTAGGTGAAACTTCTAGCAAACAATCCAATATTAAAGTAGCCAAAGATGGTGTCTATACCTTTAAATTAGAAACACATCCAAATGAAGATGTATATGATACTAAAAATAAAGAGTATAACGAATCAAAAAAAGAAAACTTCAACAGTAATCCATTTGATGTGATTACATGGACCTATAAAGAAAAATAAGGAACCAATAGTAGTCCCTTATACAAGAATATTATGATTTTCGATCTGTTCGCGATGGATAGCCCAATTGATTGCTTGGAATAGTTTATCGAAAAAGGTATCAGAGAATTTAGTTAATAGCTTCATTTGTTCTGAATGAGCGTAGTAGTCTTTGATAGTCTGATTGACTGTAACAAGGTGTTTGTCACTTGGAATAGCAAAAACATCTGTTTGTTCTAGCCAATAAATATGTTCAAACAAAGTAGTTAGATAAGTTTTTAACTCCTCGTTGTAAATCGGTAAGCTCACGAGTGTATATGAATCGTTTTGATAATAATCATTTAATTCGTTAGCTATATATTGCCAATCCAAGTTGATTTGAAAGAATACAGGATCGTCAATCAGACTATCTATCGCAATGACAGGGACAAAATTAAGTTCACCGATTTGGTAAAAAGATTGTTTATCAACACCGAGAGTAAGTATGGCATCCACCATATCATACTTTTGAATAGAATGATTGTCGAGATAAATCAGGTTGTAATTCTTTGTGTGAAAATAGGCAACTAAATGCTGAATGAAATTTAGTTGTTCTGCTTTTTCTAATACAGAATTAGCTTGAGCGCAATAAAGGGCAATGGTTTGTGTTTGTTTAGTAACCAGTGATTTTGCCGCTTTATTAGGCGTATAATTCAGCAGATTAATTACCTGTAGGACTTTATTTTTCGTTTCAGGGCTAATCTGTTGGTCTTTACGATTATTAATAATATAAGAAACTGTTGCGATTGAAACACCAGCTTCTCTTGCAATATCTTTAATAGTAACTTTTTTCTCTTTCATAGCTTCATTATAGAAAAAGAAGGAAAAAAGTCAACTTATTTGAATTGAACAAAGGAATGAATAAATAGTGAGTTATAGGCTTAATAAGGCAGGAATTTCCCATTTGCCTGATTCTATGTATTGTTTTGCTATAAACAATGAAAAATTAGTTATCCGTCTTCGTATGGCATTGGAAGATGAAAAAACTGTTGTAAATATAATTTATGGAATGAAATACGAATATCAGGACCATCGGATAAAAAAAACATTAGCGCTAAAATATAAAGATGCAAATTATTGTTATTTTGAAACGATTTTAAATCTTTATGATAGTAGACTAGCTTATGTATTTGAATTGAATGTCGAAAATGAGAAATATTATTTTAGTGAAGAAGGTTTGTCTAAAGAATATGATTTTTCAAAAGGTTTTTATAATTTTTTCCAAATGCCATATATCAATGAAGCAGACATCTATCCGACTGTTGATTGGATGAAAAATGCTGTATTTTATCAAATTTTTGTTGATCGGTTCAGTAGAGGCGATTTCCAAAAAGAGGATAATTATATTGATTTGGATTGGGGGAGCAAACCGACACCGACCAATTTTGCTGGTGGTGATTTAAAAGGAATCATTCAAAAATTACCTTACTTACAAGAATTGGGAATCAATGCCATTTATTTAACCCCCATTTTCTTATCACCGTCAAATCATAAATATGACATTATAGATTATTACAAAGTAGATCCACAATTCGGTAGCGAAGATGATTTATTCAACTTAGTACAAAAGGCACATCGCTTGGGAATGAAAGTGATATTAGATGCTGTATTCAATCATTGCAGTATGCTGTCAAAAGAATTTCAAGATGTCATTAGAAAAGGAAAAGAATCAGCATACTATGATTGGTTTATTATTCATGGTGATTTTCCTGATGTTGAAAATGCTAATTATGAGTGTTTTGCCGCTTGTAACTATATGCCAAAATGGAATACATCTAATTCAGAAGTGCAAGACTTTTTGACGAATGTAGGTATTCACTGGATTAAAAAATATGATATTGATGGTTGGCGATTAGATGTTTCGGATGAAGTATCTCATCAATTCTGGCGGCATTTTCGTTTAGCAGTTAAACAGGAGAAAGCAGATTGTGTATTAATTGGAGAAAATTGGCATCATGCGAATAGTTTTTTACGCGGTGATCAGTTTGACAGTATTATGAATTACGCATTTACCAAAATATGTTTGGATTGTTTTGCAGAAAATAAATTAACTGCTAAAGAAACGTCTAATCGTTTAAATAGTATTTTTATGAGATATAGCTTACAAACCAGTCAAATGAATTTGAATTTACTCGATTCCCATGATACGCATCGTATTTTTACCGAGTTAAAGGGAGATGAAAAGAAATTTTTAGCGGCTTTGGCGTTGAGTTTTGTGTTTGTTGGTACACCTTGTATTTACTATGGGACAGAAATTGCGATGGAAGGTGGTTATGATCCTGATTCAAGAAGAACTTTTGAGTGGAACAGAGAAAAATGGAATCTTTCCTTATTTGAAAAAATAAAAGCGATTATTCGCTTGAAGAAATTTCCTGTTTTACAAGATGGGGATATTTTAATCAAGCATATTGAAAATCAGCTCATCATTTGCCGTACATTTAAAGATAAACAATTGACCTTCCAAATGAATTTATCGGCAAAAACGGAACCAATTTTGGTAGCGGATAAAGAAATTTTATCAAATGGAAAGACTGAAAATAATCAATTAGATTCGTTTGGATTTTATATTTCAATGAGTGAGGCGATTAAAGATGAAAAAATATAGTTTTTTAACTGGCTTAGTAGTATTTGCTAGCATTTTTGCACTTTCAGGATGTGGGCAGTCTGATTCAAAGACAAAAGCTAGTGCCGATTCAAGTAATAAAGAGATATTTAGTGGAAAAATTGAAAAAAACAAGACGATAAAGGTTTTAGAGAATGATACAGCTATTTCAAAAGGATATTTTAAGGAAGTACTTGCGGCATTTAATGAGGCCTATGCTGATAAAGGAATTAAAGCAGTTGATGCCAATACAGACCAATTTGTTGATTTGGCTAAAGATGGTCCTTATGGTTATGGCCCAGATATTTTGTACCAAGCCAATGATGTCATTATGAAATATGCTGAGGATAAACACGTCTATCCGTTACCTGTTTCTAAATTGGAGGCTTATAAACAAACTTCCAAGAATGCGTGGAATGCTTTCAAAGTGAATAAGGATGGAAAGGATTATTATTGTGGTGTTCCGGTAAATGTACAAACACCAATGCTTTATTACCGAAAAGACTTATTACCAGAAGATTGGCAAAAAACATGGGATAAAGACGCTAATGAAGTTCCAGATATGATTGAAAATTGGAATGATATGTATAAGTTCTCAAAACAAAGACATCAAGAAAATCCAAGTATGTATGGATATATGGAATCTTTATATGATACCTATTTTTCAAGTGGTTATCTGTTCTCTTATGGGGCTTATATTTTTGGTAAAAATAATACGGATCCTAGCAAGGTCGGATTTTCAAATGGAGATTCATATTATGGTGCTAAAGTGATTCAACAGTTGGCATCGATAATGAATGAAGAAAGTATTGATGATACTATCAAAACGAGTGCTTATAGCAAATTAGGAAATGGTACTTATTTTGCTACGATGTCAACACCAGATGTTTATTCTACTTTTCTTGAAGAATTAGCAAAATATTATGTCAGTCAAGGAAAGACGAAAGATGAAGCGGCACAATTAGCCAAAGATAATCTAGTCATGACTACGGTTCCTAAACTGCCTAAAAATGGTGATATAACATCAGAAACAACAGAATTTATCGAGATGAAAACGATGGGTGGCGTTAATGGCTATGCGATTAGTGCATATACAAAAGCGCCAAATGCTAGTTTAGAATTTGTAAATTTTGCAACGAAATATGAAATGATAAAGAAACGTTATGAGTTATTAGGGGTTGTACCTACACGTAAAGATGTCATTAAAGAAGTAAGAGGTGTTAGTGAAGGCGTATTTAATCAATTGGAAAATGAAAATATTATCTTGATGCCATCAAATGCGGAGGTTGCACAAATATGGACACCTACGCAAACGTATTTTGCAGACATTACAAAAGATGTTTTCAGACCAGAAGCAGAAAAGAAATATAAAGATAATAAGGCGTTGAAAGCTGGTTTAGAAAAAGTCGATCAACAAATTAGTGATGCTATTCATACATTGGAGTAGTAGAAATCCTGGATTTTAAGACTAATTTTATGAGGAAGTGAGAAATGTGTCATATAAATACGAACGTAAAAAAGACTGTCGTTATTATATGTCATTTTTATGGATGGGTTTAGGACAGTTTTTATATGGACAACGTATAAAAGGTCTTTTATTAATGTTATGCCAAGTAGGATATATTAGTTATTTGATAGTGCGTGGTGGACAGGATTTTGTCAATTTCTTTACATTAGGTACACAAAAAGCGGATAACTGGTTAAATATACAAGGAGATAATTCCGTAGTTATGCTAATTATGGGAATACTTAGCTTTTTGTTTTTAGGGATTATCATGTACATTTATTATTTAAATATCGTTGATGTCAAAAAAGTATGCACAATGAAGCAAAAAGGAGAGAAAGTGCTTAACTTTGTGCAAGAAGTAAAACTATTATTTGATAGACAGTTTCCGATTTTTGTTCTATTTTTCCCTATAATGGGTGTGCTTATTTTTAGTGTTTTACCAATTATCTTTATGATACTGATTGCTTTTACAAACTACGGTGGGAAAATCGTCCCGCCAGAATTAGTAGATTGGGTTGGCTTTGATAATTTTGTCAAAATTGTAGCACTATCTAAATTTGCGCCGACTTTCTTCAGGATTCTAGGTTGGAATATTGTCTGGGCGATTTTATCTACCTCAATCAATTACTTTAGTGGTATCTTTTTAGCCTTACTCTTTACCAATAAGCGAGTAAAAGGACAAGCGATATGGCGAGCTTTCCCAATTTTAGCTTATGCCATTCCGGGATTTATTAGCCTGTTAGCTTTTAAATTTATGTTTTCTTATGGTGGACCAATTAATCAAATTATTCAAGAATTTGGACATAAGGCGATTGGTTTCTTGGATATAGATGCTAAATGGTCGGCACGTATGATTGGTTTGTTTGTCAATGCTTGGATAGGCGTGCCATCCATTATGCTGTTAGCAACAGGAATGTTATCTAATCGAGATGAAAGCCTGTATGAAGCTGCGAGAATTGATGGTGCTAGTAACTGGGTTCAATTTAAAAAAATTACGATGCCCTATATTCTCACAGCGACGACACCAGTATTGATTGGTCAATTTGTTGGTAACTTTAACAATTTTGGTATTTTCTTCTTCCTACGGGGTGGACTATATCTAGACAAGTATTTCTTAGCAAGTGATACGGATTTGCTTATCAACTGGTTATATAATTTATCAATTGACAATAATTATTACAGTATAGGGGCAACTATCAGTTTGATTATTTTCATTATTACATCAATCGTATCCTTATCTATCTATGTACGGTCATCATCATATAAACAAGGAGGAGATTTTGCATAATGAAATCAAAAGATAAATTAGTAAGTTTTTTTCTATATGTAGCTTTGTTAATCGTGAGTTTTATCTTTTTGTTTCCTTGTTTATGGATTATTTTAGCTTCCTTTTCAAAATCAGGAACAATCTATTCTTTTAAAGGATTTTTCCCACAATCTTTTAGTTTTCACAGTTTTAAAGTATTGCTAACAGATACGGGATTATATAATTATCCACGCTGGTTTTTAAACTCTTTAATTATTTCGACTTGTAGTTGTGTGCTAGGAACCCTCTTAGTCATTTTAACGGCTTATGCGATGTCAAGGTTTAATTTTAAAGGAAAAAAAAGCTTGATGAAACTGACGATGGTTTTAGGAATGTTTCCGTCATTTATGGGAATGATAGCGGTTTATTTATTGATGACACAATTTAATCTTATTAATCGACTTTGGGGTTTGATTTTGATTTATAGTGCGGCTGCTCCATTAGGCTATTTAACACAAAAAGGTTTCTTTGATACGATTCCTTATAGTATAGACGAAGCTGCTAGAATAGATGGTGCAACTAGTTTTCAAATTTTTTGGCATATTCACCTTCCTCTTTCAAGACCGATTATCACTTATACGGCGCTTACAGCATTTACATGGCCATGGAGTGATTTTATTCTGCCAAAATTATTATTAAAGGAAAAAAATTTATATACCGTAGCAGTTGGGTTAATGAATTTGGATGAAACACAGTTTGCAAGATTTGCAGCAGGGAGCGTGTTGATAGCAGTACCGATTGTATTATTGTATTTCTTACTCGTAAAAAATATGGTTCAAGGACTGTCAGCAGGTGCAGTGAAATAGATAAAAGAAAGTGAGGAATAATGGTGAATAAGAAATTAAAGAAATCACTATATGCTTTATTAGGTATGGGGATTTTATCAATGAATTTATCTACACAAATAGAGGCAACAGAAGTTAATTCGGTTGAAAATAAAGCTGATTTTTCAACGGATACAATTTACCAAGTGATAACAGATAGGTTTTCTGATGGAAATATTCAAAATAATCCTACTGGAGCTATTTTTGATAAAAGTAATCCTAGAAAGTATCATGGTGGTGATTGGCAAGGAATCATTAATAAAATCAATGATGGCTATTTAACCAATATGGGTGTGAGTGCTATTTGGATTTCTTCGCCTGTTGAAAATATTACCACACTAGATCCGACAAATGGAAGTGCATCTTATCATGGATATTGGGCTAGAGATTTTTTTAAAACAAATCAGGCTTTTGGTACAGTAGATGATTTTAAAAATTTAGTAAGTGTAGCGCATAAAAATGGGATAAAAATTGTTATTGACTTTGCGCCTAATCATACATCAACTGCTGAATTTAAGGGTATGACTTTTCCAGAAGATGGGAAACTTTATAGAAATGGACAGTTAGTTTCTTCGTTTTCTCAAGATGATAAGAATATATTTAATCATGAAAGTTGGACAGACTATAGTACCTATGAAAATGGAATTTATCATAGTATGTATGGCTTGGCGGACTTAAATCAACTGAATCCAGAGGTTGACCAATATTTAAAAGATGCGATTGATACTTGGGTTGATTTTGATATTGATGGTATCCGTGTAGATGCTGTTAAACATATGCCATTTGGTTGGCAAAAAAATTGGCTAAGTCATATATATGAAAAAACAGGTATTTTTATTTTTGGCGAGTGGTTTAGTGGTGGGACAGGCAATGAAGCAGATATGACAAAATTTGCAAACGATAGTGGAATGAGCTTGCTAGATTTTAGATTTGCAAATGCGGTAAGAAATCTATTTTCTAACACAAATTTTGGTATGAATGAATTTTATAATGTTATTAAAGCTACCGAGAAAGACTATCAAGAAGTAGCTGATCAAGTAACATTTATTGATAATCATGATATGAGCCGTTTTGCCGATGTTGTAAATAGCAATCAAGATGATATTAATCAGGCTTATACGCTGTTGTTGACCTCAAGAGGCGTACCTACTATTTATTACGGAAGCGAGCAATATCAACGTGGCGTTTCTGATCCAGACAATAGAGGAGATATGACTGATTTTAACCAAAATTCAGATGCATACAAAGTGATTGGTTCTTTGAGCAAGTTACGAAAGAATAATCTAGCTTTAGCGTATGGTACAACTGAACAAAAATGGATAAATAACGATGTAATTATTTATGAGAGAAAGTTTGGTTCAAACGTTGTCTTAACAGCGGTTAATAAAGGTAGTCAAAATTATCATATTTCGGGACTATATACCTCCTTACCATCAGGTAGTTATGATAGCGTGCTGTCTTTCTTGACTAGAAATACGAAAATCAATGTAGATGGACAAGGCAAGGCAGCAGATTTTTGGTTAAAAGCCAATGAAGTAAACGTTTGGGAATTTCAATCACATGATAATGAGGTAGAGATTGGTGATGTTGATCCATCTATCGGGATTACTGGTAATGTATTGACAATTTCGGGTACAGGTTTTGGTAATCAAGTTGGACAAGTACTTTTTGACGATAAATCTGCAGAAATTATTGAATGGAATGATGAGGTTATAAAATTAAAAGTTGCGCAGACAACGCCTGGTCTACATGATGTTATTGTTAAGACAAATGCGGGTAAAACAGTTGTCTATCCAAATTTTGAAGTATTAACTGACAGTCAAATTCCATACCGAATTTTTGGAGAAAATATAAAAACTACTTGGAATGAAAATGTATATGTTGTAGGAAATGTTGAAGAATTAGGTAATTGGGATGTAAACAAAGCGGTAGGACCTATGTTTAACGCAACTCAGAGTATTGCACAATATCCAAATTGGTTTATTGATTTAAATCTTCCTAAGAATCGAGCAATAGAATATAAGCTGATTAAAAAAGATTCATCAGGAAAAGTAATTTGGGAAAGTGGTTCAAACCATAAGATTCATACCTCCAATACTGCCGATTCAAATAGAAGTAGTTGGCAGTATTAGGAAAATAATTACAAAAAAATCTACATTATTCGCCTTTTTTGACGAGTAATGTAGATTTTTGCATGGTTAGGTCGATACCTATTTCTGATTGTTTTTCCGTATTTGACTAGCTGATAGCGAGTATCTGCTTTCTAATGCCCGATTCATTGAACGC
>NHCFI00100__coassemble_1593_pt1 | contig 22883 bp, 22 predicted proteins | sample NHCFI00100__metabat2_low_PE_012 | metagenome-assembled genome bin NHCFI00100 | reverse complement strand
GGATACCTTTGGACGCCAAGAACAAACAGATTATAATGCCCATTATCAAACCTACGGCTATCACCCATTAGTTGCCTTTGATGGACTGACCGGAGATTTCTTAAAAGCTGAACTGCGTTCAGGCAATCAGTACACATCTAAAGGGGTAAAAGCCTTTATCAACCCACTTTTACACCACTACAAGAGCACGTTACCTCATACCGAGATATTGGTTCGGGGTGACAGCGGCTTCGCCACACCAGAGGTGTATGAGTCTTGTGAAGCAACTGAAAGCCAGTACGTTATCCGATTAAAGAGCAATCGGAGGTTAAGTCAGTTAGCTGAACATTCTGTTCTTTACGGGGACAATCAAGAATGGGAAGAGCGAGAAGTGCAGTATTTTTCACTACCTTATCAAGCACAATCCTGGTCGAAACCTCGTCGTGTCTGTATACGCTCCGTCCGTGAAGGAGGAGAATTGCTATTTCATCATGCGTTTATTGTGACTAATCTATCCGACAATGTCTCGCCTGAAGTCATATTTTCTCTTTACGGCAAGCGAGGAACAATGGAAAATTTCATCAAAGAAGCGAAAGGTGGCTTTTACTTCGATAAAACAGATAGCCCGCGTTTCTTAGAAAATCATGTCAGAATGATGATCAGTGTCCTTGCATACAACCTCGTTAATTTTTTAAAAAGCATTGGTTTTGATAAAGTGAACCAGGGCATGACGATTCATTCCATCCGGCTGATATTGCTTAAAGTAGCCGGTAAACTTGTTCAGACTGGGAGACAGGTCTATCTCAAACTGTCAAGTTATCATGTGTATCAAACTGAATTTTATAAGGTTTTTGAACGCCTGCGGCGATCCAAACAATGGATTTAGACTAGTTATCACACAAATTTTTTAACCGATTCTTTTTCAAGGGATTCGTCTGCCCTTAAATAGACAAATAATTTTTATTATGATCTTCTTCCGTAGGCATCCTGTTCGAAAACACATTATTTTGGAAGAAAGTATCTGCATAATTTAAAAATTGGCAATTTGTTCAAAAAAACAGGTTAAATTTAGAGCTATGAATTATTCAGGTTATATTTATAAGTGAGTAGCAAATCTCGCAATACCCTTGATTGACTGTTAAAGTGAGCGACTACATTAAAAAAGTGAAAATTTGATCGTGAGGTGATCGTAAGTGTTAACCAATCAAGAACAAACGCCCATCGTCCAAGCTTTGATGGATTTGAAAAAACAACGCCTGGTGCCTTTTGATGTACCTGGACATAAGCGAGGGAAGAGTGGGAGTGATCTTGTACAGCTCTTTGGTGAAAAAACCGTTTCAATTGATGCAAACTCGATGAAGCTATTAGATAATTTAAGCCATCCTGTATCGGTTATTCGGGAAGCGGAAGAATTAGCCGCCCAAGCTTTTGGTGCTAAACATGCCTTTTTATGGTCAATGGTACGACACAAGCAGTGCAAAATATGATTTATGCAACCGTCCAAGAAGGCGATAAAATTCTTTTACCACGTAATGTCCATAAAAGTGTGATTAATGCTTTGGTAATGTGTGGGGGAATTCCTGTATATGTCCATACGCCATTACAAAAAGAATTAGAAATTTCGACGGGGATGCCTTTTGAAGAAGTGAAGGCTACAATTGATGCTCATCCAGATGCCAAAGTGATTTTAGTCAATAATCCGACTTATTATGGAATTTGTTCTGATTTGTTACAGATTACCCAGTATGCACATGAAAAAGGTTTAAAAGTCTTAGTAGATGAGGCGCACGGTACACATTTGTATTTTGGAAAAGGTCTACCAATCCATGCGATGGCTGCTGGCGCTGATATGGCCGCAGTCAGTATGCATAAATCGGGTGGTTCATTAACTCAGAGTTCATTTTTACTTTGCAATGCGTCTATGGATCCAGAATATGTCCGTACAATGATTAATTTAACCCAAACGACAAGTGCTAGCTATTTATTAATGGCTAGTTTGGATTTGGCTAGACGTAACTTAGTCTTAAATGGTGAAGAAATCTTTAAAAAAGTGGTGGCATTAGCGCAATATGCTCGTGATGAAATCAATGAAATCGGGGATTATTATGCGTATTCAACTGAAATCATTGATCGAGAAGGTATTTATGATTTTGATGTAACCAAGCTATGTGTGAAAACGACTGGCATTGGCTTAACAGGTAGTGAAGTATATGATTTATTGCGTGATGAGTATAATATCCAAGTCGAATTTGGCGATACAGCTAATATTTTAGCTTATATTTCTGTGGGGGATAGAATCCATGATATTGAGCGGTTGGTTTCGGGTTTATCCGAGATTCGCCGCCGCTATAAAAAAGAGTCACGGGATTTATTAGTTTTTGATATTGCGCAAACCAATGTCGTCATTTCACCGCGTAAAGCTTTCTATGCCCAAAAGGAAAGTCGTTTGCTTAAAGAGAGTATCGGTGAAATCTCAACGGAAATGGTCATGTGCTATCCACCGGGGATTCCGATTGTGGCACCTGGTGAGTTGATTACAAAAGAAATTATTAAACATATTGAATATGCGAAGGAAAAAGGGTGTTTCTTGATGGGGACACAAGATCCAGAGGTGGCTTCGATTTGTATAGTGAAAGGAGAATGCTAGATGGATTTATGGTATTCCGATTATCATGTTGATGATGTCAGACTATCGATTAATGTCGAGCGCGAAATCTATAGTCATCAAACAGAATTTCAGCATATTGCAATTTTGGATTCTAAAGAGTTTGGGCGCATTTTAACGCTAGATGGTGAATTGATTAGTACTGAAAAGGATGAATTTTTCTATAGCGAGATGATGGTGCATGTACCAATGGCGGTGCGACCAAAAATAAAAAAAGTCTTAGTCATAGGTGGCTGCGATGGGGGAATCTTAAAAGAATTATGTAAATACCCAACGATTGAACAAATTGATGTGGTGGAATTAGATGCCCAAGTCGTGCAAATTTGCCAACAATTCTTCCCACCGGCTGGCCAAGCTTTTCAAGATGAACGGGTGCAATTATCCATTCAAGATGCGCTGAAATTTATGCGTCGTAAAGAAGATGAATATGATTTGATTATTGTTGATTCAGCTAATCCGTTTGGGGTTAATGAAAGTTTGTTTACCCTTGAATTCTACGGTAGCTGTTATAACGCTTTAAAACCTCAAGGCGTCTTAATTAGCCAACATGCCAATGATTTTTACGCTGAAGATGAAGAAGCGTTTAATCATATCAGAAAACGTTTGACTTCAGTGTTTGAAAATAATTATGTCTATATGGCAAGTATTCCAACTTATGCGGCGGGCTATTTATTGTTTGGTTATTCATGTAAGTCTGGTCATCCGCTTTTAGATTTGCAAAAAGAAGTCTGGGAAAGTTTAGCTATTCCCACACAATTTTATAATGTTGCCTTGCATCAAGGGGCCTTTGCTTTACCAAACTATATTAAGGAGCTGTTGTAGATGTTAACACCAAATATTGAAACCTTCATTGCTTGTGAGTCAAGTTATGAAGAAGCACAAACGGTACTTTTCGATGCCCCTTATGATTCGACCACCTCTTATCGTCCTGGTATGCGCTTTGCTAGTCGAGCTATCCGCAGCGAATCATTTGGCCTTGAAACTTATAGTCCTTATCAAGATAAAGATTTAGAAGAGATTCAAGTATTTGACTCTGGGGATTTAGAGCTTTCATTTGGTCGTGTGGATTTAGCTTTAGCAGATATTAAAGCACGCACCCAAACCATTTTAGCTGACAATAAGCGTCCTTTTATGATTGGTGGCGAGCATTTAGTGACTTTACCCGCAGTAGAGGCGACTTTTGAGAAGCATCCTGATTTACAAGTGATTCAGTTTGATGCCCATACAGATTTACGTGAGGCTTATTTAGATGCTAAATTATCGCATGCGACCGTGATTCGCCGGATACATGATTTTCTAGGCGATGGCAAAATTCATCAATTTGGGATTCGCTCAGGGGAACGTGCGGAATTTCAATTCGCTAAAGAACATACGAATTTGCATAAGTATAATCTAGATGGACTAAAAGAGACGGTTGTTGCTTTAAAGGATACCCCGGTTTATTTAACGATTGATTTAGATGTTTTTGATCCGGGTGTTTTTCCAGGAACAGGGACTCCTGAGGCTGGGGGGATTTTCTTTATGGAATTTGTCGAAAGTTTAAAGTTAATCAGTCAATTAAATATCGTCGCTTTAGATGTCAATGAATTATCACCTGCTTTAGATCAAAGTGGGGCATCTACCGCTTTGGCATGTAAAGTTGTTCGTGAATTATTATTAGCCATTCATTAATTAATTTGAGGAGGAAAAAACTATGGCAAAAGCATTAATTATTGGTGCAGGAGGCGTCGCAAGTGTAGCGGTGCATAAATGTGTGCAAAACAGCGAAGTATTTGAGGAAATTTGCATTGCCTCAAGAACAAAATCAAAATGTGATGCATTAAAAGAAAAATTAGACGGACAAGGTTGCAAAATTTCAACTGCCAAAGTCGATGCGAATAATGTCGAGGAGTTGATTGCTTTAATTGAAGATTTCAATCCAGATATCGTCATCAACTTAGCCTTACCTTACCAAGATTTAACCATTATGGATGCGTGTCTAGCTACTAAAACCCATTATCTAGATACGGCGAATTATGAACCAGAAGACACGGCAAAATTTGAATATAAATGGCAATGGGAATATCGTGAAAAATTTGAAAAAGCAGGTATTACCGCGATTTTAGGTTCTGGTTTTGATCCAGGAGTTACCGGTGTCTTTTCAGCTTATGCACAAAAACATTACTTCGATGAAATTCACCAAATTGATATTCTTGACTGTAATGCTGGCGATCACGGTTATCCATTTGCGACCAACTTTAACCCAGAAATCAATATCCGTGAAGTCTCTGCAAAAGGTAGCTACTGGGAAGATGGCCATTGGGTAGAAACGGAACCAATGGAAATTAAAAAAGTTTATGATTTTCCACAAGTTGGACCACGCGATATGTATTTATTGCACCATGAAGAGATCGAATCCTTAGCATTAAACATTAAAGGGATTCAACGTATTCGCTTCTTTATGACATTTGGCCAAAGCTATTTAACGCATTTGAAATGTCTAGAAAATGTGGGAATGACAAGTATTGAACCAATTATGTTTGAGGGCAAAGAAATTATTCCTCTACAATTCTTAAAAGCAGTGTTACCAGATCCAGCTTCATTAGGTCCTCGTACCAAAGGAAAGACCAATATTGGCTGTATCTATCAAGGAGTCAAAGATGGCAAACCTGTGAACTACTATGTTTACAATGTTTGTGACCATGAAGAATGCTATAAAGAAGTAGGTTCCCAAGCTGTTTCGTATACAACTGGGGTACCTGCGATGATTGGTGCAATGTTAGTCGTTAACGGGACTTGGAATAAGCCAGGAGTACACAATGTGGAAGAATTAGATCCAGATGCCTTCATGGAAGCTTTAAATCAATGGGGCTTACCATGGGTAGAAGATTTTAACCCTACTTTGGTGCAAGACTAATGGAAAATAAAATCTTATGGGATGAAATGAGTATCCCGACACCAAGCTTTGTTGTGGAAGAAAACTTATTACGAAAAAATTTAGAAATCTTAAAACGAGTACGCGAGGAAAGTGGTGCTAAGATTTTATTAGCACAAAAAGCTTTTTCGATGTTTCACTTCTATCCATTGATTCGTGAATACTTAGATGGCACAACAGCTAGCGGTATTTATGAAGCAAAGTTAGGGGCAGAAGAATTTGGTAAGCAAACCCATGTCTTTTCGCCGGCTTATCGTGATAGTGAGTTTACTGCTTTGCTTGAAATTTGTGATCACATCGTTTTAAACTCCTTTAGTCAGTGGCAACATTTTAAAGTACAAGCCTTGCAAAGTGGGAAGTCTTTTGGTTTGCGGGTCAATCCAGAATGTTCAACCCAAGAAGGCCACGCGATTTATGATCCATGTGCACCAGGGTCGCGTTTAGGGATTTTAGCGAAAGATTTTGCAGGCCAAGATTTAACAGGAATTGAAGGATTGCATTTTCATACCCTATGTGAGCAAAATGTGGATGATTTGATTCCTACCTTACAAGCTTTTGAAGAGAAATTTGCGGATTATTTACCGCAGATGAAGTGGGTGAACTTCGGTGGTGGCCATCATATCACGCGTGAAGATTATCAAGTGGATGTCTTAATTGACGTCATCAAACGCTTTAAAGAAAAGTATCAGGTTGAGGTCTATCTTGAACCAGGGGAAGCCATCGCCTTAAATGCAGGTTATTTAGTGGCGAGTGTTTTAGATATTACTGAAAATCATGGCGTGAAAAATGCGATTTTAGATACTTCTGCGACTTGTCATATGCCAGATGTTTTAGAAATGCCCTACCGTCCGATGATTATAGGTAGCGCTCAACCAGCAGAAAAGCCCTATACCTATCAATTCGGTGGACCAACTTGTTTGGCGGGCGATATTATTGGTCAATATTCTTTTGATCAGCCTTTACAAATAGGGAGTCGCATCATCTTTTGTGACATGGCTATTTATTCGATGGTGAAGACCAACACATTTAATGGCATGCCACTTGCCAATATTTATGCGTGTGATGTTGCCAATCAGTTACAGCTAGTCCGTAGTTTTAACTACCACGACTTTAAAAATCGTTTATCATAAATATTCAGTCATAGATAAGGAAGGTAGAACATGTTCCGAGTGGGGCATGTTTTTTATTTTATTAGGACTATTTCTAAATAGTATTAAGCACGGGAACTAATTTTCATAAAATTCTCATTCGCCACTTGCATTGATAGATAATCGCTGTATAATAAAATAGTTACTTAAAGTAATTATTTTCGATAAGTAAGGAGGATGGAAATGAACTGGGAAGATTCAGAACGGTATATTTCTGCTTGTATTGCAGCAAAGAAGACGTTACAATTTTTGCCTGTGCCGCCCAAAGATTTACGCCGGCAGCAAATATACCAATTGAAAGTGTTGCATGATTTGATGGAATGTCAAGACTCAGTCAAAATCAGTGATATTGCCCATCGTATTGGGACGACCTTGCCAAGTGTCACGAAGAGTATGAATGAGTTGGAAGAAAATGGTTATGTCAAAAAGGTGGAAAATCTTCAGGATAAACGCATCACCAATATTGCTTTAACGGATAAAGGACAAGCAGTATATGATCAACTGATATATCAATTTCATGTACAAAATGCTGAAGTGTTAGCTGATATTCCGGAAGAGGAGTTAAATACGACCATCGAAACCATTCGTAAAATTTATCAGAAAATGGATGCTTTTAATCGATATAAAGGAGATGAACAGTTTGTATAAAACCTTAGCAAAATCGATGCGTCAATATATTAAGCCTTCGATATTAACGATGATTTTTTTGGCTGGTGAAGTTTTTGCTGAAATGATGATTCCTTATTTGATGGCTAAAGTATTGGACCGCGGATTTGAAACCAAAGATATTCAATATATTATTCAAATTGGCCTATTGATGGCTGTGATTGCCTTAATTTCCATGACTTGTGGAATTTTAGGTGGTAAGTTTTCTTCAGATGCTTCGGCGGGATTTGCAGCGAATTTAAGAGAAGATATTTATCGTAATATTCAACGTTTCTCTTTCCAGAATATTGATCGCTTCTCTACGCCGAGTCTGATTACCCGTTTGACAACTGATATTACCAATATTCAGTTTGCCTTTCAAATGGTCTTAAAAACTGTGATTCGTGCACCGTTTATGATTGTTTTTGCTTTTATTATGGCAGCTTATACCAATCTTAAGCTATCAATGATTATCTTAGCAGTGATTCCATTTTTAGGAGCTGCCTTGATTTTCTTGATTTATCGTGTGCATCCTTATTTTGTGAAGGTCTTTCGTCAATATGACCACTTAAATCAAACCGTTCAAGAAGTGATTAATGGCGTACGTGTGGTGAAATCTTTTGTACGTGAAGAGAAGGAAATTGACCGTTTCAAAGAGGCTTCTGAACAAATCAAGCAAGTCTTTATGAAAGCTGAAAAGTTAATCGCGTTAAATAGTCCGATTATGCAAATTGCAGTCTATAGTTCCTTGCTTGTCGTTTATTGGTTTGGTGCGAAATTTGTCGTAGCAGGTAGTATGACACCTGGTACTTTGACTTCATTTATTATGTATATGCTTCAAATCTTAAATAGCTTGATGATGTTTTCAATGATTTTTGTCATGATTGTGATTTCTGAAGCATCTTGTGAACGGGTAGCTGAAGTCTTAACTGAAAAATCTACGTTAACCAATCCTGAAAATCCTGTGACAACGATTGAAAATGGTGAAATTGAGTTCAAAAATGTTTCGTTCAAGTACTATCCTGAAGCACAAGAAGCTGATTTGACCAATATTAGTTTTAAGATTGAATCAGGGCAAACAATCGGAATTATCGGCGGAACGGGAAGTGGGAAATCTAGTTTAATTCAGCTCATTCCTAGACTTTATGATACCACGCAAGGAGAGGTCTATGTTGCTGGACGAAATGTGAAAGAGTACGACCTAGTAACCTTGCGTGATCAAATTGCGATGGTTTTACAAAAAAATACTTTATTTTCTGGTACGATTTTAGAGAATTTACGTTGGGGAGATAAGGATGCTTCGTTAGCTGAAGTGAAGCGCATGGCCAGTCTTGCTCAAGCAGACCAGTTTGTTTCGACTTTCCCAGAAGAATATAATACCATTTTAGATCAAGGTGGGAATAATGTATCTGGGGGACAAAAACAACGCTTAACCATTGCCCGTGCTTTATTGAAGAAACCTAAAATCTTGATTCTCGATGATTCAACGAGTGCTGTCGATACAAAGACGGATGCTAAAATTCGTCAAGCATTTAAAGAAGAGATTCCAAATACAACGAAGATTATTGTGGCGCAACGAGTTTCTTCTATTCAAGATGCCGATAAAATTATTGTGCTAGATGAAGGAAAAATTAACGGTATCGGTACACATGAGGAATTATTAGCAAATAATCAAATTTATCAAGAAGTTTATGAATCACAAGTGAAAGGGGGACGTATAAGTGAGTAAGAAAAAAGCAATGGGTAGACCGTATAATCCACTGAAAATTTTTGGCCGAATTTTATCTTATGTGGGTAAAAAATATCGTTGGCGTTTAGTCATCGTTTTTATTAGTATTATTATTTCGGCAGCGGCAAATGCGATTGGAATTAGTTTCTCACAACGCTTGATTGATGATTATATTGTGCCCCTTTTAGGCAAAGCGAATCCTAATTTTGCTCCTTTAGCGAAGGCGATTGGCTTTATGGCGATGATTTATTTGAGTGGCGCGATTTTGACGTATGTGTATAATCGTACCATGGTTACTGTTTCTCAAGGAGTGTTAAAAGATATTCGTGATGAAATGTTTGCGCATATGGAAATTTTGCCTGTGCGCTACTATGATAGTAATGCCACTGGCGACATTATGAGTCATTTTACGAATGATACGGATACCCTTCGACAAATGATTAGTCAGTCGATTCCTCAAACAATTGCCGCTTTGATTAGTGTCTTATCGATTGTCATTGCAATGTTTATGATTAATGTTCCGATGACGATTTTTGTCTTATTCATGGTAACTTTAATGGTTTTAGTCATTCGTAATTTAGGTTCCAAGAGTGGAAAGTATTTCTCTTTCCAACAAAAAGCTTTAGGGACGTTAAATGGGTATATTGAAGAAATGATTGAAGGGCAAAAAGTCGTGAAAGTCTTTAATCATGAAGAGGCAGCGATTGATCGTTTCGTGGAATTAAATGAAGATTTGCGCATAAATTCTACTAAGGCGAATACTTATGCCAATATTATGATGCCAATTATGGGAAATATTGGAAACTTCATGTATTTATTGACGGCTGTGGTGGGTTCTATTTTTTCTATCACTGGCGTTACTGCATTAACACTTGGTAGTATTGTTTCTTTTGTGCAGTTTACGAAGAGTATCACGATGCCAATTGCCCAAATTTCACAACAATTCAATGCGATTATCCTGTCTTTAGCCGGTGCACAACGTATTTTTGAACTATTAGATGAAGTGCCTGAAACGGATGAAGGACACGTCGAGTTAGTCAATATCATTAAACATGAAAATGGTCGCATGGAAGAAAGTGCCAAACGTACGGGACACTGGGCATGGAAAAATACAGATGCGAATGGGCAAGTGCAATATACTGAGTTAAAAGGTGATGTGCGCTTTGAAGATGTGACGTTTGGCTATCGCGAGGATAAAACCATCTTGCATGATATCAATTTATTTGCCAAACCAGGTCAAAAGATTGCCTTTGTCGGCGCAACCGGTGCTGGTAAGACGACAATTACCAACTTAATTAATCGTTTCTATGATATTCAAAAAGGGATGATTACTTACGATGGGATTAATGTTCAATCGATGAAAAAAGCGGATTTACGTCGTTCATTAGGGATTGTATTACAGGATACGCATTTATTTACTGGTACGATTAAAGAAAATATCCGCTATGGGAAATTAGATGCGACGGATGAAGAAGTTTATGCGGCCGCGAAATTGGTAAATGCGGACTACTTTATTCGTCAACTTCCAAAAGGCTATGATACTGAGTTAACAGGCGATGGCGGTTCTCTTTCTCAAGGACAACGCCAACTATTAGCCATTGCTCGGGCGGCTGTGGCAGATCCACCAGTATTGATCTTAGACGAAGCGACTTCAAGTATTGATACACGTACTGAAGCGATTGTACAAGCGGGGATGGATTCATTGATGAAGGGACGTACGGTATTTGTCATTGCACACCGCTTATCGACTGTTCGAAACTCCGATGCGATTATGGTATTAGATCAAGGTCGCATTATTGAGCGCGGTACCCATGATGAATTAATTGCTCAACAAGGAGAATATTATCAATTATATACTGGCGCTATCAAATTAGCCTAAAAGAAAAACCAACGAGACTCTATGAAAAATAAGTTTCGTTGGTTTTTTTGATATTTCTATGATAATTCACCGTGTTCGCGATACCAATGATCAGGTTGCCATACCCAGTTAAATCCATCTTCTTGAAGTAAGTGGAAAGCTTCATCTGGTCCCATTGTTCCAGCCGCATAAGTTGGAATAGGAGAAGTGGTATCGGCATCCCAAGCTTGACGAATCTGATCAACAATTTTCCAAGATTGGGACACCTCATGCCAGTGTGTAAAGTTAGTTCCATCACCATTTAAACAATCTAGAATGAGTTTTTCATAGGCTTCTGGTGTATTAGCAATAATTTCCGCACTGTTACGGTAGTTAAGTTTCACTGGCAATAGATTGAAGTTAGGGCCAACTTCTTTCCCATTTAATGAAAGGGAGAAGCCTTCTGTTGGTTGGATATAGATGGTTAAGACATTTGGTTCTGGTTTTTGGGCATTTTGTTCTTCTTCATCAAAGGAATGATTGAAAAGATTAATTGGCACAGATTTAAAAACAATATTAATGCGTGTGCCTTTTTCGGTCATACGTTTACCGGTACGAATATAAAATGGTACGCCAGACCAGCGGAAATTATCGATGAACAAACGACCAGCGACAAAGGTTTCTGTACGCGATCCAGGATTGACTTGATCTTCTTCTTTATAGCCTTTATACGTACGACCAGAAATTTTTCCTTGTACATATTGTGCGCGGACAAAGTTTTTCGCTACTTCTTCAGCATCGTACATACGAATCGCACGTAAAGCTTTAATTTTTTCATTGCGGATTTCTTCTTCGTTAAAAGCAGCGGGTGGATCCATAGCAAGTAAGGCTAAGACTTGGAAGATGTGGTTTTGGACCATATCTTTTAAGGCCCCACTTTGATCGTAATAGCCTGCGCGTTCTTCCACTCCGAGATTTTCAGCCAAACTAATTTGCACATTATCTATATAACGATTATTCCAAACCGCTTCAAACAGAGAATTTGCAAAACGCACCGCAGAAATACTTTGAATCATTTCTTTTCCTAAATAATGGTCAATGCGATAAATTTCTGATTCATCAAATACTTCGTTAATTTCATTGTTTAACTTTTCAGCTGTTTGATAGTCAGTACCAAATGGTTTTTCGATAATGACACGATGATAACCATTTGATTCAAGTAAACCTTGTGATCGTAAGTGGTGCACAATCGTACCAAAAAGACTAGGGGACATCGCTAAGTAAAATAGACGATTACCTGCCAATCCGTATTCTTCATCTAATTGGTTGGCTAATTTCTTTAAAGTATCGTAATGATTGGTATCATTGACATCGTGTGATTGATAATAAAAATGGCTCGCGAATGCCGCTGCTTGTTGCTCACTTGCAGTTAAATTTGAGACAGAAGACATTACGACTTCACGGTAAGTTTCGTTAGACCATGGGCGACGCGCGGTACCAATCACAGCGAAACTCTCTTTTAACAGTCCTTTTTGATATAACCGAAATAAAGAAGGATAGAGTTTACGTTGTGCTAAATCTCCTGTACCTCCAAAGATAGTGATCAAAACCTTTTTTTCTTTCATATGTTTCACTCCTCGTTTAGTAAATCGACAAATATTGTACTCGCAGCTTTAAAACTAACTGCGATGGTTTTTTCTTGATTTTGTATGGTTACCGGACCTTCGTAATCCGCAATATCGATAATCCGGTATTCTTCTTGAAGATTCAGATCTAAGGAAACCAAATAATCCAGTAGTTCTTTTTCATCTAATACACGTGCAATTCTAATCAGACTGCCTACTGGATAATCCGCTAAAGTTTGGCGTTTTTTTTCAGAGATAATGCCATTTTCTTTCGGAATTCTCCCTCCATGTGGACAATAATCAGGAAAATTCATAAAAGCTTCTAGTTTATTAGCCAGCTTATCTGAAGTGACATGTTCTAAAACTTCTGCATCGTCATGGACATCATTCCACGAATATTGTAAATACTCAACTAAAAAGACCTCCCACAAGCGATGACGGCGCATTAAAGAACTCGCGGTTTGCGCACCTTGATCAGTTAATTGTACGCCTTGATAGGGAAAGTGAAGTACTAAATTTTCTTTTTCTAATTTTGAAATCATTTCGCTGACTGAAGCCGCAGATACACCTAGACCAGCTACAATTTGCTTGTTTGAGATTTTCTTTTCATGACCACCTAACTCTAGGATAAGTTTTAGATAGTCTTCACGATTAGGAGTCAAAAAAATCCCTCCTTTACAGTATGTAATAAATTTTACCACGCATTTATCAAAAAAGCTAATATTGTTATTATTTGTCAATAAAAAGAATCAGGCATGGGTTTACCTGATTCTACAATTATCTGAATATTATTTTTGTAAGGCGTGTCGCTTCACATCCTTATGCAATCTGTGTTCGCCGGGTAGCTCCTGTGCATCTAAGCCGGCCTGTCTAGGAAAATCTTAAAACACAGAGGATTTTCCTGACATTCCGGAAACCTTAGCTGCTTGGAGCTAACCGACCCGGCTCACATCCTTATGCCCAATCTCCGTTTCTGAAGACTGGTACGTGACTGCCGTCTGCTTTGATGCCGTCGATATTCATTTTATCTGAACCGACCATAAAATCTACGTGGGTCGTGCTGCGGTTTAAGCCTGCTGCAGCTAATTCTTCTTCGGTCATTTCGGTACCACCTTCTAAGCTAAAGGCATAAGCAGAACCAAATGCTAGGTGGTTTGAGGCATTTTCGTCAAATAAAGTATTGAAGAAGATAATACCTGATTGGGAAATAGGTGATGGGTCAGGAACTAAAGCCACTTCGCCTAAATGTTTTGCTCCTTCATCGGTTGCAAGTAATTCAGCGAGGACATCTTGACCTTTATCAGCTTTGAAATCAACAACTTTACCATCTTTGAATGTAAAGTGCATGCCTTCAATAATATTTCCGGAATAACTTAATGGTTTTGTTGAAGCAACAGTACCATTCACGTTGCGGCTATCAGGGGCGGTGAATACTTCTTCTGTAGGCATGTTTGCCATAAAGAATTCGCCACGACTGTTATGACTGCTTGCGGCTTCCCAATGATGTCCTTTAGGTAAACCAATTGTTAAGTCTGTGCCTGGAGCGGTATAGTGAAGTGCAACGAATTGCTCTTCATTTAACCATTTGGCCTTTTCTAATAAATTAGCGTCATGTTCTTTCCAAGCTTGTACTGGGTCATCTGCATAAATACGTGTTGTTTTAAAGATTTGATCCCATAGTGCATCGACTGCTTCTTCTTCATTTAATTCAGGGAAAACAGTTTTGGCCCAAGCAGGACTTGCAGCAGCGACCACTGTCCAGCTATATTTATTCGCTTGTAAGGCTTGCATTAATGGCGCAAAAGCAGCATTGTTTGCTTTACTGAAGGTTGCCAAACGTTTGCCATCAACTCCAGCTAAAGCACCTGGGTCGTTGGAAACGAGGCTGATGCGGCTAGCCCCTTTTTCTAACCAGTCATTAGATTCTTCAATTTTATATTGTGGGACTGTAGCAATGCGGTCGTCTGCAGCATGTAACATAAATTCTTTAGTTATTACATCATCTGACCATTGCATTAAGACTTCAGCGGCGCCTAATTCGTAAGCTTTTTTTACGATTAAGCGAGCAAGAGGTGCTTGATCAACCGCAGCACGTAATACAATTGTATGCCCTTTTTGCACGTTCACGCCAATTTCAACAATTAATTGGGCGTATTTTTCTAATAATTCTTCAAAATTTGGTAAAGTCATTTTTTTCACCTCATATAAATATTGTTCGTTTTTTATGATAGCATAGATTTTTAATAAAGAATAGAAGAATGCTTAGAAGTAAATAAGAAATAGCTAAGAAACAAAAGTAAATAGTATTAGTTATCTAGCTACGTAAATTAGAATTTTAAAACGATTTACTTAATTATATTAGGTAGATGATAAACAAAATGTAAAATAAGTATGATTATATAAAATGATAAAATATTTAATGATATTGTGAAATTAGATATTGTACAAAGTTAAAAAACAGTCTAAAATAAATATAGGATGTTTTGGAAGCGATTCATAGAAATAGGAGGGATAGGAAATGGCTCGTAAAAAAACAATAACCAAAGATCAAATTTTAAAAGCAACTTATGAACTTGTCGCAAAAGAAGGATTGTCAAAATTTACTGCACGCAATATTGCGGCGAAGATGAAATGCTCAACTCAACCAATTTACTTAGAATTTAAAAACATGGATGATTTACGCTCAGCATTAATTCAAAAGATTTTTGATCATTTAGGAGAAGATGTACTACCAAAAGTACAGACGGGAAATCCATTGATTGATTTTTGTTTGAATTATATTGATTTTGCAACAAAAGAAAATCATCTATATCGTGCATTATTTATTGTTGGACATGGTGGTGAACCTGTTTTACAAGGATTTTCGTTTGATTATTTCAAAAATTCGGTTATTAAAGATACTGATTATGAAAAATTACCAGAAAAAGAAATAGAAAATCTTTTTGTGAATTTATTAGTGATAGCAAGTGGCGTTTCTTCATTAATGTATTCTGGGGTTATTGCACCTAATAGTCAACAAATCACTGGCATCTTAAATGAAGTCTTAAAGGCGGTGCAGGAGAGGCAAACTACTTACGATTTAAATTTCATCGCCCCACATCATCCAAGTGAAGCATAAAAAATAAGCATTCAACCTGATTTGTAGGGTTGAATGCTTTTTTATCTAAGCATTTTCTTCAACTGATTTAGCTAACTGTTTTGCAAATTCTTCTAAGTCATCAATATCTTCGTCTTCAGCGTTTAATTCAACTTTCACGCTGTCAGCCCCTTTAATTGCACCAGTTTTTAAGAAGGCTTGTTCGAAGTTGTCCACCGATTTACAGAAATAATCATAGAATGTATCGCCGGAACCACAAACACCAAAGACTTTACCAGATAAGTCCATTTCTAGTAAATCATCATAAAGATCGACAATTTCATCTGGTAGATCGCCATCGCCATAAGTATAAGTGGCCACAACGCATAGGTCAGCATCTTCAAAATCACTTGCTGAAACATTTGAGCATTCTTCAATTTCAACATCGAAATCTAAATCTTCTAAGCTTTCTGCAACAATATCAGCAATTTCTTCTGTATTTCCTGTCAAACTAGCATAAAAAATTTTTGCTAAAGGCATAATCTTCACTCCTAAAATGTATCTTCATGCAAGAAAATATCATACTTTCATACAAAAAAAGCGTATAACAACCCACTCAAAAAGTCAATTAGTTTCTACTATGAGTATTTTCTAACTCTGTTTGTTTCAGTTTTAAAAATGTGCTAAAATTAAATGAATGAAGTTTGAAAGGAAATGAAAAATGATTACTTTAAAATCTGAACGTGAAATCGAAATGATGGCACAATCTGGTGCGCTATTAGCAGATGTGCATAAACATTTACGAGATTTTATTAAACCTGGAATTACAAGTTGGGACATTGAAGTTTTTGTCCGTAATTATATTGAATCTCATGGAGGAGTAGCTGCGCAAATCGGCTTTGAAGGCTATAAATACGCAACTTGTTGTAGTATTAATGATGAAATTTGTCATGGTTTTCCACGTAAAAAAGTGCTTAAAAATGGCGATTTAATCAAAGTTGACATGTGCGTAGATTTAAAAGGTGCGATTTCTGATTCATGCTGGTCTTATGTTGTTGGCGAGGCAAGTCCTGAAGTAAAACGTTTGATGGAAGTAACCAAAAAAGCTTTATATTTAGGAATCGAACAGGCCAAAGTAGGCAATCGAATTGGTGATATTGGCCATGCGATTCAAACATATGTAGAAGGTGAAGGATATGGGGTCGTCCGTGATTTTATCGGTCATGGTATTGGACCTACTATTCATGAAGCACCGTCTGTTCCTCATTATGGCGAAAAAGGGAAAGGATTACGCCTAAAAGAAGGGATGGTTATTACGATTGAACCCATGGTAAATACGGGGACTTGGAAGATGAAAATGGATAAAAATGGTTGGACTGCGTATACCCAAGATGGTGGTTTAAGTTGTCAATATGAACACAGTCTTGCCATTACAAAAGATGGTCCACGTATTTTAACATCACAAGGGGTAGAAGGTACTTACTAAAAGGAAGGGTCAGAATGAAGAAAAAAGACTCTAAGGAAAAAAAGAAAACCCCAAAGATAAAAACATTTATTGATTTAATGTCAGTAAGAATGCAAAATTCAGAGATAGGCGTTACTTCTTCAGTTGTCGCCTATTATCTGTTATTGTCTTTTTTTCCGTTATTGATTGCGGTTGGAAATATTTTGCCGTTATTTCATTTTAATCAAAATCAAGTTTTAACCATGTTAAAGACAATGATGCCACAAGAAATTTACTTATTATTTGCACCTTCAATCAAGGCTTTGTTAACAAGTGGTTCTAAGGAGTTGCTATCGATTTCAGCCATTGCTACACTTTGGTCTGCGAGTAAGAGTATTAACGCTTTACAAATTGCGATGAATAAGGCTTATGGGGTGACTGGGACAACAAATTATCTAGTCATGCGTCTGGTGTCGATGCTTATGCTCATTCTTTTTTTTGCAGCGATTGTTGGCGTGGTAATCGTTATCGGGTTTGGTAAAGTAGTGTTGGACTGGATTCAGCCGCATTTGAATATTCCTGATTCTATCATTACGACTTTCCAAACTGTGAAGTGGCCAGCGACAATCATTGTGCTACTGGCAATTTTAACTTTGGTGTATTGGATTATTCCTAATGCCAAAATTGGGATTCGCTCGGCTTTTCCTGGTGCGGTGTTAGCGACAATAGGTTGGCTCGGTTTAACGCAAGTATTTGGGATTTATATGAAATATTTTGCAACGGGGTTTAATGGATATAAGATTATTGGGACTTTTATGTTACTAATGATTTGGCTAAAATTCGCAGCAATGATTGTGGTATTTTGTGGTGTCTTTAATACTGCACTTGCGGAATATCGTACGGGTGGTGATCTTAGCCAACGCAAAGATCCACTAGAAGTATTAACTAAGCGAATGAAAGCACAATTATTACATTCAAATGAGAACGAAAGCGAGTCATAGGAATGGATTTTACTTTAGAATTTATTTTACACTTTTTGGCGACAATGATGTTATCGGTCATTTTAACCCCTCTTGTAAAGTTGTTAGCTTTTCAAGTTGGTGCGGTGGATTATCCGGGAAAACGTCGGATTAATCAAAAGGTGATGCCGACAATTGGTGGATTAGCCATTTTTATTGCCTTTGCGATTGGATCTATTTGGCAGTTTCATGAGTATCTTTTTATGAAAAAAGTGTGGGCGATTTTGTTAGGTGCACTCATTGTCGTGATTACCGGTTTTATCGATGATCGCAAAGAATTATCACCTTTACAAAAATCAATCGGCTTATTTATTGCCGCTCTAGAAATTTATTTTGTAGCGGGTTTAAAGATGGATACAATTAGCATTCCATTTATCGGGATGTTTCATTTAGGTTGGTTAAGTTTTCCAGTAACAATAATTTGGATTTTTGCAATAACTAATGCGGTAAACCTGATTGATGGCTTAGATGGTTTAGCTTCAGGGGTTTCGATGATTGCTTTATCCACGATTGGCATTGTAAGTTATTTTTATTTACCTGATAATATCGGTACGTATTTGGCAATGCTTATTTTCTTATTAGTGGCTGCGATATTAGGATTTTTCCCTTATAACTTTCATCCTGCAACGATATTTTTAGGCGATACGGGTGCTTTATTCTTAGGATTCATGATTGCTGTGGTTTCGTTGCATAATTTGAAAAACGTTACTTTTATTTCTGTGGTGACACCGATGTTTATCTTAGGGGTGCCTATCACGGATACGGTATTTGCGATTATTCGCCGTAAATTTAATAAGCAACCTATATCATCTGCAGACAAAATGCATTTGCACCATCGCTTACTGTCTTTAGGTTTTTCACATCGTGGTGCCGTATTAACAATATATGGTTTAGCATTAACTTTCTCGTTTATTGCTTTGTTGATGACTTATGCAAGTACACCAGCGATTATCTTGATGATTATTTGTACAACGATTGGTATTGAACTGTTTATTGAACTCATTGGGCTTGTTGGTGAAAATCGCCAGCCGTTATTGAAGACCTTGAAATTCTTTGGTAATAGTGAGTATCGTCATGAATTTTTATTAAATCGCTATGAAAGAAAAAAGGTCGAAAAAGAACAAAACCGTAAAAAATAATAGTTAGGTAAGTCTTGATTGTTTGAGAATATCAAGGCTTTTCTTTTGGCTAAAAATAGTGCTATAATAAAAGAAACAGGCAGGCAAATGAGGTGAAGAGATGATTAAAATAAGTGACAGCGAATGGGAAGTTTTGCGTGTTGTTTGGACCAATCCAGATTGCGATGCCCATTTGGTAAGCGAGGTCTTAGGAGGTTCTAAAGATTGGCAAAAGTCAACAGTAAAGACTTTGCTTGCTCGTTTAGTTAAAAAAGGTGCATTAAATACAACACGTGTTAGAAATAAGTTCATCTATACACCGACTGTGACGGAAGAAGAGGTCATTGTTAGTGCTACAGAGACACTGTTTTCTCATATTTGTGCTAAAAAAATTGGCCAAACAATTGCCGAGATGATTACCTCTTGTGAATTAACACCTGCTGACTATCAACTCATTCAAGAAGCTCTAGCACAAAAAGAGACGGTCGAAACAATTGAATGTAATTGTATTCCTGGTCAATGTCATTGTAAAGAGCATCAATAACGTTAAGTGGGGGGAGCATATGGAATTAAAGAAATTAGAAGTACCAACATCATCCATAACTGAAGTGAAAAAATCACCCATGGATGTTTTTCAACAGGCACGTGACGCAAAAACCGGTGTCTATGTCTTTAATCGTGAAAAAATTGCTGGTGTAATGCTTACCCAGCAACAATATGAAGAATTGCTAACAGAATTACATGAGTTACGTCAACAATTAAATATAAACCAAGAGCAAATGATGGTTTCTTCAGATGTTGATGGTTTGGAAAGTTTTGCTGATAATATTCGCGATGCATTAGTCACGGGCTCAAGTATTTCTGCCAAAAATTTAGACGAGCGTATGGTAGCGTTTGGCTTTATTACTAAAAAGACAGGCTTTGGTGGTGTGGTCGAAATGCTCAATGAATTAAAAGAAACTGGAAAAATTATCTATCATTTACGTAAACGCACCGGTGAAAAGAATGTAATTGCCGAAGTGATAGGGGAAGCAGATAATCAAACTAGCATTTTTGATAAAATTATTATTCGTAAAGTGTATTTGAAAACAAAATAAATTGACAGTTTTATCTAGAATGCATAGAATTTAACTGATAAATAAATTTTAAGGAGAATTTCATGGCTGAATTATTACAATTAGCTTTAGCCGAACAAAAAGGGCCTAAAGCATTAATCAAAACAAATCGTGGAGATATTTTGGTACAGTTGTTTCCAGAAGTAGCTCCCAAAACGGTAAAAAACTTTGTCGAATTAGCAAAGAAAGGTTATTATGATGGTGTCATTTTCCACCGCGTTATTCCTGATTTTATGATTCAAGGCGGTGATCCAACCGGTACAGGTATGGGTGGCGAAAGTATCTATGGCGAAAAATTTGAAGATGAATTTAGTCCGCAAGTATTTAACTTCCGCGGGGCACTTTCTATGGCCAATGCCGGTCCAAATACAAATGGCAGTCAGTTCTTCATCGTTAATAATCAAAATGTTCCGGCACAAATGATTCAACAAATGCAAGCGGCGGGTTATCCTGAAGCGGCGATTGAAAAATATAAAGATGGCGGTACTCCGTGGTTAGATTTTCGTCATACAGTTTTCGGACATGTATTAGAAGGTATGGATGTTGTTGATGAGATTGCCAATGTTCAACGTGGTCCACAAGATCGACCTGTTTATGATGTAGTCATGGAAACAATAGAAATTAGTGAATAAAATGAAAAGGGAAAGTGCCGAAGTAGCCTTTCCCTTTTTCATGGTGTGCCAAGTATGGTGCAATTTCTTTCTGGTGTAAGTTCAGACACGGGTATTTACCGCCAAGTGTAGCGAAGTGCCAGCCGACAGCAGTAATGCCTAGGGAGAGAAAGCGGTGTAGCAAAGTCAACAAGCCTACGAACAGAAACTGGATACGAGGCTAAATGGTGGATGAGATTGCCAAACAAATCGAAGTCCAAAAGGTAAACGTAAAACCAAGACAGTAAATTTAGAGGTTGTGTGATGAAAGAATTGTATCTTACCTTGGGAGGCCCAGATAGCATGAAAGATTTCATGTGCGAAAGAAGCTTATATCTGGGAGTCAGCTGAAGTCATAGTACTGATAATAGACGCGTCAGGAAGGACTGAATGTCATTTTATTGTAAATCGCTCGAAGTAAAATCTGGATGGTTTGGATTCGAGGATATGCCCAACAAATTGAAACGTATGTCAATGGAGGCAAAAAGTAGAGAGAATTATATCCAGATAATTCTACACAGAGATGGAGGAGCAACAAGTGGAGTTAATCGAACAGACAATGTGGTCTGAGCGTCGTTAACTTTCTCCTATCGCCAGAAGTGCTAGAGAAGAAAAGAGGAAAGAAACCCGCACTAATCAACCCACTAAAATACTGTGAGAAACAACGCTTGAGTCTATAATGATGTAGCGCCGTATACGAGACCCGTACGTACGGTGCAATGAGAGGGTGAGACATAAGAACTTCCCCTACTCTATTCGAAATATGCTATAATAGTAAAAAATGCAGAAAGAGGATTTTATGAAGTACAAAATTGGACAAATATTAGATGGTGTGATTACAGGCATTCAACCTTATGGGGCTTTTGCAGCTTTAGACGAGCAGACACAAGGATTAATACATGTCTCAGAAATTCAGTCAGGATATACAAAAAATATTCATGACGTACTACATGTTGGCCAACAAGTGAAAGTCCAAATTATTGATATTGATGAATATTCTCAAAAAATAAGTCTGTCTAGAAGAACCTTAGAAAAGCAATATGTACAACATAGCTATCGAAAAAAACGCTACTTTACGAATAAAAATCGCAAAATTGGATTTAAAAAAATTGATCAAGAATTACCAATTTGGATTTCTGAAGCTTTAAAGGAACTCGAACATCAACCTGCAGAAACCTCAAATAAAAAATAAAAGTACCATGTAAATTATTGAAAATGGCAAAAATATAATGTAAATTTTCTGAAATGTGTGTTAGAATATTATTGTTCGTTTTTTGCTGTATAAGATACAGTAGGACTATTTTTATGATTTGTTTCTTAATTGAGGTGTATAGTTTGGATAATAAACAAATTGCTGCAACAGTCATTCTTCACAAAACAGATGGCAGTAAAAGATTTTTAACTGAAAATCAAGCACAAGGACAATCATTATTGATGGTAGAAAATGATACCATGCATACAGGCTTAGCAAGTGTCTTGCAAAACATTAAGGAAAATGTACGTTTAGATGTTTTTCAATTACGACTTGTAGAACTGACAAATGCAAAAATTGCTGATAAGCGTATGCCAATTTTTGTTTTTGAAGCCAAAGAAGAGGATATCGATGTTCATTTACCTGCGAAATATTTATGGAAAGAACCAAAATATTTTATGCAGATGGTTTCAGAATTTGAATTACAAGGTATGCCAATTTTTTAATCAAGTGCATGGTGTTCAGCATTTTTAGGCTTGCCAAAATAAAAATTTTACTTTTTTAAAAAAAGCTGTTGACAGGATAATGACAATTTGATATGATGTAAAAGTCGCTGAGATGAGAAATGATTTAGATTTAATTTCAAATTTACTCAGTGGTTGAAACTTTAATATAAAGTAGACCTTTGAAAACTGAACAAATAAATGCAAACAACCAATGTGTAGGG
>NHCFI00100__coassemble_1566_pt1 | contig 29183 bp, 31 predicted proteins | sample NHCFI00100__metabat2_low_PE_012 | metagenome-assembled genome bin NHCFI00100 | reverse complement strand
TCCGCAAATAAGGTGAATTGAGAAATACTCAAAATTTCCCCACCGACATCAATGATAGAACGATTCATTTTTTGCTGATCATCTTCAAAGACGCGAAGTTTGCTGATTTTACCTACTAAATAATCGACATCAGCTTGTGTGTCTTGTTCATGGACACCAAGTAAAATCATAAAACCTTTACCAATTTGACCTACTGTGTTGTCATCCACGACTACTTTTGCTTGGCTGACTCGTTGAATTACCGCGCGCATGGACTCATCCTTTCATCCGACGTACAGAATATACATCGGGAATTTGTTTGATTTTATCGACAATTGATTTCAAATGATTTAAGTTTTGAATACGTAAAGTAAGACGAATAGTGGCTGTTTTTTCCTTATTCGATCTCGCTTCTACGCTACTCAATTGTTTCGTCATAGAGTTAACGGTTTGTAAGATATCATTCAATAAGCCGTTACGATTGAAGCCATGAATTTCCAAATCAACATCGAATTCCATATTCATGACTGCAGTATCTTCCCACTCTACTTCAATCATGCGGTTTTCAAAATCAACTGCATGACGGACATTTGGACAGTCTGCACGGTGAATCGACACCCCACGTCCTTTGGTGATATAGCCGACAATTTCATCGCCTGGCACCGGATTACAACAACGGCTCAAACGGATAAGTAGATTATTCACCCCTTCAATGACAATGCCGCCTTCATGACGCACTTTCATCTTTTCAGGTTCTTTTTTCACTGGATTGGTCAATAAATCTTCTACTTCTTGCTTTTGTCTTTCTTCTTGTTGTTGTTTGCGTTCTTCTTCGGTCAAACGATTCACAAAAGTCGTGGCACTCATTTCGCCAAAACCGACTGCTGCATATAAGTCTTCTTCAGAATGGTAATTAAACCGTGACATCGCCTCTTGAATTTTAGCCTTGGTCAAGATTTCTTTCGGTACAAAGCCTAAATCTTGAATGACCTTGCTGACCATTTCACGTCCTTTTTCGATATTTTCATCACGATCTTGGACTTTAAAGAAGCGTTTAATCTTATTTTTGGCCTTAGATGTCGCCACGAATTTCAACCAGTCACGACTTGGCCCAAATGAATTAGGTGAAGTCAAAATTTCGACAATATCACCATTTTTCAATTTGTAGTCAAGTTGCACCATTTTCCCGTTGATTTTCGCACCAACTGTCTTATTTCCAATATCAGTGTGGATACTATAAGCGAAATCAAGTGGGCCTGATCCTTGAGGCAGCTCAGTTACATCGCCTTTTGGAGTAAAGACATAGACCTTATCACTAAAGATATCGCCTTTGACCCCTTCCATAAATTCAGAGGCATCATAGCTTTCATCTTTGAGTTCCAAAATTTCTTTAAACCAACCCACTTGTTTGGTCATACTGTCTGGTTTAACTTTATCGGTTTTTCCTTGTTTATATGCCCAGTGTGCCGCAACCCCGAATTCGGCAATTTCATGCATTTCATGGGTACGGATTTGCACTTCAAGTGGATTTCCTTTTGGCCCGATGACTGTTGTATGCAAGGACTGGTACATATTGGCTTTAGGCATCGCAATATAATCTTTAAAACGACCTGGCATTGGTTTCCATTTGGTATGGATGCTACCTAACACCGCATAACAATCCTTGATGGAATCCACAATCACACGAATCGCTAATAAGTCATAAATTTCATCAAATTGTTTCTTTTTATCGACCATTTTACGATAAATCGAATAAATATGTTTTGGCCGTCCATAAATTTCGGCATAAATCTCTAGTTCTTCCGTCGCTAAACGAATTTCTTCTACCGCTTCGGCAATATAGGCTTCTCGTTCATCGCGCTTGGTCTGCATCAAATGAACGATACGATAATATTGACTAGGATTAATATAACGTAAGGCCCGGTCTTCTAATTCCCATTTAATGCGGCTAATCCCTAAACGGTGAGCCAACGGAGCATAGATTTCCAATGTTTCTTGTGCAATGCGGCGTTGTTTATCTTCTCTTAAATGTTTTAACGTCCGCATATTATGCAAACGGTCCGCTAATTTTACCATGATGACTCGCAAATCTTTGGCCATCGCAATTAACATTTTGCGGTGATTTTCTGCTAATTGTTCTTCATGAGATTTATATTTGATTTTACCTAATTTCGTGACACCATCGACTAACATCGCCACATCTTTACCGAAGTCTCTTTCTAAATCTTCTAAAGTCACATCAGTATCTTCTACAACATCATGTAAAAATCCTGTGGCAACGGTATGTGGATCCATATGTAATTCCGCTAAAAGTCCAGCTACTTGAATCGGATGAATAATGTATGGCTCGCCTGATTTACGAAATTGATGGGCATGGGCTTTAGTCGCATAATCTAAAGCTTTTTGGACAAAGGCGGTTTCTTCTTCGCTCATATAGTCCGCAACCATTTTGATTACACTTGGCCCTGAAAGTACGATATCTTTTGCCATTTCACTCACCTCGCTTGATTTTCTACTATTATAGCAAAAAATTTCCATCCATTACAATGAAAGACGACTATTCAAACGCTTTTATCTTATTTTTTTCGATTTTAGCTATCTATTTAACCTAAAAAAAGAGCATCTGACACTAAAAAAGCATCAAATACTCAGCAAAAATTATAATAAAAATTCAATAAACTCATCCACAGCCATCTGCAAAGAATTCTTAAATGAAAAGCCACAGTAATGCGCTAAACTACCCAACAAATCAAACATATCCGTTAACAAAGCTTGATCTAATGGTTCATGTGTTGTTTTACTATGAATGATTTGACTTGAAAGTTGATAAATCGCTTTATCCATCCGATTAAATAACTCAAACATATCATTAATGAAGAAGTAGGTTTCATTCACTTGATACTCACTTAGAGAAGGCAAGCCTAAAGTATGATTAATCTGAATTAATTCCACCGCCATATCACCAAATGCCGAGGCCATCATCAATTCCTCAGGGTCAAATGCAGCTGCTTGTTCCACTTCCTTTTGCACAATTTGGTTTAAATAAAATAAATTTAATGAACCATAGATATAACGAATTTGTGCTACATTCATATTGGGAACAGAGACAAATTCATTTTCTGTCAGTGCTGCTTCTAACTTTGTAATTGCTTGTTGCATCTTATTCACTCACTTTTCTTGGTTTATCAATTCAAAAAAGAAACTACTGCTTGCTAAAAGATATAAAGGTGCGGTCTCCGTGCGTAATATTCTTGGCCCTAACCCACAGCATTTGCCACCTAATTGCTTGAATTGCTCGATTTCTGTCGGCGTAATGCCCCCTTCTGGCCCAAAAATAGCTAAAAGTTTCTCATTAGGGGCAAGCTGTTGAAAGACTTTCACCAATTGACTATCTTCGCCTTGTTTGGCCGATTCTTCATAAGCAATAACAATGTGATCATATTTAGCTGCGCGTTTTAATAAATCTGTAAAGTGTTCCAACAAATCAATTTTAGGTACTACTTGACGATGCGATTGTTCCGCAGCTTCTTGGGCAATTTTTTCGAGACGTTCTTGTTTTTTAGCTAGTTTTTTATCGTTCCACTTCACAACCGAACTAGCAGCTGGAAAGCCAATCAATTCTGCCATACCTAGTTCTGTCGCTTTTTGGACAATCCACTCTAGCTTATCACCTTTTGGATAGCCACTAGCAATAGTAATATGAACTGGTAATTCTTTTGCTTGTTCTTCTTTAGCCACTTCCACCAAAGTCAAAGTATCTGGGGTTATTTCGCTAATTTGTGCCATAATGACTTGTTGGTCGTTAAAAGCTAGATAGACTTGACTGCCAACTTTCATCCTCATCACGTGCACCATATGATGATACATTTCCTTGGTTGCCTGATAGCTTTCTTGTACTTGATAAGGGGTATCAACAAAATATCTTTGCATTAATCTTCACCCAAGTCTTTTTTCAAAATAATCGCATACCAGTCTTTTTGGTTCAATTGTTGTTCCACGACAAAGCCTGCCTCATCACATGCAGCTAAGACCATTTCGCGTTTGGCTTCGATGATTCCAGAGATAATCAAATGCCCAGTATCTTTTAACAAACGATGCGCATCCGCTAACATTAAGACGATAATATCTGCTAAAATATTGGCCACGATGACATCCGCTTGTGTTTCGATTCCTTTTAGCAAATCATTGGCACTTACCTTGACATCACTGGCGATAGGGTTTAAGTCCATATTTTCTTTAGCTGCTCTAACCGCTACTTCATCTAAGTCAAAGGCATGAACCTCTTTTGCCCCTAAATATTTACTTGCAATACTTAACACACCTGAGCCTGTCCCCACATCAAGTACTGTTTCGTCTCCATGTAAGGTCACTTCTAAAGCTTGTAACGTTAAGCGAGTCGTCGGATGTGTCCCTGTACCAAAGGCCATTCCTGGATCTAAAGTGATAATCTTTTCTTCTGGATGGGTTGCTTGATAGTCTTGCCAACTTGGGACAATCGTTAAAAAGCGACTAATTTGCACAGGATGATAATATTTTTTCCACGCCGTCGCCCAATTTTCCTCAGAGACTTCAGAAATTTCGACTTCGTTTTTACCAATGGCTAAACCAAATTCAGCCAATTGCGCAATTCTCGCTTGAATCGTTGGCATGATTTCAGGTAAGAAGGTTGTTTCAGGAAAATAAGCCGTAACAACCGCCCCTTCTGTAATCATTTCATAATTTTCCTTGTCTAATAGTTCTCCATAGGCATCTGTTTTATAATTTTCAATATCTAAGCTATCTTCAATCATCACGCCACTGGCACCGGCTTCCATTAAAATATTAGACACCGCTTCGATTGCTTCACTTTCTGTTGTGACTTTTACTTCATTCCACTTCATCTTTTCACCTTCTTAAAATTTAGGATAAGGAATCCAACGAGCAGATCCTTCATTTTTAATGATTTCTTGTAGTCTAGCTTCATCAAAAGTTAATTCAAACACTTCAGCTTCTTCGTCTTCTAAAAAGTCGAAAATATCAGACATGCCTTGGTCTAATACTTCATTTAAATACGTAACAAGACCCGCTAAAGTCGTACTTTCAATCCCTTTTTTACGCTCAAAAGGCATTGTATATAAGTAATCATTTGCATCAAATTGAGATTTTTCAGTGTAAAGTAAAATCCCATCTTCAAATTCTATCGCTTCGACTTCCTCTTCACCAGCTAACTCTTCATTGCTTGCTAAATAGAGACGAAAAATGATTTCAATCGTATGGTTTTTAGTATTCCAATCTAATGCGACATCATAATCAGTCACTTTTTGATCAATTTGTTGGTCTAAAAAAGTTAAAATATCTTCTTTGGCCACTTATTTCCCTCTTTTCTGAATAATTTCCATCACTTTCATCATACACAATTCTTTTACTAAATCATAGCTAAAACCATCATTTGCGCAAAAAAATGTTTCAACTAGCTTATTTTACGCGGATAATGCTATACTATGTAAGCAAAGCATTTTTTGATAGAGAGGATGTATCGTATGAAACCATTAGCTTATCGCATGCGCCCCACTCAATTATCCGAAGTCGTTGGGCAAAAGCATCTCGTGGGACCAGGACAAATTATTGACCGAATGATTACAGCTAAAATGCTATCCTCTATGATTTTATATGGACCCCCAGGCACAGGAAAGACAAGTATTGCCTCAGCCATCGCCGGAACGACCAAATATGCCTTTCGTATGCTAAATGCCGCGACTGACAGCAAAAAAGATTTACAAATAGTTGCAGAAGAAGCCAAAATGAGTGGTACGGTAATTTTACTCTTGGACGAAATTCACCGTTTAGATAAAACCAAACAAGACTTCCTATTGCCTCATCTGGAAAATGGCCGCATTATTATGATTGGCGCAACAACTGAAAATCCTTATATTTCCATCAATCCAGCCATTCGCAGTCGTTGCCAAATTTTTGAGTTAAAACCACTGACCCAAGAAGATATTTTAGCAGCGATTGACCGAGCATTGGCAGATACGGAAAAAGGATTGGGCGAATATCCAGTCCATCTAGCTGAAAATGCTCGACTTCATCTATCGCGGGTAACCAATGGCGATTTACGAAGTGCCTTAAATGGGTTAGAATTAGCCGTCAAATCTACCCCCGTCGATGAAGCTACAGGAAAGATTGAGATTACCCTAGAAATTATTGAGTCTTGCCTACAAAAGAAAGCATTGACCCATGATAAAGACGGAGATGCCCACTATGATGTGATTTCTGCCCTACAAAAATCTATCCGAGGGAGCGATGTAGATGCGGCACTGCACTATTTAGCACGGTTAATTGAAGCAGGAGATTTACCTATTATTTGTCGGCGTTTAATGGTAATTGGCTATGAAGATGTAGGCCTGGCAAATCCACAAGCCGCGGCCCGTACTGTTTCTGCTATCCAAGCTGCTGAAAAACTAGGATTTCCTGAAGCACGGATTCCTTTAGCAAATGCTGTGATTGATTTGTGTTTATCTCCTAAATCCAATTCAGCTATTAGCGCCATTGATGCTGCCTTAGCCGATGTCAGAAGTGGGAAAGCAGGCGATGTGCCAGATCATTTACGCGACAGTCACTATCAAGGGGCAAAAAAATTAAATCGTGGGGTAGACTATAAGTATCCTCATGACTATCCAAATCAATGGGTGAACCAACAGTACTTGCCAAACAATCTTGTGCATCATCATTACTACCAACCAAAAACAAGTGGCAAATACGAAAAAGCCTTGGCTATGAGAAATCAGCAAATCCAAGAATGGAAGCGACATTAATAAGTTATCTAATAACGAGTATAGTCATTTTTAGAAAACGTTATCAATTTTTAGGTGTTTCCCTTGCACTCTTTGAAAAACTATGCTAGTATTAGTTATGGGAAATCTGTGATGTGCGAATTCTCCCTTTAGAGTGTTGACCGAACATTGTTATTGATTTATTGGGATCTAATTGAATCTATGCGGGTAACATGCCTTTTCATTTGGTAGTTCAAAGGATAGATAGAAGAGCCCCCCTGCTAGTTTGCGGGATCAATACCTCGGGATAAAAAACGGCATCTACGGATAGTACCTATGATAACCAATATAGGTTGAGCCTGGCTTTATTGTCAGGCTTTTTTTCTTGTCAAAATTGAGTATAATAAAGCTGTGAAAAATATCAAAATCGAAAGGAAAATAGTTCATGTTAATCCAAATCTTATTATTTATCATGGCCTCGCTATTATTAGTGATTGGTTATTTCTTAATTTTCAAAACAACGATTACCTTACAATTTTTAAAACCTAAAGAAGATTTAGCTTCTGTATTAAGTGATTATGGTAAATTTTTTGTAATCGGTGGTATTCTAGGGATTGTCTGCACTTTTATGAATGATCGTTTCTTTAGCATTTGTTTTATTATCGCTGTTTTTATATTAAGTGGGGTTTTCTCTTCATTTTTAGCAAAAAACTTAAAAATATAATAGAAATATTGTGACAAATCTCTTTTTTTGTTTTAGAATATAGATAGATATAACAGAGAGGATGATTCTTATGTTGCAAGAATATAAAAAAATTATGGTCGCTGTAGATGGTTCCAAAGAGGCAGAATTGGCATTTCAAAAGGCGGTGAATGTTGCACGACGGAATAATTCTGAATTGTTATTAGTCCATGTCATTGATACTCGTGCTTTCCAAACAATCTCTTCTTTAGATGGTATGATGATGGAACAAGCAAGTGAAATAGCTAAACAAACCTTGGCTGATTATCAAAAGGCCGCTAGTGAAGCAGGGGTAAATCAAGTCAAAACAATTATCGAATACGGTTCTCCTAAATCAGTGATTGCTAAAGAATTACCTGAGAGCGAAAAAGTAGATTTAATCATGCTAGGCTCTACTGGTTTAAATGCAGTTGAACGTTTATTTATCGGTTCTGTATCTGAATATGTTATCCGTCATGCAATTTGTGATGTCTTAATTGTACGTACCGACTTGGATAATAAAGTACCAGAAGACGAAGAAGAAAAATAATATATAAATGAATGAAAAAAGCGGAGGTCACTCACATTGTGACTTCCGCCTTTTTTTATCATGTGTATGGTTGTTAATTATTCATTGTTTATTTTGCTTGCTGATAAACAGGGGTTTTACGTTGACGCCACTTGCTATAAATAAATCCAAGCAATCCGCCAATCAATGCTGGCACGACCCAACTAAAACCAAGATTACTAAATGGTAAAGCAAGCCAACTCAAGAAATCAAGCTGAGGATTTATCGCTTTAACGGCATCATTTAAGCCGATAATCGAAGTGAGTAATACAGTCCCCACATATATTTCTTGACTACAGTAGATAACTTTACTTAAAAATCCAAGCAAGATTAACACAATCATAATCGGATAAATGAAATTTAAGACTGGAATCGATACTTTAATGAGTTGATCTAAGCCGATGTTTGCGACAATGGCACTAAATAAAGTAAATGCAGTCAGAAATTGCTTATAACTTACTTGTGGGAATAAACGATTGAAATACCAGGAACAAGCAGTTAATACACCTGATGCTGTGGGCAGACAAGCCAATAATACGACAACACCAAATAAAATATTTCCAAAGTTACCAAAATAATGATGACTAATCGCTGATAAAATCACCGCACCATTAACATGTTGGCTCATCCCACTTGTTGCCCCAATCATCGCAATACCTGAGTAAATGATTCCTAGACAAGTTGCTGATACTAAGCCAGCTTTTAAGATAATCATTCGCGTTTGCTTGGCACTCTTGATTCCCATCGCTTTGGTCGCATTCATGATTAATGTCGCAAAAATGACTGAAACAATCGTATCCATCGTCAAATAACCTTGTTTAAGTCCTGTGGCAAAAGGCAAAGTTGCATAATTGCCACTTGGCTTAGCTTCTTTAGCAATGGGATGCAAAAAGCTAGTGACAATGAATAATCCTAATATCACTAATAAAAACGGGGTGATTAATTTACCAAAACGATCCACAAAATGATTCGGATAAAGCGCTAAATAATAAACAATCCCAAAAAAGAGAATGCTAAACAAGAATAAAAACAAGGCTTTTGGGCCACTAGATAAAAACGGCACGACCGCTATCTCAAAGGAAACTAATCCTGTTCGTGGTGCAGCAAACAAGGGACCAATCGCCAAATATGTTACGCAAGTTAATAATAAGGCAAAAATTGGATGTACCTTGATGGCGATATCTTCAGGTTGACCTTTTTTACCGACAAAAGCAAGCGATAATAAGCCAATCGTCGGTAAGCCAATGCCCGTAATTAAAAATCCGCCCATTGCAGAAAAGACTGATTCGCCGGCTTTAGCTCCTAATTCTGCTGGAAAAATTAGATTTCCCGCCCCGAAGAAAAGCGAAAAAATCATCAATCCAATAAAAAATATTTCTTTAAAACTTAATTTTTTCTCCAATATCTTTCTCCTTTAAATTTGCTTGATTGTTTTTATTTTTCAAACAATTCAATCAATTTTAGTTTAAAAGCAAACTCTCCGCAAATTTTGGAGAGTTGCTTCAGTTATGGTTGAAAACGTAAGCCCTTAGGATAGAAATTCTTAATAACGCCTTGAACTTGTTTGCCTAGTCCTACAGGGATTTGATCAACAACTAGTACGACCCAACCTTGGTTTCCCACTTTGTGAATCGTTTCGCCACGCACATAACGTTGCCAATCTTCCAAAGTAATCTGACAACTAGGGTAAGCCGCAACATCCGCAATCGCCATCGTCCAAGCAAATGCTGGTTCAAAACGATTTTTCTTAAATACCCCTAATTGCAAGCCTGGTTTAAGCACTTTTAATTTTTCTAAACTTATCATCTCTTGCGGTAAAAGCCACAAATTATCCTTAAAAGGGACCAGTTTTCCAGCAAAAGGAAGTGGCCAGCGCTTGGTAAAGTCTTGCATCACTTTTTGCTGTTCTTTGTTCAAACCATCATTTGACATATTTTTCCCTTTTTTGGCTTTCTTTGTCTTTTGTTTCGGTACACCATCAGAATTAATGGCTTCTTTTAATCGTAGTTTCGCCACAAAATGTCCTTCACCCTCATTTAAATGCGGCCAAATTCGCACCGTATCTTCTAAATGCGGCACACTTCCCCACTCACTACGGCCAGGAGATGTCCCCTCGATGGATAATGGCACAATTTCAAATGGATAATTTTCTACCAAGAAGCTCACCATTTCTTCATTTTCTTCTGGCGCAAAGGTACAAGTCGAATAAACGAGTATGCCGTCTTTCTTTAACATCCGTACCGCTGCGTCCAAGATTTCTTTTTGACGTGTGGCACACATTTCTGGAGTATCTGCTTGCCACTGTTGGATAGCTTCTTCATCTTTACGAAACATGCCTTCACCTGAACAAGGCGCATCAACCACAATCGTATCAAAAAATTGTGGGAAAAAGTCAACCAATTCGGCCGGAGCGTGATTGGTGACAACTGTATTTTGGGCACCCCAACGTTCTAAATTTTCAGCTAAAATCTTTGCCCGCTTTGGATAGATTTCATTCGCCACTAATAAACCTTGGTTGGCTAGACTTGCAGCGAGCTGTGTCGATTTGCCACCAGGGGCCGCACATAAATCTAATACACGCTCACCAGGTTGTACATCTGCGACACTCGCAACAATCATCGCACTAATTTCTTGAGAATAGACATAACCTGCTTGGTGCAAGATAGATTTTCCACTGATTTCGCCTACGTAGCCAACATTAGCAAAAGGGGCTTGTGGCAAGGTACGACCATCAAACTTGGCCAACATTTCATTAGCATAGGGCTTTAATGGATTGAGTCGAAATCCTTTTTGCACTTCTTCTTGAGTTAAAGCTGTCAAAAACGCCTCGGCTTCATCACCAAGTAAGTACTGATATTTATCGATAAAAGCTTGAGGTAAATTCACTTTAATCCTCCTTTGTTTTAATAATTATAACAATAGCTAAATTCATCGGTCAACCATTCATTGCATCTTTTTTTTAGAAAAAATAAAATATTTAGATAATTTTGAAAAGTTTAGAAAATTAAAGAAACATTTGTGCGATTGGTAAAAAAAATCAAGCTATGATAGAATACTTATTAGACAAAAATTGAGGAAGTGAAGCATTTAGATGTTAACAATGAAAGATATTATTCGTGAAGGTAACCCTACCTTACGTACTGTCTGTGATGAAGTGTCTGTTCCTTTAACAGCAGAAGATATCCAATTAGGTAAAGATATGTTAGAGTTTTTACATAATAGCCAAGATCCTGAAATGGCTGAAAAATATGAATTACGTGGTGGTGTTGGTTTGGCTGCCCCCCAATTAGACATTAAAAAGCGAATCATCGCGCTTTTAGTGCCTAGTAATAATCCAGAAAAACCAGAACCAATTTTAAAAACCGTCATGTATAATCCTAAAATCGTCAGTCACTCTGTCCAAGATGCTTGCCTAGCAGATGGTGAAGGTTGTCTATCCGTTGACCGCGAAGTACCTGGATATGTGGTCCGCCATGCACGCGTCACTGTGACTTATACCGATATGAATGGTGAGACACAAAAGATTCGTTTAAAAAATTATCCAGCCATCGTCGTGCAACATGAAATCGACCATTTAAACGGTGTCATGTTCTATGATCATATTAATACTAAAAACCCATTTAGCTTAGATAAAGATGTATTAGTTTTAGAGTAAATCAAAAGAGGCGTTCAAACCATATCAGAGTTGAACGTCTCTTTTTTACCGTTATTCATTTTCTTCCAGTAAGATGCCTGCTTGTGATAAGGCTTGTTTAATCTTGACTAAGGTTTCTTCGTCTGGATACTGAATGGTGTGTAAATGGATGCCATCTGTTAAGCTAGAAAGCAAAGTTGCATGTGCTTGTTCTACCTTATTTAAGAAAGCCGTTACCTCAGCATCATTTTTAATATCCACCGTACCTTTGATTTCCCCATATAGTTCATGTTCAATAATCACATCAGCTACGGTCCCGCCATTTTCGACAATCAGGCGCAGTTCTTCTTCTACTTGATCTGGACCATGTTTGACTGCTAATTTCGTTTCTAGCATCCCAGCAGATTTATTGGCTAAGCGATAACCTCTAGAATTAGAAATAATCTCAATGCCACTTGCTCGTAACAAAGCAATATCCCCCACTACGATTTGGCGACTGACACCAAACTTTTCAGATAGTTGAGTCGCATTGACATTTTTAGTGGCTTGAGATAGCTCCTCTAAAATCATTTCTCTTCTTTTTTGACCTTCAATCATTGTCTTTTACCTCCATACGTTGCATTTGATAATTTCTTGAATGCTTCATTAAATCATCAAAGCTATCACGAATGGCTGCTTGATAGTCTTCTTTGTGAACTAACTTAGAAATTTTTTCTAATAAAGCCTTTTCCCTATTCTCATCTAAAACTGGTAATTTTTGTTTTGCTTTATAATCCGCAATTGCCGAAACCACATCCATCCGTTCTTCCAACAATTTCACGATTTGACGGTCAATTTGGTCAATTGTTTTGCGTAACTCATCAAGATTTTTAGCGGTTTCTTCCTCTTTATTAGGAATTTCTTTAAGGATTTTCGCAGGATTTCCGGCAATCACGACATTATCCGGGAAACTCTTAGTCACTACGCTACCTGAACCGACAACGACATTATCTCCTAATGTAACTCCGGGTAAAATCACTGAATTGCCACCAATCCAGACGTTATCACCTAATGTAATCGGTGCGCCATTTTCATAGCCACTATTTCTCTCAATGGGATCTAGCGGATGGTAAGCTGTATATAATTGAACATTAGGGGCCAACATACAATTATCGCCAATCGTTATCGGACAAATATCTAATAACACCGCATTAAAATTGGCGTAAAAGTTCTCACCTACATAAATATTATAACCGTAATCAAAATGTACATTCGGCTCCATATATAAGTTTTGTGCTGTTTTGCCAAAAGTTTTTTTTAATAATTCGCTGCGTTTTTTTCCATCTGATTCTTGATTAATGGCTCGCATCATTTTTCTTGCGTGTTTGCGATCTGCAGCTAACTCGGCATCTCCTGAAAAATAAGACTCGCCAGCAATCATTTTCTCTTTTTCTGTTCTCACAACATCACCTTTTTCTTATAATTTTTCAAATACTTCTACTGCATCCTTTTGTAACATAAATGCTTGAATTGGTAAATAGATATCCGTTTGATTTATCACCAAAACTTTTGCATCGGCACGTTTATAATGGATTAAATCGCAAAATGGGTGTACCTGGAAAGTCGTTCCCACAATCACGATTAAATCCGCATTTCTCACCGCATTGACCGCACTATCCAACACCTCTTGGGTAAAACCTTCTTCATATAGCACAATTCCTGGACGAATTTGCCCCCCACAATCTTGATGCACATCTGATTGCATATAATCTTGATAATCGACCTTTTGATGACATTTTCGACAATAGCAGTCATAAATATTGCCATGAAAATTCACACAATGTTGACTACCGGCTTTTTCATGTAGCCCATCAATATTTTGCGAAACCACCCAACAATCTTTCTCTTTTTCCATCGCGGCAATTCTTTCATGAATGACATTAGGTTTGGCATCAGGATGATATAATTTTTGGACGAATGCATAAAACTTTTCTGGCTCCCGTAGCATACACGTATGACTCAACAAATATTCTGGTTGATCTAATCCGTGATACACACCTTTTAACGAGCGATAATCCGGAATACCTGAAGCCGTTGACACCCCCGCTCCTGTTAGAAAAGTAATGTGTTTGGCTTGTTGCATCATCTTCACTGCATCTTCTATCGTAATCGCTAGCATCTTACTCCCTACTTTCTCTTCTTTTCTCTTATTATATCATTGATTATCTATCTTGACAGAAATTTCAGAAAATAATCTTTCCTTCTGAAAACGTTTAGATGAAAATTCACTTTACATTTCTATTGACAAAACACAACTTTTCAACTACCCTATAAAAGGATTAATTGAATAGTTTCCTTCACTTAAAAAGTAGAGGTCGCAGGATTTATTAAGCTTATGGAGTCAAGCAAGACGTGGAAGTAAGTCTAGGAAATACTGCCGAAACCATTCTTTATTGCTTGAAAGAATGTGTTGGGGTGCAAGTGAATAATTTGCACACTGTCTTAGATTTCTAAGATGAGCTATGTTTAGTGAAAAGGATTGTAGTCATTTCAGCAGTCGTTTTCTAAGCATAGAAAGGGCTGCTTTTTGTTTAGCTAAAAGATGTAGTAAATTTGCCTTTCATTATTCAAGTACTTCTTAACAAGAGAAATTATTCAAAAAAAGAAGAAAAGAGGAATTTCAAATGAAAAAACGTGCAGGCTTATTCTTTTTACTGACACTAATTACACTATTTGTCACTAGTTTACCAGTATTTGCCGATGATAAAACTCCTGCCAATGAATTTAGAGTCGGAATGGAGGCTGGATATGCACCATTTAACTGGACACAAACCAACGATAAACATGGTGCAGTCGAAATTGCTGGTCAAAAAAATGCCTACGCTGGCGGTTATGATGTCGAAATTGCCAAACGCATTGCAGAGGGCTTAGGTAAAAAATTAGTCATTGTCCCTACTTCTTGGGATGGCTTAATTCCTGCCTTACAATCTGGCAAATTAGATGCGATTATTGCAGGGATGAGTCCAACTGCCGAACGCGCCAAACAAATTGATTTTACTGACCCTTACTACGAATCACATTTAGTTATGGTAACACAAAAAAATGGAAAATATGCCAATGCTAAGTCGATTGAAGATTTTAAGGGCGCTAAAATTACTGCCCAATTGAATACTTTCCATTACACAGTTATCGATCAAATCCCTGATGTCCAAAAACAACAAGCTTCAAAAGATTTTTCAAGCATGCGTGTGGCCTTGTCTTCAGGAATTATTGACGGTTATGTGAGCGAAAGACCAGAAGGCGTCACTGCAAGCAATGTCAATAAAGATTTCAAAATGATTGAGTTCGCCGATGATAAAGGCTTCAAAACCAATCCAGAAGATGTACAAGTCGCTGTCGGGATGCGTAAAGGAGATAGCGATGTACAAAAAGTCAACCAAATTTTAGCGACAATATCAGCTAAAGAACGTACGAAATTAATGGATGCTGCGATTGAAAACCAACCATCTTCAACTGATGAAAATGAAGACACGGGTTTAATCGCTACTTTCAAACAAATCTTAAGTCAATACGGTACCCTATTCCTTAAAGGGGCGGGCATGACTTTATTAATCGCGATTTTCTCAACCTTTGTAGGAACGATTATTGGTTTGTTAATCGGGGTATTTAGAACGCTACCTACTTCAGAAAATCCTGTCGCGCGTTTCTTCCAAAAAGTCTTAAATGCGATTATTACTATTTATGTTGAAGTTTTCCGCGGCACGCCAATGATGGTACAAGCGATGGTTATCTTCTACGGTTTGGCCCTAGCTTTTCATATTGATTTAAACCGTGTCGTTGCTGGTCTATTGATTGTTTCGATTAACACGGGTGCTTATATGACTGAAATCGTACGTGGGGGTATCTTCGCTGTAGATAAAGGTCAGTTCGAAGCCGCACAAGCTATCGGGATGAACCACCGTCAAACCATGATGAAAGTCGTTTTACCACAAGTATTGCGCAATATCTTACCAGCCATTGGGAATGAAACAGTCATCAACATTAAAGATACTGCGGTGCTAAGTGTTATCAGTGTGCCGGATTTATTCTTTGCAGGTTCTACAAGTGCCGGAACTAACTACATGTTCTTCCAAACGTTCACCATCGTCGCTGTGATTTACCTAGTGATGACCTTAACTTCAACAAGCCTATTACGCTTATTGGAAAAGAAAATTGATGGACCTAGCGCTTATGTACCAATGGACGAAGAAAAATAAGGGAGGATTTAGACATGTCTGCAATTATTCAAATTAACCACTTGAAAAAAAGTTTTGGAAATAATGAAGTCTTAAAAGATGTTAGTTTAGCAGTGAAAAAAGGTGAAATTGTCACGATTATCGGTTCTTCTGGTTCAGGTAAATCCACCCTTTTACGCTGTATCAACTTACTAGAAAAACCAACTGATGGCGAAATTCTTTATAAAGGTGAAAATATCTTAAGTCCGAAATACGATTTACCAAAATATCGTACTCATTTAGGGATGGTTTTCCAATCCTTTAATCTATTCAATAATATGAACGTATTGGAAAATTGTATTGCTGGACAAGTCACGGTATTAAAGAGAAATCGTGAAGAAGCGAAGAAAATTGCCCTTGAAAATCTTGAAAAAGTCGGTATGTCCCGCTTTTTAAATGCAAAACCAGCCCAATTATCAGGGGGGCAAAAACAACGGGTGGCGATTGCGCGTGCGGTCTCTATGAATCCAGATGTGATGCTCTTTGATGAACCAACCTCCGCACTTGACCCTGAGATGGTCGGCGAAGTTTTAAAAACTATGAAAGACTTAACAAAAACTGGTTTAACCATGATTATCGTTACCCACGAAATGGCCTTTGCGAAAGAAGTTTCAGACCGTGTCATCTTCATGGATAAAGGAGTTATCGCTGAAGAAGGTACCCCAGAGGAAATCTTCAATACACCAAAAGAAGAACGTACCAAAGCCTTCTTACATCGTGTCCTTAACGATAAATAGGCAATTAAAAAGTAAGGCTAGTCGCATTTGGCTAGTCTTTTTTCATTAATTTAATAAATAACTCATAATATTTAGTTAAGACGTTGTATCATCGTTTGACAAATGAGAATAAAAAATAGTAATACAAATGATATCAACGCATTTTATTAACATTTGATGAAAATATCATTAAAATTAACGATATCTAAAATAAATAGGATTGTCATTTTCTGCAAAATTAGATACAATTTATTCAATTCTTTTTGAAAAGAGGTTTAAAATGGAAAAGAAATTATCATCAAAAGATTATTTGTATCTTGGTTCCATGTTATTCGGATTATTCTTTGGAGCAGGAAACTTAATCTTCCCTGTGCACATGGGACAAGAAGCCGGTGCCAATGTTTGGCCAGCGATTATTGGCTTTTTAATCACTGGAATCGGTTTACCATTCTTAGGGATTATTGCTATCGGGATTTCCGGTGAAAATGGCTTATTTGACTTAGCTTCACGCGTACATAAAGGTTATGGATACTTCTTTACCGTCGCATTATATTTAGTGATTGGACCGTTTTTTGCAATGCCTCGTCTAGCAGCTACTTCCTTTGAAATCGGCTTAACCCCATTTGTCGCGGAAAACCAAAAGACCTTATTTTTAGCAATTTTTAGTATTCTATTTTTCGCTTTGTCTTGGTGGTTTTCACGCAATCCAAGTAAGCTATTAGACTATGTAGGTAAATTTTTAAATCCGTTATTCTTAGTACTTTTAGCTATTTTAATCGTGATGTCCCTTGTCAAACCAATGGCTAATATTCACGATATCACAGTACTTGGAAACTATCGTAACCATGCCTTCTTTACTGGTTTCCAAAATGGGTATAACACTTTGGATGTCTTGGCTTCCTTAGCTTTTGGGATTATCGTCGTCAATACCTTAAAAAATAAAGGCGTCACTAAGAAAAGTACCATTACCGCTGACACCTTTAAATCAGGTGCAGTAAGTGTTCTGTTAATGGGAATTATCTATTCTTTCTTAAGTTTAATGGGAACAATGAGCATGGGTAAATTTGACTTAAGTGAAAATGGGGGTATTGCCTTAGCTCAAATCGCATATTACTACTTAGGAACAGGTGGAAGTATCATCTTGGCTTTAATCGTTGTGGTGGCTTGTTTGAAGACAACCATTGGCTTAACCACCGCCTTTTCTGAAACTTTTGCCGAATTATTCCCAGGCTTAAGTTATTCGACTTTAATTGCTGGTGTTTCGATTATTCCATGTATTATCGCGAATGTCGGTTTAACAAGCATCATTTCTTATAGTACGCCAGTGTTAATGTTCCTATATCCTTTAGCCATTATCTTAGTACTATTAGGCGTTAGTGGCCCCTTATTCAAAAATAATCCAATTGTTTATCAAACAGTGACGATTTTTACGATTATTCCTGCAATAATCGATGGCCTAAAAAGTTCGCCAGCGTGGATTCAAAATGCCGGCATAACTCAAAAAATGATTGAATTTGCTAAGAATACTTTGCCATTTTTTGAAATTGGCATGGGATGGATTGTGCCTGCAGTATTTGGCTTAGTCCTTGGTTTAGGCATCTATCTTATCAAAGAAAAATTATAAAACGCAAAAAGGTTGGGATTTCCCAGCCTTTTTACCTTTCCTTTAATAAAAGTCAAAAATTTCTTAGCGTTTTGTTCATATATTTTTCACAATTCTTACCTATAATAAAAGCATCCCAATAAAACAACCCTTAAACATTTTTTCGTTTTAACTCCTTTCTATGAGCTAGTTGGTACGTCCGACTAGCTTTTTTTCATTCTTTTTAAAATCGTCCTATTCTCTTCACAAAAAATTCACGACTTCTAGGTATAGTATAAATATCCCAACAAACAACCCTATAAAAACACTTTTTCATTTTTAACTCCTTGTAAAAACGGACGAGCCTATCCAATGGATAAACTCGTCCGTTTTTCTTATTTTATCTTTTCATGCCAAGGTTTTAACCCTAGTGATAATAATCGATACGTCTCTTCAAAATTACCAGTATACCATGGATCGGGTACCTCTTTTCCTTGATAGCCGTCCACAACATCTAAGTACAAATAGACCTTGTCCTTACAATCTTGAGGGGCTCTAGCGGATAAATCTGCCACATTTTGATGATCCATCCCAATGATATAATCATATTCATAAAAATCTTGTGTCGTAATCGGCGTAGAAAACATCGCTGAAGTATCAATTCCTAAACGAGTAAGCACCTTTTTCGTTCCTGGATGTACTGGATTGCCATGCTCCCAAGTACTCGTTGCTGCAGAAGCCACTTTAATATCTGAGCGCTGATTTTTTGCTAAATAATCACGCATCAACCCCTCAGCCATTGGAGAACGACAAATATTTCCTAAACAAACCATCAATACTTTTGTCATAAAGGCCTCCTATTCTTTTTCCTGATAAATACGATAGGCAAAAAATTCAATATCTGTTGCTAGTCGATACAATTGTACTGCAATTTCAAAAGCCGACTGCGGAAAATCATCGCGAATCCACGTTTCTAAAATGCCCGTACAACCATAAGAAAAGAAACGGGAATAAAACTCCATATCTTCACGAGATAACTCTTTATTGACGTCCATCTGCATAAATAAGCGCACGAACGCGGGTTGAACTGTCTGCATGAAATTTTCTAAAAACAAGTGATGATGTGTCTTTAAAATGGTTTGGTAAAAACGACCATCCGCATGAATCACTTTCAGCATTTTTAAAGCCTGTTCTTCCCAATTATCCAAAGACAGTGAATCAATCCTTAAATGAACCAATGCCTCATTCACATAAACCCAACTAAATAATTCCTCAATATTTTTAAAGTGATAATAAAAAGTTTGGCGGTTAATGCCTGCCATTTGTGTTAAATTTTGAATTTTAATTTGATCTAATTTTTGTGTCTGACAAGCTTCCTTTAAGGCCTGTGCTAATTTTTCTTTCGTATTCACTGTTTATTCCTCTAATCTTCTTTTATCGGATAGCCAAAATGCTCATAAGCTAAATGCGTTGCCATCCGTCCACGTGAAGTGCGTTTCATCAAGCCACATTGAATCAAATAAGGCTCATACATATCCTCTACCGTATCAGGCTCTTCACCGATATTCACCGCTAAAGTATTCAAGCCAACCGGACCCCCGTGATAGACTTCGATTAAGGTTTTTAATAATTTTTGGTCAATATAGTCTAGCCCAATTTTATCTACTTGGAGCAAAGTCAAAGCCTGATCAGCAATTTGACATTTGATTACTCCGTCTGACTGAACCTGTGCAAAATCACGGACTCGCTTTAGTAAACGATTGGCAATTCGCGGCGTCCCCCGTGAGCGTCTAGCAATCTCTAACGCCCCTTCTTCCACGATTTCAGCTTGGAAAATGTCTGCCGAACGCAAGACAATCTCTTTTAATTCGCTTTCTTGATAATACTCCATATGCGCAATAATCCCAAAACGATCACGCAATGGTGCAGATAACATCCCCGCTCTCGTCGTTGCCCCAATCAAGGTAAATGGTGGTAGCGGAAAGTGAACGGGATGGGCCGTGGTTCCCTGTCCGACCATAATATCAATATAAAAATCTTCCATCGCCGAATACAACACTTCTTCAGCAACTCGCGGTAAACGATGAATTTCATCAATGAATAAGACATCGCCGGGCTCTAACTCATTCAATACCGCCACTAAATCACCAGGCTTTTCAATGGTAGGACCACTTGTCGTCTTGATATTTACACCCATCTCATTGGCTATGACCATCGCCATGGTTGTTTTCCCTAAACCAGGCGGACCATATAATAGACAATGATCCAAGGCTTCTTCTCGTTGTTTAGCCGCTTGAATATAAATTTGTAACTGTGATTTGACTTTTTCTTGGCCGATATATTGTGTAAAATACTGCGGTCTTAAAGATTTTTCCAGATACATTTCGTCATCCATCATTTCCGGTGATATCATTCTCTCGTCCACATCTTCATCCCTTTACCTTTATTTTTTCATTAATAATTTCAATGCACGGCGTAAATATTCATCCGTTGTCAACTGTTCTTCTGCCAACGCTTTTTTTACTTTTTGCGCATCTTTTTCTTTATATCCTAAGGCAATTAATGCTTGCAAGGCATCTTCTAGCGCTTGATTGCCATCTGCAGTTTGGACTACTTCTGGCGTAAATAGCGTGATTTCTTGATTCAACTCGCCTAGCTTGCCTTTTAAATCGAGCACCATTTGAGAAGCGGTCTTTTTACCCACACCCGGAAATTTCGTCAAGTAGGTCACATCACCTTGCTCAACAGCCTGAATCAATCCATGCATATCGTCGCCTGCCATAATCGCCAAGGCACTCTTAGGACCAATCCCTGAGACTTTGATTAGTTGTAAGAATAGATTTTTCTCTTCAATCGTTTGAAAAGCAAAAAGCAGGTGTCCATCTTCGCGAATAATTTGTTGGACATAAACCTTTAGCTCTTTTTCGCTCACATGGTAACGATACGGATTGCTAGATAACAATTGATAACCGATACCATTCACTTCTAAAACGATATATGCCGGATAAATACCTGTCACCCGACCAATAAAATACTCGTACATAAACATTCCTTTCTTGTACATATGTTCTTATCCATTTTAGCACAACGCCCATTTAAAAAAAAGATTGGTGCCCATATTTCAAAGTGCTATAATTGAAAAAAGTGAGGTGACGGCAATGGAATTAGTCGAAGTGAAAAATGAAAAGGATTTAGCTGTTTTGATGCCGCTATTAAAGGAAATTTGGGCAGAAGTCTTTACATCCATTATCGGGGCGGATCAAGTCGCTTATATGTTGGCTAATTACCAATCTCAAGCCAATATTGAAGATGAAATGAAAAAAGGTGCCCACTACCTTTTGCTCGTTCATAACTCAAAACCAGTGGGATATACAGCCTATGAAGAAAATGAAGAAGAAGTCTATCTTAGCAAACTTTATCTCCATGCTAATACGCGCGGAAAAGGATTCTCTAGCCAAGTATTTGACTGGTATGAACAATTAGCAAAAGGTAAACGACTCTACCTCAATGTCAATCAAGGAAATACCCTAGCTATCCGCGTCTATGAACATCGTGGCTTTACCCGTTGCGATGAAAGATATGTGGATATAGGTCAAGGTTTTATCATGAATGACTATATTTACGAAAAACTTTGCTAAAAAAATGAACAAACCCCTTTACAAGACAAGAGTTTTTTAATAAAATAGTTCTTGTCTTAGGCCAGCTTAGCTCAGTTGGTAGAGCAACGCACTCGTAACGCGTAGGTCACAGGTTCGAACCCTGCAGCTGGCATATCAATAAAACCGTTGAGCCCCACAAGGTTCAGCGGTTTTTTTATTAAATCAATAGTTTGTTGAATTGAGTATCTTTGCCAATGATAAAAAATAGTTATTATGACTTATAGTTCCAAATTTCCTTTTTCATATTCTTTTTTGAATTCTTTATAGATTTCCAAAATATAGTCCATATCTTCTGTTACATTTTCCTCATATTTCAGCTTTCCTAACATAATTAATGTCCCAGTAGCCCACTCAGAAATTGGAATCTTAGCAGTAGAAAAAATCGAGGAATCACTTTGAAAATCCCGCAAAATTTCAATAGTTTCTTCACTATCATCATTTAAGATTGCAACATCTCGACAAAATTTAGCTCTATCAACTACATTCATTGGTTTTCGCTTCATTGCTCTCCCCACTTCCTAGGATTTATTTCAACTTTATTCTACAAAAATAGCTGCAAAAAAGCACCTCTTTGCAGCAAAAAAACTGTCAAAGAAGTGCTAAAATTCCTATGATTATTTAGTACCGAATAGACGGTCTCCAGCATCCCCTAAACCAGGAACGATATAACCATTTTCATTTAATTTTTCATCTAGCGCAGCAGTATAAATATCAATGTCTGGATGCGCGTCTTGTAAAGCTTTAACCCCTTCAGGAGCAGCCACTAAACAGACAAAGCGGATATTAGATGCGCCACGTTTTTTCAATGAATCAATCGCCATAATTGCTGAACCACCTGTCGCTAACATTGGGTCAACCACAAATAATTGACGACTATCAATATCTTCAGGCAACTTCATGAAATATTCATGTGGCTCTAAAGTTTCTTCATCACGATACATTCCGACATGACCAACTTTAGCTGCTGGAATTAACTCTAAAATACCATCCACCATGCCGATACCTGCACGTAAAATTGGCACAATCGCCACTTTTTTACCAGATAAAGTCTTTTGGGTTGATTGACAAATTGGTGTTTCAATTACAACATCTTCTAATGGCATATCGCGTGAAACTTCATACGCCATTAACATCGCAATCTCATTTACAACTTCACGAAATACCTTAGTACCACAATTTTTATCACGAATCATCGTTAATTTGTGTTGAATTAATGGATGATCGATTACTTTAAATTTGCCCATTTTTTCCACCTCGTCACTTATTTTTCTACTATATTCTAAAGGAAACTCACTAAACTTTCAACACCTAAGTAAAAGGTTTACTATAACTCTAAAAAAACAGATTTCAAAAATGAAACCTGTTTCTTTAGAACTATTTATAAATTGGATATTTATCAGTTAAATTCTTCACTTCTTGTTTGACTTGAGCAAGCACATCGGCATCATCTTTATTTGATAAGACTTTAACGATTAACTCAGCGACTTTAGCAGCATCTTCTTCTTTAAAGCCACGGCTCGTAATCGCAGGTGTACCAATACGGATACCACTTGTCTTGAATGGACTTAATGTTTCAAATGGGATAGAATTTTTGTTTACTGTGATATTTACTGAATCAAGTAAATGTTCGGCCTCTTTACCATTTAGACCAAAACCAGTCACTTCCATTAGTAATAAATGATTATCTGTATCACCAGAAACTAAGCGGGCTTTTGGCTCTTTATTAAAGACATCCACCATCGCCTTAGCATTTTTTACTACTTGTTGCGCATATTCTTTAAAACTTGGATCTAGTGCTTCTTTAAATGCCACAGCTTTACCAGCAATCACGTGTTCTAATGGGCCACCTTGAATGCCAGGGAAAATAGCAGAATTCACTTTTTTTGCTAATTCTTCGTCATTCGTTAAAATCATGCCCCCACGAGGACCGCGTAACGTTTTATGCGTAGTTGTTGTTACGATATCAGCATAGGGTACTGGATTTGGATGTAAACCAGCGGCAACAAGACCAGCAATATGCGCCATATCGACCATTAATTTTGCGCCTACTTCATCGGCAATTTCTCTAAATTTTGCAAAATCAATTATTCTTGAATAAGCAGAGGACCCAGCTACAATTAATTTTGGCTGATGTTCGCGTGCTAAAATACGAACAACATCATAATCAATGACTTCAGTAGTAGGATCAACGCCATAACCAACAAAATGGTAAGTCTTGCCACTAAAGTTAACAGGTGAACCATGCGTTAAATGTCCGCCTGCTGAAAGGTCCATACCTAAAACAGTATCACCAGGTTCAATTAATGCTAAATAAGCAGCTGTATTTGCTTGTGAACCAGAGTGAGGTTGTACATTTGCAAATTTTGCACCAAAAAGTTCTTTTGCACGTTCGATAGCTAAAGTTTCCACAACATCAACAAATTCGCAACCACCATAGTAACGTTTATTTGGATAACCTTCTGCGTATTTGTTCGTTAAAATACTGCCTTGCGCTGCTAAAACGCCTTTAGAAACAATATTTTCAGACGCGATTAATTCCAAATTATTTTGTTGACGTACGCCTTCATTTTCAATTGCTTGCCATAATTCTGGGTCAAATGCCTTATAATCCAAGTAGGACACTCCTTTTTAAAAAGATTATCAGCCAAGGCGTGCTTGCTGACGAAAAAATGCTACTAAAAGAAAAAATCTCAAGTAGTTGCTTAAATTCTAGCATAAAACCGAATAAAAATCAGCTACTTTGTATTAATTGTATGTAAAATAATCTTAGCATTTTGATGTAAACCTTTTCAACAAAATATGTTATACTTGGTTTGAGGTGATGCGTATGTCTGAAAAGCCAGAAAAATTAACAGTCGAGGAATACAATTTATATCTTAAAGCCGCGGCGAAAAATTTAGGATTTAATTATTCCTTACTTTATGAAAATCTAACTACTGAAATGAGTAGACTAATCAAATTATACTCTGTTGAAGAAATCAAAAAGAAAAAATTTGGACTATTTAAATAGATTCATTGGGTGATAGACTAACCATCTTATCTTTTTTTGAATACTTAATGGGAGTGAGAGAAATGAAAAAAGTTGGGAGTATCCCAACTTTTTGCTTATCCTTGATACCACTTTTGTCCGGCGGCTTTTTTTAGTCGATTCATATAGGCCTGACCTAACCCAGTTTCCGCAGTCGTGGTGACTAAAACCAAATCTAAGTCATGTTCATCTAAGGCACGTAAACCTGCAAACAATCCCTTTGTCGCAGCTACAACCGATGTATTTCGATTCACTGGTGGAATCACACCAATACGCTCATAATATCGCAATGTATCAACGCTTAAATCAAATAATTCCGCTGCTTTTTTGATATTCATCGCTCTCACCTCTTTGATACAATCATAAACCCTGAAGCGAACTCCAGGGCAAGTAAAAATTATCTATTTTTTAACAAATGTTGCCTTATCAAAAATTCTTTTGCCACTTTTTGCGGACTTTTTTTCAATACATCGACTTGGTAATTCATCGACTGCATTTGTTTTTCAGTAATTTTTCCAGCAAGTTGATTTAAGATGGGCTTTAACTCTGGGTATTTCTCTAATGTTTCTTCACGCATGAGGGGTGCTCCTTGATAAGGTGGAAATAAATGCAAATCGTCTTCTAATAAGGTCAGATGGTAACGTTGAATGCTGCTATCTGTAGAGTAGACATCAGCAATTTGAATTTCTCCTTGATTCATCGCTTCATACCTCAATGCCGGTTCCATCGTTTTCACCTGTAAATTCAAATGATATTTCTCCTGTAAGCCTATATTTCCATCCTTACGCTGACTAAATTCTAATGTAAATCCAGCAATTGCCGTTTGACTGACTTTTTGCAAATCGCCAATCGTCTTTAACTGATATTGTTTGGCAAAATCTTCTTTTACCGCTAGAGCATAAGTATTTTGATAACGCATTGGTTTCAGATAGACGAGATGGTCTTGTTGGTAAATTCCTTTTCTTGCAGTTTCATAGACTTCCTTTGCATTCGTTGAAGATGTAGGACTTTTCTTCAACAAAGTACTCGTAATCGTACCGGAAAATTCAGGATAAATATCTATTGAACCAGATTTCAAGGCTTGATATAGAAAACTCGTCTTCCCTAGATTTTCTTTCAGTTCCACTTTAATATCCGATTGATCCTCAATTAATAATTTGTACATATGAATCAAAATATTCGGTTCTGCTCCTAATTTACCGGCAATCGTCACACTCTTTTGCGGTTGGACGACTGCAGAAAAAGGAATAAAGGTAAAAGTGGTTAAGAGCGAAACAAAAGCAAAGGTCAAAACGACTTGTTTCAATTTAAAACGATGAAGCCATTGAATCAATAAACTAAAGATAATAGCTAAAATCGCTGATAATACTGCACCAGTTAAAATAAGCGTGTTATCTTGGCGGTCAATCCCTAATAATATATACGAACCCAAACCACCTGCACCGATTAAAGCTGCTAGAGTTGCCGTACCGATAATCATAATCGCACTCGTCCGTACACCTGATAAAATCAGCGGTAAAGCAAGCGGCAATTCGACTTTCTTCAAGCGCTGCCAACGCGTCATACCAAACGCTTCAGCTGCCTCTTGTAAAATCGGATCAATATTTCTAAGACCGACTAATGTATTTTGTAATATCGGAAAAATCCCATACAGTACTAGCGCAACCAGTGCCGGTAAGAAGCCGATACCTAAAAAAGGAATCAATAAACCTAAAATCGCTAATGAGGGAATCGTCTGCAAAATGCCTGTCACTTGTAAAATAATTTCTGCCACCTTAGAAAAAGGGCGAATCAGAATAGCTAAAATAACCGATAAAAAACAAGCAAGTAACAAAGCACTAAGCGACAATTGTAAATGTTGAAAAATAGCTTCTGGAATACTACTCACGACTTTCACTTCCTTGTAAAAATTGTGCTACCCACTCATTTTTTGGATGCTGTATTAATGATTCTACCGTGTCGTATTGAACCAACTTACCCTCATGAAGCAAGGCGATTTTATCAGCGATTCTTTTCGCTTCATACATATCATGGGTAACAAATATAATCGTCAAGCCCAATTCTTGTTGGAGCTGTTTGATTAAATCTTGCAATTGTCGGCGATTCAACGGATCAAGCGCACTAAACGGTTCATCCATCAGTAATATTTTAGGACTTGAAATCAATGCTCGCACAATACCAATCCGCTGTTGCTGACCACCAGATAACTCATGCGGATAACGAGATAAAAATTGCTCTGGATCTAGATCCACCTTCGTTAACCATTCTTTAGCTAAAGGCAACCATTGATTTTTAGGTATCTTTTTCAACTCCAACATCAAGGTAATATTTTCAAAAATCGTCATGTGGGGGAACAGCGCAATTTGTTGTAAAACATAGCCCATATTCAAACGCAAAGGAACGATTGCTTGTTCTAAAATATTCTTGCCATCTAAAAGTATCTCACCACTACTTGCATCCAATAAGCGATTAAGCATCTTTATCAAAGTCGTTTTCCCGCTACCACTAGGACCGACTAAACAGACTAACTCTCCAGAAGCTATTTTTAAATTGATATTTTTCAAAACAAGATTATGCTCATATTGTTTACTGATATTTCTTAATTCAATCATCTATTTTCCTTTCATTTTCTTGCATTAATATTTTTAATTGTTGGGTATAACGTTGTGTTAGTTGAATGAGTTGGTCACGCTCCTCTTGTGAAAAACTTTCCAACGCTTCAACTTCCATCGCTTCTAAAGGATCCAAAATTTCACTTGCAAATTGCCTTCCCGCTGGAGATAGTCGCAATAATTTATTCCGTTTATCTTTAGGATTTTCACAAGTTACAATGTAGTCTTTTTCTCGCCAATTTTTGATAGTTGCATGAACCACCTGTTTACTAGAATAAGTTTTTTGGACAATTTTCTTTTGCGTAATTCCTCCTTTTGTATAGTAGAGCCATATCAAGATATATAGGCTTTTCCCGACCAAACCACAATGACGGGCATACGCTTCATATAAAGAAGTTTGCTCATCAAAGGCGCGGATATATTTTTTACTTGTTTGAATATCCATGTTCATCCCTCACTTATCATCTAACTCTAAATCAATCACGACTTTACCAAAACTATTTTTGCTCTCTAAGTATTGATGCGCCAGTTGGATTTGCGTCAACGAATAGATTTTTTGCGGAACGATTTTCATATGATACCGAGCAATGTAATCAAGTAATTCTTGAAACCTTCTCTCATTCACATTCCTAGAAGCGCTCGTCGTTAAATAGATATCATTACCCAATTCTTCAATCGGATCAAAGTCAGCTAAACACCATTGCCCGCCCAGTTGACCACAAGAACAAATAATTCCTCCTGCTTCTATATGCGCAATACTATCCTTAATCGTCTTAGGACCAATTAACTCTAAAACCTTCGAAAACGAAAGGGCTGTCTGCAACTGTCCTTGTTCGTCTAACAAACCGTCTGTAAACCCATATTCACGCAACCAAGCCATTTTATCCGCATAACGCGTAGTACCATAGAGTAAAATTTCAGGAAATCTTGCCCTCACCAATTGGTAAAAAGCCAAACCTACACCACTCGTTGCGCCCCTTACCAAAATCCTATCTTGGGCTTGGATTTTTAAATTTTGCATGGCAACAAACGCTGTATAGTAAGTTTCAGGAATAGTTGCCAAACTCGTCCACGACAACTCACTTGCAATTGGATAAATTTGTTGGTTGGGTAAAAGGACATACTCAGCATAAGAACCATCAAAAGCACGCCCCATCTCGCCCATCAATGAAACCACTTTTTGATTGATGGGTAATCGCTTTTCGTCCGTACTGGCTACGATTTCACCCACACATTCTATCCCTAACACTCTCGGAAACTGCACACTAGGTGATAACCCTTTTCTCGTAAAAATTTCCGAGCGATTTATTCCAAATGCTCTAACCTTTACCAAAGACCAACCCTCACGGACAGCCGGTACAGGATAATCCACTATATGCAACACTTCACTACCACCGGGCTCACTCACTACTACCGCTTTCATCAGATCACCTCGTTTAGTCAAATTATTTTACTAATTACAGTATACATCTCAAACAGGAATATAGTCAAATAATTTTACCTTTTTATATATATGGACTTACACTTGAAATAAATTGCACCATACTTGGCACACCAAAAAAATAAAAGCCCACCCCTTTTACCGAGATAGACTTTTACATTTTCTAACTATACCATTTTTGTCCAGCGGCTTTTTTTAGTCGATTCATATAGGCCTGACCTAACCCAGTTTCCGCAGT
>NHCFI00100__coassemble_1563_pt1 | contig 29873 bp, 28 predicted proteins | sample NHCFI00100__metabat2_low_PE_012 | metagenome-assembled genome bin NHCFI00100 | reverse complement strand
ATATTTTAGGTGCGCGTAGTATTCCTTATCCAATGTTGATGCAATCTTTGGCAAGCATTCGTAAAGACCAACCTGTATATCTTTACGATACGCGTACTGCTTTAAGTACCCGAGCTGCTAAAAAATTACGCAAAAACGGCTACAACAATATCTTTATCCTAAAAGATGGCTTTGAAGGCTGGACAGGCAAAACTAAAGGAAAGAAATACGAATAAAAAAAGACGGTTTGTCGTAAATGACAAACCGTCTTTTTTTTTAGAGAGTATCGATCGCCTCAGACAGTGTGGTCCTTCTCACAACCTTATCTTGCAAAACTTTTTCGGTGTGCGCGACGTCGTTTTTCTTCTAATTCTTTTTCCTTTTCTTCCATTGGTTCAATATATACTTTTTTCACCAATTTTGCAGTACCCAATGCAGCTAAAACAGTTGCCGCAGTACCAGTTAAAAATCCACTAAAAAATTTTTTCATTGCAATCACCTCATTTATTTCCTAGCTCTATTATAACAAAAGATAATATATAACTCCATTTATATCTCATGAATTTAACAAAAAATGAAAGCCTTTAATTTTTTGATAGAAAGCTATTGAAAATATTTAGTAAATAAACTATAATAAATTTACTAAAACTTTTATAAGTGAGGCGTTCATAATGGAAAATGAATTAAAAGCAATCTTTACTGAACAATTTGGCGTTGCACCAACTGGAAGTTACTTTGCACCAGGTCGGATTAATTTGATTGGTGAGCATACCGATTATAATGGGGGACATGTCTTCCCAGCTTCAATTACAATTGGTACATACGGTCAAGCGCGAAAACGAGAAGATCAGAAAATTCGATTATATTCTGCTAACTTCCCAGAAAAAGGGATTATTGAATTTGAATTAGCAGATTTAAGCTATCAAAAAGTGCATGATTGGGCCAATTATCCTAAAGGGGTGGTGAAGTTCTTAATCGAAGCTGGTGGTAAAATTGATTCAGGTTTTGAAATTGCCTATAACGGAAATATTCCAAACGGTGCTGGGCTTTCTTCATCTGCATCGATTGAGCTATTAACCGGGGTAATTTTACGTGATTTATTTGACTTACCATTTGAAATGTTAGATTTAGTAAAAATTGGTAAAAAAGTTGAAAATAAATTTATCGGTGTGAATTCAGGTATTATGGATCAGTTCGCTATTGGTATGGGCAAAAAAGATCATGCCTTATTACTAGATACCAATACTTTAGAATATGAAGTGATTCCAGCAGCATTTGGTGAATATGTCGTAGCGATTATGAACACGAATAAACGTCGCGAATTAGCAGACTCTAAATATAATGAACGTCGCGCTGAATGTGAAGAAGCTTTATCCCGTCTACAAAAGAAATTAGATATTCAATCATTAGGTGACTTAGATGAAGCAACCTTTAATGCCAATACAGATTTAATTGGGGATGCAACCTTAATCAAACGGGCGAAACATGCCGTGACTGAAAATCAAAGAACATTAAAAGCAAAAAATGCATTACAAACTGGAGATTTAGTAAAATTTGGGTTATTATTAAATCAATCACATGAATCTTTGCAATATGATTATGAAGTAACTGGGGTTGAATTAGATACTTTAGTCGCTGCGGCTCAAGCAAATCCTAATGTTTTAGGTGCGCGTATGACAGGTGCTGGTTTCGGTGGTTGCGCGATTGCTTTAGTGAAACAAAGTTCGTTTGATTCCTTTGCCGAAGAAGTCAAACATAAATATCGTGAAGTCGTTGGTTATGATGCCGATATTTATTTAGCGAAGATTGATGATGGTGCACGTAAATTAAGTAAATAAGTTAAGGGTGAAAGAATCATGTCAATTTTAGTTTTAGGTGGGGCAGGCTATATCGGTTCACATGCTGTAGATCAATTAATAAATAAGGGTTATCAAGTGGTGGTTGTGGATAATTTATTAACCGGTCACCGTCAAGCTGTACACAAGGATGCCACCTTTTATGAAGGCGATATCCGTGATAAAGCATTTTTAAATCAAGTGTTTGAAAAAGAAACGATTGATGCAGTCGTGCACTTTGCAGCTAGTTCTTTAGTTGGTGAATCCGTTGAAAATCCATTAAAATACTTTAATAACAATGTTTATGGGATGCAAATCTTACTTGAAGTGATGGAAGCACATGATGTGAAGAAAATCGTTTTCTCTTCAACAGCAGCTACATATGGTGAGCCTAAAGAAAGTCCCATTACTGAAGAAACACCAACCAATCCGAAAAATCCATATGGTGAAAGTAAGTTAATGATGGAAAAAATGATGAAATGGGCCGATAACGCTTATGGCATGAAATATGTTGCTTTGCGCTACTTTAATGTCGCTGGGGCTAAAAGTGATGCAAGTATTGGTGAAGACCATACACCAGAAACACATTTAGTGCCAATCATTTTACAAGTCGCTTTAGGTCAACGCAAAGAACTAAAAATCTTTGGTGATGATTATCCAACACCAGATGGTACTTGTATTCGTGATTATGTACAAGTGGAAGATTTAATCGCGGCCCATATTTTAGCGCTTGAATACCTAAATGCTGGTAATGAGAGCAATTTCTTTAACCTTGGTAGCAATCAAGGCTATTCAGTAAAAGAAATGTTAGAAGCTGCACGCAAGGTAACAGGTAAAGAAATCCCTGCTACGATTGCCCCAAGAAGAGCGGGGGACCCAAGTACTTTAGTGGCTTCCAGTCAAAAAGCCAAAGAAATTTTAGGCTGGCAACCACAATACACAGATATCGAAAAAATTATTGAGACTGCGTGGAATTGGCATGTATCCCATCCACATGGTTACGATGACAAAAAATAAAGAGTGTTAAGCGATAATCTATTTTAGGTTATCGCTTTACTAAATAGAAGGTGAAAAGATGTCAATTAGTCAAGTGATTACTGATTTTACAACAATTGCCATTCAAGCAGGTGGCTGGATGGAAATGGATAGAATTTATGTACAAAACCGATTATTGCATTTAATCGGTGAAGACGCGTTAGAAAATACCCAAGTGCGCCCGGTAACACAATCTTCTTTGGAGTTATTGGATCAATTATTAAAACGAGCTTTAACAAATCAGGTCATTGAAAATACTCAAAGCGAAAAAGAACAGTTAACGGCACAGATAATGGACTTCTTAACGCCTCCGCCATCTGTTGTGAACGCCTTTTTTGCACAACATTATTCTAAGTCACCAGAAGCGGCAACGGATTATTTTTATCAATTATCTAAGCAAAACGATTATATTAAAACGCGTGATATTGCTAAAAATATTGTTTACACCGCACCAACAGAATATGGAGATTTGGAGATTACGATTAATTTATCCAAGCCAGAAAAAGATCCTAAAGACATTGCGAAGGCGCGTGAAGTTCAGTCTGTGAGCTATCCGAAATGTATGCTTTGTATGGAAAATGAGGGATATCAAGGTCGCAGTAATTTTCCTGCCAGATGTAATCACCGTATTATCCGTATGAATTTAGATGGCCAAAGTTGGGGATTCCAATACTCGCCATATGCTTATTATAATGAACATTGCATCATCCTTTCTGAAGAACATCGCCCAATGCAAATTAATGAGGCAACGTTTGAAAGACTATTGCGTATCGTTGAAGTATTGCCGCATTATTTTGTCGGTTCGAATGCAGATTTACCAATTGTGGGTGGCTCGATTTTAACGCATGACCATTATCAAGGAGGCCGCCATGAGTTTCCAATGGCCAAAGCTTCCATTGAAAAAGAAATCAAATTAGAGAAATTTCCGCAAATCAAAGCGGGTATCGTGAAATGGCCAATGTCAGTGATTCGTCTGCAAGGTTTGGAAAAAGAACCTCTCGTGCAAGCTGCGAATGAAATATTAGGCAAATGGCGTGAATATAGTGATGAAAGTGTGCAAGTAATAGCAGTTATGCCAGATGGTACGCCACACCATACCATTACACCGATAGCTAGAAAACGAGAAGGCTTGTTTGAATTGGATTTAGTATTGCGCGATAATAACGTCTCTGAAGAACATCCGGACGGTATTTTCCATCCACACAAAGAAGTTCATCATATCAAAAAAGAAAATATTGGCTTAATTGAAGTGATGGGCTTGGCAGTCTTACCACCAAGACTAAAAGCAGAATTAGTCGAAGTTGAAAAATATGTGTTAAATCAAGAAAATGAGCTAGCTGATTATCATCGTCCTTGGGCAGATGAAATGAAGAAGAAATATTCATTCACCAAAGATAATGCAACGGAAATCATCCGCCAAGAAGTAGGACAAATTTTTTCACAAGTTTTAGCCGATGCTGGTGTGTTTAAACGTAATGAACAAGGTCAAGCAGCCTTCATGCGTTTCATTCAAACCCTTTAGGAGGAGAAGTTTATGGCAACAATCAAGGATATAGCAAATCTTGCCCAAGTCTCACCAGCCACGGTGTCTAGAGTACTTAATTATGATATGGAGCTTTCGGTGAGCCAAGAAACACGTCAAAAAATCTTTGAGGTTGCCGAACAGCTCAACTATACCAAACATAAGAATAAGAAAAAAGAAGTCATGACCTTTCGCTTAGTGCAATGGTATGACAGCGAAGAAGAACTTGCCGATCTTTATTATTTAGCGATTCGATTGGGTATTGAGAAAAAAGCGGAAGAATTAAATATTGGCTTATTAAAAGAGTCTTTGCATCATCTATCGGAACAAACCACCGATGGCATTATCGCTTTAGGAAAATTTGAATCTCAAGAAATCAAACTACTTGCACAAACCAATGAACCGATTTTATTTGTCGATTCAGATGAACTGATATCTGGGTATAATTCTTTAGTCATCGATTTTGAACAAAGTGTGGCCCAAGTGGTGGATTATATCGTGAAATCTGGTTATGAAAATATTGGTATGCTCAGCGGAGTAGAATATACGAAATCCAATCACCATCAAGTTGCGGACAAACGATATCAATATTTTAAAGCGAATTTAGAACGTTTAAAACTCTCACGTGAGGAAAATCATCTGTTTGCGCCTTTTACAGTAGAGGGTGGCAAACAAGCGATGCAAAACTTTTTAGCCAAACAGCCTGATGTGTTACCAGATGTGTTTTTTGCTGCTAGTGATGCCTTGGCAATTGGTGCGATGCAAGCAATTCAAGAATACGGATTAAAGGTGCCGGAAGATATTGCTGTGATAGGATTTAATGATATCTCAGTGGCTAAATATGTCAGTCCTAGCTTAAGTACCATCCAAGTGCCTACCGAATGGATGGGAGAATTAGCACTGGATACGATGGTTCAGTTAGCAAAAGAGGATGCCCCATTTCCGCGAAAGATTACCATTGCGACAAAATTAATTTTACGAGACTCAACTAAATAAGAAATGAACACGTACTTTTTCATCAAGTGCGTGTTTTTCTATTTTATTGCAAAATCTAGTTCTTAGGTTTGATGACTAATGTTTGTGATATATGGTACAATTATTCTATATTGACAAGGAGTGATGAAAAATGATTGAAGTGATTCATGCAGACAAGTTTTATGACCAAAAACAAGCGCTTAAAGATGTGAACCTTACAATTAAAAATGGTACGGTATTTGGTTTGTTGGGGCATAATGGTGCGGGAAAATCCACGCTGATTAAAAGTTTAGTCAGTGCCCATGATTTAACGAATGGCAAAATTAAGGTAGATGGCCAAGAATTAACGACACATCGCCAAGAAATTAAGCAAAAAATTGGTTATGTACCTGATAGTCCTGACCTCTTTTTACAATTAACAGCGATGGAATATTGGCGGTTAATGATTGATATTTACCGCATCAACTACCAAGATGTAGTAGCAAAAATGCAAGAATATATTCAATTGTTTTCGATGGAAGCCGACCAAAATACGTTAATTTCTAGTATGTCTCATGGGATGCGCCAAAAGGTAATTTTAATTGGTGCCTTGACATTGGATCCTGATATTTGGATTTTAGACGAACCATTGACGGGCTTAGATCCTCAGTCAGCATTCGAATTAAAAGAATTGATTAAAAAACATGTAGCAAATGGTAATACAGTTATTTTTTCAACACATATCTTAGCCATTGCCCAAGAAGTTTGTGATGAATTGGCTATCCTGAAAAAAGGAGAAGTCATTTATGCCGGAACTGTGGAGGATTTATTAGCTAGTCAACCAGGAAAAACATTAGAAGAAATCTACTTATCGATGACTGGTGAAGAAAAAGTAGGTGAGGCACATGAATAAACAACAATTTGTGGCCTTACTTAAACTAGGATTAATCCAAAGTAATCCCCAAATGACCAATCGTCTCCGTAGTAAAGGAAAGAATGGCGATGATTTAATCAAAGGTTTGTTGTTACAGAATCTGATATTCCCGATTTTTATCGTTATTTTGTATGGCGGTATATTCATGGTACAAAATCTCTACCAATATCCGGGACAATTTAATGGTCTGTTTTTAGTTTTAGTGGGTATTTCCTTATCTCAAGGAATTTCGCTCATTTACAATACTTTCTTTGATAATAATGATTTTGACCATTATAAAACTTTGCCCATTCCATTAAATTTAGTGATATTGAGTAAGTCTTTTATTACTGTCTTTACGATAATCATCTATCTGTTCCCTTGTTTAGCTGCCTTTATAAACTACAGTCTACACTCAGGAACGAATCCTGTACTTGCTATCATTCTTTCCATCTTTTTATGGATCGTACTTATTGTTTTTATATTCTTGCTTTCATTATTACTGCTTTTTGGTTTGAGTTTGATTCCGAGATTAAAGCATCGCCTCAAACAAGTGGCTAAGGTTATGATGATTCTTACCTCGGTATTAGTAGTGATTGCTATCTTAATGAATAGTTACACAGCGCAAAATTTAGAAGCAGCGCCAGTTTTCTTTATCCGTCCATTGTTATTTGCACTATCGCAACCTTTTGCCATTTCAGGAGTGAGCAGTCTGCTTGGCCTTGTGATGGTGGTTGCATTGATGGTTATTCTTACACGCAGCAAAATCTATCCATTATTGAGCCAAAATGAAGTCAATGTCGTAACCAAAGCGACGAAAAAAGCAGTTGGTCAAAAAGACAATGCCCATTCTATTCTTTGGCGCTATCAATGGCGATTAATAGGAGAAAGTACTTTATTATTTCAAATTTTTAGTGCGACAATTTTATTACCATTATTTTTTGGCTTTAGTTTTATGCAGGTAATAGCAGAATTAAAAGCTGGCACTGAGTATTATGGCATCTTTTTATTGGTAGGTGTATTATTGGCTAGCTTAATTGTTACACCAAATAGTTTACCGGCCATCTTAGTTTCACTTGAACGGCAAAATTTTCACTTTTTGGCTACTACACCACAAGATATAAAAAAATATTTGCGCTTGAAATTCCAATTTATCTTAATCATTCAAGGAGCGCTAACACTTCTTATTCTATTTGGAATTGCATTGGTTGGTAAATTTACGTTATTTAGTGCAATCGTATTTGTTTTAGGCGGTGTTTTATATACGATTCCAGCAACAGCCAATTATTTACTAAAAGATTATCGTAAACCGTTCTTTGAGTGGAGTGATTATATCCAGTTAATTAATCGTGGTCGAAGTAATGCCAAGATGGTTTTAATTATGTTTGCTAAATGGATTGCAACAATTATCGCAGTGGTGGTTGCGGTTGTTTTAGTCGCGCTTTTTGGTGCTTTTTGGCCCAATATGCTCTTGTCATTACTAGTCGTTGGAGGAATTCTAGCAATGTATATTTGGCAGATTCTAAAATGGCAAAAAATCTAATCAATTCAAACCGAACATCCAAACTGTATGCGAATTTGTATACAGCAGATGTTCGGTTCTTTTTTATGTGGATGAAAGATTGTTATATGTTTACTTTCTTGAATGATGTAAGAATTTGAAATCCTTTAATGAAAGTTAGTCATGGTCACAGTTTTCTGTTATAATAGAAAAGACATTGAAAAGGTAGGGAAAAAACATGAAAATTTTAGCGATGGATACTTCAAATGCAACCTTGGCAGTGGCTGTACATGAAGATCATCAACTACTCGGTCAAATTCAGACCACAGTAAATAAAAATCACAGCATCTCGTTAATGCCAGCGATAGATCAATTAATGCAAATGGTCAATGTAAAACCAACGGAGCTTGATCGAATTGTTGTGGCACAAGGACCAGGCTCATATACCGGTCTGCGCATTGGGGTAACCACGGCCAAAACATTAGCGGATACCTTAAATATTGATTTGGTGGGCGTATCCAGTTTGAAAGTGCTCGCTGCAAATTGTGTCAATATTTCAGAAATTATTGTACCGATCTTTGATGCACGTCGTAAAAATGTATATGCTCAAGCTTTTATTTGGCAAGATGATCAGCTAGTAGAAGTCATGCCAGCTGGTCACTATCCAATCGTTGAAGTGTTGGCACATTTTAAAGATCAAGCCATTTATTTAGTCGGCAAAGATGTGGCAAAGTTCACTGATGAGATTGCGCAGTATGCTCCACAAGCGAAAGTAAACACAATCGAAAACTGGCAATATCCAAGTGCTAGCAAATTGGCCCAACTTGGTCTAGCCGCAACACCTGAAAAAGATATTGCGAATTTTTTACCAACATATTTGAAGTTAGTAGAAGCTGAGGAGAAGTGGTTGCAGACCCACGCACAAGAAAAGAGCGATCAGGAATATGTGGAAAAAATCTAAAAATTTCATCTTTTCATTCATTACTCGTAGAAAACGCAAATATCACGCCAAACTCGTAAGCTTTAATGCACTTGATTATTTGGTGCGCGAAATTTTTCCAACAGATATGAAAGAATTATTACGGATTGAACGTGTGGTGTATGAAGGTGATTTACCATGGACGAGAAGTATTTTCTTGTCTGAGCTCTATTCTAAAAAGCCACACTTATATCTTGGCGTGTTTGATAAGCGTCAATTAGTCGCTTTTATCGGGATGCGTGTAGATATTTATGATGGACATGTGACCAATTTAGCGGTTTTACCACAATATCAAAAACAGGGGATTGCTTCTTTTTTATTAGGAGAAGTGGAGAAATTTGCCCGGAAAAATGTCTGTATGCAAATGAGTTTAGAAGTTCGTGTGACCAACTTAGATGCCCAACGCTTATATCGCAAATTTGAATTTATTTCCAGACGGCGCTTACCACGTTATTATGATAAAAATCATGAAGATGCCTTAGAAATGGTGAAAATGTTAGATGATTAGCAAAATTGATGAAAAAAATACAGTTAGCAAGATACAATTTTTAGAAGAACAAATCATTCAAATCTATCAAAAAATGAATCAAGCCTTTACGCATGGGGCACCTTGGACGTTGGAACAGTTTATGGCTGATTTGAATAGTACAGCGACCAATTATTTGTTTTTGGAAGTACAAGCAAAATTGGTTGGCTTTGTTAGTTATCGTCAAATTCTAGATGAAATCGAAATTGATGAAGTCCTAATTTTCAAAGAGTTTCAACATCTGGGCTTTGGCTATCAATTGATGCAAAAATTTCTGCAAGAGGCTTTTGAAAAACAAGGGCAAACTATTTTTTTAGAAGTCCGTCAAAGTAATCTGCCAGCCATTCATCTATATGAAAAATGTGGGTTTAAACAAATAGCTAAACGTAAAAATTATTATCAACATCCAGTAGAAGATGCTTGGATTTATCAATATCAAAGAGAGGATTAGTAACAACATGAAAGAATTAATCTTAGCTATTGAAAGTTCTTGTGACGAAACTTCAGTGGCTGTGGTTTCTAGTGAGGATGAAATATTAAGTAATGTGATTGCTTCTCAAATTAAAAGTCATCGTCGTTTTGGAGGGGTCGTGCCTGAAGTAGCCAGCCGCCATCACGTCGAGCAAATCACCTTATGTATCAATGAAGCATTAAGTGAGGCAAACGTGAAACCCAGTGAGTTAAAAGCGGTAGCCGTAACGTTTGGACCAGGCTTAGTAGGTTCGTTACTCATTGGTTTGTCAGCGGCTAAAGCTTTTGCCTGGGCGCATGGACTACCTTTAATTCCAGTCAATCACATGGCAGGACATATTTATGCCGCCAAGTTTGTGCAACCACTAGAGTTTCCCTTAATGGCTTTATTGGTTAGTGGCGGTCATACAGAATTAGTCTATATGCAAGCAGATGGTGAATTTGAGATTATTGGCGAAACCCGTGATGATGCCGCTGGAGAAGCCTATGATAAAGTCGGTCGTGTGATGGGCTTAAGCTATCCAAGTGGGAAGGAAATTGATGAATTAGCTCATCGTGGGAAAGATACTTATCATTTTCCAAGAGCAATGATTCATGAAGATAATTTTGATTTTAGTTTTAGTGGCTTAAAGAGTGCCTTTATCAATTTGGTGCATAATGCCAAACAGCGTAATGAAAGCCTTGTTCAAGAAGATTTAGCCGCAAGTTTTCAAGCAAGTGTCGTCGAAGTACTAGTAACGAAAACGATTCGTGCTTGCCAAGAATATCCTGTGAAACAATTAATCGTTGCAGGAGGCGTGGCTGCCAATCAAGGACTAAGAGAAGCACTACGAGAAGCCATGACCGAAGCATTACCAGAAGTGACCTTATTAATTCCACCATTAAAATTATGTGGAGATAATGCTGCGATGGTGGCTAGTTTTGCCTTTACTGCTATGAAAAAAGGCGATTTTGCTGATTTAAGTCTTAATGCGAAACCATCATTGGCTTTTGAAAGAGAAGAATAGGAAGAATTTATGGAAAAAGTATTGATAAGCATTGTCAGTCATAATAGTAGCGATATATTTCGGACGCTTGATTGTCTACAAAGAGAAGTGGGTCAAGATGAGCGGTTTGAAGTGGTCGTTTATGATAATGCCTCAGAGGAAAGCTATCGTGAAAAATTACGAAAATATCAGTTTATCCGCTTAATTGAAGCATCGGAAAATCTAGGTTTTGGTCACGGACATAACCAAGTCTTGCTAAATACCTCAAGTAAATATGCGTTTATCTGCAATCCAGACATCATTGTGACAAAAGAAGTATTGACGCATATGTTGACGCTGATTCAAAGAGATAAAATTGCTGCCGTGAGTCCGAAAGTCTTAAATGAAGATGGTACGACCCAACATTTGGTACGGCATAAGTTAACGGTTTTCGATTATTTTTTACGCTTTGTGCCTTTTCAATTTGTCAAAAAGCTATTTGACGCGCGGCTAGCGGATTATGAGTGTCGCAATTTACCTGATGATAGAAGTAGTATCATTACGATGGGTTCGGGCTGCTTCATGCTAATAGATGTCGATGTATTTAAACAAATTCAAGGCTATGATGAACGCTTCTTTATGTATTTTGAAGATAATGATTTTTGTTTACGCCTGAATCAAACGGGCAATCATATTTTGTATTCACCATTTGATACGGTGATTCATTTGTATGGTAAGGGCGCACATCGTAGTCGAAAATTATTTATGGTCTTTATGCAATCAATGGCAAAATTTTTCAATAAGTGGGGATGGCGATGGTTTTAACATTACCTTATCTGGTGCAAGTTTGTTATGAAAAAAACTGGCAAGATATACCAAATATCAAAGAAATAGCCCAACAAGTCGGTCAAACGATTAGCGGCTATTTATTGATTGATCATAGTTCAGTTGCGCAAAAATTACCGGCTGATTTACCGATTACGTATATTCATCGTCCTGAAAATACTGGATTAGCCCAAGCATATAATTTAGCACTAGAGAGAATGGGTGAGGCGCAATGGCTTATCTTACTAGATCATGATACCGCGATTACAAGTGACTATTTTCAAGAAGTTTTTCAACAAAGTCAACACGTACCACAAGATTGTGTCGCGCTTTGTCCACAAGTCTTTGAAGAAAAGCGTCAAATCTCACCCATTCAAGCAAATCAATATATTAATCGCCATTTTCAAGCATTAACTCCCGGACTATATCAGCAAAGAGTCATGGCTATTAATTCTGCGACTGTTTTTCGTAAGTCTTTTCTTTTGCAACTCGGGGGATTTAATACACAATTTCCACTAGATTTTTTGGATCATTGGCTATTTTTCGAAGTTTTTCAGCAACAAAAATCCGTGTATGTGCTCAAAAACAAACTGCAGCATGAATTATCAGTGATGCATTATGAAAGTATGACGACTAAACGCTACCAATCCATTTTACAAGCAGAAAAAAATTATTATCAAAATTATGAAACACAACAGCTTGACAATCATCGCAAACAATTATTAAAACGAACACTCAAACAATGGGTGAAGGTTAAAAATCGCCAAATTTGGAAGATGACTTTACGAAGTTATTTTGAGTTGAAACGAGGGAAGTAACTATGATTTCGGTCTGTATGACGACTTATAATGGAGAAAAATATTTAAAAGCACAGTTATCAAGTATCCTCAGTCAGCTTTCTTACGACGATGAGTGTTTAATCTCTGATGATGGCTCCACTGATCACACGATTGCAATTATTCAAGAATTTCAAAATAAATACCCACAAATTCGCTTGTTACAAGGCCCAAGAAAAGGTGTCATTGCTAATTTCAACTACTGCATCTCTCAAAGTAAAGGAGATTTTATCTTTTTAGCGGATCAAGATGATGTCTGGCATGCAGATAAGGTAGAAAAAATATTAGCTTTATTTCAACTGCAGCCACAAACCAAGTTGATATTAAGTGATTTAGCCATTGTCGATTCTGATTTAAAACTTATGCATGCTTCTTATTTTAAGTATAAAAAGGTCAAAACAGGAACGATTGCCAATATTATTCGCAATCGTTATATCGGTGCAGGGATGGCCTTTCGCGCAGACTTAAAGCACGAAATTCTACCCATTCCTAAACATGTACCGATGCATGATATGTTTATCGGCATTATGGCTGAACCAAATGTTGCGCTTTTACCCGAAGTTTTGACCGATTATCGTCGTCACGAGGACAATGCGAGCCAATTACAAACCAAATCGTCCAAATTACAGCAACTCATCTGGCGTGTGAATCTGATTTGGGCAATTATTTACAAGAAATTCATTAGAAAATAAAAATTTTTTACATTTTTTTATCAAAATCTAGAAACTTGTGACAAATGTTTGGTAAAATGAGATAATCAGATAGTAAATAAAAGTTGAAGGAGATTTTTACTTATGAAAGGAATTATTCTAGCTGGCGGAAGTGGCACACGTCTATATCCATTAACTCGTGCAACTTCAAAACAATTAATGCCAATTTATGACAAACCAATGATTTATTATCCAATGTCTACTTTGATGTTGGCAGGAATTAAGGAAATCTTGATTATTTCTACCCCTCAAGATACACCACGATTTGAAGAATTATTCGGTGATGGTCATGAGCTAGGTATTCATATTGAATATGCTGTACAACCAAGTCCAGATGGATTAGCACAAGCCTTCATTATCGGTGAAGAATTTATCGGTGATGATAGTGTCTGCCTTGTTTTAGGAGATAATATTTATTACGGTGGCGGTTTATCAAAAATGTTACAACGTGCTGCTAGCAAAACAGAAGGTGCGACTGTCTTTGGCTATCATGTCAACGATCCAGAACGTTTTGGAGTGGTTGAATTTGACGAAAATATGACAGCTATCTCAATTGAGGAAAAACCAGAACATCCAAAATCAAATTATGCAGTAACGGGTCTTTACTTCTATGACAATGATGTGGTTGAAATTGCTAAAAATATTAAACCATCTGCGCGCGGTGAACTAGAAATTACTGATGTCAATAAAGTATATCTAGAACGCGGTAAATTATCTGTTGAAGTGATGGGTCGTGGTTTTGCATGGTTAGATACAGGCACGCACGAATCTTTATTAGAAGCGTCTACCTTTATCGAAACCATTGAAAAACGCCAAAACTTAAAAGTCGCATGTTTAGAAGAAATTGCTTATCGTATGGGGTATATCGGAAAAGAACAATTGGTTGAATTAGCACAACCATTGAAGAAAAACCAATATGGACAATACTTATTACGATTAGCTGTGCAAAACTAGGAGGATTTGTTGTGAAAGTTTATGATACAAAGCTACAAGACGTAAAAATTATTGAAATGGACGTCTTTGGAGATCATCGTGGTTTCTTTACAGAAAGTTATTCAAGAGCCAAATTTTTAGAACATGGTTTAGACTATGATTTCGTGCAGGATAATCATTCCTTATCTTCACAAGCTGGTGTCTTACGTGGCCTACATTTCCAAAAAGGAGAAGCGGCACAAACTAAATTAATTCGTGTCGTCACTGGTGCTGTATTAGATGTGATTGTGGATATTCGTAAAGGTAGCCCAACTTATGGACAATGGGAAGGTTATATCCTTTCAGAACACAACCATCGTCAATTACTTGTACCAAAAGGCTTTGCGCATGGTTTTGTGACTTTAACTGATAATGTGAATTTCTTATATAAATGTGATAATTATTATAATGCCCCTGCAGATGGTGGAATTGCTTTTGATGATCCAGATTTAGCAATTAACTGGCCAATCGATATTTCTAAAGCGATTCTATCTGACAAGGACAAAAAACATCCTACTTTGAAAGAATTTGAAGCAGAAAACCCATTTGTATATGGCGAAATTTAAGGAGAGACTTATGAAAAAAATTATCGTAACTGGAGGAGCCGGATTTATCGGTTCAAACTTTGTACATTATGTTGTCAATAATCATCCAGAAGTGCATGTCACTGTTTTGGATAAATTAACCTATGCTGGGAATAAAGCAAACTTAGCAGGACTACCTGAAGACCGTGTACAATTGGTAGTTGGTGATATTGCGGATGCGAAATTAGTCGATGAATTGGTGAAGGATACAGACGCAGTTGTTCATTATGCTGCTGAATCACACAATGATAATTCCTTAAAAGATCCATTCCCATTTGTGCAAACCAACTTAATCGGTACGTATACTCTGATTGAAGCATGTCGCAAACACAATGTACGTTTCCATCATGTTTCAACTGATGAAGTATATGGTGATTTACCATTACGCGAAGATTTACCAGGTCATGGTGAAGGAGAGGGCGAAAAATTCACTGATAAAACACCTTATAATCCTTCAAGCCCATATTCTTCAACTAAAGCTGGTTCAGACCTTTTAGTAAAAGCTTGGGTTCGTTCTTTTGGTTTACAAGCAACAATCTCAAACTGCTCTAACAACTATGGTCCTTACCAACATATTGAAAAATTCATTCCACGTCAAATTACCAATATTTTAAGTGGCATTCGTCCAAAATTATATGGTGATGGTAAAAATGTACGTGACTGGATTCATACCAATGATCATTCATCAGCTGTATGGGCGATTCTTACCAAAGGACGTATTGGTGAAACTTACTTAATTGGAGCTGACGGTGAAAAGAATAATAAAGAGGTTATCGAATTGATTCTTGAATTGATGGGTCAAGATCCAAAAGCTTATGACCATGTCAATGATCGTCCAGGGCATGATTTACGTTATGCCATTGATTCAACCAAACTTCGTGAAGAACTAGGTTGGCAACCACAATTCACTAACTTCAAAGATGGTTTAGCTGATACAATTAAATGGTATCAAGAAAACCGCGGTTGGTGGGAAGCTGAAAAACAAACTGTGGAAGCAAACTATGCAAAAAACGGCCAATAAGCAATCTGACTGATAAAAAAACTCAATAAAAACTTTTAAAAGGCTCGCTCGAATCATTCTGAGCAGCCTTTTTCAACGATTTAAAGCATAAAGTCATTTAAAAGATTTTTAAAGGAGAGAAAAATATGATTTTATTAACTGGTGGAAATGGTCAATTAGGTACCGAATTGCGTCACTTACTTGATGAAAAAGGAGTGAAGTATGTCTCTACCGATGCCAAGGAAATGGATATTACGGATGCTCAAGCGACAATGGATTATATCACTAATCTAAAACCAACTGTTATCTATCATTGTGCTGCTTATACTGCAGTAGATAAGGCAGAAGATGAAGGTAAAGCATTAGATGAAAAAATCAATGTGGATGGTACACGTAATGTTGCACTAGCTGCTAAAGAAGTGGGTGCTACATTAGTTTATATCAGTACGGACTATGTATTTGACGGAAAATTAAAGGATGGCGAATATGCAGTAGATGCACCAATCAATCCATTAAATGAATATGGACGTACAAAAGCTTTAGGAGAAAAGGCTGTTCAAGAAATAATGGATGATTACTACATTATTCGCACTTCTTGGGTATTTGGTAAATATGGTCACAATTTTGTCTTTACCATGCAAAAATTGGCTGAAACGCGTGATGAACTCACAATCGTTAATGATCAATTCGGCCGCCCAACATGGACACGTACATTAGCTGAATTTATGTACTTTGTGATTGATCAAAAAGCACCATTTGGTATCTATCATTTATCAAATGACAATGCTTGTTCATGGTATGAGTTTGCCAAGGAAATTTTGAAAGATACGGATGTGAAAGTATTACCTGTTACTTCAGAACAATTCCCACAAAAGGCAACTCGCCCACAATATTCAGTCATGGACTTATCAAAAGCAAAAGCACTTGGATTTCATATTCTTACGTGGCAAGAAGCACTTCAAGGCATGCTAGCAGCAGTCGCACAAGGAGAATAAAATATTTGAGAATGGGAAAATGATATTGGGAGGAAATGTGATGAAAAAGATAGCTATTCCAATTATGCTATTTATTAGTTTGATAGGTGGTTTTACATATGCTGATGAAAATCAATCTAAAACTACTATCTCAACTGAAAATACAGAGATAACAGTTGACTCAACATCGCGATCTGAATTATCAAAAAGTAAGAGTAGTGAACAGGATACAGTAAGTACAACAACAACTACAACTGAGTCAACAACCGAGTCGACATCCACTTCAACTGTTGAAACACAGAATGCTCGTAAATTAGTAGAAGAAAAGGCACCGATAATTGAAAAACAAGCTCATATCAGAAATATAGGCTGGATGAGTATTACAAATGACGATAATGCATATATAGGAACAGTTGGTAGAAATTTACCATTAGAAGCTTTTAAATTAAAAGTACAATCTGACTATACTGGAGATGTTAAATATTCAGCTCATGTTAGAAATATTGGATGGCAAAATTTTGTTCAATCTGGTCAAGTTGCCGGTACTACAGGTCGAGCCTTATCTATTGAAGCTTTGAAAATTCAACTTACAGGTCAATTGGCAGAACATTATGATATATATTATAGAGTTCATGTTCAAAATTTTGGTTGGTTAGACTGGGCAAAAAATGGTGAGGAAGCAGGTAGCCAAGGTTTCGCTTATCATGCTGAAGCAGTAGATGTGAAACTAGTCAAAAAAGGTCAAACTGCACCCGGGAATACAGCGAATCCTTTTAAATTGAATTTAAGCTTAACTTATAATGCACACGTAAGCAATATCGGTTGGATGTCGAGTTTAAAAAATGGATCAATTGCTGGAACTACAGGTAGAAATCTTTCTCTTGAGGCTTTACGCTTAAATCTTTCTACAAAAGGTTTGGGAGATGTGTTATCAAGAGCTCACGTTAGAAGCATTGGTTGGCAGAATTGGATTGAATCTAGTAACCAAATTGGAACCACAGGTCGATCATTACCGATAGAAGCTTTACAATTTAAATTGACTAATAAATTAGAGCAAAACTTTGATATCTTTTATAGAGCTCATATTCAAAATGTAGGTTGGTTAGGATGGGCAAAAAATGGTGAAATTGCTGGCTCAACAGGTATGGGATATCATCTAGAAGCTGTTGAAATAAAAATGATTTCAAAAGGTAGTCCAACTCCTTCTCAAGGCACTCGCACTTTTGTTTCTCAAAGTAGTATTAAATCACAAGCAGTTGTATCGCAATTGGGCGTACTTAACTGGGTTGGTAATAATCAAATTATTGGTACAGTTGGGAAAAACCTTCCGCTATTGGGATTTAAAACTGTAGTTGAGAATAACGGATTTAATGGTGGCATAAATTATTCTGTATCTGAGAATGGAAAAGATTGGCATTCAATCACAAGTGATGGAGCTTTGTCAAATAATTCTTCTATACAAATTGTTAAATTCAATCTAACTGGCGAGATATCTAAGTATTTTGATGTCTATTACCGTGCTCATGTACAAAATATTGGATGGTTAGGTTGGGCAAAAAATGGTTCAAATGCAGGTACTTCAAATTATAATTATCACATTGAAGCAATTCAGGTAGCAATTCAGAGAAAAAATCTTGGTTTTGCTGGATATACTGGTCAAGGAAATTTTATAGATAAAAATTCGCGTAGATTAGTCTTTTTAGATCCTGGACATGGTGGATATGATCCGGGAGCAACTTCTTATACAGGATTACGCGAAAAAGATGTTACACTAAGTATCTCAAAAATGGTTCGTGATAAATTGCTACAATATGGTAATAAATATGACGTAATAATGAGTCGAACGGATGACAGATATGTAGATTTTAAAACAGAGAGATCAGAAATGTCTAATAGAGCTAATGCTGATATCTTTGTAAGTGTCCATGTGAATTCTGGAGGTGGCGGCTCTGCTAAAGGTGTTGAAGTATACTGGTATGAATATGATTCTGCTTATCAACCGGTTGTAAATCAAAAATATCACAACGATCCAATTAGACTACGTAACAGTGAGAGATTAGCTAATTCTATTCAGAATAACATTATTAAATCTACAGGTGCCGTTAATCGCGGAGTTAGACGTGCAACTTATGCAGTTGTTCGGGAAGCAAAAGCACCGGCTGTATTAATTGAAACGGGTTATATTGATAATTCTAGTGAAGTTTATAAACTTGCTTCTAAACAATATCAAGAAAAACTTGCAAATGGGATTGTTAATGGGATTATTGAGTACTTCAATAAATAATATTAAAAAGCCAATAAAGATTTCAATCTTTATTGGCTTTTTTAATAGTTTAATAATGCTATTCCAATAAATGACGATATTTCTTTTATATTTTGTATAAAAGAAAGAAATATAAACAGGAAAAGGTTAGGTTATCAGTTTAAATATAATATTAAAAATATTTTACATAAAACTTGCTCTCCTTGTGATATTGATTTACTTAAAGTATAATTATGTTTTGTAAACAAATTGAATTGAGGATGCTTATGAAAAAAAACAAAAATATAATATTACTTAAAGAGTTAGTTAAAACAGACTTTAAATTGAGGTATCAAGGAAGTGTGATGGGCTATGTTTGGTCTGTATTAAAGCCTTTAATGCTTTTTGCGGTAATGTATGTAGTGTTTATTTATTTTTTACGTTTTGGTGCGGATGTTCCACATTTTGCTGTGGCATTACTTTTAGGAATGGTATTATGGAGTTTTTTTACTGAAACTACTACTTTAGGTATGCAGTCAATTGTAATTAGAGGAGATTTATTACGAAAATTAAGTTTTCCTCAGGCAATTGTTGTACTATCAGTTTCGATTAATGCCTTTATAAATTTATTAATCAGTTTAGTAATTGTCTTTATTTTTGGATTAATAAATGGAGTAGATATTTCGATATACGCTTTCTTAACACCACTCTTACTAATAGAATTATATGCATTTTCATTAGGGGTTAGTTTTTTATTAGCGACACTATATGTTAGATTCAGAGACATTGCACCAGTTTGGGATGTATTTCTTCAAATTGGTATGTATATGACTCCAATTATTTATCCAGTCACGTTAGTAATGAATATTAATGAAAAGATGGCCAAAATATTAATGCTAAATCCAATGGCTCAAATTATTCAAGATATGCGTTATTTGATTACAAGTAAAGTAAATATTACTGTTTGGCAATTAATTGCGAATAAGTTTATAGTTTGTATTCCATATATACTTCCATTTGTGGTCTTATTTGTTGGATATCGCGTGTTCAAACATCATTCAAATAAATTTCCGGAGATTGTATAAAATGAGTAAAGATATTGCAGTAAGAATCAGTAATGTAAAAAAATCATTTAAATTACCTACAGAAAGTACTAATAGTTTAAAAAGAACTATTGTTAATTATTTTAAAGGAATAAAGGGCTATCGTAAGCAGGAGGTATTGAGAGATATTTCTTTTGAAGTAGAGAAAGGTGATTTTTTTGGAATAGTTGGTCGAAATGGAAGCGGCAAGTCAACACTATTGAAAATCATTTCTCAGATTTATGTACCTGATAGTGGAACAGTAGAAGTAAATGGTAGGTTAGTTTCATTTATCGAACTAGGAGTTGGCTTTAATCCAGAATTAACTGGAAAAGAAAATGTCTACTTGAATGGTGCAATGTTAGGATTCTCGAAAAATGAAATTGATGAAATGTACAACGATATTGTGGATTTTTCTGAACTCCATGATTTTATGAACCAAAAATTAAAAAACTATTCTAGTGGGATGCAAGTAAGATTAGCATTTGCAGTAGCAATTCAAGCAAAGAGTGATATATTAGTCTTGGATGAAATTCTTGCAGTTGGTGACGAAGCTTTTCAGCGAAAATGTAATGATTATTTTCTTGATGCAAAAAAATCAGACAAAACAGTAATCTTAGTTACTCATTCAATGGATGCAGTAAGAAAATATTGTAATAAAGCTGTGCTGATTGATAAAGGAGAAATCAAGATATTTGGTACACCAAATGATGTTGCTAATCAGTATTCGCTTGATAATGTACAGCAATCAGGAAGTGCGACTGTTATTGAACCAGATGATACAAAAGAAAGCAATCAAAAAAAAGTCGATGAAATTGAAATTGAATCAGAAATACGGAATGTAGAAGTTAAATTATTATCAAAAGAAATAATAAATGAAACTGACCGAAATGTTAAATTTTCTGTTTCGTATGAATGTATAAATCAATTAGATACTTATATTGCTTTTTCAATGTTAGATATTGATAGAAATGTCTGGATATATAATGATAATTCAAAGAATCATATAAATTCAGGAAAAGGTATTTTTTATCAAGAGTATGAATGTAATCTAAATATGATTAATCCATGTAACCTACAGTTGAATGTATCCATCAGAAATACGAGTGACGAACCAATCTTTATTGTAGATAGTGCCCATTCACCGATGATTGTTGTGTCACAAGATAAATTTGATTCAAAACGAGATAAGATTTCTAGTTCTGGAATTGTAAGAAGAAATGGAGAATGGATGAATATTAATGGAAACAAATAGTACAAATAAAGTGTCTGTTATCGTAACAAGTTATAATCACGAGAAATATATCGAACAGTGCATACAGAGCATTTTTAATCAGACATATAAAAATATAGAGTTAATCATTATCGATGATGGTTCAACAGATTCATCACCTCAAAAAATTAATAAATTAGTAACACATTCACCATTTGAGGAAACAACTGTTATCATTCAAAAAAATAAAGGTGCGTGTGTATCTAGAAATATTGGTCTTGATAAAGCTACTGGTGACTTCGTTTTAATGGTTGATAGTGATAATTATTTGGATAATAATTATGTTAAAGAAGGGGTAACTCTATTACAAGATTCAGGAAAAGATATTGCATATTATTCCCTCAAATTTGCTGATACAGGTAATCTTTTGAATGATGTTCCTGAATATAATGAGGATTATTTTGGTTTAGTGAACTATATCGATACATGCTCTGTAATTAGATCAAGTATAATAAAAAACCACCGATTTGATTTGCAATTAAACAGGCTATTTATGCAAGATTATGATTTCTTTATGGGGTTGATTTCGGATGGTGCAAGGCCAATTAAAGTAAAAAATGCATTTCTTTATTATAGAATTCTTGAAAATTCTGTTGGTAATCGAGGAGACGGAATAGAGAAAAGAAAAAAATGGTTTGAAGTCTATCGATATATCAAAGGAAAATATCCAAATATCGGTGGCGGATTAACTATTGATTTGGCTAATAGTTATGATGAACTTTATTTACAATATAAAAAAGAAATCAAGTATCTAGATAATCTATATAAGGATAAGCTTATTACAATCGAGAGATTAAAGTCTCAAATTAATGATAAAGAAACTCATATAAAAAATTTAGAATCAATAAATAGTCAAATAGTAAATTCTAAAATTTGGTTAGCTGGAAGAATAGTTACTTTTCCAGTTAGAAAAATGAAGGTATTTTTTAAAAAATTTAAAACTGCATTGATAGTATATAGATCTTCTGGGTTAAAAGGTGTAATTCAAACAATTAAACATAAATCGAATCCGAATGCTCAAAGTTATGAAATATCTTTCAAACATTGGATTGATACAGTTGAAAAGAATGAGTTGTTGAACGATAAAATTAATAGGGAGCAATTTGCTTATAAACCATTAATTTCAATATTAATTCCTACTTATAATGTTGATAAAAAGTGGTTACAAAAATGTATTGAGTCCATTGAGAATCAATGGTATGACAATTGGGAAGTTTGTATTGCAGATGATGCATCTACAAAGAGGGAAACTATTGAGTATCTTAAATCATTACAAAACAATTCAAAATATCACATTATTTTTAGAAAAAATAATGGTCATATTTCTGAAGCAACAAATTCAGCTTTGGATATTGCAAAGGGAGAATATATTGCTTTACTAGATAATGATGATACACTGATGCCAAATGCATTGTATGAAGTTGTAAAAGTACTAAACGAAAATCCAAATATTGCAATGATATATTCTGATGAGGATAAAATAGATGAAAATGATATTAGATTTGATGCGCATTTTAAACCTGACTGGTCCCCAAGTTTAATTTTGAATCAGAATTATGTTTCACATCTAGGTGTTTATAGGACAGATATTAGTCGTAATATTGGTGGTTTCAGAAAAGGATTTGAAGGGTGTCAGGATCATGATTTTGTTTTACGGTTTGTTGAATGTATAAAAGATAATCAAATTAAGCATATACCAAAAATACTTTATCATTGGCGTGCAATATCTACCTCAACTGCTGCAAATGGGAATCAAAAAGAGTATGCCTTTGATAATGGAATAAAAATGATTGAGGAGACTCTAGCAAGAAGAAATATTTCTGGAACCGTAACAAAAGGAAAATATCCTGGACTTTATAATATTCAGTATGATGTAATAGGCAATCCCCTTGTAAGTATTATAATTCCTACAAGAAATGGTTATGATGATTTAAAAAAATGTGTTGATTCAATTATAAACACATCAACTTATAATAACTATGAAATAATCATAGCAGATAATGGAAGTGATGATCCAAATATTTTTAAATTATTTGAAATCTATAGAGAAAAGTTAGGTTCAAGATTTATTGTTGATAGATTGGATATGCCATTTAATTATTCTAGAATAAATAATCTAGCTACAAAGGTCGCAAATGGAGATTATTATTTATTTCTTAATAATGATACAACTGTAATTACTCCAAATTGGATTGAAATAATGCTTGGTTTTGCTCAATTTCCTCAAATTGGTTGCGTTGGAGCAAAATTATGGTATCCAGATAATACAATTCAACATGGAGGGGTAATATTGGGAACTGGCGGTGTTGCTGGTCATACCTTTATTAATAGTACAAGTAATGATCCTGGCTATTTTAGCAGATTATATACTGATTTCAATTATACAGCTGTAACTGCGGCATGCTTGATGGTTAGTAAAAATGATTTTAATAAAGTGAATGGTTTTGATGAAAAACTTGAAGTTGCATTTAATGATGTTGATTTATGCATCAGAGTTTATCAACTTGGAAGGTATAATGTTTGGGCGCATAATGCTGAGTTATATCATTATGAATCAAAATCTAGAGGCTTGGAAGATACCCCAGAAAAAATTAAAAGATTTAATGGCGAAATTGAAAAAATGAAATCTAAACATGGGACATTATTGATAAATGATCCTGCATATAATATTAATTTATCATTAAATCATTCACCATTTACTGTTGTAGGGAGAGATAATTAGTGTTTATTTTAGATGTTTTAAAAAAATATAAAATACATCATATTATATTTTCAATAATTCTTTTAGTTTTATCACAGTTAATATTAAATTATTTACCATTTCAATTGCCTAATTACAATAGGATGCTAATATCGGTTTTATTTATTAGTTTATATTATATTTTGACGAGTATTGTAAATAACCATATTTCTTCATTTAATCTTTTTGCAACTATTATGTGTTTTGGAGTAATAGTTAGTTTAATAAAACCCGTTCAAGTAGGTTTAGATGAAGAAACACATTTATATAATACCATAAGTTTAGCGGATAGTTTTGTTTTAAAGAGGGCAAATACTGAATATTATGATTATAACAGTGTATTAAATCATGACATATTAAGAAATCCAGATAACTATAAAGCTGATAAATATTGGAGAAAAGTTGAACATAGAAAAACAAAAATTGAAGGAAAAATAGTAGGTTTTAATAGTATTGTTTATTTTCCAGCAGCAATAGGTTGGAAATTAGGTTCACTCTTTTCAAAAAAAATTATTGTATCTTATTATTTAGGTAGAATTTTTAATATACTTGCATTTGCTATTTTGGCAGCAATTGCATTTAGAATTAGTAAGTATTATAAAGATGCAATTTATTTCTTTTCTTGCTTACCATTTTCAATTCATTTATGTTCTAGTTATCAATATGACAATATTTATTTAGGAATTTCTCTAATAACAATTGCGTTCTTAACTAATTTATATGCAGAAGATCAAAGTATTTCATATAGAGAAATAATATTATTTAATCTAGTGTGTTTTTGTTTTAGTTTTTCTAAGATTCCTTACGTACTTCTAGGGGCATTATTAATATTATACCCAACAAGGTGCTTTAAAGATAATTCTGGAAGATTAGTATCAATGATTGTATTTCTTGTTCAATTGATATGTTCCTTTGCAACGATGTTTGTAATTAATATTGGGAAAGTTCCGTTAATTGAAGGTGAAACTCCAAATATCATTTTCTTCATTAAACATCCTCTTCCATTTATTCGTACTTTATTTGATATTGTTCCAAATAGTATAGAGAATATCGCTAATCCTATTGTAGTTCCTATTGTTCCGTCTAGATTTCTATCAATTATTACAATGTTTATTTTTGTTATGGTAGTAGTATTGATATCTGCAAATCTTGAATTTAAAATTGATAGAATAGGACAGCTGGTTATTTTGGGGGTATTTATTACTATTTCTGGAGCTATTATTTATGCTATTTCTGGTGATTTACGAGTGTTTAAAATGGGGAATATTAATGTTGGTGGAGTACAGGGAAGATATTTCTTTTTCATGTTGTTAAGTTTACCTGCTTTTTTGTCTCATGATATTCAAAAATATTTATGTAGAGGTAAGTATAATTTAGATTCATTTTTATATTATTGTATAACATATTTGAATATCTTGACAGTTGGGGTTATGATTTATTCTCAAATAGCACATAAATTATAGAGGAGAGAAAAATGAGAGTATTAATGATTATTCCTGCTTATAATGAGGAAGAGAGCATCATACAGACCGTTCAACAAATTGAATCATATAAAGAATTTTGCGATTTTACTTTGGATTATGTAATCATTAATGACGGTTCAACGGATAAAACTCAGGAGATTTTAGATAGATATAAATATAATCATGTTCAGTTGGTGTTGAACTTAGGTATTGGAGGAGCAGTACAAACTGGATATAAATATGCATTGGAGAATGGATATGATATTGCAGTTCAGTTTGATGGGGATGGACAACATGATATTTGCTCATTAAAGAATTTAATTCAACCAATTATCGATGGAAAAGCAAATTTATCTGTTGGTTCACGTTTTGTTGGCGGAAATAAGTCGGGCTTTCAGACAACGTTTATGAGACGATTTGGAATTAAGATAATTTCTTCATTTATTTTGATTACAACTGGCAAAAAAATATTAGATACAACATCTGGATATCGTGCTGCTGATCAACGGGTGATTAATTATTTTGCACGTCGGTACCCTACAAAATATCCTGAACCTGAATCTATGGTACATTTACTTAAAAGAGGATTTGATATTGCTGAAACTCCAGTGAATATGTTTGAACGCCAAGGTGGAGAATCCTCAATCACACCTATTAAATCAATCCGTTATATGTGTGAAGTTTGTTCTTCTATTTTAGTAACTGCATTGATGAAGGAGGGTGACTAGGATGATTTTCAATATTGTAATGATTGTTACAGCTATCGTTTTTCTATATATGGTCATTAGAGGAATAAATAGAAATAAAATCTTATTAGAAAATGCTTTTGTCTGGTTGTTAATTGGAATAGGAATGTTAATTTTCTCTATTTTTCCTAAAGTTCCAGAATGGCTTGCAATACACTTGGGATTCCAGGTAACCTCTAATTTTATTTTATTTTTAGCTGTAATTTGCTTATTAATATTATCTTTTGTTCAATCTATTCAATTATCAAAACTAAAAAATCAGATGGTTCATCTAGTTCAAGAAGTATCATTAAATCGGAAACGAGGAATTGATAATAATGAAAACGAAAAATGATCATACTTTTATTATTTGTGCATATAAAGAAAGTCCATACCTTGACAAATGTATACAAAGTTTGTTGAATCAAACAGTTAAATCAAACATTGTAATGTATACCTCTACGCCAAATGATTATATTCAAGACATAGCTGATAAGTACGCTATAGATTTATATTCTAAAAATGGTGGATCAATTGGAAAAGATTGGAATAATGCCATGTCTTTTGTCGATACTAAATATATGACAATTGCACATCAAGATGATTTATATGAACCTAAATATTTAGAAAAGACAATGCAAGCATTCGAAGCTAATGAAAATACTTTGATTGTTTTTTCGGATTACGGTGAGCTAACTAAAAAGGGATATCGGTTAAAATCTACTAATTTGACAATAAAAAGATTAATGCTAAATATGATGATGTTAGCAAAAAATAATAGAGGTTGGCGCAAATTTATTTTAGGCTTTGGTAACCCAATTTGTTGTCCTGCTGTTTCTTATAATTTAGATTTGTTAAATGGTTTTCAATTTAATGAACAGATGAAGGTATCTTTAGATTGGTATGCTTGGTATGATATTGCTAATAGGAAAGGTCGCTTTCAATTTATTCCTGAAATCTTGATGTTTCATAGAATTCATGAGCAATCAGAAACAACGAATATGATTGAGGACCAAACAAGAACTAGGGAAGATTTGGAAATGTATGAATTATTTTGGCCAAAACCAATTGCAAAATTAATAAATAAATTCTATATGAAGAGTCAAGAATCAAATGGGTAATGTATCATTATGGATAAAATATATTTTAATATAGAAAATACTAAATTTTCTAAGAAATCGAATAGTCTATTGTATACTGTCGGAATGATGGTGTTCTCGTTTTCATCTGTCCTACTATTATTAGTTGTAACAAGAATTTTAGGAAAAAGTGAGGCAGGTATTTTCTCAATAGGTTGGGCAATATGCCAGCAAATGCTAACCATTGGATTGTTTGGAACTAGAAATGTACAAGTTTCCGACATAGACGATAATTATCGCTTTTCGGATTTTTTTTCACTAAAGATTATTAGTATATTAATGATGTTAATGGGGAGTATAATTTATTCTTTTCTTCTACACTTATCAGAAGTAGAAATTCAAGTGTCATTTTTATTGTCTGTTTTAATGTCTTCAGAAGCATTTGCAGATGTGTTTGCAGGATATTTTCAAAAGAATGATAAAATAGGAATTGTTGGTTTATCATATATTATTAGAGTCCTAATGTATGATTTACTCTTCATTATTTCTCTATTTGTTTTTCGTTCAGTCACTATCTCGATATCGATTGCTATTTGTGTATCGTATTTATGGCTTTTAGTATTTGATTTTACTTTGATTAGAAGAACAGAAAATATGTTTTGTTTTGATTTAGGTGGATTAAAGAGGGTTATACGATCAAGTATTGCTATCTGTGTGAGTGCATTTTTAACTAATTATATTGTAAACATCCCTAAAAACTCAATAGCATTGTACTTAAATAATACAATGCAGACATATTATAATATTTTAGCAATGCCATCATTTATCATATCTCTATTTGCATCTGTAATTATTGTTCCGATGTATACGGATATTGCTTTTTTAGCATATAATGATATGAAGAAGTTTGTAAAAAAGATAATAAAAATTCAAGGTTTACTAATTATATTAACCGCTACTTTTTTAGTTTTAGGAGAGCTTATTGGTGTTCCCATTATTAATTTTTTGTATGGAGTTGATATAAATTTATATAGATTAGAATTTGGAATACTAATTGTTTCCGGTGGATTTAGTAGTCTTGCTACATTTTATGTATATATAATTACGGTATTTTCAAAATCTAAACTTTTATTTTTGGTTTATGGCCTAGTATCAATTTTATCCACATTATTTGGTAATTATTTAGTTCAAAATTTAGAATTATTCGGTGCAACACTTAATTATTTTATTTCAACACTTCTTATCTCATTTTCTTTATTATTTATAATTTTAAGTATTGTTAGAAGGAAAATAGACAGATGAATAATATTAAAGATTTTAATGCTTCAAAAATATTTTTAATTATTACCTTATTTTTTGGTCTAGCTTCAATTCTTTTAGCATTTCCACTTTCTAATGGTGATGAAGGTTATCACTTAAGTAAGAGTTATCAGTTTTTTTCGTCGGACTATCCTATAGAAATGTCAGAAAAATTTTTGAGAAATGTTGAGTTGAATGTAATCAAAGCAAAAAGAGAGTCCAATGAGTTTTCTGTAAAACGATTTTTTTTTGAAAAAAAAGAAAATGTTTCTAATGACGGTTTTAAAATTAACCTTGTAGAAGATAGTGCATTTTTTACGAAATTTGATATTGCACATCTAATCCCTGCTCTGGGGGTATTATTGGGTAGAGTAATATATCCAAGCTATGGTGTAATGATGTTATTTGGTAGATTGTTTAATTTGCTCTTCTTTTGTATTTGTTTTTCTTTTCTTTTGAAGGTTAGTAAAATTGGCAAATGGAATTTAATTCTACTTTTTACTGTCCCATTTATGCAAAAAATGGCAAGTTTAAGTTACGATGTTTTTTGTTATGTCATTTGTTGTGCGTTTTTAATAGAGCTGTTAAATTTTCTGAAAAATAACACAGAACACAAAAAGACATCAGTACATTCTCTAATTATCTGTTCAATATTACTATTATTTTGTAAAAAAAATTACATTATACTTTTAGGGTGTTGGGGAATAATATTGCTGAAAAAAATAGAATCTAAACAAGTTCGAATATACATATATATTTTAACTCTAGTGTCATTTTTATTGTTTATCAGCATTTTATCTTTCTTTCATTCTTTTGATTTAATAAATTATTTAAAAGTATTTGTAAATAGTTACTTAAATCCTGTTACAATGCAACGTAGAGGCTTTCAATTATTTTCAGTTGTTTCGCCTGTTTTGCCAGATATTTATAATATATTGTGGTTTATAGCTTTGACAATAGTACTTTTAGGCGAAAAAAATTTCTACTGGGGGAAAACTGTTTCATTTACTTTGCCAATTATTTTCTTTGCCAATTGGTTACTCATATACACGGGCTTTTACTTTATTTTGAATCAACCAAAAACTGCATTCGATGATTTAAGCGGAAGATACCTTTACCCATTTCTATTGTGTTTTCTACCAATTGCTCAACAATTTTCATTTATAAATGGAATCATGATTAAAGAAAAATACTTAAAAATGATTTCTATTGGAATAGTAGTTTTCATTTATATTTCTTACTTAATAATGATTTTTTACAGAGGATATATTGTTAATACAACCCCAACTTGGAGGTAATAAGTTCTCATAGAAAATATTTTTTATCAAATAAACAAAACTAATTGATTCTATCAAAAACTTAGTGTATACTAACAAAGGTGTGGCATTC
>NHCFI00100__coassemble_1559_pt1 | contig 31494 bp, 31 predicted proteins | sample NHCFI00100__metabat2_low_PE_012 | metagenome-assembled genome bin NHCFI00100 | reverse complement strand
AGTATAACTGGAGGACTGGAGGGATGCTATACACCTTGTTATTGGACGCTTACGAATATTCTTATTATCACTAAAATAAGTCTTATCGATTTCGTTAACTGTTTTGAAAATTTCTTCTAATACATTTACAACAATACTATTTCCAGCTAGTTTTAAAAATTTGGCATGACTGATAAATTTTCTGTTTTTAGAGATTTGTATATTTTGATCTTTTACAAATTGAAAATCATCTTCATCGAATCCCATTAATAAAAATGTTTCTCTAGGTGTCAAATTTCTGTAAGGCGCAAGTGATTTATTTTGTAATGGGAGTTGGTGAATAATAACCCCAGCCGTAGGATTTCTATCTTGCTTTGTAGTAATAGTTTTTGCAATTACATCGTTTACTTGTTGCCCTTCAGCTAAAATGACAGCGTTATTGTGAATTGAAATTCTTGATGGAGTGTAGTTTGGAATACTTTCAATAGCTTCTTCCAGATATGTTGGGTTTGAATAATCCAATCTTAAAAAATTGTCCAGTTTTGGATAATTTTCAGGTTGAAAAAAGCCATAATTATAATCTACTTTTTCAAGCATATTAAAAATTTTTTCATTATAACTATTATTTAAAACACTTAACATATATGTTCTGACTCTATTCTGAGGTATACCAAAGTCTCGAGCGTTTAATTGAAAAACTTTATTTATCTCATATCCAATATCATGTAACAAAGATTGCCATTTTTTGAAATTATCTACGTGCATAGGGCTTTCAATTTGGGTTACATTTTCCATTAGTAAAAACTTTGGCAGAGGTTTATTTATTTCTTTATATTCCTTTAAAATACGTCCAATCTCCCATAATAGACTTGATCTATTATTTGCTTCTGGATCTATTCCAGAGGTATTGTTCCACCAAAAGCTACTAATTGATAAATCTTGGCATGGAAAAGAATAGGTAAGTAAATCAGCATCAGGTAAATCTTGAGCATGTACATTTTGTATATCAACTAAGTTCTTGTTTCGCTCAATCGAATGTAATATTGCTTTCATTTGATCAATCGTCATTCTCTTTAATGCAGATTCAGTTATAGGTTCCTTTCCGTCAGAACTAATATTATATTTCTTTAACTGTTGAAATAATTCATCTTTTGAATAGTTCTTATATTGTTCTAGATTTTGTTTTCCGTGATGGATTAAATCATATGCATACATTGCACCAATCTCCCATTCACATGTAGCAACAATTTCATAGTCGAAATCTGAAATTTCATCTTTGATTCTGCTTAGTGCTTTTGCTTGTGCACCAATACCAGAAAAAGTCTCTATGACTCTAAGTACCATAAAAAAGCCCTCCAATGTTTTTATTTTAGCAGCATTTAAAAGAAAAAACAATTGAGAGGGACCAAATATTAATTTTTTATTTTATTTTCTAATCTTCATGTTCAATCTTGTACAATTCATCGCCAATTCTTTTTACAATACCAGTAACCAGAGCATTTCCCATAAAGAACATACGCATGCGGTCGGAAACCTCAGAGATAGTTCCGTCTGCTGCTTTTTTGTATTTTGTCCAATCATCAGGAAAATCTTGTAGTCGTTCTGCTTCAATTGGAGTCAATAATCGATAACGGTCATTGATTTTTAGCAAGTGAGTAGAGCGATTAACAGATCCTTCGCTTGTTAACATTGTTCTTGCTGGTAAAGACAAATCATCATAAGGGGACATGCCACCTTCACTGTATATCCACTTGTGCCCGTCCGCCGTAGTTCTCTCTAATTTTTTGGGACCACGTAAATATTGGAATTTTTCAAGTTTATCTTTATCTGTTAAATAATATTTTTCCTCAACTTCTTCTTCGCTTTGAACGATTTCACCCAATGTTGTTGGTTTTTCATCTTGTGTAGGTACGGTATCAATCGTAAAGTATCTACCATGTCGCATAATTCCAGTATTCCAAACAGTACCACTAAAGTTTTCAGAAATTTCGACAACATCTTCATCTAATTCATAGGAAGCAAATCGGTTTTTTACCGGAATTTGTTCAATAGGAAATTGTCGAGCAAATAAACCGTCCTTAAAAATGTATTCGTCATACAAATGTTCATCAAAAAATAAATCAGATTCGGCTGTTTCAAATTTTCGGTCGATTTTTTTGGCAAAAGCTGTGTCATTGCGATATACAAAGAAAAAAACGCGTCGTCTTCTTTGTGCACGTCCGTATTGTGAAGCATCGATAACACGCCATTCAACGGAGTAGCCTAATTGGTTGAAAGCTGAAAGCATAATGGCGAAATCGCGACCACGTTGTTTAGAAGGTGATTTTAATAATCTATCTACATTTTCTAAAATCAAATATTTAGGTTTGATATGAGTAGTTGCACGAATTATTTGCCAGAAAAGTACACCTTTTTTTCCTTCGATACCAAGTTCATTTTTCTTTGAACGAGCAACAGAATAGTCTTGACAAGGAAAGCCACCGACAATCATATTCACGCCATTTTCTTTCATTTCATCGAATTTTTCATCTGGAATTAATTCGACATCTGTATTGATATGCTCCATCTCAGGAAATCGATAAACACCTACTTCAAAAGCGTCTTGAGATTTACGTGATGGTTCGTATTGATTAGAATAGGTTGTTTGAAAGAAGTCTTTATTGGCATTATTTAGCCCAACGATAAAACCTCCAACGCCATCAAACATAGAAAATATTTTTAGTGAATCCAATTTTTTACCTCAATTTCATTTTATTCAGATAAAAAAATTATACACGAAAATGTCAAATTGATCAAGTAAAAGATATGGCACAATAGTATATTACTTGATAAAATAGAATTAGTAATATTTAGGGGTAATCAAAATGACTGTAGAGTATAGAACAAAAGAACAAGTACATAATCGCGGATGTGAAGCTGTTGGTAAGACGATGGGGGAGTTAGCAGCGAGCATGGACGAAAAAGCATCAGGAAAGAAATCAAAAGTTGGTGATGCTTGGGAATCTTGGTTCGGAGTGGATAAAAATAGTATTGCTGGGGCTGACTTGTCTGAAGCAGGTGTTGAACTAAAAGCTACACCAGTCAAGCATACAAAGAATGGCATTTCCGCAAAAGAGCGTCTAGTTTTGAACATCATCAATTATGAAAAAGAATTTGATAAAACATTTCCAACTAGTTCATTTTGGAAAAAGAACCAATTGATGGAATTAGGTTTTTATGAACATATTCAAGGTAAGAAATGGCAAGATTATGAATTGCTAAAATCTGTGTTGTTTACATATCCAGAAAAAGACTTATTAATAATAAAGCAAGACTGGGAAAAAATTCATGATTATATTAAGACCGGACGTGCCCATGAGCTATCTGAAGGTATAACCATGTATTTAAGCGCTTGTACAAAAGGGGCAAGTAGTAAATCCGTTCGCGCGCAGCATGAGAGTTTAAATGCTCCGATGGCCAAGCAACGTGCTTATTCATTAAAAAGTGGATATATGACATACTTGCTAAGAGAATTTATCTTTGGTGAAAATGAAGACCCTCATGTACGGGTAAAGCCTTTTGCTGATGGTGAAGTTTTTGAATGGCGTGCTCCATATTATACAGGTGAAAGTATTGTCAAAGATATTAGTATTTTGCAAAATACTTCTTTAGAAAATTATATTATTGACAGTTTGAAACCATATGTAGGGAAGACTGTTTCAGAATTAGCAAATCAATTTGGAATTGGGAAAGATGCGAAAGGAAATTATCCGAAAGCTATAAATGCGATGCTTGCAAGTCGGATGTTAGGTATTCAAAAAGATTTAGAGAAGACGGAGGAATTCTTTAAAGCTAATATTCAAGTGAAGACGATTCGTGTACAAAAAAATCATAGTATTAAAGAAAGTATGAGTTTTCCGACGTTCGATTTTAAAGAGTTGGTACAAGAGGATTGGGAAGACTCAACGTTAAGAGATTTGTTAGACTCAGCAAAATTCTTCTTTGTGGTTTTTGAAGAGCAAGATAGTGGTGAGTATGTTTTTAAAGGTGCGAAGTTTTGGTCTATGCCTGAAAGCGATTTGGAAAACATTGTACGCCAAGCTTGGCAGCAAACCGTGGATACAATCAAATTTGGTGTTCAGTTACATTATGACGGTAAACGTGTAACAAATAATTTTATCGGTAAGTCTGATAAGCGTATTATTCATGTTCGTCCACATGCAAGTAAATCAAGCTATATTGCCAATGATAAAAACGCTAATCAGCTACCTACTCCAGCGATTTGGACGAACAAACCAGCTAATTTTGCTAATGATTGGATGACGAAGCAGTGTTTTTGGTTAAATAATGATTATGTTTTTGAACAAATAAAAGATTTGCTATAAAAATATGAGAATGGAGTGATTCATATGGTAGATTATAATGAAATTGTTAAAAAGTCTAATTTTAGAAAAGATACTCGTGCAGAACATGAATTAGGTATTTTTATGGATGAAAATTATTATTCTCGACTGTGTGAAGATAAGATTCCGTATTTAACTTTTGAGCGATAAACTGATTTGAAATTACAATATGAAGGTATTGATGTTATTATTCGATCAGATGATAATCGTGAAATTATCATTGATGAAAAATCCGCATTGTATTATACCAATAATAATTTACAGACTTTTGCTTTTGAATTGAGTTTCGAAAAAGATGGAAAAGTTAGAGATGGTTGGTTTGTTAAAGATGGGTTAAAAACAGAATATTATATGTTGATTTGGCCAAATGCTAGGTGTGAAAAAGATAAGAAGACCGGACAAAATATACAAGTAAATCTTGCAAAATTGACTTCGAAGGATTTTACAATTGTTGAAGCTATATTGTTGAGCAAGAAAAAGTTATTAGCTTACCTGGCTTCACTTGGTTTGACAAAAGAAGTGCTGATAGATAGAGCAAAACAAATGCGAGAAGTTTATCGGTTTAGTGGGAATAATTATGCTCATGAAGATGAAGAGGGCATAGACTTTCTACATTATACTTACACTTTAAGACTCGTTGAAAAGCCAATTAATTTGGTTATCGATAAGAAAAAGTTAGTAGAATTAGCTGACCGCGCATATTTTATTTCAGATAGAGGATATTTTCGATGCAATTGAATGGTGTAAGTTTTAGATTGGCTTAGTTTGACTAGGAGAATTACATTGATTGTTAGAATAGATTCAGATGAAACAATTAAAGAGGATATAAATATGCTTCTTTATCAAAAGGAAATCGAAGTTATTACTAAAGTCGAAAAAACATTTATAGATAATAATTTAGGTAAAAAATTATTACTGATAGGCATTATGAAATAGTAGACAGCATTATAGATAATTATTTAAATGTGGAATCTATTAGTGAGGTATATTTATATCATCTTAGTAGGCAACTTCAGGAACCTAATCATTTATATCCGCTCAACAGACTATTGGTTGAAGAAAATGAGATGACTAATTTTTTAAAGAAATATGATATTAAATTTTTAAAAGGCGAAGATAGTAAAATAGAATTGTATTATAAGAACAAACACATTAACATCAAACATAATAAATATAACGGAGGAGGATACTAATTATTTAATAGATTAGAAAAGGATTTTTGTATAAATGGTTTTACTTTTTTGGAAGATATCCAAAATAATCAGAGTATGTACTACAATAATTTGGAAAGATCTCCAGAAATAATTCGTGATCTTGAAAAGTTTTTTAATATAAAACTTCAAAATGAATATTATGAAAGGTCAAAATTTTATTGTTGTGTGATTAAAGTTCCGATAGAAGAAATAATTTTTGATGGATGTACAGAATTGAAATCAAAATCTGATAAAGCACGATATTTGATAAATCGAGCCATTATGCATGTGTTAGGAATTAGTGATAATCCAATAATACGTCTAAGTGACAATAAAAGTGTTAAAGTAGATAGAATTATTTGTTATTCTATTTAATAGTTAGTTATAGTATTAATGTTGTGAGGTGAACAACATGAAAATATCAGAGTTTTGGCAAGGATTTAAAAAGGAATATGCACTTTATACAGATAGTTATGCGGCTTATGCATTTGGGGAAGATGCAGATGAATTAGCACAGTTAGTATTATCAGGTAAAAAGACTGCAACTTCCTCACTATATTTAGCTTATGAGTTTGAAAATGAGCCACTACCCCAAATTGGTGAGTACAATATGATTTTAGATAGCCAGGAGCAGCCCGTTTGTATTACTCAGACCAAGAAAGTATATCTATGTCCATATAATGAAATTACTGCTGAGTTTGCGAAAAAAGAAGGAGAAGGAGATTTGTCGCTTCACTATTGGCAAGTGGTGCACGAAGCATTTTTCCACTCTGTATGTCATGAAATGGGGGCGGAATTTTCACCTGAGATGCTTGTTGTGTGCGAAGAATTTGTATGTCTATATCCGAAAAGCTTTCCACGCTAATTTCACATGGGCTCAATGTGTGTTATAATTTGTTTAGAAAATTGAAGGAAGTGGTTAGGATGAATGAGCAGACTACATTGGAAAGCCGTCAGAAAACCAAAAATGGTGTGAAACGATTGATTTTCGTAGTGCTTTCCATTTTGCTCGAAGTGACACTGATTGTTTTATTATTTACCTCGTTAAACGATTATGCAGAATGGTTGCACTTATTAACGCGTACACTTGCAGCAATTTTAGTGCTCTATATTTATAGCGAAGACAAGACGGCGACGATGAAGATGCCGTGGATTATACTAATTATGTTATTTCCAATTGTCGGTGTGACGATTTATCTTTTAGTAGGGTTGAATAAAGGGACTAGAAAGATGCGCGCACGATATCAGGCAATTGACGAGGTGTTATTACCGCTCTTACCTGATTCGTCTGATTTGATCGAAAATTTAAAGCAAACACAGCCCAAAGCCGCGAGTATATCTCATTATTTGCAGACTTATGCGAAATATCCACTCTATCAAAATACAGATGTGACGTATTATAACGAAGCGGTCAAAGGATTAGAAGCACAACTTGAAGCGTTAAAGCAAGCCAAACATTTTATTTTTATGGAATATCATGCGATTGAAGATAAAGAATCTTGGCAACGAATTGAGGAAATCTTAGTTGAAAAAGTCAATGAAGGGCTAGAAGTTCGCGTATTCTATGATGATATGGGTTCGATTGGCTTTATCAATACGGATTTTGTGCAAAAGATGGAAGGTCTAGGAATTGCTTGTCGCGTGTTTAATCCGTTTATGCCTGGGCTAAATGTCTTCTTAAATAATCGTGATCATCGCAAAATTACAGTCATTGATGGCGAAGTTGGCTTTACTGGTGGCTATAATTTGGCCAATGAGTATTTCAATGTAACGCACCCTTATGGCATGTGGAAGGATACGGGGATTCGGCTGGAAGGTCCTGCTGTGCGTTCCTTAACGATTGCCTTTTTAGAAATGTGGAATGCTGTCAAAGAAACTGATAAACATGATGAGAACTTTATGCGCTTTTTACCTGTTGATAGCTATGAAGCAAGTGAGACTGGCTTTGTCCAACCTTATGCCTTTATTCCAATGTCTAGTGAACGTGTCGGAGAAGAAGTGTATATCAGTATGGCCAATAAGGCGGAAAAATATTGTTACTTTATGACGCCTTATTTGATATTAACGGATGAAATGGTGCATGCGATTGCTCTTGCTGCAAAACGGGGCGTAGATGTGCGAATTATTACCCCAGGAATTCCAGATAAAAAGATGGTTTATGGGGTGACGCGTTCCTTCTATCCTGATTTGGTTAAGCATGGGGTTCGTATTTATGAATGGACGCCAGGTTTCTGTCATGCGAAAATGAGTGTGGTCGATGATGTGATGGCAACTTGTGGTACGATTAATTTAGATTATCGCAGTTTGTATCATCATTTTGAAAATGGCTGCTTTATGGTTGACACGCAGTCAGTGCTTGATATTAAAGCAGATTTTGATGCTACTTTTGAAGAATGTCGTGAAGTGACGCAAGAGTATCAAAAGGGAAGTAAAGCTCATTTGTCATTGAAAGAATTATTCTTACGTTTATTTGCCCAATTGTTATAAAATTTATCGAGTATCTTGTGAATATTGCTTACAAGATGCTCTTTTTTTGTTATAATGTGTGAAACGAAAAAAGGGGTGGTTTAGATGTTAAAAAAATGTAGTGAGCAAGACCGGAAACGATTGACCGATTATCTTTATCAAAATCCCGTGTTGAATTTATTTATTATCGGTGACTTATATAATTACGGTTTTGATTCGGACATTCAAGACTTATATATCGATGAAGATAATCAGGGAATTCATGGTTTGGTTTTACGTTATCGCAACAGCATTTTGGTGCAAAGTTATGAAGGTAGAACTTATCCTGAATTTGTCGCAGAGTTAGTTGAACGTCACCGGATTACACATATTAATGGGGAAGCAAGTTTGGTGGCAAAATATGACTTTACTGCAAGAGAGAATGTATTATGCTACTTCTCGCAATGCAAAGAATTAGAGAATGCACCTAAAATGACAGCTGTTGAATCGTTTGGACCTGAAGATGCAAAAGAAATTTCTGAGGTTTTTAAAAGTGCTTTTAAAAACTTTTCGGCTAATTCCAACGAAATCCAAGAAAGTCTGGCGAAAAAACTAGATCGTGTCTATGGTGTCAGAGTAGATGGAAAAATTGTTTCGATTGCTAGAAGTACTGCGGAATGTCCTGGTTTAGCAATGTTAGTAGGTGTTACTACGTTGGAGTCTTTTAGAAGTCTTGGGTATGCACGCCAAACGGTAGCCAAACTAACCGCAGATTTACTCGCTGAAGGAAAGGAACCTTGTCTCTTTTATGAAAATCCAGTTGCAGCGAGAATATATGAGAGTCTAGGGTATGAACGCGTTGGACAATGGCGAGTAGTGAGATTGTAGGTGAGCATATGTCTATCGTTTTTGCAAATGAAGATGATATTCCTAAAATTTATAATTATTTAAATAAGATATCTACACAGACGCAGTATCTAACCTTTGATTCAGCTGGGTTAAAAGTTAGTTTAGATGACTTTTCTAAAGTATTTCTTTCTCAGTTATCCAATTCAAATATTAAATATTTTTGTTATAAAGTTAATGGAAATATTGTTGGTATCGCAAACTATCGGGTGGATTCTAGAGCTAAGATGTCGCATCGTGCAAAAATAGGAATAAGTGTATTAGCTGATTATCAAAACAAAGGTATTGGTAAACAACTACTTGCTTCAATGATTGAGTATCTAGAGCAACAAAAACAAATTGAATTAGTAGAATTAGAAGTTGCCTGTGAAAATAAGGTAGCTATTCATTTATATGAAAAATTTGGATTTAAGAAAATCGGAAAGCTACCTAAATTTTTTAGACTAGATAATGATTATATGGATTTTATCATGATGCAATTGGAACTTAATCGTTAACAAAGTTTACGTGATACATCTTAAACACGAACGATAAATAGAAATTGACGCTAAAATATTGTTGTTTTGTTGATTGAAACGAATGAACAATCTATAATTTTTGTAGAATATACGAAAATGAGGGTTAGTAATGAGCAAATGTTTAGTGATTGGTTCTTCAGTTTGTGATTGTTTAATTTATACGGATGTGTTACCTAGTCGTGAAGGGGATGCACACATTAGTAACCAAAAAATGCAAATTGGTGGTTGTGCATTAAATGTGGCTGCAACTTTAAAGGGATTAGGCGCGGATCTTGATTTTTTATCTCCCGTGGGCCAAGGGATATATGGTGATTTTGTTGCTAGTGAGTTGGTTAAATTACAATTACCGATATTTCGTGTTGAGGGTGAAAATGGGTGTTGTTATTGTTTTATCGAAGCAGATGGCGAACGAACTTTTCTTTCATATCATGGTGTCGAATATAGCTTCCAAAGATCTTGGTTAGCAAACTTTCATTTAAATGATTATGCTTATCTATATCTTTGCGGATTAGAAGTTGAGGAAGAAACTGGCGAAGAATTAGTTGCTGCACTCACTGATTTTAAAGGTAAAATTGTTTTTTGTCCCGGACCAAGAGTCTGTGAAATTCCATTTGAACGAATTGCACAATTGTTATCTTATCAACCATTGTTACACTTAAATGAACAAGAAGTCTATTTGATGAGCGGTCAGCAGGAATTATTCGCGGCTATCGAATCTCTGTATGCCAAAACGCATGCACCAGTCGTGGTTACATTAGGTTCCAAAGGTGTGATTGCCTATGATGGTGAATGGGTAGAATGTGTTTCTGAAAAAGTTGAGGTCAAAGATACTGTCGGGGCTGGTGATAGTCATGTAGCTGGGATGCTAGCTGGATTATTAGCAGATCATAATCTCAGGGATAGTCTACAATTAGCTAATCGAGTCGCTGGGTCAGTCGTACAAGTCTCAGGCGCATTATTGCCAAAAGAAAAATATCTGGAATTGCGGCTAAACGAAACATAAATAGCTGAAATATGGAGAATTATATAATGGGAAAAAATGAATTATCTTGTTTACCTAATTAATATTGTAAGTAATCATTATTTCGCTGGTGATTTGAGAAAGGATATACTACGTTGTATGAAAATGGCCTGCTTAGCTTTAATGATGAATTCTATGATGTGCAACATACTATGAGTAAAGAAGTACTACTAAAAGAAGTTGGTGAAATCATTCTTCAAAGTGATATTTGTCAGAATGATTGCTTGAGAGACAACATCGCCTTGGTTCGTCTAACAATTGGTGAATTATACGTCAATTAAATATTAGTTATATTGTTGCCATGGATTTGTTCTATCAATCCATTACAGCTGAATTATTATCTGATGAGGATACTGGCTATATTATTTATTCTCATCTTGATTTAGCTAAGTTAGTAATAGGAGAACAAAAAGTAAATAGCAGAGAAGAAAAAAATTGATATACATGTTGAGGGAAAAGTATTATGTGTTTAATTTGTGAGAGAATCAGAGAAATTACTGAAAATAAGAATCCGTATTTTGTTAAAGAAATGACCACAGGATATGTAGTGATTGGGGATCATCAATATTTTGAAGGTTATACACTATTTTTGTGTAAGCGACACGTCAACGAATTACATGAATTGCCCCACGAATATAAATTGAAATTTTTAGATGAAATGAGTTTGATTTCCCAGGCGGTCTCACAAGCGTTTCAAGCTGATAAAATGAATATTGAGTTATTAGGTAATGGTGAAAGTCATGTTCATTGGCATCTCTTTCCACGCAAAAATGCGGATTTAGGTAAATATGGTCATAATGGAAAAGGTCCTGTTTGGTGGTTACCTTTTGAGAAAATGTATGCTGAAAATGTAAGACCGAATAACGAAAAATTACAAGAATTGAAAGTAAAATTGCTTGATGAGATTAATAAAATTAGTTGAATGAATAGCGCTTGAATTGTATATGGTTCAGGCGTTTTATTATGCTATAATGAAGTTTGAAGGATGTTGAAAGGGAAAATTTTGGCTATGAATTATAAAATCTTAATCATTGGTTGTCCGGGTTCTGGGAAGAGTACATTTGCGCGCAAGTTAAGAGATCAACGTCGACTTCCACTCTATTACTTAGACCAAATTTGGCATAAACCAGATCAGACGAATATTTCGAAAGAGGAATTTATTCAGTGCCAAAAAGAAATGATAAAGCAAGAAGAATGGATTATTGATGGAAATTATCTCGCCACTTTAGAATTAAGACTGGCAGCTTGCGATACGGTATTCTTCTTAGATTTACCGAATGACGTTTGCTTTGAAAGTGTTAGAAATCGAATCGGTCAAGCGCGCGAGGATATGCCTTGGGTGGAAGAGACGTTTGATGAGGAGTTCCAACAATGGATATTGGATTTCCCAACTAAGCAACGACCTGTGATGATTGAGTTGTTGAAGAAATATGAAAAAGGGAAGCAAATCATCGTCTTTCATACTCGAAAAGAGGTTGAGGCGTATCTTGCTCATCAATTAACCTCTTAGAAAGTGGTAAATAACAGGTAAACTTATTTAATCTATAGTTTATTTCGATTATTTGATTTTAATAAGCAAGCTTTATATTAATTTTGTTTTAGAAACGGGTGAGTTAAATGAAAAAAATTGGAGTTGTATTATATCCTAATTACTCTTTGCAGGAAATTACATGCATAACGTCTACACTATCAATCTGGTTTAATGAAGAAATTGATTATATTGCTAGTGAGAATATTTGCTATTTTACAGAAGAGGGATTACCCACATATCCAACTAAGCTTATTCAAGAAGTAAATATTACAGATTATGATTGTATTATCATTCCGGGCTCAATTAATCCATTAGCAGGGTTATATGATGATGAATTAATTCATTTTTTACATCAAGGTATTTCAAGCAATGTTGTTTTTGCAGCAATATCATCAGCACCTCTTTTATTAGGAAAAGCAGGATTATTAAAAGGGAAAAAGTATACTGGAGGATTATTCGTTCAGCAATTGGAGTATTTTGACTTTATGGAAATTGATAATTTTACTCATAAATCAATTGAGATAGACGATGGATTAATCACCGGGATAGGGATGTATTTTGTTGATTTTGCTAAGGCTGTTTTGAAATATTTAGATTATCCAATTGATGAAACCTTTCTAAATCCAAATCTAAAATACACTGAGAAAGATTTGCTTTTTTATTATTCGGAGGAGGATTATTTAGATTTTATCAATGAAGTTAAAACTTTTGATAAATAGAGTGAATCTATTTGAAATTTATTTTTTATATCTGATTTTTTTTTAGCAACTCAATTTGGGTTGCTTATTTTTGTGGAAAAATTTTTGATATAATGAGCACTTTATTACTTGTTTTGTTATTTTGTATTCGGTTACATTCAGAAGATAAGGCAAATAATATGATATAATTTAGAAAATGTTTTTGGGAGGGGCCTTATGCAAGCTTTATTAGTTATTGATATGGAGCAGGGATTTTTGAATGCAGATAGATCTGAGCGAAATAATCCTGATGCAGAGAAAAATATTTTGAAATTAATGGATTATTTCCGTGAAACGAAACAACCAATCATTCATATTCAACACTTGAGTACTGATCCTCACTCAGCCTTTTTCACTGAAGAAGGGTATCAGTTCATGGAAGGTTTTAAGCCACATCCTGGAGAGAAAGTTTTTCAAAAACACGTTAATAGTGCATTTATTGGAACGAATTTAGAAGAATATTTACATGAAGAAGGGATTTGTCGCCTAGTTATTACTGGTCTGACTTTGCCTCATTGTGTGTCTACAACGACTCGGATGGCAGGCAATCTTGGCTTTGAAACGACATTAATTAGTGATGCCACCGCTACATTTGCATTAAAAGATATTCTAGACAATTGGATAGATGCGGAGGAGTTGCATCAGTCTCACTTGGCAGCGCTGAACGAAGAATTCGCAAAAGTGATGGGCTGTGAAGAGTTTTTACGAGTCATTGATAAAAAAGAGAATGAAATAGATTAATACAGGAACAAGAAAGTAGTTCTGTTTAACACTATTTCACTTTTTCCTAGTTTTTATTTTCTCTGTAATGTGTTATGATGAGAAAAGAACGAAAAAATAAGGATGATTTATCATGAATGATTATACAGACATCAAACGAAATCATTTCCGTTTTCCTGCTTTTTCAGATGAAGATGGAGTAAAACTTCAAGATGGTACTTTTCGTAAACCTTTCTCATTTGAAGAAGATTGGATTTTAACGGATGAAGATATTGATCGAAAAGCAAATAGACAAAATAAAGTAAATACTTCTCGTCGCGGAAATAAGACAATTGCACATAAAGCTGGTCATAGTGTGAAGCAGATGGAAGAGTTGAAAAAACATCGCGAAAACCTACCTACTTATTCACGTCATCCAAAAGCAGAAGTGACGCCAACTGGCAAGAAAAACTTATTCGGTAGCAGTCATTTGCATGCGACTTATAAGGTGCGAAATGAAAAGGAAACGCCTGCCATTCATGCCAAACCACCTAAGACAGATGCGTTTAAAAAATCGGTTTTCGAACCAACTTATGTACCTGCTTCATTAATCCCTGAAAAAAAGGAAGAGGTAGACCAATCTGAGTTATTGAACTCGATGCAAAAGAGCAAGGACAGCTATATGCTTTTCGATACCGAGCCAGCGCCTTATCAAGTAAAACAAGAGGAAAATGAACCCACTGTCAAGAAGTTCAAAGTTCCAAGTGCTACAAAAGATCGTAATAATTTACCGAAAGCAACACAAGAAATGATTGAAAAGAAAAAATCAGTCTTGGGTTCATTAGATACGATGATTGAAGAGGGTACGAAAGAAAAACGCAATACCAAATATTTTGAATAATAATTATGTCTGGCTATTTTTTACGGCCAGACTTTTTTCTTAAATTTTCGAAATATTTTGCGTTTTTACTATAAATTTTCTGACAAATTGATATAATGGATGAAAGAATACTTGTCTAGTAGAAAAGAGGAAAACAGATGAGAAGGTTTGAAAAATCACATAAATTAGATCATGTAAGCTACGATGTCCGTGGTCCAGTCTTAGAAGAAGCTGAACGCATGCAAGAAAATGGCATTTCTATCTTAAAGCTAAATACGGGAAATCCTGCGCCATTTGGATTTGAAGCGCCAAATGAGATCATCCGCGACTTGATTATGAATGTCCGTCAATCAGAAGGGTATTCAGATTCAAAGGGGATTTTTTCAGCGAGAAAGGCAATCGAGCAATATTATCAATTATTGAAGTTTCCGAATTTGTCGATTAATGATATTTATACTGGTAATGGGGTCAGCGAATTGATTACCATGTCGATGCAAGCTTTGTGTAATGATGGCGATGAAGTGCTGGTGCCGATGCCGGATTATCCTTTATGGACGGCTTCAGTCTCATTGGCAGGTGGCAAGCCTGTTCATTATATTTGTGATGAAGAAAGTGAATGGTATCCAGATATTGCGGATATTCGTTCTAAAATTACTGCAAAAACGAAAGCAATTGTCTTAATTAATCCGAATAATCCAACAGGGGCAGTTTATCCAAAAGAAATTTTAGAGCAAATTGTCGATATCGCGCGTGAATTTGAATTGATAATTTTCTCGGATGAAATTTATGATCGTTTGGTGATGGATGATTACAAACATATCCCAATTGCGACTTTGGCACCGGATTGCTTTGTAGTGACGTTTGGTGGCTTATCGAAATCTCATCGTGTGGCAGGTTTCCGTGTAGGTTGGATGGTGCTAACTGGGAAGAAATCAATTGCGAAAGATTATATTGAAGGCTTAAATATGTTATCTTCCATGCGTTTGTGTTCAAATGTTTTGTCCCAACAAGTCATTCAAACCGCACTTGGGGGCATTCAAAGTGTGGATGAACTACTTTTACCAGGTGGCCGCATTTATGAACAACGCGAATTTGTCTATAAAGCCGTTAATGATATTCCTGGACTTTCTGCGGTTAAACCTAAAGCTGCTTTTTATATGTTTCCAAAAATTGATGTGAAGAAGTTCAATATTACCAATGATGAGCAATTTGTATTAGACTTTCTTCATGAGCATCATGTCTTAATGGTACATGGCGGTGGTTTCAACTGGATGCAGCCGGATCATTTCCGAATTGTGTATTTACCTAATTTGGATGATTTGAAATTAACAATGGATAAGATGCGCAAGTTTTTAGCTACTTATCGTCAAAAATAAACATTCTTCAGCTCGGTCTTCTCTCCGGGCTGATTTATTTTGAAGTAAAAGAGGTGAACGCATGGCGGATTACTTAGAGACTTATCTGACTTGGTATCCGAATAGTAAAATAGAACATTACCCCCAAGATTTTCATACGACTTTATCTAGTGATGCTCGTAGTCAGTATTATCAAGCACTTGATTTAAACCAGCAACAACAACTGGAGTTACACCGCAAATATGAATTACGCTCGAAATTTACTACTTTTGATTATTTAAAAGATACCCAATGGCAGTTTGATGAATACCGGGTGGATTACAATTATCCAAAGAGTGAGCCGGGTTTGCGCTGTAAATGTGGTAAAAAGTTGAAATATCAGTTTGTCTTAATTTCCAAAAATAAACAAAAGAAAATGTATTTAGGCATGCAGCACTTTTCTGATCATCTAGGTGTGTCGCAAAAGGTGGCTAATGAGATTAAAAAGGGTTTGTCGCAAGTGGATTTTGGTATTGATGAGATTTTGTGGTTGCATCATCAAAAGTATCAATTTCCTAATGAACTATGGCGACGGTATTGTTTTGCGCATTATCGGAATAGTTTGATGAAGCAACCAGTCAAGCTAAATCGACAATTACTCAAGCGATTGGCGAGTTTTAGACAAGTGGATTTACCGATTTATACGGTGGATTTTCAGTTGGTTTTACGTGAGATTGCTTTGGTTAATAAGCAGCTACGTGTGGAAGGTAATCAGTTAAAGCAAATTTATCAGCGAGAACATTTTGAAGCTTTTGCTCAAGATTTAGCACAAGATATTTTAACATTTGACTTTAATTATGATAGTAAACGAATTTTTTCAGCGCAAGGGAAGAAATATCTGAAGAATCATTCATTCACGCGCGAACAGCTGATGAGTGAATTGATTGAACGATTGCGACAATTGGATGGCTTTGAAGATATTTCACAAAAACGCACCATTTTTCATACGCAAACTTTGCATTTACCTTTAGCGATGTTTGATGAAAATTGTTTAGCATATGCATTGGAAAAATATTTGCAATATGGTTTTCGTTTGAATTTCTTTATCAGTTTACCCCGTAGCCTCAGAATGGCCATGCAGAAAGCATTAAAAGCCCAAAAAGCCATTCCTACCGTGCAAAGTTATGCGCAAGAGTTACAAGTACATTTAAATCAAATTCCAAAAGGCTATCAAAAAATGGTATTGGAAAGCTTGCTACGCGATTTAGCTGCAAAGAACTAGTTTCTTTGCAAAAAGTCCAAAAATTTCCAAATGAATGGCTCTATCCCTTGCACTTCATGGATAACAGGTGTAGGATAAGAAACAGAGGTGTTGTATATGTCAGAAATTACATTAAATCAATTAGAAAACTTAGAAAATGCATATTTAAAAAATGATAAGTTAAATGTGCTCCAAAATGCTTTATTTAGCAATGATTTAACCAAAATTGCTTCTAATCAACAAGCGAAAGCAGCGCAACCATTTATTTTTTCAATTGACTTGAAAACACATGGAATTACCAACCAATTTCAATCTGGCCGTTGCTGGATTTTCTCAGCGATGAATGTTTTGCGTGAAGCTTTGATTAAAGAGTTGAAGATTGAAGGTGATTTTGAACTTTCTCAAAATTACATTGCATTTTATGATAAATTAGAAAAAGCAAATTGGTTTATGGAATGTGTCAAAAAAGAATTAGCTACTGATTTAGATGCGGAAAAAATGCGTTTCTTATTAGAAGGAGCAGTCAGCGATGGTGGTCAATGGAATATGTTGGTTTCATTGGTTGAAAAATACGGGGTTTGTCCGAAAGATGCGTATCCTGAAAGTTTCCAAGCTGGGCATACACATAAATTAAACAGTTTGATGAATCGTCGTTTACGCAAATTTGCACTGGAAGCTAAAGCCGCGTTTGATGCTGGAAATCAAGCAGCCATCGATAAACTTCAACAAGAAACGCTTAAAGAAGTCTATCAATTATTAGCGACAAATTTTGGTCTACCTCCAAAAGAATTTGTTTTTGAATATTATGGTGAAGATCATAGAGCGCATGCCAAAGAATTAACACCACATGAACTATACAAATTAACCAACTTAAATTTAAGTGACTACGTAAATGTGATTAATGGTCCTACAGCAGACAAACCTTTCTATCAAACATTCACTGTAGAACATTTAGGAAATGTCGTCGATGGTCAACCTGTTCAATTATTAAACTTACCATTAGACGAGTTCAAAGAAGCAACAATCAAACAAATGCAAGCAGGTGAATTGGTATGGTTTGGTTGTGATTGTTCTCAAGATGCTGATCGTGAAGGTGGTATGTGGAACGATGAATACTTCCAATACGAAAAAGCTTTTGACTTAGACTTGGCTTTAACGAAAGAAGAAATGTTAAACGTGAAGGAAAGCGCCATGAACCATGCGATGGTCTTAACTGGGGTAAACTTAGTCGATGGCGAACCTAATCGTTGGAAAATCGAAAATTCTTGGGGCGATAAAGTAGGGCACAAGGGTTACTATGTTGCAAGCGATACTTGGTTTGATAAATATGTGTATGTTGTGGCTATCAACAAGAAATATTTATCAGAAAAAGCCCTAAAAGCTTTAGAAGGCCAACCAACATTATTAAAACCTTGGGATCCATTCGGTACTTTGGCAGACTAAGATTGGTTCCAAATTTAATCTAAGCTATTCACAGCAGTTCGCAATACTTGTGAGCTGCTGTATTCATTTTAAGTGAATTTTATTGACTTTTTATTTTAAGCACGATAAAATAAAAAACAGATGAAGCAGATGTGGTGGAATTGGCAGACACGCACGCTTGAGGGGCGTGTGAGCACAGCTCGTGTGGGTTCGAGTCCCATCGTCTGCATAAAAATAAAACACAAGGTTTGAAAGTTGTTTTTCATACCTTGTGTTTTTTCTATTGCTTTTATTATTTTTTATTTTGCATTTCTTGGTCTTTTTGAATCGTAGCATCAATGCCTTTGATGATGCTAGTCATAAAGTTGTTTTCTTCCATCGCCAATAAACCAGCAACGGTAGTCCCACCAGGCGAGCAAACTTTATCTATTAATCCCCATGGGTTTTCTTCAGATTCTAAAATCATTTTGGCGCTACCTAAAACCGCTTGGGCAGCAATCTCAGTGCTTAATTGTTTTGGTAAGCCGTGTTTGACAGCTGCTCTAGCCAAACTATCAATGAAAAGATAGGCATAAGCAGGCGAGCTGCCAGCAATAGCGGTAAAGTTTGAAAAGTCTTTTTCCGCCACGAACCATGCTTTCCCAACGGCATTAAACATATCTAAAACAAGGTCTAATTGTTCTTTAGTGGCATGTGTATTTCCACAAATGGCAGCAGCACCTAATCCGACCATCGCATTGACATTTGGCATAATGCGGATCACGGGTAGTTGTTGATTTTCTCCTAAGGCGTGTTCTAATTGCGCAAGCGTAGTTCCTGCGGCGATGGATAAAACGACGCTATGATTTGCAACCAATTGTTTTTGATGTTTTTCAATCAAAGGTAATAAGACATTTGGTTTCACTGCAAATAGGACGTAATCAGCTAATTCAATTACTTCGTCTTCATTTTGCGCTAGATGTATTTGATATTCGTTTACCATATTGGTTATTTTTTCTGGATGATGATCATAGGCGATAATTTGATTACCTGCAATAAAGCCATGGGTAATAATTCCTTTAATGATTGCACTGGCCATATTACCAACACCGATAAAACCAATTTTCATAACGTTTCACTCCAATTTTTTATTCTTTCATACGTGTTTTTATGTTACACCAAAAAATGTAAGAAAGCTACATAAAAAGTGGTATATACCAGTATTGACATTTTAGCTAAAAAGGCGTATGTTATAAGTGTAATTTGATTAAAAGGGAAGTGCGACAAGTGACAGAATACATTCATGCTCAAAAATTTTTCTTTACAACAGGTGTAAAAGAAGGCGGTTACTTAGAAATTAAGAATGGTAAGTTTGGTGCTTACTTAGAAGAAAAACCTGAAAATGCGACAATTATTGATTATGCTGATAAGTGGATTGCGCCAGGTTTGGTAGATACGCATATTCACGGGTATAAGAATCATGATGTGATGGATAATGATCCAGAAGGTATTAAAGTCATGTCTTCTGCTTTATTGGAATGTGGGGTGACTTCATTCTTGCCAACGACTTTAACTTCTAGCCGTGAACGTTTGTTAGCCGTTTCTAAGACAATTCGTGCGGTGAAAGATGAAGTCGATGGTGCAAAGATTCAAGGGATTTACTTTGAAGGACCATTTTTCACAGAAGAACATAAAGGGGCGCAAAATCCAAGTTATTTCTCAGATCCATCACTTGAAGTGTTCCATGAATGGCAAGAAGCAAGTGGTCATTTAATTAAGAAAATTGCTTTAGCGCCTGAACGTGAAGGTGTCGAAGAATTTGTTGAAACAATTACGAATGAAGGGGTCGTGGTTGCTTTAGGTCATAGTAATGCGACCTTAAAAGAAGCAACAAAAGCAGTGGATGCTGGCGCTAGTGTCTTTGTTCATGCATTTAACGGAATGCGTGGGTTAAATCATCGTGAACCTGGGATGGTCGGTGCGATGTTAACTGTAAAGGAAATCTTTGCGGAATTGATTGCGGACGGTCATCATGTGCATCCTAAAGCCGTGGAATTATTAGTACAAACAATCGGTTATGATAAAGTGGCTTTAATTACTGACTGTATGATGGCTGGTGGAATGCCTGATGGGGATTATATCCTTGGTGAATTCCCAGTTGTGGTGGCTAATGGAACGGCACGCATGAAAGAAGGAAATCTTGCCGGTAGTATCTTGAAATTGTATGAAGGTATGCGCAATGTGGTGAAATGGGGTGTGGCTACTCCATATCAAGCAGTGATGATGGCAAGTTATATTCCTGCGGTAAGTTGTAATATTGCTGATCAATGTGGTTCAATTCAAAAAGGACGCGCAGCTGACTTTATCGTGTTAGATAAGGAAATGAATTTAGTGGCTACTTATTTAGATGGTCAAAAACGTTTTGAAAAATAAGTTGTCTTGCTTAGGTGGGGAATTTTCCTCCGCCTTTTTTGTTGACATTGTGAATTGAAAAAATCTTAATTATCGTCTATGATGAACAAAAAGAGTTTGGGGGATAGTTATGAAGATTGGTTTACGAACGATTAAAACGGTGATTGCGAGTGTCTTAGCAATTCTAATAGCTACACAACTTCATTTATTATATGCAACAGCTGCAGGAATTATTGCGATATTAAGTGTCGGAAATACGAAAAAGACATCACTGAAATCCGGGTTAGGACGTGTACTTTCTTTAGGTTTAGCCATTATTTTATCTTTTATTTGTTTTACGACACTAGGGTTTCATACATGGGCATTTGGTGTCTTTTTACTCGTATTTATTCCTTTGTCTATACGTTTTAATCTAGCGGATGCGATTGTGGTGAATTCGGTCCTTATTACGCATTTTCTAGTAGAGAAGAGCTTTTCGTGGCAAATGATTTTAAATGAAACGCTGCTTATGACCATTGGTGTCGGTTTGGCATTATTATTGAATCTATATATGCCGGATAATGAAAAACAATTAAAAGAAGATATCAAAGCAATTGAAGAAGATTTTCGGACGATTATTTTTGCGATGGCGGCCCATTTAAATCTTGAAAAAATTGCCCCATTAGATGATACTTGCTTGGATTTGCGGTCAAAATTACGGGCAGCACTTAATCAGGCACACATTCATCAGAAAAACCAATGGATCAGTGAAGAGGATTATTATTCGGAATATTTTTCAATGCGTTTGGCCCAACTTAGAATTTTACGGGATATGGTCAATTTATTAATCGAAATTGATATTGATGGTTTATTTGTAGATGAGTTACGCAAAGTATTAATTTCGACAGCTGAAAACTTTGCTGAAGAAAATGACGGCAAATTGATTTTATGGCAAATTGAAGCCGTCTATCAAAATTATCGTCAAAAACCATTGCCACAAACGCGCGAAGAATTTGAAAACCGTGCCTTGTTATTTCAATTTTTACAGTCATTTCGTAGTTTTATAGAAATCAAAGCCATCTTTTACCAAAATGAATAAAAAATCTAAAGCTTTATTAAAGATAAGTGTATATATTCGCAATTTTATTAAAATAGATTACAATAGAAAATGAGGACGTGATAATATGAGCGATGTTTATTTAATGATATTATTAGATGTAATTAAGGAAAAATATTATTCTGAGAAAGTCTTTTATCAAACGCAACTAGGAATTGATGAAGAGGCTTGGAACGATTTCAAGCAAGGAAAACGTTCATTAAGCGCAGAAAATACGCAAAAGTTAAAGAACTTGTTTACCGATTACGAATGGATGTTATTCCAAAAAGTGTTGCGTCAAACGGTGGTTTATCCTGAAAAACGCGGAATTGCCGTCAAAGAATATCGCAAAATGAAATATTTAATTGCTAGTAAATGGATGAATCACCAATTAGCAAAAGTTGAAATCGTTGAAGAAAGCAACCAAAATCAAGAAAAACAAGCTTTACTTCTTGCGGTTCGTTTAGATTATCAAGAATGGGGTTATGATGATATTTTAACCTTCAGAGTTCCTGCACGTTTACAAAAACAACTTGCAAGTGATCAAATAAAATTATTGGACTGGTTTGATGAGCAAATCGAAGAAAATTAATGGGGGTCAGATGAAGAAGAAAAAGTTAAAAAAGAGAAAACAAAATATGGTGCCTGTCATTTTGTTGGCCTGTATTATCATTTTTTTAACCTTTACGTTTGCCTTATCTCAATTAACGACACCGACGCCAGAAACGCAAGCACAACCCAAAGATCCTGATGTGGCTAGACAGGCATTCATTGACCGTCTAGCTCCGCATGCTAAGGAATTACAAAAACAATATGGGGTCTTGCCAAGTATTACTTTAGGGCAGGCTATCTTAGAGTCAAATTGGGGTAAAAGTGAACTTGCGAGTAAGTATCATAATTTATTTGGGATTAAAGCTTTTGGTGATCAAAACAAGGTGACTTTATCTACCAAAGAGTATGTGAATGAACAATGGGTTACGATTCAAGGAGATTTTAAAGTATATGAATCCGATCAAGCTTCGATGGATGACCATGCGCTGCTTTTTGTGAATGGTGTTGATTGGGACAAGAATAAATACCAGCCCGTGTTACAAGCACAAGACTATAAAACAGCTGCCTATGCCTTACAACAAGCAGGTTATGCGACTGATCCAACTTATGCGGAAAAAATTATTCAAGTCATTGAGGCTCATGATTTGCAACAATATGATTAATAATGCTAAAGTCTTCCTGAATTTATCAGGGAGGCTTTTTTTGAAAACACGAACATTTATGAAGCTCCTTGATTAGAATTTTATCATTTTTAAAGAAATTCATGCAAATCGATTGAATATTTCATGAAAATGGTTCATAATGATGTACAAGTTTTTCATAATTTAACGCTTATATAAAGTTGTAATAAGGACAACAGTTTCTACCCAATGCCGTAAATATTGGACTATAAGCAAATAAACGTTTGTTGATAAAACAGCGCTTTTTTGCTTTTAGGTAAAAGGGTGCTGTTTTATTTTTATTTCTCAATGCGTTGAATGGTGGATGAAAAGATAAAGGAGTTATAGCATGCAAGCATTAGTTGATCGTATTCAAAAAGATGGCAATATTTTAAATGGAGACGTCTTGAAAGTGGATGCTTTTATTACCCACCAAGTCGATCCTGTTTTAATGGAAGAGATTGCCGAAAGTTTTTATCAAGCGTTTAAAGAAGCAGGAATTACCAAGGTAGTGACGATTGAAGCTTCAGGGATTGTACCAGCGGTGTATACTGCTAAAAAATTTGGTGTTCCAATGATTTATGCCCGCAAGTCAAAAAGTTTAACAATGAATGAAGAATTGCTAACGACAGAAGTTTATTCATTTACTAAACAAGTGACTAGTACGGTTTCGATTTCACGTAAATTCTTATCAAATGAAGATAAAGTATTAATTATTGATGATTTTCTTGCAAATGGTCAAGCGGCAAAAGGGCTGATTGAATTATGTCGTCAAGCCAATGCGAGTGTTGAAGGAATTGGAATATTAATCGAAAAATCTTTCCAACCTGGACGCAAATTATTAGAAGAGATAGGGGTTAAAGTCGTTTCCCTTGCTCGTATTTCATCGCTTGAAAACGGCAAAATTACATTTATTGAAGGAGACGCTTAGACAAATGAATCAAGTGCAAAATGGAAAAGCAGCAATTTTAGGGTTACAACATTTACTTGCGATGTATGCGGGTGCCGTCGCAGTGCCTTTATTAATCGGAATGGGCTTAGGATTTGATGAAGCGCAAATGACTTACTTGATTTCGATTGATATTTTTATGTGTGGGGTGGCAACTTTATTACAATTAACCGTGACTAAGTTTTTTGGGATTGGCTTACCGGTCGTTTTAGGCTGTGCGATTCAAGCTGTTTCGCCATTAATCATTATTGGTTCTAAAAATGGTGTTGGGGCCATTTATGGTTCAATTATTGCAGCGGGCATCTATGTCGTATTGATTGCTGGTTTATTCTCAAAAGTGAAAGTATTATTCCCACCAATTGTTACGGGAACTGTCATTACGGTCATTGGCTTAACCTTGATTCCAGTGGCGATTACTAAGATGGGCGGTGGCGATGCAAGTGCCAAAACTTTTGGTGATCCAGCAAGTTTAATTCAAGCCGCCGTAACGATTCTTTTAATTTTAGGTTTACAAGCCTTTGCCAAAGGATTTTTACGTTCGATTTCAGTTTTAATTGGTTTAGTTGGTGGCACAATTTTAGCTTGTTTGATGGGCAATGTGAGTTTTTCAGCCATTAGTCATGCACCGATTTTCCATGTTCCGCAACCATTTTACTTTGGTATGCCAAAATTTGATGTATGGTCGATTCTTTTGATGATTATTATTTCAACGATTAGTATGGTTGAATCAACGGGTGTATATTTCGCACTTGGCGACATTACTGGAAAAAATATTGGTGAAGAAGATTTAAAACGCGGGTATCGTGCGGAAGGTTTAGCAGTTATCTTAGGTGGTATCTTTAATACTTTCCCATATACGGGATTTTCACAAAATGTTGGGTTAGTACAATTATCAGGAATTAAATCCACACGCCCAATTTACTTCTCGGCTTTCTTCTTAATTATTTTAGGTTTATTCCCGAAAGTGGGTGCTGTGGCCCAAATTATTCCAGAACCAGTACTTGGTGGTGGGATGTTAGTCATGTTTGGTATGGTGGCTGTGCAAGGGATGCGTATGTTGTCTAAAGTGAATTTTGAAGATGATAAGAATTTATTAATCGTAGCTTTATCTATTGGTTTAGGTCTAGGGTTTAATAGCTTACCAACCTTATTCCAACATTTACCACAAACCGTACAAATGTTTACCGGAAATGGGATTGTGATGAGTAGTATTACCGCAATTATTTTAAATCTACTCTTTCATGGATTAAAAGAAAAAGCTTAATTGTTTGAAGACTCATTGTGTTTACAGTGGGTCTTTTTATTTACGAACTATTTTGAAGAAATGTGAGATATTATTCGAATTTGTTTTGACTTAACTGTTTTTGCTTGTTAGAATATATGTGAAATCTTTATTAAAAGGAGCAAAATCAATGGAACCTGTTGTAGCTGTTGTCATGGGGAGTACTTCCGATTGGGAAACAATGAAAAATGCGTGTGAGGTATTGGACGAATATGGTGTAGTGTATGAGAAAAGAGTTGTTTCTGCGCATCGTACACCGGATTTGATGTTTGAATTCGCTGAAAATGCTAGACAGCGTGGCATTAAAGTTATTATTGCTGGTGCTGGGGGAGCGGCTCATTTGCCAGGGATGATTGCAGCGAAATGTACATTGCCAGTGATTGGTGTACCCGTACAATCGCGTGCCTTGAATGGCTTAGATTCGCTTTTATCCATTGTACAGATGCCAGCTGGCGTACCTGTTGCGACGACTGCTATTGGAAAAGCTGGGGCAACCAATGCAGGAATACTTGCAGTTGAGATGCTTTCCATGTATGATTTAAAGATAGCAGAAAAAATTCAGGAAAAACGCTTGAATTCTGAAAAAATAGTCAAAGAAAGTAGTGATCAGCTTGTTTAAACCAATTATGTCTGGAGAGACCATCGGAATTGTTGGTGGTGGTCAATTAGGGCGGATGATGAGCTTAAGTGCGAAAAAAATGGGCTTTCGTGTAGGCGTGTTAGACCCAACTGCTGATTGTCCGGCTGCACAGGTGGCAGATTGGCATATTGTGGCAAGTTATGACGATACCATGGCGTTAGAAGAAATGGCTCGTCGTTGTGCCGTGATTACCTATGAATTTGAAAATGTTAGTGTGGAAAGTTTAAATGCCATTTTACCAATTAGCTATATTCCACAAGGGACAGATCTTTTAGCGATTACCCAAGACCGTCTATTAGAAAAAGCCTTTTTAGAAGCAAATAATGTCGTCATTGCACCCTATGCAACAATTATCCACCCAAGTGATATTCCAGATGCAATTGAAGGGATTGGTTATCCATGTGTGCTTAAAACGACTCGTGGTGGATATGATGGCAAAGGGCAATATGTCTTGTACGGAGTGAAGGATTTAGCACCGTCAATGGATTTATTACGTGAAGGAACTTGTGAATTAGAGGCTTGGATTCCTTTTGAAAAAGAAATTTCTGTGATGGTGGCTGGCAATGGAAAGGAATATATTCCATTTCCAGTGGTTGAAAATATTCATCATAATAATATTTTACATGAGACAATTGCACCTGCTCGTATTGATCCAGAGGTGGCAAAAGAAGCACAGCGTATTGCTTTAGAAATTGCACAAGCCTTAAATTTACATGGGGTACTAGGAATTGAGATGTTCTTAACTGAAACTGGCAGCATTTATGTCAATGAATTAGCCCCTCGTCCGCATAATTCAGGACATTATTCCATCGAAGCTTGTGATATGAGTCAGTTTGATATGCATATTCGAGGTATTTGCGGATGGCCTTTAGCTGATGTGAAATTATTATCCCCAGCTGTGATGGTAAATATTTTAGGACAACATCATGAAAAATGTCGTCAATTAATTTTGGAAAAACCATCTTGGCAATTTCATGATTATGGCAAAAAAGAAGTGAAAACCGGTCGAAAAATGGGGCATATTACCATCTTGACTGAAAATATAGAAGATACATTAAAAGAAATTCAACAAACTAATATTTGGGATTAAAGGAGAAGACTGATGTTACCACGTTATACTAGAGAAGAAATGGGTCGTATTTGGACTGATCAAAATCGTTATCAAGCATGGTTAGAAGTAGAGATTTTAGCCGATGAAGCCTGGGCCGAACTTGGCGAAATTCCAAAAGAAGATGTGCAAAAGATTCGTGCTCATGCTACTTTTGATATTAATCGTATTTTAGAAATTGAAGAACAAACTCGTCATGATGTGGTTGCTTTTACACGTGCGGTTTCAGAATCATTAGGCGAAGAACGTAAATGGGTACACTATGGTTTAACTTCTACGGATGTCGTGGATACTGCTTATGGTTACCTTATTCGTCAAGCGAATGATATTTTACGTGTGGGCTTACAACGTTTAACAGATGTAATTGCTAAAAAAGCCAAAGAACACAAATATACGGTGATGATGGGACGTACTCATGGTGTTCACGCAGAGCCAACAACTTTTGGGTTAAAACTAGCTTTATGGTACTCTGAAATGAAGCGCAATATCGAACGTTTTGAACATGCAGCTAAAGGGGTTGAAGCTGGTAAAATCAGTGGCGCGGTAGGTACTTTTGCCAATATCCCACCATTTGTTGAAAGTTATGTCTGTGAAAAGCTACAAATTCGTCCGCAAGAAATCTCAACACAAGTCTTACCTCGTGATTTACACGCAGAATATTTAGCGACAATGGCTTTAATTGCGACAAGTATCGAAAAATTTGCAACTGAAATCCGTGGCTTACAAAAATCTGAAACTCGTGAAGTGGAAGAATTCTTTGCTAAAGGGCAAAAAGGTTCTTCTGCTATGCCGCACAAACGTAATCCAATCGGTTCAGAAAATATGGCAGGTCTTGCTCGTGTGATCCGTGGTCATATGATTACTGCCTATGAAAATGTTTCTTTATGGCATGAACGCGATATTTCTCATTCATCAGCCGAACGTATCATTATTCCAGATACAACGATATTATTGGATTATATGTTACATCGCTTTAGTAATATTGTTGAAAAATTAACAGTATTCCCAGAAAATATGAAACGTAACATGAATGCGACATTTGGATTGATTTACAGCCAACGCGTGATGCTGAAATTAATCGATAAAGGCTTAACGCGTGAACAGGCTTATGATTTAGTTCAACCAAATACAGCAAAATCATGGGATGAACAACGTGATTTCCGTCCACTTATCGAAGCGGATGAAACGATTATGTCTCATTTAACCAAAGAAGATTTGGATGATGCTTTTGATTACCATTATCATCTGAAAAATGTTGATACCATCTTCGAACGAGTTGGTTTAGGCGAATAACTTAAAAATAGACGAATGATTTCTAGAAATCATTCGTCTATTTTGTTAGTTTGTGTAAAGTTTTTTACTGAATGATATCAAACAAAACACGAACAATATATAGAAAATAAACGCAAAATATAAATAAATTATTGAAAATCTTTTGAAAGTAACATAGAATGTGAATAGATGAATAATATGTTCATAAATATGATGATATTCGAGGTGCGAAATGGAAAAGCTAGAACTGCTTTATGAAGGCAAGGCTAAAAAATTGTATAGTACAGATGAAGAAGATGTAATATTAGCGGAGTATATGGATCAAGCAACGGCACTGAATGGTTTGAAGAAGGATGCGATTTCAGGTAAAGGAGCGATGAACAACCAGATTACTTCGCTTATTTTTGATAAATTAGCAGAAAATGGTGTATCCAGTCACTTTATTCGTAAAATTTCTGAAACCGAACAATTGATTCAAAAAGTGAAGATTATTCCGTTAGAAGTCGTCGTTCGGAATGTGGCTGCTGGAAGTTTTTCAAAACGTTTAGATATTAAGGAAGGAACACCTCTAAGTTTTCCAATTGTTGAATTTTATTATAAAGAAGACCGTCTAGATGATCCATTTATAAATGATCAACATGTCTTAGTACTAGATATTGCGACTCAAGAAGAGATTGATCAAATCAAAGCTTTGGCATTAAAAGTCAATGAAGTCTTAAAGGCATGGTTCTTAACTTTAGATATTCAATTAATTGATTTTAAAATTGAAGTAGGACGTACAAAAGAAGGCAAAATTTTATTAGCTGACGAAATTTCACCAGATACTTGTCGTTTGTGGGATGTTCATACCAACGATCATTTAGACAAAGATATCTATCGTCGTGATTTAGGTGATTTAGTCCCAGTTTACCAAGAAGTTTTACGAAGAATTGAAAATAATTAATAAAGGAGTACAATCATGGTTTTTGTAAAAGTTTATGTTACTTATAAAGAGTCTGTTTTAGATCCTCAAGGTGAGGCGGTTAAAGGAGCATTACATCGCATGGGTTATAGCGAAATTGAAGAGGTTAGAATTGGTAAATATTTCGAAATGCAAGTCAACCCTGGAAATCGTCCTGTTGAAGAAGTCATTGAAGAAGCTTGTGATAAATTATTAGCAAATGTCAACATGGAAACTTATCGATTCGAAATCATGGATGTGGAGGAAGCTTAACATGAAATTTGCAGTGATTGTATTTCCTGGGTCCAACTGTGATTTGGATATGTTATGGGCAATCAAAAATGTCTGTGGGGCAGAGGCAGAATATGTCCGACATGATGCAACAAGTTTAGAAGGATTTGATGGGGTCTTTTTACCTGGAGGCTTTTCTTACGGTGATGCGTTAAGATGTGGTGCGATTGCTCGTTTTTCAAATATTATGTCTGAAGTGATTCGTTTTGCTAATGAAGGCAAGATGGTTTTTGGAACATGTAATGGATTTCAAGTGTTAACTGAGGCTGGGTTACTTCCTGGTAGCTTGATTCGCAATCGTTCTTTACACTTTGTTTGTAAAACGGTCGGCTTAAAAGTTGTCAATAATGAAACAAAATTTACCAGCGAATATCAAAAAGATGAAGTGATTCAAATTCCTGTCGCTCACGGTGAAGGCAATTATTATTGTGATGAAGAAACTTTAGCAAAATTAAAAGCCAATAATCAAATCGTCTTTACATATGAAGAAGATATTAATGGCTCAGTTGAAAATATTGCTGGAATTTGTAATGAGAAAGGGAATGTCTTAGGAATGATGCCCCATCCAGAACGTGCGATGGAAGAATTATTAGGTAGTGCAGATGGCAAGCGTTTCTTTGCTTCTATTTTGAAAAACTTCGGAAAGGTGACGCAAAACTAATGAAGAAATTTATCGAACCGACTCCTCAAGAAATTAAAGATCAAAAAATATATACGCAATGGGGTTTAACTGATGAAGAATATGCGATGATTGAAAACATCTTAAATCGCATGCCTAACTATACGGAAACAGGTTTATTCTCTGTCATGTGGAGTGAACATTGCTCTTACAAGAATTCAAAACCAGTATTAAAGAAATTCCCAACATCAGGTAAACAAGTATTACAAGGTCCTGGTGAAGGTGCAGGGATTGTCGATATTGGCGATGGACAAGCAGTCGTTTTCAAAGCAGAAAGTCATAACCATCCATCTGCAGTAGAGCCATATGAAGGTGCAGCAACTGGTGTCGGCGGTATTATCCGGGATATCTTCAGTATGGGAGCTCGTCCAATTGCGATTTTAGACTCTTTACGCTTTGGTGAATTAGATAATAACCGTACAAAATACTTATTAGAAGAAGTTGTTGCGGGGATTAGCGGCTATGGTAACTGTATCGGTATTCCAACTGTTGGTGGGGAAGTTGCTTTTGATCCATGTTATGAAGGGAATCCATTAGTCAACGCAATGTGTGTCGGCTTAATTGATCATAAAGATATTCAAAAAGGCCAAGCAAAAGGTGTCGGCAATAAAATTATGTATGTCGGTGCGAAAACTGGACGTGATGGGATTCATGGGGCTACCTTTGCTTCAGAAGAGTTTGTAGAAGGTGAAGAACAACAACGTTCAGCTGTCCAAGTAGGCGATCCTTTTATGGAAAAACTATTATTAGAAGCTTGTTTAGAATTGATTTTAGAGCATTCAGATATTTTAGTTGGGATTCAAGATATGGGAGCCGCTGGTTTGGTTTCTTCAAGTTCAGAAATGGCTTCAAAAGCTGGCTCAGGCTTGAAATTATATCTTGATGATGTGCCTCAACGTGAAAGTCACATGACCCCTTATGAAATGATGCTTTCAGAATCTCAAGAACGCATGCTTATCTGTGTCAAACAAGGTTGTGAAGATCAAGTAGTGGCGCTTTTCAAAAAATATGATTTAGACGCTGTTTCTATTGGTGAAGTAACGGACGATGGGCTGTATCGTTTGTATCATCATGGGAAAGAAGTCGCGAATATTCCAGTTGATGCACTTGCTGAGGATGCGCCTGTTTATCATAAACCTTATCAAGAACCGGCTAGAATCCAAGAATTTGCGCAAATGGCTGATTTTGTACCAGAGCTGAAAGATCCTACGCAAACTTTCCTAGATTTATTACAACAACCAACCATCGCTTCTAAAAAATCAATTTATGAAACCTATGATTATCAAGTGCGTACAAATACTGTAGTTACGCCAGGTAGCGATGCAGCGGTACTTCGCATTCGTGGCAC
>NHCFI00100__coassemble_1553_pt1 | contig 34132 bp, 29 predicted proteins | sample NHCFI00100__metabat2_low_PE_012 | metagenome-assembled genome bin NHCFI00100 | reverse complement strand
AAGATATTTAGTGTTATCCTCCGTTTGAGTAACAACACTAAATATCATAGACCCTTTTTTATTTATATTGCTAATTAAATCAAGACTTTTAACAGTTCTATTGCTATAATAATTTTATATAAAAGAAAGGATTTGACAAATTTGGCACAAAGATACTCAATTAAACATGAAATTGCTTACTATGAATGTGATATTAATCAACAAATGACGCTTCCATCTTTAATCCAGGTAATGATTAAAGCATCTGAGGAACAAAGTGATCATTTAAATCGTGGAAGCAGTTATGTCAATCAACTGAATCTAGGTTGGGTGATTACGAACTATGAAATCGATGTTGATCGGATGCCACGTTTAGGTGAGAAAATCATTTTTTCAACTTTAGCAACTGCTTATAATAAATTCTTTTGCTATCGTGATTTTTATATAGAAGACGAGGCGGGTAATCGATTGGTGACTGTCTCTTCAGTTTTTGTCTTAATGGATTTATCAACGCGAAAAATTAAGGCTGTAGATGAAGAAATTATTGCTCCATATGAAAGCGAAAAAATTAAAAAGATTAAACGATTTAATAAAATGCAGCCACTCTCAAATCCTAAAACAAGTCCTTTCAAAGTAAGATTCTATGATATAGATAGTAACAAACACGTGAATAATGCTATTTATTTCAATTGGCTTTTAGATGTTTTAGGCTATGAATTTTTGAGCACACATACGATTAAAAATGTGAATATTCGTTTTGATAAGGAAATTGAATTTGGGAATGTTGTTGATAGTTATTATGAAACTGAAATAACAGATAACGAGGACCAAATTATTTCTAGACACCAGGTCAAAGTTAGTGAAGAATTGTGCTGTGAAGCTGAAATATTATGGAATAAACTATGAAAGTTATATTAATTTACAGATTTACAAATAGAGTTTTTTTAGTATTCACATAACAAAAAATATGATAGAATGACCTTGAAAATAAAAAAGGAGGGAAGGCAATACGCCTAAAATATGAACATTAAAGCGATTTTTTTTGATATTGATGGTACTTTGTTTAATGGGAATGGCTCTGTATTAGCAAGTACTAAGCGCGCGATTGCTTTAGCTCAAGCACAAGGCATTCTTTGTGGTGTAGCGACTGGGCGTGGTTATCCCAATGTATTGAGTTTAGTTGGTGAGTTAGGTTTAGACTTTTATGTGACATATAATGGGCAATACGTTGTTTATCAAAATCGTGTCATTCATGCGCATCCTTTTAATGAAGAAGCTTTAAATCAAGTGATATCTTATGCTAAGTTACATCATAAACACATTTTATTTGGTGCTGGAGAGAAAATGACGGGTAGTTTAACAATGTTAGTTGGTCAATCAAAGCATTTTGCAAAATTATTATATCGTCTACCCAAAGGCAATCATCTGTCTACAGGTGTAAAGTTGTTAAAAAGGTTGACTATTCGTCGTAAACGTCGTCACTATCCGCAATCCTCTGATTTTAAAGAGCCAATCTATCAATGTATATTAATGGCTTCTCGGTCAGAATTAACTCGTTTAAAAGAGAGTTTAACATTGTGCGATATACAGCGTTCGACCTCGCAATCTGTAGACATTGTCCCTAAAGGTGGGTCAAAGGATAAAGGAATTGTTGAGCTAGTGAATTATTTAGGCCTAACCATGCATGAAGTAGCTGCATTTGGTGATTATTTTAATGATATCGATATGTTAAAATCAGTTGGGCTAGGAGTGGCTATGGGAAATGCCAAAAAACAAGTGAAAGAAATTGCTGATTATGTGACTGCAGATAATAATCATGATGGCATATATCTTGCATTGAAGCATTTCAATATAATTTAGGAAAGAGTGGTTATTTTGACACCTTATCAAATGGCAAGCGAATTTCATCGAATTTTTGATGATCGTGCACCGAAACAACCGACAGCCTTCAATCTCCAAGAAGCGATTTTTCGGCAAGGATTTAAGATAGAAGAGATTATTGAATTGCTTTATGCTACAAGTCGTGATGAGCAAATGTTTGAACAAAGCGTTGCGGCGATGCATCAAGCAATTGAAAAGAGTAGAGAAAAATTGTTAGCAAAAGGTGAGCCGATAAATGAGTCAGATGAGGAGATATTAGTCAATCAAGTAGATGCTTTAGTTGATTTGCTTTATTTTGTTTATGGTTCGTTTGTGCTATTAGGTGTGGATCCTGATCCGATGCTGAAAATTGTTCATCAAGCAAATATGGGTAAGCTTTTCCCTGATGGCCAACCACATTACGATGAAATCACCCATAAAGTATTAAAACCTAAAGACTGGGCGGAAAAATATGCTCCTGAAGGTAAAATTAGGGAAGAACTTGAAAAGCAAAAACATCATTAAAAAAAGACAGGAAAGACTATTATTTAGGTCTTCCTGCCTTCTTGTTTATGCTTATCAATTAGTCAAAGAAGGTGTAATAAAGTGAACGAATCGCTGCTTTTTCATCTTTATCTTGTATACCAAACATGATGCTTACTTCTGAGGAGCCTTGATTAATCATTTCGATATTAATTTTCTTTCTAGCAAGCGCAGCCGTACTTTCAGCAGTGACCCCCACTTTTTCACGCATACCTTCGCCAACGACAACCACCATCGTAATATTGTGCTTAATACGTAATTCATCAGGATCAATTTCATAGGCGATTTTTCGAAGGAGTTCTTCTTCTGTTTCTTCTGTCAGTTGGTTTGCTCGTAAAATAATGGAAATATCATCAATTCCAGAAGGCATATGTTCATATTTGATATTGAAATCTTTGAGAATCTGTAATACACGTAAGGTAAAGCCTACTTCATGGTTCATGAGATATTTGCTGATATAAATCATGCTAAATCCACCGTCGCTAGCAATTCCGACAACTGTTTTTTCATGTTTGTGTTTTTCATGGACAATTTGTGTACCTGGATGCGTTGGGTTATTAGTGTTTTTAATCACCACTGGAATTTTTGCTTGGAATGAAGGAATTAATGCTTCATCGTGGAAGACGGAAAAACCTGCATAAGCTAATTCGCGCATCTCACGGTAACTAATTTCTTTAATTAATTCTGGCTCGTGGATAATTCCAGGATGAGCGGAGTAAATACCATTCACATCAGTAAAGTTTTCGTATAATTCAGCATTCATCCCAGCAGCGATAATAGCACCGGTAATATCAGATCCGCCACGAGAAAAAGTACAAATATTTCCTTCTTCAGTAATCCCAAAGAAACCAGGAATAACTAAGATATCAGGATTTTTTGCCCACTTATGAATGATCGGGTAAGCCTTATTCAAAATACGTGCATTCCTGGGCTCATCTGTTACATACATTCCGATTTCTTTAGGGGAAATATAGCGTGCTTTTAGTCCCTCAGCTTTTAATACACCAGCAATTAAGCGTGCATTATTATCTTCCCCACGAGATAAAATAATATCATAAAGGTGTTCATTTCCTTTTGTTTCAAGCGTACGTAACTTTTCCAAATCTTCACGAATAGCGGTAAGAATATGTGCATCGACGTGAAAAGCTTGGCCAATTTCTTCATAACGATTATAGATTGCTTCAATTAAGCGAGAAGGGTCTTTGCCGGCAATCAGCTTATCATGTAGAGAAATTAATAAATCTGTCACTTTGATATCATCACTGTGACGCTTTCCTGGTGCCGAAACAACAATATATCTACGTGCAGGATCATCTTTAATGATGTTCACTACCTTTCTCACTTGATCTGAACTGGCAAGTGAACTTCCTCCAAATTTTGCAACTTTCACTTTTTAAATCTCCTCCTTTTAGAAAGGTTTTCTTAAAATGTAACGTTTATAGACTAATAAATCAAGCCTTTTTTATTAAAAAAATGAATATTTATCGATAAAAATGAGAAAAAGATTAAAATCCTTTAGAGAGGATGCTTTTTTTGATGCATTTTATTCCTCTTAAAAGGAAAATCAAGAAAATCTTAATTCTTTGTAAAAAAGTTGAAAAAATTTTACTTTTATTTCAGTAAGAATAGTGAATGATGGGTCAGTTTGTGATATAATTCATTGCAGATGCCTTTTTGACCAGAAATATATCTATATTTCAATTAGTATTCTTGTAGTAGTACCTGATGAACATCTGTGTAAATGTATTTTTTAGGAAACTGGAGGAATCAATTGTGGGAAGTAATCTGATTATTGGAATCGTCGTCGCAATAATTGTGGCTGCGGCCATTGTTTACTTTGTGGGATATTTTGTAAGAAAGAAAACATTGGCTAGGCTCGATGAATTGGAGCAACGAAAGGAACAATTATTTGATCTTCCGGTGATTGAAGAGGTCGATGAAGTGAAGAAAATGCACTTAGTCGGCCAAAGTCAGAATACTTTTAGAGAATGGAATCAAAAATGGACCGATCTTTCTACGACAGCATTTGCTGATTTGGAAAGTCAAATTTTAGAAGTCGAATCTTTAAATGAAACCTTCCGCTTTATGAAGGCAAAACAAGCTGTTGAAGAAGCAGAAGTTGCTTTGCTGAATATGGAAGAAGATGTTGCTGAGATTCGTAATGGTCTTAAAGAGTTGCGTGAAAGTGAAGAACGTAATTCCCTACAAGTTCAAAATGCTTTAGACAAGTATCAAGAATTGAAAAAGAGAATGCGTGAAGAGTCTGATACTTTTGGACCTGCTTATTCTGAATTACAAAAGCAGTTAAAGAGTATTGAAATTGAATTTACTCAATTTGTAACTCTTAATACCTCAGGTGATCCCGTCGAAGCTCGTGAAGTTTTACAAACAGCTGAAAATCACACTTACACATTAGAAGATGTGATGAATCGCTTGCCGGTATTGTATGAAGATCTAAATAAGACTTTCCCAGATCAACTAAAAGAAATCGAAGAAGGTTATCAAAAATTAATTGATGATCGCTTTGTTTTCCCTGAAAATAATTTCTTAGCAGAAGTCAGTCGTGTACGCGAAAGAATTGAAAACTCTATGCGTGATTTAGCCAAGACTGAAGTGAATTTAGTTGAACCGGCCAATAGCGATACAGCTAACGACATTGACGCTTTATATAGTATTATGGAGCGCGAGATTGATGCGAAGAAATATGTCTTGAAAAATCGTGATATTATTGCAGATTATGTGGCATTTGCAACGAAAAACAATCGTCAATTGTTGATTGAAATTGATCACACTGCTCAAAGTTATACATTAAACCATAATGAATTGGGACGTGTACGTGGTTTTCAAACAGAAGTGGATGAATTGGTTCGTCGTAATACTAGCATGATGGAAGCAATGGATGGACATAAGATTCCGTATTCTGAAGTACAAGAATTTTATAAAGATGCCTATAAGATTTTAGACGATATTCAGAATCAACAAGTTGAAATTGATGAAGAATTACGAGAACTACGACGCGGTGAAAAAGTTGCTCAAGAAAAAGTGGAAAATTTCGAGTTTCAATTGCGTAATTTAAAACGTTTTGTAGAGAAACAACGCTTACCTGGATTGCCAAATGATTACTTAGAATTCTTCTTTATGGTAACTGACCACGTTGAAGGCTTAAATCGAGCATTAAATAAAATTCGCATTAATATGGAAGACATCAATCGTTATGTAGATACTTGTCAAGATGATTTAGATAAGCTTGATAAGGAAACACATGACTTAGTAGATGCTGCGGCTCTAACCGAACAAATGATGCAATATGCAAATCGCTATCGTCATTCTCATCCCGATATCAAGGCTTCAATTGATCGGAGCTTAGATTTATTTACGAATACTTATCAATATCAAGAGGCACTTGATGAGATTGGCACCGCATTAGAACGTGTAGAACCTGGAGCATTTACGCGTATTGAAAACTTCTATTTCAATCATCGCGAATTAGTGTAAAATGACTTATAATTATGTCTATGAAAGAAGAGTGAGTTTGTCTTGCTCTTCTTTTTTTCTAAGGTACTTAACTTGAAACACGCGAGAATTGTCGCTATAATGATAAAGGTTTATGAACGAGGAGGTATTAATTTGATCTATTTTGATAATAGTGCAACGACGAGTATTCATCGTTTAGCTTTGGATGCTTACGTGAAAACTAGCCAAACGATTATGGGAAATCCCTCAAGTTTGCACCGATTAGGGACTCAAGCAAATCGGTTATTACAAGAAGCTAGAAAGCAAATTGCAGGCTTACTTGATGTACATACAGATGAAATTGTTTTTACAAGTGGAGGAACAGAAGGAAATAATTATATCATTAAGGGAACTGCTTATGAAAAACAAAATTTTGGAAAGCACATTATTTTTTCTGCAATTGAACATCCTTCAGTGAGTGAAACCTGTCAACAATTGGCTGCACAAGGCTTTGAAATAAGTGTCGCGCCTGTAGATAGTCAAGGATTTGTGAAGATAGATGAGCTAAAGAAATTGATTCGTAAAGATACTATTTTAGTTTCCATCATGGCGGTAAATAATGAGGTGGGAAGTGTTCAACCGATTCAAGCAATTAGTGAGTTGCTAGCTGCGTTTCCTAAAATTCATTTTCACGTGGATAGTGTACAGGCAATTGGGCAAATCCCACTTTCTGACTTTTTAACAGAGCGTGTGGATTTTGCAACATTTTCTGCTCATAAGTTTCATGGTCCGCGTGGTGTAGGTTTTATTTATAAGAAACAAGGTCGTAAAATTATGCCTTTATTAGCTGGTGGGGGACAAGAACAAAATCAACGTTCGAGTACCGAAAATTTACCAGCGATTGTGGCGATGGCTAAAGCTTTGCGATTAAAACTTGATCAGCAAGCACAAAAAATGGCCAAGGTTGCCAAATTAAAAGATTCATTGAAGTCTGCACTTGTAGAGTATCCAGAAGTGGTTGTTTTTTCTGGTGTAGATCATTTTGCTCCTCATATTCTTTGTTTTGCTTTAAAAGGGATTCGCGGCGAGGTATTGGTTCACGCATTGGAGGAAAAAGAAATCTTTATCTCTACAACCAGTGCTTGCTCTAGTCGTAAAAAAATGGCTAGTTCAACCTTACATGCTATGAATGTTGAGGATAAAATTGCTAAATGTGCAGTACGTATCAGTTTAGATGAAAGTAATACAATGGCGGAAGTAGAGCAATTTTTAATTGTGTTCCGTCAATTATATCAAAAATTTACCAAAGTGATGTAAGAAAGGATGAAGAGATTGGAATATAGTGAAATTATGGTTCGCTATGGAGAATTATCCACTAAAGGCAAGAACCGTAAATCATTTATTATGCAACTGGCGCAAAATGTCAGAAGTGCCTTGAGTGATTATCCTAATATCAAGATTAAAGCCGACCGTGATCGGATGCATTTATTACTCAATGGTGAAGATAGCTATGCGGTTATTGAAAAACTACAGAAAGTATTTGGAATTCAAAATTTCTCACCTAGTATCAGGGTAGAAAAATCAATCCCTGCACTTATCACAGCAGTACAGAGCGTGATGAAAGAAATTTATACTGGGACGGAAAGTTTTAAAATTACCGCTAAAAGAAGCGACCATGATTTTGAACAAACTAGTGAAGAGTTAAATTTAACCTTAGGCAATGCGGTTATCGATATTTTTCCAGATATTAAAGTGCAAATGAAGCGTCCAGATATTAACTTACGCGTAGAAATTCGCTTAGATGCGGCTTATATCTCTTATGAAACGATTCAAGGTGCAGGTGGGTTGCCTGTAGGAACTTCAGGTAAGGGGATGTTGATGTTATCTGGAGGAATTGATTCTCCTGTAGCAGGTTACTTCGCGATGAAACGTGGGGTAGAAATTGAAGCCGTGCATTTTGCTTCACCGCCTTATACGAGTGAACAAGCCTTACAAAAAGCAAAAGATTTAACGGCTAAATTAGCGCCTTATGTCGGTAGTATTCAATTTATTGAAGTGCCATTTACTAAAGTTCAAGAAACGATTAAAGAAGTCGTTCCTCAAGGCTACTGGATGACGTTAACGAGACGAATGATGTTAAGAATCACGGATGAAATTTGTAAATTACGCCATGGTTTAATTATTTTAAATGGTGAGTCTTTAGGGCAAGTGGCTTCACAAACGTTGCAAAGTATGGTTGCAATTAATGAAGTGACCAATCGACCTGTTGTGCGTCCAGTTGCAACCATGGATAAGCTTGAGATAATAGAAGTAGCCCAACAAATCGATACTTTCGAATTAGCCATTCAACCATTTGAAGATTGCTGTACGATTTTTGCTCCACCACAACCTAAAACACGGCCAAAATTGGAAAAAGTTCATGAGTATGAGGAAAGATTTGATGTTGAAGGTTTGATTCAAGAAGCCATTGCCGGATTGAAAATATCTGAAATTACGCCTCATTCTAGTGAAGTTCGTGATGAGTTTGCTGATTTATTATAATTATTCAACTGATTGACTTAGCAATGTATTTTGCTGATTCAATCAGTTTTTTACTATATCGTAAACACTTTCACAAATATTAAATAAAAAATGTTTGGCTACTTGTAAGTTTGTGCTATTCGTGATAAACTCAAAATGTGAAACGATGAACAAAAATGAAAGGGAAAAATATATATGGAAGCCAAAAAAAAATTACCCAAAGCAACGGCTAAACGTCTACCAGTCTATTTACGCTATCTAAATGTTTTGCAAGACAGTGGTGTGACAAGAATTAAGTCTAAAGGTTTTGCTGAAATTACCCAGATTCCTTCAGCTACGATTCGTCGAGATTTTTCTTATCTTGGTGAGTTAGGGCGAAGTGGATATGGTTATGATGTACCTTATCTGATAGAAGTTTTTAGCAATTTACTAGATGTGCAAGAAGAAAAACGAATCGCATTAATCGGGTTTGGTAATCTGGGAAAAGCCTTAGCCAAGAATAATTTTAGAAGAAACGGCAATTTAAATATTGTGGCAGTGTTTGATAATAATCCTGAACTTATCCACCAAGAAGTAGAAGGATTTTATGTATACAGTATTGAAGAGTTAGCTCAAGTGGTACTACAAGAAAATATCACCGTGGCCATTACGACCGTGCCTAGCAAATTCTCGCAAGAAGTAGTGAATCAAATTGTTGACGCAAATATTACTGCTATTTTGAGTTTTGCTCCTGACCGTGTTAATGTCCCTAAGGATGTCACAGTTCAATATATTGACTTGACCACAGAATTGCAAACCTTAATTTTCTTTGATCGAGAATACAAGAAATAAAGCATTTTATTTGTTCGTAAAAACGGCTCGTGCTAAACTAATAGAAAAAAGCAAAGGGATGGATGAACATGCAAATTACGAAGCGTGGAGAGGCTTTTTCACTAGTAAAGGAACCATTAAAGGTAGGAAATCAAGCAGTGGACTTTGAGTTAAAGGATTTGAAAGATAAAGTTTTTCATTTATCTCAGTTATTAGACAAACCTTTGATTATCAGTGTGGTGCCAGATATCAATACTTCAGTGTGTTCTATACAGACGCGTAAATTTAACGAAATGATGGCTAAGTTTGAACAAGCAAATTTTGTCACAATTTCTAATAATACGAGAGAACAACAGGAATCTTGGTGTGCAGCGGAAGGTTTGGATTTAGTGATGTTGCATGATCCTGAAAATACATTTGGTCAAGCTTATGGTGTTTTGATTCCAGAATTAAATGTGTATGCGCGCAGTGTCTTTGTGATTAATAGTGATGGCAAAATCATTTATGAAGAAATTGTCCCTGAAATGACACAAGAGCCTAATTATCAAAACGCAATTGATGCCATTGTCAATCGTTAATTGCATTGCAGTTTGACTTATGGCCAACTTCATTGTAAAATATGCTTACGTTGATCAAGAGGAGTAGTAGCGTTTATTGATTTTTAGAGAGAAGACCCTTGGCTGTGAGGTTTTTAATCAAGCGTTATGAAGGTAGCTTGTGAGTACTTATCTTGAAAGTATATGTAGAGATAAGCGAGTTGTGATCGTTAACTCACTTTTGAGAGGTAGTATTGACTACAATTTAGGTGGTACCGCGTAATTTACGTCCTAATGTACAAAAGTCTGACTTTTGTACATTAGGACTTTTTTATTCTAAGGATGTGAAGTGGGTCGGTCAGCTCCAAGCAGCTAAGGTTGTCAGGAATATCAGGAAAATCCATTTTGTTTTAATATTTTCCAAGACAGGCCGGCTTAGATGCACAGGAGCTACCCGGCGAGCACAGATTACACCAAGGATGTGAGGCGACTCGGTCAGTTACGAGCGGATAAGGTCTGTCCAGAACATCAGAAAATTTAAGGACTCTTAAACTAAATTGTAGGCAACGGATAAATAAAAATGAAACCAATGAGGAGGAAGATTATGGCAGAAAATACACTATCAAGCAAGTATAATCCGCAAGAAGTAGAAGCTGGTCGTTATCAAGAATGGCTAGAAAAAGATTTATTTAAGCCAAGCGGCGATAAAAAGGCAAAACCTTATTCAATTGTGATTCCACCACCAAATGTAACAGGTAAATTACACTTAGGTCATGCTTGGGATACAACTTTGCAAGATATGATTATTCGTCAAAAACGTATGCAAGGCTATGATACTTTGTGGTTACCAGGAATGGACCATGCGGGGATTGCGACTCAAGCCAAAGTGGAAGCTAAATTACAAGAGCAAGGAATTTCACGCTATGATTTAGGTCGTGAAAAATTTGTGGAACAAGTTTGGGATTGGAAAGAAGAGTATGCCACTCATATTCGTGAACAATGGGGCAAGCTGGGCATTTCTGTAGATTATTCTCGTGAACGTTTTACTTTAGATGAAGGATTATCTAAAGCGGTACGTAAAGTCTTTGTTTCCTTGTATGAAAAAGGCTTAATTTATCGTGGCGAATACATTATTAACTGGGACCCTAAAGCAAGAACTGCCCTTTCTGATATTGAAGTAATCCATAAAGATGTGGAAGGTGCTTTTTACCACATGACTTATGAATTAGCAGATGGTTCAGGTGCCGTAGAAATTGCGACTACTCGTCCAGAAACGATGCTAGGGGATACTGCAGTGGCTGTTCACCCTGATGATGAACGTTATCAACATTTAATTGGCAAAAACGTAATCTTACCAATTGTGAATAAAGAAATTCCAGTTGTGGCAGATACTTATGTTGATATGGAATTTGGAACAGGGGTTGTGAAAATTACACCAGCACATGATCCAAATGATTTTGAAGTGGGTAACCGTCATGATTTACCACGTGTAAATGTCATGAATGAAGATGGCACAATGAACGAACTAGCCGGAAAATATGCCGGTATGGATCGTTTTGAAGCTCGTAAAGCAATTGTTAAAGAATTGGAAGAGTTAGGTCGTTTAGTGAAGATTGAAAAAATGGTCCATAGTGTGGGTCATTCTGAACGTACGGGGGTAGTCGTTGAACCACGTCTATCTACACAATGGTTTGTTAAGATGGCACCTTTAGCCAAACGCGCCATCGAAAATCAAGAGACTGAGGATGCTGTTGAATTTTATCCACCACGTTTTAACCAAACTTTCTTACGTTGGATGGAAAATGTACATGATTGGGTTATTTCACGTCAATTATGGTGGGGACATCAAATTCCAGCCTGGTATCATAAAGAAACTGGGGAAATGTATGTCGGAATGCAAGCACCTGAAGATAGTGAAAACTGGGTGCAAGACTCCGATGTATTAGATACTTGGTTTAGTTCTGCATTATGGCCATTTTCAACGATGGGCTGGCCTGATACGGAGAATGAAGATTTCAAACGGTACTTCCCAACAAACACATTAGTCACAGGTTATGATATTATCTTCTTCTGGGTAAGCCGTATGATTTTCCAAAGTTTGGAATTTACGGATAGTCGTCCATTCAAAAATGTATTAATTCATGGATTGATTCGTGATGAACAAGGCCGCAAGATGAGTAAATCTTTAGGTAACGGGATTGATCCTATGGAAGTCATCGAAAAATACGGCGCTGATGCTTTACGTTGGTTCTTATCTAATGGTTCAGCACCAGGACAAGATGTGCGCTTTAGCTATGAAAAAATGGATGCAGCTTGGAATTTCATTAATAAAATTTGGAATGCTTCACGTTTTGTCTTAATGAATGTAGAAGGCATGAGTGCGGCTGATTTACATCTTGATGGTCAAAAGAGTGTGGCGGATCGTTGGATTTTAACTCGCTTAAATGAAACAATTGAAAAAGTAACGCATTTATTTGATCGCTTTGAATTTGGTGAAGCTGGCCGTAATCTGTATAACTTTATTTGGGATGATTTCTGTGACTGGTATATTGAAATGAGTAAAGAAACTTTATATGGCGATAATCCTGAAGCTAAACGTATGAATCAAGCGGTATTGGTTTATGTGCTAGATAATATTGTTCGTCTATTACATCCGATTATGCCATTTGTTACCGAAGAAATATTCTCTAAATTGCCAACAACAACTGGCTCAATCGTGGTCGCAAGTTATCCAGAAGTAAATGAATTTAGCGATGAATCAGCTGCTGAAGGGATGGAAGTCTTAAAAGAAGTGATTCGTGCGGTTCGTAATATCCGTGCTGAAGTGAATACACCATTATCAAAAGCTGTCACTCTTCTCATTCAAGCAAATGATGAAAAAGTTCAAGCTTTCTTAACGGCTAATCAAAATTATATTATGCGTTTTTGTAATCCAGATGAATTAGTGATTGCAACAGAATTAGCAGTACCAGATATGGCGATGTCACAAGTGATTACTGGAGCGACAATTTACTTACCATTGGCGAATTTAATCAATTTAACCGAAGAAATTGCCCGACTAGAGAAAGAATTAGCCAAACTAGACGGTGAAGTGAAACGTGTTCAAGGTAAATTAGCAAATGAACGTTTTGTAAGTAAGGCGCCACAAGCAGTGGTTGACCAAGAACGTGCCAAAGAAGCCGATTATCTTGAAAAACAACAAGCAGTGGCACAACGCATTGCTCAATTAAAAGAATTACAATAATCAGAAAGGGGGACATTTGTAAATAGTAATTTGCTAGTGTCCCTTTATGCTTAGTAAAAGAAGGTAATAAAGTGAGTTTTACAGAAAAAGAAGCAATTGATTGGATTCATAGTCGTTTGAAATTTGGTTCTAGACCAGGACTTGATCGCATTGAAGCAATATTATCAGCCCTTGGAAATCCAGAAAAAAAGGTTCGTATGATTCATATTGCAGGGACGAATGGCAAAGGCTCAACGGTGAGTTATTTGAAACATTTGCTCATGCAGACAGGCTTAACTGTGGGGACCTTTACTTCGCCCTATATTGAATGTTTTAATGAACGGATTGCCATTAATCAACAAATGATTCAAGCAGAGCAATTAGCTGATTTAACTTGGCGTGTAAAAGCAGTGGTAGAAAAGCTAGATGAGGATTCGCATTTAAGCGGGGCTACTGAATTTGAAATATTAACAGCGATGGGATTTTTATACTTTTATGAACAACAAGTAGATGTTGCGATTATTGAAGTGGGACTAGGCGGCTTACTTGATTGTACTAATGTGATTACGCCTGATTTGGTAGGCATCACGACAATTGGGTTAGATCATCAAGATATCTTAGGAGAAACGCTAGAAGAGATTGCCTTTCAAAAAGCAGGTATCATTAAAGATAAAGTGCCTGTGGTTTGTGGCAATATTGAAACGGTTGCTATGAGTGTTATCGAACAAGTGGCAAAAGAGAAACAAGCGCCCATGTTCAGCTATCAAAAGGATTATTCCGTCAATTATCTACGTCCAGATGCCAAATGGGGCGAACGATTTAACTATGCAGATGCTGATGGCGAGATGAAAAATTTATTTGCACCGTTATTAGGACATCATCAAATCGAAAATGCAGGCATGGCGATTTTCTTGTTTAAAAAATATTGTGAGTTACTTGGTTTACCACTGCAAGAGAAATGGATTATGCAAGGCTTAAAAGCCACTTTTTGGCCAGCAAGAATGGAAAGAATTAGTCAGCAGCCATTAATCATTTTGGATGGTGCACATAATGATCATGCTATGGCACGTTTAGTTGAAAATCTAGATGAATTTAAGAATTTTAAAAAGTATGTTTTATTTTCAGCCTTACAAACCAAAGATGTAGACGGCATGTTGAAAATGTTGTTGAAGGTTCCAAATGTAAAGATTGTTGTTTCTTCTTTTGAACATCCCAAATCAATTCAAATGACTGAGCACTTCGAACAAATGGCTCCAGATAAATTATCGGTTGTTTCATTGTGGCAATTTGGACTGGCGGAAATTTTGGAAAATATGCAAGAAGAGGACATGTTATTGGTAACGGGATCACTTTATTTTGTATCCCAAGTACGGGAATTATTATTAGGACAAGAGTAGAGGTGTGTGATGAAAAAATATAAAGGCATTATTTTTGATATGGATGGGCTGTTGTTTGATACGGAAATGACGTATTATCATGCTAATCAAGTTGTAGCTGATCGTTTAGGAATTAGTTATGATTTTGAAGTTTACCGCCAATATATTGGTATTTCTGATGAAGAGATGATTGCGGCTTACCATAAAAATTATGATCAAAAATATGGTAAAGAAGTGGTTGATCGTTTAGTAAATGAAAGTCATGAACAAATTTTTGCTGATTTTTCTCAAGGCAAAGTAGCATTGAAACCAGGGGTCGAGGCTTTAATGACGCGTCTAAATGAGTTACACATTCCCAAGGTCATTGCTTCAAGTAATACTTTAAAGTTTATTAATATTTTACTTGCTCATTCTAGTATAAAAGATGAGTTTGATAGTATTGTATCTGCAGAAGACGTCCATTTTGCCAAACCAAATCCAGAAATTTTCTTAAAGGCTTTGGAAAAATTAGGTCTTAAAAAAGAAGAAGTTTTGATTTTTGAGGATTCTAAAAATGGTATCCTGGCTGCGAATCAAGCTGGCATCGATGTGGTGATGATTCCTGATTTAATTTTGCCAACGGAGGATTTAAAGGCAAAAACAGTGGGTGTTTATCAGAGCCTAAATGATGTAGTTGAAAGATTTTAATAAATGGCTATCCTATCAAGAGTTGTTTGACTTTTGATAGGATTTTTTGTTTAGTGAAAAGCTTTTGGCATTTTTTTGCGTAATTTATAAGTGAAGGGGGTGAATAGTTATGGAAATTCCAACAAGTTCAATGCCGCGCGAACGTTTAGTTGAGCGTGGGGTTCATGCTTTATCTGATCAAGAACTGTTAGCTATCTTATTACGTACAGGGACGAAACAAATGAATGTCCTTGAGTTAGCTGGCAAAGTATTAACGCATTTTCCCAATTTATTTGAATTAAAACAAGCAGACTTACCTGAATTATTATCAATAAAAGGCATTGGTCAGATTAAAGCTGTTGAATTGCAAGCAGCGATGGAACTAGGGTATCGCATCCATCAATCATGTCAGCCTAAATTTGGACGTGTATCAAGTAGTTTTCAGTTGGCACACCTGATGATTGCTGAACTGAAAGATGAACCACAAGAACATCTCGTTTGTTTATATTTAAATACTAAAAACGAAATTATTCAGAAAAATAGTTTGTTTACGGGTTCTTTAGATCAGTCTATTGCGCATCCTAGGGAAATTTTTAGAGCGGCTGTTAGATGTAGTGCGGCACGAATAATTGTTTGCCATAATCATCCTAGTGGTAATCCTGAACCATCAGAAAATGATAAAGTCTTTACAAAACGCTTGATTCGTTGTGGAGAATTGATGGGGGTGGAAGTTTTAGATCATATTGTAGTTGGACATGAAAGTTATGTTAGCTTAAGGGAAAGAGGATTATGGCAATAAAATAAGAGGTCAGGCGTTAAATTCCTGACCTCTTATTTTTATTTATCGGGTGTCATAATCATTGCTAAAATCATCGGACTACGACGTGTTTTTTCGTATAAATAAGGCTCAATCGCATCAGTTAGGATTTCACGTAATTGATGCTCACTTATTTCACCTTCTTGATTGAAGGCGTCCATTAATGCATCATACAGAATACCTTGCGCCTCACTAATCATTTCTCCAGATTCACGCATGTAAATAAAGCCACGTGATAAGATATCTGGTCCGGCTAGTAATTCACGTTTTTCTAAGTCTACCGTTACAACAATAAGGACTAATCCTTCTTCAGAGAGAATTTGACGATCACGTAAAACTACATTACCGATATCCCCAATCCCACTACCATCAACATAGACATCACCTGCGTGGAAGTGACCAGCAAGTCGTGCGCTATCACTAGTTAAAGCGAGCATATCGCCATTTTCCATAATGAAACAATTTTCTTTTGGCACGCCGGTTGCTTGGGCTAATTGTGTATGAATTTTTAACATACGAAATTCACCATGAACAGGCATAAAGAATTTTGGTTTCATTAATCGTAACATTAATTTTTGCTCTTCTTGACCACCATGACCAGAAGTATGAATATTATTTAATTTACCATGGATGACATTTGCACCTGCTTCAAGTAGTAAATTAATTAAATGATTGACGCTAGTTGTGTTTCCTGGGATAGGAGAACTAGAAAAGATGACCGTATCATCAGGATGAATACTGATTTGGCGATGTGTGCCGTTCGCGATACGACTTAAGGCTGCCATCGGTTCACCTTGAGAGCCGGTACATAAAATCATTGTTTGATTGGCAGGTAATTGATTTAATTCACTCGCATCGATAAAGGTACCTTTAGGAACTTTGATGTAGCCTAATTTTTGACCATTCACGATGGCATTTTCCATACTGCGACCAAAAACGGCAATTTTTCGTCCAGTGGCTACTGCGGCATCGGCAGCTTGTTGTAAACGAAAAATATTAGAAGCAAAACTAGCGAAAATAATTCGGCCTTCAATTTTTTCAACAATTTTAATAATAGAATCGCCAATGGTACGCTCTGATTTGGTAAAAGCTGGGATTTCCGCATTGGTACTATCAGAAAGTAGGCAAAGCACACCTTCTTCACCAATTTTAGCCATGCGATGTAAGTTTGCTGGTTCACCAACAGGCGTAAAGTCAAATTTAAAGTCACCAGTCGCTACGATATTTCCAGAAGGTGTTTTTACAACAACACCAAGCGCATCTGGGATACTATGCGTCGTTCTAAAAAAGCTAACAGAAGTTTTTCTGAATCGTAGCACAGTATCTTCATTAATTTCCGTTAACTTGGCATCTCTTAACAAGCCATGTTCTTCGAGTTTGTTGGTAATTAATGCCAAAGCCAGTGGTCCCGCATAGATAGGAATATTAGCTTGACGTAAAAGGTAAGGAATGCCGCCAATATGATCTTCGTGACCATGAGTGATAATTAAACCTTTTACCTTTTGGATGTTTTGAACGATGTAGCTGTAATCAGAAATGACATAATCAATGCCAAGAAGCTCATCTTCAGGGAATTTAATTCCGGCATCTATCAAAAGAATCTCATCTTGGAATTGCACCCCATAACAGTTTTTTCCGATTTCACCTAAGCCACCAATCGCAAAAACACCTGTTTCATTGTTTTTAAGATTGACTTTCATCTTAAAACTCCATCAATTTGAAGTCAGCATTTTCTTGTTCGTAAGCTAAATGATTGCCTTCTAATAATTGAATGTATTCAATATTGTATGGGGTATGGTCTTCAATTAGTTGACGAGCAGTTACTTCGCTATCAGCTTCAAGATAAAGTGCTCTTGTTTGTTCTCTTTTTGGATTACGATCTTTCGTTTCTTGATAAAATACTTTGTAAATCATGAATAATCTCCTTTGTTCTATTTTAAGCACAAGGCTTTATTTTTTTCTGAAAGTCATTGTTCCATCTGCTAGCAACGGGGCTAGTAGAATTGAAAGTCTCGTATTCACTTTCAACAAAGACTTTGGTTTCGTTTTGCACTAATAATTATTTTACCATACAAATAAAAATAAGTATAGGAACTAAGGCTTAATGTCTGAAAAATCTTTAAAAGAAAAACGACTCCTGAAAAATCAATAGGAGTCGCTTCAATAATTATTTAATGAATCAATTATTTTAAGTTTTTGCTGCTAACCATAATTTCATCAATCAAACCATAATCTTTGGCTTCTTGTGCTGTCATAAAGTTATCGCGATCAGTGTCTTTTTCGATAACTTCGATTGGTTGACCAGTACGTTCTGCTAAAATTTTATTTAAACGTTCACGTGTTTTTAAGATATGACGGGCAGCAATTTCAATTTCAGTTGCTTGTCCTTGCGCTCCGCCTAGTGGTTGGTGAATCATAATTTCAGCATTAGGTAAAGCAAAACGTTTTCCTTTAGTACCAGCAGTTAGTAAGAAACTACCCATAGAGGCAGCCATACCCATAACGATGGTTTGGACATCTGCTTTAACAAAGTTCATGGTATCGTAAATAGCCAAACCAGCAGTTACACTACCACCAGGTGAGTTAATGTAAAGATAGATGTCTTTTTCAGAATCTTGGGCATCTAAGAATAATAATTGAGAGATAATTGAGTTGGCTAAATCATCTGTAACCGGTCCACTTAACATAATGATACGGTCTTTTAATAGGCGAGAGTAAATATCATAAGCACGTTCGCCACGAGATGATTGTTCGATAACTGTAGGAATTAAGTTCATCCTAGCATCCTCCTTCATAACGAAAAAATCGTTGTTCATAAATTCATTTACCTTATTTTAGCAAATATCTTAGTAAATTGCTAATATGAAGTATACACTTTTGGTCAATAAAGGTCAAACAAATTGTTTTTGGTGAAATTATCGCTTTATGCTATAATTAATTCTAGAATCAATCAGAAAAAAAGAGGATAGATAAAATGAAATGGATTGCTTTAAATGAAGTTATTTCTGCTTTTATTGGCGTTATTTTAGGGGCGGTGATTGTCTTAATTACCAATAGCTTACGAGTAAGATATGACGAAGCGCGCCAAGTCAAGATGCGGATGCTTGAACACAAAGTCAAAGAAATTGAATTATTAGTATTGTTGAATAAAAAAATTCGCGAATTACTTGAAAAACGTGTAATGATGATGGATAAGTATGTTAGTTTTGATGCTTTTGATGATTGCTATATCACCATTGATGATTATGTTTATTTACAATCGTTTGCTTCATCTAATAGCTTTTACTTACCAAATCATATTTTAGATGAATTTTTCCAAAAGATTGCAACTAGAAAAGTGGTTTTAACACCGGAAGAAACTGTCCAATTTGGCGCTTATGCTTATAAAGGCGGTCGTGTGGTTTTAGAGCAATTTTCAGATGAACTAACTGAATTAATTTATGAACGCAAAATTCAGATGAAACAATTGACAGATAAACCACTCGCTTATTTTTCAAAAACATTATAAAGGAAAGTGGAATGGAAAAAATTATTGTCATAGCAGGTCCTACTGCGGTGGGAAAAACTGCACTTAGTATCGAGTTAGCCCAAAAATTTAATGGGGAAATTATTAATGGCGATTCCATGCAAGTTTACAAAGGTCTAGATATTGGTACCGCTAAAGTCACAAGGGAAGAAATGGCAGGAATTATGCATCATTTGTTGAATATTAAAACGGTGGCTGAGGGCTTTAACGTGTCTGAATTCATTACCTTGGCAAAACAAAAAATTCAAGAAATTACTGCTCGTGGGCATTTACCGATTGTTGTTGGTGGCACGGGACTCTATCTACAGGCTTTGATTGAAGATTATCAATTAGGAGCAAGTGAAGATACAGATGATACGATTCGTCAAAAATATCAGGAGTTTGCTGATCAATATGGTGATAAGGCATTATGGCAAGAACTAGCACGCGTTGATTCTTTGGCCGCTGAAAAGATTGATTACCATAATGTACGTAAGGTGATTCGTGCGTTGGAAGTTTTTGAACTGACTGATAAAAGTATTTTTGCCCAACAAGACAACAAAGCGATTTTTGATACATTTGGCATTTGCTTAAATACTGAGCGGGCTTTATTATATGAGCGAATCAATAAACGAGTCGAAATCATGATGCAGTCAGGTTTGGAGCAAGAAGCCCGTTTTATTCTAGATTATCCAGATAGTCAAGCTGCTAATGGAATAGGCTATAAAGAGTTTTTGCCGTATTTTAATGGTAAAGCTAGCTTAGAGGAAGTGATTGCAACCATCCAACAAAATTCCAGAAGATATGCCAAGCGCCAATTAACCTGGTTTAGAAATCGTATGGACTTGAATTGGGTGGATTTAGTTTTACATCCAGAAAATCAAGCTGACTTAGAATTAGCAATAAGTGATTGGTTAAGGAAATAATTTAGAGATGAGAGGTGAATCAAATGCCTGAAAAAGATAAAGTCGTTCTAGTCGGTGTGGAAACGGAAGAGAACTTTGCAATTTTTGACACATCGATGGACGAATTACGAGGATTAACGAAAACAGCAGACGGCGAAATCGTTTTTATTTTGAAACAAAAACGACCACAAGTTGATCGTCAAACTATTCTAGGTAAAGGAAAATTAGCAGAACTCAAACAACTCATTGATGCTTACGAAGCCAATTTAGTCATCTTTAATCATGAGTTAACGCCACGTCAAGGAAAAATACTGACCGAAGAACTAGGGGTGAGAGTCCTTGATCGTGTGCAATTGATTCTTGATATTTTTGCGATTCGTGCACGCTCAAAAGAAGGAAAATTACAAGTCTCTCTTGCTCAATTGGAGTATTTATTACCACGTTTAACTGGGATGGGTGCTTCTATGTCGCGTTTAGGTGGGGGCATTGGGACGCGTGGTCCTGGTGAAACAAAACTAGAAGTAGACCGTCGGCATATTCGCAATAAAATTACCCAAATTAGAAATGAACTAAAAGAAGTCGAGCAGCATCGGGAGCGTACAAGAGAGCAACGTAAAAATAAACAAGTCTATCAAATTGGTTTAATTGGTTATACAAACGCTGGTAAATCAACAATTATGAATATATTAACGACGGCTAATACATATGAACAAGACCAACTTTTCGCTACTTTGGATCCACTAACAAAAAAATGGCGACTTCCAGAAGGGTTTGAAATGACTATTACAGATACAGTAGGTTTTATTCAAGATTTACCGACGCAATTAATCGATGCCTTCCAATCAACGCTTGAAGAAAGTAAGTCTATGGATTTTCTATTACATGTTGTTGATGCGCATGCCAAAGACCGTTTATTACACGAAAAAACAGTATTTGATTTAATGCAACAACTAGAGATTATCGATACCCCAGTATTAACCGTCTATAATAAAGCAGACTTGATGAAAGAAGAGGACTTTGTACCGACCTTATTCCCAAATGTTTGTATCTCAGCAAAAAGCAGCATGGGAAAAGAAGCATTAATTCAGGCTATAAAGCAACAGTTAATGGAACAATTCGAGCCTTATATGGTTGAATTGGCAGATAATCAAGCAAGCGAAATTTATAAATATAAGCGTGAAACAATTGTGACTTCACAAAATTATGATGAATCCAAACAAAAATATATTATATGTGGTTTTAGTCCCAAATAATTGCTTAACCAGAAACGGTACATGTAAATGTAGACCGATTTCTGGTTTTTTGTGTATTTGATGAACGTTTTAAATGGTCTATACAGATAATGTTCAATATTTAAAGTTTCCATTTATTTGAAATATAAAAATTTTTTTGTTCATAAATGTTGATAAATCAATGCTTATTAAGTTTTTTTGAAAAAATTTTTATTTCATGTAAGGTTTTCTGACATATGAGGTTGACAACTATTTCCGAACTTGGTATAGTATGGATAAGTTTTCAGAATATACTAACAAAACGAAGGCGAGGAGGAATTGGATGGGAGAAAAAGAATTGCGCAAGAGCCTGTCTGTTTTTCCGATTGGCACAGTGATGAAGTTGACGGATCTGTCAGCTAGACAAATTCGTTACTATGAAGAACAAGGACTGATTAAGCCACAACGTAGTGAGGGAAATCGTCGCTTGTTTTCATTAAATGACATCGATGTTTTGTTAGAAATTAAAGATTACTTAGCAGACGGCTTAAATATGGCTGGTATAAAGCGAATGTATGAATTAAAACAAAAAGAAAAGCAAGCAGAAAAAGCCAAGAAGCCACTTACGGATAAAGATGTCAGAAGAATTTTTTATGATGAAATGATGACACAAAGTCGTTTAAATCAACAACATCCATATCAGCAGAACAATCGTATGTTGTGATGCTGTGGAAATAAAATGAGTAGAAAAATAAAGGCGGGATATTATGGCAAAAGCAAATTATACTGTAGAAGATATCAAACGCATCGCTAAAGACGAAAATGTACGTTTCTTACGCTTGATGTTTACAGATATCATGGGTACAATCAAAAACGTTGAAGTTCCAGTAAGTCAATTAAACAAAGTATTAGAAAACAAAATGATGTTCGACGGTTCATCTATTGAAGGTTTCGTACGTATTGAAGAAAGTGATATGTATTTATATCCAGATTTATCAACATGGATGATCTTCCCATGGGAAAGCGAACATGGAAAAGTAGCTCGTTTAATCTGTGATATTTATAATCCGGATGGTACGCCTTTTGCTGGTGACCCTCGTGGTAACTTAAAACGTGCCTTAAAACACATGCAAGAAATGGGCTTCACAGCATTTAACTTAGGTCCTGAACCAGAATTCTTCTTATTCAAACTTGATGAAGATGGTAAAGTAACGAAGACATTGAACGATAAAGGTGGTTATTTTGACTTTGCACCAACCGATTTAGGTGAAAATTGCCGTCGTGATATTGTGTTAGAGTTAGAAAGTTTAGGATTTGAAGTAGAAGCATCTCACCACGAAGTAGCACCTGGTCAACATGAAATTGACTTCAAATATGCTGATGTTATCGAAGCTTGTGATAATATCCAAACCTTCAAATTAGTGGTTAAAACAATTGCTCGTAAACATGGCTTACATGCAACATTTATGCCAAAACCTTTATTTGGTATCAATGGTTCAGGTATGCACTGTAATATGTCTTTATTCAAAGATGATCAAAATGTCTTTTTTGATCCAGAAGGTCCATTACAATTAAGTCAAACAGCTTATCATTTCCTAGGTGGATTAATCGAGCATGCTCGTGCTTACACAGCAGTATGTAACCCAACCGTTAACTCATACAAACGTTTAGTTCCTGGTTATGAAGCACCAGTATATGTAGCTTGGTCAGGTCGTAACCGTTCACCATTAATTCGTGTGCCAGAATCACGTGGTTTATCTACTCGTTTAGAATTACGTTCAGTAGACCCAGCTGCTAACCCATATTTAGCAATGGCTGTATTATTAGAAGCTGGTTTAGATGGTATCACTCGTGAATTAACACCACCACCAGCAGTAGACCGCAATATCTACATCATGAATGAAGAAGAACGCGCAGAAGCATTAATTAAAGATCTTCCTTCTACATTACACAATGCGATTAAAGAATTGCGTGTAGACCCTGTAATGGTAAATGCTTTAGGTCAACACATCTTCTCTAACTTTGTTGAAGCAAAACGTATGGAATGGGCATCATTCAGACAAACTGTTTCAGAATGGGAAAGAGAACAATACTTAGAATTATATTAAGATGAAAATAAACCGTTGGGACACAAAGCTTCCAGCGGTTTGTTTGTTAGTTTTAGCTGTTTAGGGGGCAAGAAAATTTTCAGTAAGTAGTTGACATCTCTTGCTTGACCCTGTAGTATATTGCTTGGGCACTCTTAAAATTTAAGAGTCAGATTCGTGTAAATAATTGCTCCCTATTCATTCTGATTTTGATTGGATAGGGAGCGTCTTTTATTTTTATGAATCTTCCTGAAAACACGTAAAGGAGAAATGAAATGACAAAATATATCTTTGTAACTGGTGGCGTTGTTTCTTCAATTGGTAAAGGAATTGTCGCTGCATCATTAGGACGACTACTCAAAAATCGTGGCTTGAAAGTAACGATTCAAAAATTCGACCCATATATTAATGTGGACCCTGGTACGATGAGCCCATATCAACATGGGGAAGTATTTGTTACCGATGATGGTGCCGAAACTGACCTTGACCTTGGACACTATGAACGTTTCATTGATATTAATTTAAACAAATACTCAAACGTTACGACAGGTAAGATTTATTCAGAAGTACTACGTAAAGAACGTAAAGGGGAATACTTAGGGGCAACTGTTCAAGTGATTCCTCACATCACCAATGAAATTAAAGAAAAAATTATGCGTGCAGCGAGTCTAACTGATTCTGATGTGATTATTACAGAAGTCGGTGGTACGGTTGGAGATATCGAATCATTACCATTTTTAGAAGCATTACGCCAAATGAAGGCAGATGTAGGTTCTGATAATGTGATGTATATTCATACGACTTTGATTCCGTATTTAAAAGCTGCTGGTGAAATGAAAACTAAACCAACCCAACACAGCGTCAAAGAATTACGTGGGTTAGGGATTCAACCAAACATCCTTGTAGTACGTACAGAACAACCAATTTCACAAGGAACGAAGAATAAATTAGCACAATTTTGTGATGTGGCACCAGAAGCAGTGATTGAGTCACGCGATGTTGAAACTTTATACTCTATTCCATTGAACTTACAAAAACAAGGCATGGACCAAATTGTTTGTGATCATCTTAAATTAGATGTTCCTGCTGCGGATATGACTGAATGGAAAGAATTAGAAAATCGTGTCTTGAACTTGAAGAAAACAGTCAAAATCGCTTTAGTCGGTAAATATGTCGAATTACCAGATGCTTATATCTCAGTGGTTGAAAGTTTGAAACATTCAGGTTTTGCCTTTGATGCTGAGATTGACTTGAAATGGGTGAAATCACATGAGTTAACCCGTGAAAATGTAGCGGATTACTTAAGTGATGTAGATGGTATCTTAGTCCCAGGTGGCTTTGGTGATCGTGGGGTAGAAGGTAAGATTGAAGCCATTCGTTATGCCCGTGAAAATGATATTCCGTTTCTTGGTATTTGTCTTGGGATGCAAATGGCATGTGTGGAATTTGCGCGCAATGTCGTGGGTCTAGAAGATGCACATACCGCTGAAAATCATCCAGGAATTAAAAATAATATTATTGACTTAATGGCTGACCAAGAAAATGTTGAAAACTTAGGTGGTACATTACGTTTAGGTTTATATCCTTGCAAATTGAAAAAAGGCACCAAAACAGCCGCGGCTTACGATAATCAAGAAGTCGTACAAGAACGTCATCGTCATCGCTATGAATTCAATAATAAATACCGTGAAATGTTTGAAGCACACGGCTTAGTCTTTTCAGGTGTTTCTCCAGATAATCGCTTAGTGGAAATCGTGGAATTACCAGAGAAAAAATTCTTCATTGGTTGCCAATTCCATCCAGAGTTGATTTCTCGTCCTAACCGTCCACAACGCTTAATTAAAGCCTTTGTTAAAGCTTCTTTAGATAATCAATAATATATTTTTAGCACTCGGCCAATTGTCGGGTGCTTAATTTTATTTTCAGAAAATGTTTCGAAATGAAAAGCTGTTCTTTTCGGTTATTTTTGAAAAAAGTTAAATTTTTATAGCGATAATGCTAGTAATTCGTGAAAAATTTTGCTAAAATATACATGTTGGTTAAGTATAGCTTAACAAATAAAAGTTTTTCTAATACTTAGGAGGAATTAATTATGCCATTAGTATCAGGTACTGAAATTTTCAAGGCAGCACGTAAAGGTGGATACGCTGTAGGTGCGTTCAACACAAATAACTTAGAATGGACTCAAGCACTCTTAGAAGCTGCTCAAGCTAAGAATGCGCCAGTTTTAATCCAAACTTCTATGGGTGCTGCTAAATACATGGGTGGCTATAAAGTTGTTAAAAACTTAGTAGAAAACTTAATCGAATCAATGAACATCACTGTACCAGTAGTTTTACACTTAGACCATGGTACATATGAAGCAGCTTTAGAATGTATCGAAGCTGGTTATACTTCAGTAATGTTTGATGGTTCTCACTTACCATTTGAAGAAAACTTAGAAAAAGCAAAAGACGTTGTAGCTAAAGCACATGCTAAAGGTGTTTCTGTTGAATGTGAAGTTGGTTCAATCGGTGGTGAAGAAGACGGCGTTATCGGTGCTGGTGAATTAGCTGATATCGAAGAATGTAAACAAATCGTTGCTACAGGTATCGACTTCTTAGCTTGTGGTATTGGTAACATTCACGGTGTATACCCAGAAAACTGGCAAGGTCTTGCTTTTGATCACTTACAAGCAATTGCTGATGCTGTAGGCCACGATGTACCATTAGTATTACACGGTGGATCAGGTATTCCTCAAGAACAAATCGAAAAAGCAATTAAAATGGGTGTTTCTAAAGTTAACGTTAACACTGAATTCCAATTATCATTTGCTAAAGCTACTCGTGAATACATCGAAGCTGGTAAAGATTTAGAAGGTAAAGGATTCGACCCACGTAAATTATTAGCTCCTGGTAAAGCAGCTATCGTTAAAGATGCTGAAGAACACATTGACTGGTTCGGTTCAGCTAACAAAGCTTAATTGATTTACGCAAATTGCAAATTAAAGCATCATCTACATTTTTTGTAGGTGATGTTTTTTTTACACCTTTCAATCCAACTATTCCATATTATTGTCAAGATAATACGATTATTTAATTTATACTGATACATTTTATTTTTATTTGGTGTATAATAGTATTGTAAATAAAAGTGAATAATATATTTAATTGTATATTCTTGTTTTTTTATGAACGAGGGATTGATATGGGAAATTATGGATATAAGGAGATTTCCGCTGATATCCGAAAAAAATTCAATCGGGTTATTATCATGCTGGAGATTATTTACCGAAACAATTTGACTTGGCTAAACGGTATCATACAAGTCGAATAACGATACAAAAAGCCTTACGAGTTTTATCGATGGAGGGCTTTTTATTGTCAAAAAAAGGGGTCGGGACAATTGTCAAAGATGCAGGAGTCCTATATTCTGATTATATGACAAATCAAAACAAAGACATTGATATGCATTTAGTATCATCTAAAGATTATAAAGTAAGTAGTCGGATGATTTCTTTTGATGTCCGTCCGCTTGATGAGGATGAAGCAGCGATATTACTGCTTAAACCAAACGAATTGGTATATGATATTACTCGTTTAAGATATGTGAATAATGAACCTTTACGTATGGAATATTTATTAATCCCTCAAAAATATTTTCCCGAATTACAAATGGATGATTTAGAAGATTCACTTTACGAATACATATATATTCAAACGAAGCAGAAATTGTCTAAATCATTATTAAAAATTACCGCTGATTTTCCAGATTTTTATGATAAAAAGTATTTGCGTGTGGATGAGCATCATGTAATCTTGAGAATAGAACAAACCACTTATTTTAATAGCGGAGTTCCTTGCTTTTTAGCTGAGATTCGCTATGGATCTGATAATGGCCAAATTATTTCAGTGTATCAATTAGACTAAGAACAGTAATAGACAGATATTGTTGAGATGATAGCTGTCTTTTTTTATTCTCAAGTAGATTAAATTGACAAATGTTTTTTTAAGAGTTTATTCTTATTTCTTTTTTCTAAAGATTTTCTATGATAAAATGTTAAGGATGAGTAAAAAATCTCGAAATAATTCTTTAGTTAAAGGTGAATATATATGAAAAAAATTGTCATTAATGGAAATCGTCCGTTAAAAGGAGAAGTAACGATATCAGGCGCTAAAAACAGTGCGGTGGCCTTAATTCCGGCTGCTATTTTAGCGGATTCTCCAGTTATCTTAGAGGGGGTTCCAGATATTCAAGATGTTCACTCATTAATGGAAATCTTGGAAATTATGGGTGTAAAAGTGAAGTTTGAAAATAATACTTTAGAAATCGACCCAAGAGAAATTGTTTCTATTCCGATGCCAAGTGGTAAAATCAATAGCTTACGTGCTTCATACTATTTTATGGGCGCATTATTAGCAAAATTTGGTGAAGGGGTTGTTGGCTTACCTGGTGGCTGTAATTTAGGCCCTCGTCCAATTGATTTACATATTAAAGGATTTGAAACTTTAGGTGCCACAGTGACCAACGAACAAGGAGCGATGTATTTGCGCACTGATGAGAAAGGTCTTCAAGGAGAACGTATCTATATGGATATGGTTTCTATTGGTGCTACAATTAATGTGATGTTGGCAGCTGTGAAGGCAAAAGGCAAGACGATTATTGAAAATGCCGCTCGTGAACCTGAAATTATTGATGTGGCTACATTATTGAATAATATGGGCGCAAAGATTCGTGGGGCTGGAACCAATGAAATTCGAATTGAAGGTGTTGAGCATTTACATGGATGTCGTCATATGATTATTCCTGACCGTATTGAAGCAGGTACCTATCTTTCAATGGCAGCTGCAGTAGGTCAAGGTGTGACTGTAAAAAATGTGATTTTTGAACACTTAGAAAGTTTTATTGCTAAATTAGAAGAAATGGGTGTGCGAATGGATATTTCTGAAGATAGTATTTATGTCCATCCTGCAGAAAAGTTAAATCCAATCAGCGTGAAAACTTTCCCGTATCCTGGATTTGCGACTGATTTACAACAACCAATTACACCATTACTGTTTAAAGCACAAGGAACTTCAGAAATTATTGATACGATTTATCCTAAACGTGTTGGACATATTCCTGAATTGGCTCGTATGGGTGGAAATGCAAAAGTTGAAGGAAATTATATGTATCTTGGTCATACAGCACATCTAACCGGTGCAGAGGTAGCAGCTTCTGATTTACGTGCGGGGGCTTGTCTCGTGATTGCGGGCTTAATGGCAGAGGGTACGACAAAGATTTCCAAAGTAGAAAATATTTTACGTGGGTATGACCATATTATTGAAAAACTAACTGCTTTAGGGGCAGATATTCAAATGATTGAGGAGTGAGTTGTGCATGAGTGATTATTTAACAATGGCTGAGTTGGAAAATAAAACTTTAAAAGAAATCTATACTTATGCACGCGAGTTTAAGATTCCATATTACAGTCAAATGAATAAAAAAGAGCTTTCACTAGCAGTTATCCGAGCTCAAGCAGAAAAGCAAGGTTTCTTCTATATGGAAGGTATCTTAGACATTACCCATCAAGATGGCTATGGCTTTTTGCGACCAATTAACTATGGCCCGAGTGCTGAAGATATTTATATTTCTTCTTCGCAAATTCGACGTTTCGGGTTGCGAATTGGCGATAAAGTGGCAGGAAAAGCTCGCCCACCCAAGGAAAATGAACGTTATTATGGCTTGATGCATGTTGAAAGTGTGAATGGAAAAGATCCTGAAGAAGCCAAACAACGCCCGCACTTTCCGGCATTGACACCTTTATATCCAAATAAACAAATTCAATTATCAACCAAAGGCAATATTTTGTCGACACGGATGATTGATATGTTTGCGCCCGTTGGATTTGGACAACGTGGTTTGATTGTGGCACCTCCAAAGGCCGGAAAAACCACGATTTTAAAAGAAATTGCCAATGGGATTACCGAAAATCATCCAGAGGTCGAGTTGATTGTGCTTTTAATTGACGAACGCCCGGAAGAAGTGACCGATTTAGAACGCAGTGTCAAAGGGGATGTCGTATATTCTACTTTTGATTTACAGCCAAGCAACCATACACGCGTTTCGGAGTTAGTTTTAGAGCGAGCGATGCGATTGGTAGAAGATAAGCGCGATGTTGTGATTTTGATGGATAGTATTACCCGTCTTGCTCGTGCCTATAATTTGGTTGTTCCGCCAAGTGGACGTACCTTAAGTGGAGGGATTGATCCAGCTGCTTTGTATAAACCTAAAAAATTCTTTGGGGCAGCTCGTAATATTGAAGAAGGAGGTAGCTTAACGATTTTAGCTACAGCCTTAGTGGATACCGGCAGTCGCATGGATGATGTCATTTATGAAGAGTTCAAGGGTACAGGAAATATGGAATTACAGCTTTCTCGTCAACTAGCTGAACGTCGTATTTTCCCAGCTATTGATATGAAGAAATCAGGTACACGTAAAGAAGATTTACTCATGTCAGAAGAGCAACTAGAAGAGACTTGGCGCTTACGTAAGAATATGGTAGGTGATTCGTTGGATTATACTGAGCAATTTATTCAGATTTTGCGTAAAACGAAGAATAATGAAGAATTTATCCAAGCCTTTCAAGATATTACTTTTGAGAATGAAGCAAAAATCATTCGACCAAACAGACGTTATATCAAGAAAAATTAGCTAAAACGATTGACAGTACAAATGGATTTTGCTAAGATAAGTTTGTTGTATGTCAACGAAGAATAACTCTGGCTCAGCAAATGGACCAGGGCAAAGGAGAGAAAAACATGAAAGCAAATATTCATCCAGATTATCATCCAGTAGTATTTATGGATTCTACAACAGGATTCAAATTTTTATCAGGTTCAACTAAAACTTCAAACGAAACAGTTGAATGGGAAGATGGAAACACTTATCCATTAATCCGTGTCGAAGTAACATCAGATTCACACCCATTCTACACTGGTCGTCAAAAATTCACTCAAGCAGACGGACGCGTGGATCGTTTCAACAAAAAATACGGTTTCACAAATTAATTTCGTCGTTGCACGAGAATTTCAATCAAAACACTGTTATAGCAACGTTTATCGGCACTCTAGCTTTTCTCTGGAGTGTCGATTTTTGTGTTTGAATGCCATTTTGAATGCCATTGAAATTTTAATTAATTTGAAGGTATTTTGCGAACATATCAGCAGTCTCATTTTGTTTATTTTTTGAAACATGTGCGTATATCTCCATTGTTGTTTTAATATTTTTGTGACCGAGTCTAACTTGTACTTGTTTGATAGTGGCCCCTGCTTCAAAAAGGATAGAGCAATGAGTATGACGAAGTCCATGAATAGTCATATAGGGTAAATCATTTTCAATTAAAAAATTTTTTAAAAAGTAATTTGGATAGTCCATGTACAAAAATTCATTTTCATCATTCGAGAACATCAGCTGATCTTTGTTATTAGCATTAAATCCGAGTGCTAAAAGTCGCTTTCGTTGTTCAACTTTCCAATGATTCAATAATTTATAGGTTTCTTCATCAATTGGAATAGTGCGAATACTTGCTTTTGTTTTTGGCGTTTGAGCAATCAAATTCTTATTCTTGTCTTTGGCCAAAGTTCTTTTGATTGAAATGGCACGATTTTCAGAGTCGAGGTCAGACCATTGTAGCGTTAATAGTTCGCCTTTACGCATACCGGTATAGGCAATCAAGCGTATCATTGCCTGATAATGAATATCGTAATTAACAAGAGTTTTCATAAAGGATTCTAATTCTTCTTTACTAAAAAATGGTGTTTCTTTAGTTGGTGTTTTATCTTGAGATGGTCGTTTAACAGCATCTAATGGATTTTTCTCAATTTGTTTCAGCATAACAGCAAATTCAAATACTTTTGACGCTAAACTAATGAAGTTAGAGAAGTTCTTATATTCGCTACGCCATTCGTTGATAATTGATTGACAATAGGCTGGAGTGATTTTATTAATTTTTAATTCTTTAAATTTGGGTAAGACATGATTTCGATATTCACGTTCTTGTGTTGCGAAAGTACTCGGCTTAACATCGAGTTCATAAGTTGGGATAAATAAGTCATATATCTCACCAAAGGTCATTATCTTTTGCTTTTGTGTAGGTACACCTTCTTTTGCCACTTGATGTTCTAAACGGCTTGCAGCAAGTTTAGCTTCTTTTTGAGTTTTGAAACCTCTCTTGGTCGTTTTTCTTATTTTACCAGTTAAAGGGTCCATTCCTAGATACATTTGAAACATATAAGCAGTGCTGCCATCTTTTTTTGTATATTTTTTGATTGTTGCCATGTTCATCTCTCCTTTAATAGAATATATGTTCGTTCACTGCTTAAAATTTTTTAACCATATTGAATCACCAGCCTTTAATGTGATACAATAGGCATACAATCAAATAAGCCTATTGTATATAGGATTTGTATTGAGCACACCATTCAAACTTTGGCGAGGGAGATGGTGTGTTTATTGTTAAATTTAATAAACAAATAGAGGTGAACTAAATTGAATATATTTCAAAAATTATTTGGGTACCTATATGTGTTTTTATTTCTATCAATTATATCTAAATTTTTATCTAATATCTTTACGATAGAACAATGTCTATTAAAAATATTATTGATAATTACTTTTCTTTTGCTTTTTTCTGTTCAAAGTTCATTAGACTCAGACTCACCTTTTGCGTTTGTGGTGAGATTTCGGTACCAATAGTTTTTTCGCGTACTTTCATTTTTTTTAAAGTTTCTTGTTGTTTTCTCGTTTTTTCTGTTTTAAATTTATTACTGGATATATATTCTTTATTTTTAAATAGCTCTTTATTTTTTAAAACATCTTGGAGTATTTTATTCTTTTCCGAAAGTTCAAGTTGACTGAGTTCATTTTGCAGTTTCTTTGCTATTGCTTCTTCTTTCTTTATATCTAAGTCTTTTTCTAGTAATTCTATGTTTATTTGCTTTTCTTTAATCTCTAATTGTTGTAAATTTTCTTCATGTTCTCTTCTATTTTTACTTCCTGGAATAAGAAAAGAAAGTGGTCCGTGAAGTTTTAATTTAACTCCCTTAATCTCAATATCAGAATCTACAAATAAAGAAAGTGCAATACACACCAATACTTGCCAATTTTGAAAAATTGTTTCTAAAATAGTAGAACCGGGTGACTGAATATTGTTTTTTTGATAGATTTCATTTGCTTTATTATTTGAATTGTTATAAATGATTTGTTGATACTCTAACCAGTCAGCATTACTTATCTTATTTTCAGTTTCAACGTTAATTCTTAGGTAAGCATTTCCTTTAAAAATATATTGACTATATAAGATTGAATTAATTTCATGGGAATAGTCTGAAATATTATAGATCGCACGTTGACTTGATTGAATCCATACCAATTTTTCAGGAAGTTCTGAAAAGCTTATGTCTTTTAACCATAATACTCTTCTTTTTTTTTCGTAATCAGAAATATTATAATCATCAGAATCATCAATTTTCTCGTGATTGATTTCACTTCCAAAATGACTTGAAATAATTATACCAATTAAAAAACTTTCAGATTTTTTTGAAGGAACGAGTATAATGTCACCTACATTCATTTTTTCGATAAAATTAAATGTCTTTGTTGAAGCAATAGTACTTTTTCGCTTTATTTTTTCAATTTCTTCAGCTTGTTCATCTCTTGTTTTAGATTTAAAGTTATCAGATGCTGTAAGTAACTTTAAATATGTTTCATTAAAAATTTCCTTGTATTTGTCTTTTAATATTTCTTGGGTCACTCTATACTTTGAGGGGATTGCATCTAATTCGGAAATAGCGACTTCGTTATCTCCAATTGCGATATAATTATTTATTTTAAAATCCAAAAAATATTCTGCTCCTATACCGGCACGAACAAACCAATATTTTGTTTGTGATGGTATATATACAAATTCAGCTTCAATAACGTCGTTAACTATATTCATATTTCTGATATACACTCCTCTGATGAAAAATTAAATCATAAAAATAACAAAATGATAAATGTAAGACTATTTATATAATCTTTAATGAGCACACTTTCAAACTTTGGCGAGGGCGATGGTGTGTCTTTATATTATTATTTTACCGAAAACTCAGCAGTACCGAATTGAGTACCTGTTAAGTCTCCAGCAATCAATTTCACTGGTGTAGTTGTATCTGTTAATTGATAAGCAACAGCACTTGAAACAGTTCCGCCAGGTTTGATTTCAGCATAAGAGTTCGTTTCAGCTGTAGCATCGTTCAAAACACCGAATTGTAATTCATTGACTTTATTTGGATCATTGTCCTGAACTGCATGGAAGTTAAGAGTCCATGCGATGCTTGGTGTAAGTGGCGCAGAATTGTCGTAAGTAGAATTTACTAAGGTATCAAAATAAAATGCGATTAACGGTTTATCGCCACCTTCATTTCCTGCTTCACCTGGTTGAATGACTTTGTGTTCAGTGATGCGAACAGAGTATGAATTACCACGTAGCATTTTACCATCAAAATTTGCTTCAGCTGCAGTAGCTACGAAGTCACTTTGATTTTGTGGTGCTTGTTCTGCCTTTTGAGTTGTAGTAGATGTGGTAGTAGATTCTTTCGCTTTAGTTACTACTGTACTACTAGCTTTTGTACTTTCAGA
>NHCFI00100__coassemble_1546_pt1 | contig 36839 bp, 38 predicted proteins | sample NHCFI00100__metabat2_low_PE_012 | metagenome-assembled genome bin NHCFI00100 | reverse complement strand
TAGAAGGTGGCCTTTTGATTGTTGATGAGATGTCGATGGTCGATACGTGGTTAGCCAATATGCTTTTTAAGTCGATTAATGAAAATATGCAAGTAATTTTGGTTGGTGATAAGGATCAATTGCCATCAGTGGGACCAGGCCAAGTATTGCATGATTTGTTGAGTGTACCAGCGATTCCTCAAGCTGAATTAACCGAGATTTATCGCCAAGGAGAGGACTCGAGCATTATTCCTTTAGCACACGAAATCAAAGAAGGACGCCTGCCACAGAATTTTGTCACAAAACAGCCAGACCGCAGCTTTATTCCTTGTCAGGCGAGTCAAATTGAAGGGGTTATTTCGCAAATTGTCCAAAAAGCGAAGGAGAAAGGCTTTACTTCACAAGATATTCAAGTCCTTGCGCCAATGTATCGCGGGTTGGCAGGAATCGATGCTTTAAATAAAATGATGCAAGAAATCTTCAATCCACTGACTCCAGGAAAAAAAGAAGTGCAGTTTAATGAAGTGAGTTATCGAATTGGCGATAAAGTTTTACAGCTAGTAAATTCTGCGGAACTTAATGTTTTTAATGGCGATATGGGGATTATTGTCGGTATTATTGAAGCAAAATATGCCGAAAGTAAGATGGATGAGTTGGTGATTGCTTTTGACAGTAATGAAGTGACTTATCCGCGTAATGAGTGGAATCAGATTACGCTGGCTTATTGTTGTTCCATTCATAAGTCCCAAGGTAGTGAATTTAATATGGTGATTTTGCCGATGGTGCGTCAATATTCGCGGATGTTGCAGCGAAATTTATTGTATACAGCGGTGACACGAAGTAAAGAGCGCCTGATTTTACTAGGCGAGGTCGAGGCCTTTCAAACTTGTGTAACCCATGTATCCGCCAACCGTCAGACTACTTTGGCTAAACGAATTTTAGAGCATGATCAAATGACCGACATGATGTATTTGAAAGTGCAACAATATGAGGATGCGATGTATAGAGATGATTCTCATGCAGAAGTCGAAAGTAAACCGCTCCGCACAGCTAAAGAGAAAACGACTGAAAATCAAGTAGCACCAGAACAACTTTTTCAATCACCAGTCAGTGAGCCAATCATTAAAGTCAAAGAATCAGCCAGTGAAGTGATGGATTTATTTGCTGTCGAAGAGACTCAGGGGCTTTACTATGAAACAGAGACTGATGCGGCTGAAAAATCAATTGTTGAAGAAAAAGCAGCTGATTTAGCCCAAAGTAGCACGAATGACCTAGCAACAGTAAAAGAGCAAGCCACATTACCTGAATATTTAACTGCTGCAGTCATTCAAAATGGACAAATTGATCCCATGATAGGAATGGAAAACATTAGTCCGTATGATTTTATGAAATAAGCTTGAGAGATACACAGATAAACATGTCCACCACTCATTCTATCAAAAATTCTTCGTATTCACACCTCTCAGCCTCTGAACGTGGCGAAATGAGTGCTTATCTCAAGATGGGAAAGAAGCCAGCTGAGATTGCTCGGCTCCTGGGTCGTCACCGTTCGACCATCTGTCGTGAAGTAAGGTGAGGAACTGTTACACAAGTCCAAGATAAAAATGGAAAGCTGAACTACTACGAGGCTTATTTCGCAGATAGCGGTCAACGTGCCTATGAAACAAATCGTAAGAACTCTACCGACCACAAGCTCAAGAACTGTTCCTCAACCTTTCTCAAGGAGCTCGTCAAAGCTCTAAAAACGAAACCACGTTGTCATAGTGTCGATAGCTTTGTTCAAACCTACAAAGAGGAACATCCACTGGAAGTCATCCCGTCCACCAAAACAGTGTACCGTTACATCAAAGACGGTCTATTGGCGGTTAAAGCAATTGATTTACCTAAGATGGTCAGTATTCGAAAACGCTCTAAGCCTGCCTCTAAGACCCATAAGAAAACTCTTGGTAAATCCATTGAGGAGCGTCCAGAAACCATTACGACTCGCTCTGAATTTGGTCATTGGGAGATTGATTTGGTTCTTGGTAAAAAGACCAAGGGTGAGGCTGTTGTCATGACCTTGGTAGAACGTCAGACTCGTTTTGCCCTAGCCTGTAAGTTACCGAATAAGCAAGCTGAAACTATCCATCAATCTGTCAAAGACTTACTCTCTCAGTACCCTATTTGTTCTATCACATCAGATAATGGTTCTGAGTTTAGTCTGTTGTCACACTTAGCAGGAGTTGATATTTACTATGCCCATCCCTACTCATCTCATGAAAGAGGATCAAATGAGAACTTTAATGGCCTACTCAGAGAGTTTCTTCCTAAAAGGAAATCACTTAATCCATTAACGGATGACGAGCTTTCTCAGTATGTCTCCGCTATTAATGAAAGACCGAGACGACTTCTCAATTATAAAACGGCAACTTTTCTGTTTGGGGTAACCCAAACTGTTTAAGCTATCGAATTCTTGTTTAGCAGTATTCTTGTTGTACTTGACTTGACAATTTGCGAAAAAACTATTGACAGAAGAAATAAAATAGTTTAATATCGAAATGTAAGCGCTTCGTGACACCGGTGTCATAACAAAAGCAAATATAAACTTTTTGTACAGGAGGTCTTATGGTTATGGTTAATCTAACCAAGATTAAATTTAAAGAAAATGGAGATTTTAATCATTTTCCAGGAAATACAGTTGTTGCTAATCTATACCAAAATGAAAAGGTTATGGAGATAGTTGAAGTTATTCAGGCAGAATATAAAAAACTCCCATTCATTGATAAATTTACCCTTACACCCGAAGGCTCTATTCATATGACAGTAATTGAATTGTTGTGTGATTTGAATAGATTACCAGAATATTGGAGCAAAGACGTATCACTTGAGGCACCTATTGAATGGATTTCGGAGTATTTTGCTGAGAAGTTGCCAATATTTCCTTTATTGAACGAAGATATTGTTATGAAGACAACTGCTATGGGGAATCAAAAGATTTTGGTTGAACCAGCAGATGAAAAATCAGCTCAAAGATTGGCTGAGATTAGAGAATATGTTTCTCAAAATGCAGGAGTTAAATTTCCAAATCATGACAATTATCAATTTCATATTTCAGTTGGGTATTTAAGAGAAGAATTGACAGTTGAAGAGGAAAAGATTTTTACAGATCTTAAAAATCAACTTAGTCAAATTCTTTTAGAAAAATTGCCAACAATTACAATTAGAAGAGTTGATTATACTGTATTTGAAGATATGAGACGCTTCACACCTTATTCAGAACAATAAAAAAAGGAGAAGTTTTATGAAACTCAAAAAAATTATTACTCTTTTCTCTGCATCTGCTATTGCTCTTACATTGGCAGCTTGTGCCGGAGGTCAGAAAGCTGAAAAGAAAGATGCTCCAGTAGATCGCAGTGAAACACTTGTTATTTATTCAAATTCTGTGTCAGATGGACGAGGGGAATGGCTGACTCAAAAGGCCAAAAAAGAGGGCTTTAATATTGAAATGGTTGAAGTTGGTGGTGCAGAGCTAGCTGATCGTGTTATTGCAGAAAAGAATAATGGTGTGGCAGATATGATATTTGGTATCGGTGCTATTGATTCTAATAAAATTCGAGATGAAGGCTTATTGCTTAAGTTTAAACCTGAATGGCGCGATAAGATTGATCAATCATTGGCAGATAAAGATGGGTATTATAATCCCGTAATCGTTCAACCACTGGTTTTAATTGGACGTCAAGATGCTAAGAAAATGCCTAGTGATTGGACTCAACTGGGAAATCAGTTTGCTGGTAAGTATTCTATAAACGGTTTACAGAGTGGAACCTCAAGAGCTATTTTGGCTAGTATCTTAGTACGTTATCTTGATAAAAATGGTGAATTAGGAGTTTCGGATAAGGGATGGAAAGTAGCCAAAGATTATATTCAAAATGCTTATATCTTAAAAGAAGGGGAGTCAACTGTTGTTAAGATGCTAGATGATAAAGACCCAATTACTTATGGTATGATGTGGGGTTCAGGTGCGCTTGTTAACCAAAAAACATTCAACACTAAATTCCAAGTTATGAGCCCTAAAATTGGTGTACCATTTGTAACTGAGCAAACAATGATTCTATCTTCAAGTAAACGCCAAGCTCTTGCTAAAGAATTTATCAACTGGTTCGGTACAGCTGATGTACAGTCGGAGTATGCGAAACAATTTGGCTCAATTCCAGCAAACAAGGATGCAGTTAAAGAACTTCCAGAAGAAACTCAAGAATTTCTAAATTCAGTGCACCAACAAGATATCGATTGGGAAGTAGTTGGTGAAAATTTAGACCTTTGGGTTGAAAAAGTAGAATTAGAATTTGTAAAATAATATAGTCTTCCTAAATTTTTTAGTCAAGAGTTATACCTTAAATAGGGAGGATTCTTGGCTATTTTTAATAAACTGTAGTAAGAGGGTAATTCAAAAAGTTCTATGAAAAACAAACATTATTGAATGAGTAAACAATTTTTATGTTTGTCATTTAATTCGATGGGGCATTTTTGACGAATCGCCCTTGACTAATTCTGTAAAATGGCTTGCCTTTTAAGCACAGGGCGACCAGATATACGAAAGAAAGCACGACAAAGTTCACCCTTGCACGGCCAATTTTAAGCCATTTTATCCCCAAGCCCCTCTCACGAGTTTGGGCTTGGCAGAATTGTCAAGGGTGTACAAAGCGATTCTTTTTAGAGCTCTCGGTACCGAAAGAAAGCCATTTAGCTTGCTGGAAGCTCGTATTTAAATTCGCTAGCTAGCTGTATCAGTTTAATCCATTTTGAGGGCATATCTTGACATTGGTTTAGCTCCTCAATCTGTACAGGAATACGTCCTTTTTCTAGGGCAGAATGCGGCCGTAAAAAGTTGAAGAATGTGCTAAAAAGAACAACCTGTGCAATTGCGCCGGACTCTGAACCGAAACCACCTAAAGGTTTATAGTTGGATTTAAATGTACGATTTAAACGATCTACTATCTGCTTTAATGGACGATATTCCTTAGATACTGGATCTTCATTGGTTAGTCCGATAACTTGTGTGATATCAAAGTGAATGCCGTGACGTTGGAAGTACTGTTGGGCAAGTAAATAAATAGGATTTCCATCAACCACAAGATTAAGATTTTCAGGAATATCTTTGCCATAATGGCGAATGACATCATAAATGGCTTGGAGGGCAGTCTGTGTATCGCGATTAGGTGAATATCGATGAGATAAAATAATCTTGTTTTTCGCATCGAAGAAAAAGTAGATATAATTCCAAGAACCTAGAACGCGAATATAGTTTTCGTCTCCACACAACTGGTCTGATAACTGATACGGATAGTAAGTCGTAAAAGGCTGCATATGAGCACCGACAGAACGAGAGTAATTACGTATCGTCTGACCTGAAATTTTGACTTGATGAATATCATACATTAGGGCAGCTGTTTTCTCTGCAGAAAGGCCATAGTTCATATGATAAGTGAGAATAAGACCTAATACTTGTGGTGAAGAATAGATTTTATGCAAGTCAAGCACGGTTTCAATGGGTGATGGTAAATTATTTGTTAAGTCTGTAAAAGGTAAATCGAATTCACGATAGATATAGTGCATCTTGAATTCATGAGGTTTTTGTTCGAAGAGAACGCGTTCGTCATCGGATAATTCATTTAAACGACTGACATAATAAAGACAGTCTTCTTGAACACACTTATAAATCTTAAATCCTTTTCTAGTTTTAATATGTGATAAAGTGTGTTGGCAATGAGGACAGCGGAAAGTCAGCTCTTTAGCGAATCTATTTTTGATATTAAAATTCGTTTTGCAGACTTTACAAGAATACTGTCCCTTACCCCCATTATTGTCGTAAAGAAACGCATGTGGGGCATCACATTTAGGACAGCGGATGTAGGAAGAAACTTGTTTACCATTTCTACACTGAACAGGCTTAAGGTCTTTGCCGTGTTTATCTTTATATTCAGCTAGAAGCATACGAAAGTCCAATTTTTCAGTTTCTTCGATGATGGGCAGTTAATCCACTCGAAACTTTTGAAAATTAAGATCTGTTGGTTGTTCCAGTGATGGTTCCTTTGATTAAAGATGCTCTAGAAGATTGAAACGAAAAATGATTTTTAGTAAAAATTGAATTAATTGAACTTGTTCACGAATAATTTTCATTTTAGTATTGATTGTTTTGACTAAATGGTGTATTAATGAAGTAGGCATTTGAATCATCCTTTCTGGGAGTGTTATTTAGTCAACTTCATTCTACCAGAAAACGAGGGGATTCAAATGCTTTTTTTGCTTTTTGTTGAAATATCAATACTTTTAAATGAAATTTAGATAAAACTTTTTGAATTAACAGTAAGAGATTGGAGATAATTAGATGATTAAATTTGATGCAATTCAGATTAAATATGGAGATTTTATAGCAATTGATAATTTAAACTTGGAAATAAATGACGGAGAGTTTTTTACATTTTTAGGTCCTTCTGGGTGTGGTAAATCAACAACTTTACGCTGTTTAGTTGGATTTATTGAAGCTGCTGAAGGAGATATTATTGTAAATGATAAAACAATTACTCACTTAGAACCAGAAGATAGAGGTATTGGGATTGTATTCCAAAGTTATGCCTTATTCCCAACAATGACTGTATATGATAATATTGCTTTTGGTTTGAAAGTAAAAAAAGTTCCAAATGATATTATTAAAGCAAAAGTTACAGAAGTAGCTAAAAAGATAAAAATATCTGATGAACAATTAAAAAGAAATGTATCAGAATTGTCTGGTGGTCAGCAACAACGTGTTGCTTTAGCTCGTGCATTGGTATTGGAACCTAAAATTCTGTGTCTTGATGAACCTTTATCGAATCTAGATGCTAAATTACGTGTCGATATGAGAAAAGAGTTGAAACGTCTCCAAAAAGACCTAGGAATTACAACATTGTATGTAACACATGATCAAGAAGAAGCTTTGACTTTATCTGACCGTATTGCTGTATTTAATAATGGTTTTATTGAACAAGTTGGTACTCCTACAGAAATTTATCACCAATCTAAGACAGAATTTGTGTGTGATTTTATTGGTGATATTAATGTTTTGAGTGAAGAAACAATAAAAGATATTCTGGAAGTAAATCCATCAGTTGGACTGGAAGATAAAAAGGGATATGTTCGTTTAGAAAAAGTACGCTTCAATAAAGGTTCTGAAAAAGATTTTTCATTTAAGGGTGAGATTATTGATTCAGAATTTTCCGGTGTAACAGTCCGATACTCAATTCGTATTTCAGGTTCTCAAATGATTAATGTAACTAAAATTGAGCGATACTCTGATATTAAAGAAATTGGTGATGAAGTTGAAGTGTTCATAAATCCTGATGAGGTATTGCAGTTTTAAGCATAGTGGTGTAAAGTCAAGAAAATTTTTAATTTAATTTTTACGATAAAACCACATTGATGGCGCACTTAAATAAGCCTAGCAAAATAAAACGCTTTTACCAGGTTCTTGCCAAGAAAGATGCATCTAGAATCATGTTATTCTAACTCTCCACGCTCCTTGGTGACGTATAGAGTTGATGGTTACGTAGCAGCGTATCCACCAGACGCACAAATTTTCTTGCAGTTAAGACGATAGCACGTTTATGTTGGTGTTTAGGTGTTTCTTGGTACTTCTTACGATAAAATTCATTATATTCAGGGAGATGTCTTCTTACAGAATTGGCGGCTTCAATTAAGTAATAGCGAAGATACCTGTTTCCCCTTTTCGTAAGTAGTGTGTTTTCAGATTTATTATTACCAGATTCACTTTTTTTCAAATGTAATCCAGCGTATTTTGCTAGTTTTGCTTAATTTTCAAAGCGTTGTATTTGTCCAATTTCAGCGATTAATCCCGCGGCGTAGACAGGACCGACACCAGGAATACTCGTTAGACATTGATACTCTAGTAGGGCCTTTACGATTTGTTCGATGCCCTTTTCTAGTTGCTTGATAGAAGCTTCTAGAGAACGAATCTGCCCTACAAGAGTGGCCATAACGATATCAACGGATGTTTCAAGCGTAGGGGTCAGACGATAAGAAGAACGGATGGCTTTTTGAATCGTTTTTGCTAATTTTTCCGGATTCTTGAATCGCCCTCTACCCATTTTTTGAAGCATTTCAGCTAATTCATTAAGTGGGAGACTTGCAATTTCATCTAGGCTCATATCTGAAGTAATGAGTTCGATAATTGAAGTGCTAAATATAGTTGTTGATAAATTTTTTTCATCACGAAGTTCTCTTGATAGTGTATTGCATTTGTAGTAGAGATTTTCGATGAAGTGTTGTTTTGTTTCAACAAGCATATCAATTAGTTGCATCTTAGAGCGGGTTAATCGTTGAAGGGCCATATACTGTTCTTCTTTTAATGGAGAACGGCTGTATCTTTCTGTACGTAGAAAATCAGCGATAAAAAAGGCGTCGTTTTCATCTGTCTTATCGGAATTAAATACTTTAGCATAGTTATGAATTTTAAAGGGATCTTCAATAGTGACTATACAATTCAACTTCTTTAAGTCCTCGTCTTCATGAAAGAAAATAAGTGGATGAGAACTATACATGGAAGTTGATTCCATTCCGATAACAACCTTACTGAAAGCATACTCTTCATAAAGAGAAAGTATTTTTCCTTTAATGAGAGAGGCACCATCAATATCATTGTGATAGCTTCCTTTGTGGATAATTTCTAATTCAGCCGTAAGGAAGCAAACATCAAGTTTATCAGAACTAACATCTAATCCTACAAATAATTTCATGGAAGGGACCTCCTTTCTTGAATTTATTAGGAAAGACTACGATACTGCGGGCATCCCAAGATACACGTTGCATAACAAAAACCTCGCCTACGAGAATACAATGTTTATCAAAAACAAGCCGCACTTCTATCTACTACTAGAAGCTGTTTTAGATGAACCAAACAGATAGTGTGTTGGTAGTTGTAACAGCGGTCTGGGGAGCATACTTTTAAACGAAGACTAGCATTCTACTAGCTACAGGAGGAAGTAGTACAATCCCATGCGGATCCTTTCCGTTGACTATTGTATCTTGAAATCCACGCAATATCGAGTCGAAATCCCAATTTTGTTATTTCTGTATAAATACATTTTTTAGATTAATAGGAGAAAGATAAATCTCCTAAAACTTATTTTACGAGGAGAAATATCTATGGGGAAAAAATTAAACTGGAAAGATATTGTAATTAGACTTGGATTAATTTGGTTTGTATTTACTTTCATTGTGTATCCAAATATTAGTGTAATTACAAATGTATTTTTTAAAAATGGTGAATTTTCATTCAGTGCCTTTGAGCGAATTTTGAAATCAGATAGAGCGATTCAAAGTATTATGAACAGTTTTAAATTAGCATTTTCTCTAATTTTTACTGTTAATATAGTTGGTATTTTAATTACGCTGTTTACAGAGTATTTTGATATAAAAGGTTCTAAAATATTAAAATTGGGCTACATGACATCTCTTGTATATGGTGGTGTTGTTCTGGCAACGGGTTACAAGTTTGTGTATGGTCCATATGGATTAATAACTAAGTTTTTGCAAAACTTTAATTCTGATTTAAATCCAAATTGGTTCATTGGTTATGGTGCTGTACTTTTTATCATGACATTTGCTGGGACAGCAAATCATACCTTGTTTTTGACTAATGCAATTCGTAGTATAGACTATCATACTATTGAAGCAGCAAGAAATATGGGGTCAAAACCTTTTGAAGTATTTAGAAAAATTGTTTTACCAACTCTTAAGCCAACTCTGTTTGCTTTGACTATTATGGTATTTTTAAGTGGTTTATCTGCTGTTGCTGCTCCATTGATTGTTGGTGGTGAGGAGTTCCAAACGATTAATCCAATGGTAATTACCTTTGCTAAAATGCCAACATCTCGAGATTTAGCAGCATTATTAGCGATTTTTTTAGGTGTTGCAACTACTATTCTGCTTGTTGTAATGAATAAAATAGAAAAAGGTGGAAATTATATCTCCGTTTCTAAGACAAAAGCGCCATTAAAAAAGCAAAAAATCCAATCTCCTATTTGGAATATTATTGCTCATATTGTTGCTTATTTATTATTCTTAGTATTTGTAACACCAATCACTTTAATTATTATTTACTCTTTTACAGATCCAGTTGCAATTCAAACAGGCTCAATTTCTATTGAAAATCTTACTTTTGCTAACTATGAGTTATTCTTTAGTAATTCATCTGCATTCCAACCATTCCTAGTAAGTTTTGGTTATGCTTTAATTGCGTCAGTAACAGTGACGATTTTAGCAGTAATATTTGCTCGAGTGGTTCGTAAAAGGAAGACGAAATTTGACTTCTTGTTTGAGTATGGGGCACTGCTACCTTGGCTTTTGCCAAGCACATTATTAGCTGTTAGTCTTCTTTTTACATTTAATGAGCCACAACCTCTAATTTTAAACTATGTACTTGTTGGTACAATCTTCATGCTATTAATAGCTTATATAATTGTTAAAATTCCGTTCTCATATCGAATGGTCAGAGCAGTATTATTTAGTGTGGATGATGAAATGGAAGAGGCTGCAAGAAGTATGGGGGCAACCCCATTCTACACGATGGTTAAAGTAATTATTCCATTTATTTTACCAGTAGTGTTATCAATTATCGCTTTAAACTTGAATTCTCTTCTTACTGATTATGATTTATCTGTTTTCTTATACAACCCGTTATTGAAACCTCTTGGTATAGCGATTAAATCAGCAAGTGATGAAACAGCGACTATAAATTCTCAAGCTTTAATTTTTGTTTATACTGTTATCATAATGATAATTTCAAGTGCGGTACTTTCAATTACTCAAAGAAAACCAAAGTCGAGAAGTAAATAATGGTAAATGAATTGCCTTTATACGAAATTGCTTTACGTTCACTCTTATCTGTCGTAATAGGAGGATTCATTGGTTTAGAGAGAGGAGGTAAGAATCACCCAGCAGGTATACGAACTCATAGTTTGGTTTGTCTAGGTGCAGCTCTAATTATGATGACAAATCAGTATGTTTCAATTGAATTTCAACTAGGTGATCCAACTCGTATGGGTGCTCAGGTCATAAATGGGATTGGTTTTTTGGGCGCAGGTACAATTTTAGTTACTAATGAAAATAAAGTAAAAGGATTGACGACGGCAGCAGGAGTTTGGCTATCCGCCGCAATTGGGTTAGCGATTGGAATAGGATTCTATACTGGAGCACTCATAGGGGGAATTTGTGTTTGGGGTGTGATGACGATGTTCCAACCTCTAAAAGTATTTTTTGCAAAACGTACTAAAGTTATGGATTTGTATGTTGTTTGTAAGTCAATGGAATCCTACAATAGAGTATTAATTTATTTCTCTGAGAATAAAATTATAATAATAGATTCTAAGCTTTCATTTGGAAAAGTAAACTCAGAAAAAATTCAATATTTTAATACAGAGGAGAAAAAAATAGCTTCATTTTTGACAGTTGAACTAAAAAATAATTTTGAACATTTGAAAGCAATTGAAGAGATATCTCAATTATCAGGTGTTCTATATATTGAGGAACTTTAATTTAAGAAGAGAAGAAAAAATAGTGGGTATGCTGTAATAAAGACTTTTTAGTTACTAGTAGCCCACTAATTTTTAATTTCTAATAGATGTTGGATAAAAGTGAAAACCTGATATTGAAAATGGGGAGATAATATTCGGAGTTTTAAAATGAGAACAAATTTTATTATTGAGTTAAATGAACTACAGACATACTATTTTGAGTTGGGGAGTGTTATTAACGATTCTTTTACTGATTTAGTAGCTTCTACAAAAGAGTTCAATGCAACAAAATTAGAAAAAATTATCAATACTGACTTTGATATTAACAAGAGAAAACAACATTTAGTACAAAAATCCATTGAGTTAATTGCGTTGCATAGTCCAGTTGCAGGAGATTTAAGAAATATTATTGAGATTCTAAAAGCTTCTTCAGATTTAGAAAGAATTGCAGATCATATTGTAGATATAGCCAATTCTTTCATCAAATTGGGGAATAATAAATTACCAATTAAGATACATCTATTATGTGTTAGTTTGATGGATAAAAGTTACCAATTTTATACTGAAACTTTGATTGCAATTCAAGAGAGTAATCTAAAATTTGCGTATGAAATAGTTAAAAATTGGGAGAAGCAACCAATAATCGAAGAAATCAATAAGCAAGTTATTTGCTCTATGAAAGGGAAGATAATAACGAGTGAAGAAACAGTGGAATTATTTAATGTGATTATTCATTTAGAAAAAATTATTGATCTAATTAAAAAATCTATCAGAATGGATGATTTATAAGGATTCAGGACTTATTATAGATTAAGGAGGGGTTATATGAATAAATTAGTAGAACAATTTGTTGAAAGGTTGATATGCGAGGAATATTATTCTGAAATAGATAAACTCTATCTGAGTAATAGGTTACTCCACTTAGTTGGAGAAAATGATCCAGATTTAAATTTGAGTAATGAAAAAGATGATTTAATAACTTTAAAGGATAATCTTGTTGATTTGGCAGTAACAAATGGAAAAATTGGTGAATTTCTAGAAGAAAAAGAATCTTTAGGAGCTCAAATTATGGATTTGATAACTCCAATTCCGAGCGAATTGAATAAAAAGTTTTGGAAATACTATGAAAACAATCCAGAAACAGCACTAAACTATTTCTATAAATTAAGCAAGAATAATGATTATATCAAACTAAAAGCAGTATCAAAAAATATCTATTTTCCAGTTGTAACGGAATATGGCAGATTAGATATTACTATTAATTTATCTAAGCCGGAAAAAGATCCTAGAAGTATATTAGCCGCAAGGCAACAAACATCTTCTGAATATCCTAAATGTCTACTTTGTGTGGAGAATGAAGGATATTATGGAAGAATAAATCATCCAGCGAGATCAAATCATCGCATAATTCGATTAAATTTAGCTGGAGAGAATTGGGGATTGCAATATTCACCATATGCCTATTTCAATGAACATTGTATTTTTTTATCAGAAGAACATGTGCCAATGTCAGTGACTTCAAAGACATTCGAACAGTTATTGGATATTATTGATCTCTTTCCTAGTTATTTTGTTGGTAGCAATGCTGGATTGCCTATTGTTGGTGGTTCAATTTTAAGTCATAATCATTACCAAGGAGGTAAAGAAGCTTTACCAATGGAAAATGCGATAATTGATTATGAATTTATATTAAAAAATTTTAGTAATGTTCAAGCATCCATATTAAATTGGCCAATGTCTGTGATTCGTCTCACTAGTAATGAAAAAGAAAGTGTAATTGATGCTGCTTCCCATATATTACAAAAGTGGGAGAACTATACTGATGAGAGTGTTTCAATAGTAGCAAGAACTGATAATGAAAAACATCATACAGTAACGCCAATTGCGAGAAAAAGAAATGGAAAATTTGAGTTAGACCTTGTTCTTAGGGATAACCAAACATCAGAAGAATATCCAGATGGAATTTTTCATCCACATAAAGATGTGCAGCATATTAAAAAGGAAAATATTGGCTTAATTGAAGTTATGGGATTGGCAATTTTACCTCCGAGATTAAAAGCTGAACTGGAACAAGTAGAATCATACTTACTAAATAATGATTGCCACATTGCAGAATATCACAAACAATGGGCTGAAACTATAAAGGCTGATAACGAAGTTATAACTTCAAATAATGTTCGACAAATAGTTAGAGATTCAGTTGGTCAAAAGTTTAAAAGAGTATTAGAAGACGCTGGAGTATTTAAGAGAACAGTCGAAGGTCAAGAAGCTTTTAGGAGATTTATTAATACTTTAGATATTGAATAAGGAGAATAGAAAATATGTCAATATTAGTAACAGGTGGTACTGGCTATATCGGTAGTCATACGGTGGTGGAGTTATTGAACTTAGGTAACGAAGTGGTCATCGTGGATAATTTATCCAATTCTAGTATGATTGTCCTTGATAGAATTAAGGAGATTACTGGTAAAGCTCCTAAGTTTTACAAATCTGATGTGAAAGATAAAGGAGCATTGAGGACGATATTTGAAAAAGAAAAAATCACTGCTGTGATACATTTTGCAGGATTTAAAGCCGTAGGGGAATCTGTTGAAAAGCCGGTATATTATTATGAAAATAATATCGTATCAACCCTATCTCTCATAGAAGTGATGACAGAATTTAACGTTAAGAACCTTGTCTTTAGCTCAAGTGCGACCGTTTATGGCTTACATAATTCGTCGCCTTTAATTGAAACCATGCCGACAAGTGCTACTAACCCATATGGCTATACAAAAGTTATGCTAGAACAAATTTTAAAGGATTTGGCTGTTTCAGATTCTGAATGGAGTATTGGAATACTACGCTATTTTAATCCAATAGGAGCTCATGAATCTGGTCTGATTGGAGAAGATCCAGAAGGTATTCCAAATAACTTAATGCCTTTTATTTCGCAAGTAGCTGTTGGTAAACGTCCTCAACTTAGTATTTTTGGAAATGACTATGACACCGTTGATGGAACTGGTGTTCGTGATTATATCCACGTTGTTGATTTGGCTGTGGGTCATATCAAGGCACTTGAAAAGGTGGTTAGTGCACCTGACGTATATGTTTATAACTTAGGGTCTGGTCATGGTACAAGTGTGTTAGAATTGGTGGAAACATTTGAACGTGTTACGGAGCAAGAAATTCCTTATCAGATAGTGGAAAGAAGAACAGGTGATGTAGCAACTTGTTATGCAAATGCTGATAAAGCCATGAAGGAATTGAACTGGAAAACCTTAAAAACGTTAGAAGACATGTGTAGAGATACCTGGAATTGGCAATCAAATAATCCTCATGGATTTGAGTAAGGTATATTAAATTATGATAACAACTTTAATACTTGATATGGGGAATGTTTTATTGGAGTGGAATCCGATTAAATATATAGGTGTATTTGAACACAATAAAATAAGAGGAAAAAAGATTTATCAAGCTGTTTTTGAATCTGGAATTTGGGCGAAACAAGATTCAGGTGAGTATACTATTTTAGAGGCGATAACTGAAAGTTTGAAACTCCTGGATTTGACTTATAAGGAAGCAATAGATAATTTATATAATTGTTGGTTTCTTTACACGGAATCCTATAAAGAATTTCAAGATTATGTAATATATTTGAATAGTTGTGGCTATAAAGTGTATATATTATCAAATACTTCTGATGTTTATTATAAAATTGAAAAAGTAGGTTTACTTCCAATAACAAGTATTATATCTGGTAAGATTTTATCTTTTGAGGTAAAGAAAATGAAACCAAATATAGATATTTATCAGGTTTTACTTGAAAAATATGATTTATCTCCAAAAGAGTGTTTGTTTTTAGATGATATTGAACAAAATGTTGAAGCAGCAGAAAGTTTGGGTATTAAGGGACTGGTCGCTGGAGAGAGTAGAATGATAACGAAAAATCTTGAACATATTTTAAATTGTCTTGGAGCCTATCCAATTTAGTGTTTGTTTATGTTAAAATGTAAATAAAGTATTTAAGACTGATTTTTCAATAAATGATAAAGCTTAGGAATTAGAATTGATATTTTTGGAAATTATATAGAGAAGATAGTAGATGTTGAAATTTTTAATCTAATTTATAGAAAGTCTAAAAAATTGAGGTGGCTAATGAAAAGAAAAAAAAACTCATATACAATTTACGATATTGCAAAAATTTCAGGATTTTCACCTAAAACAGTTTCCCGTGTTATAAATAGAGAGGAAAGCGTTAAAGCAGAAACTAGAGAAAAAATTGAAGAGGTAATTTATCGCTTATCTTATTCTCCAAATGTATATGCAAAGAATTTATCAAAAAAAACAGTAACTAATATTTTAATTTCAATAAAAAAAAGAGAGGCTTTCCCTTTGATTTGGTTTCAAACATTACTGGACAAATTATTGATTTCTTGCAAAGAAATTGGAATAAATGCAATTGTGGAGTATTACAATTCTGACGATGATATTGTAGAATCAATTATACATACTTCAGGTAGTTTTATAGATGGAGTTATTGTATTTTATGAGGACGAGAATGATTTACGCTTAGATTATTTGAAAAAGAATCAAGTTCCTTGCATTGTGTTCGGTAAAGGATTTCAAAAAGATGTACTTTACGTATCAAATGATGATTATGGTGCTATATATCACTTAATGGATAAACTCTCACTAAGTAAAATAAAGACTATGTGGCTATTAATGGGTGGAAAAAATTCTGTTAATATGGAGCGTGTGAGAGGAGCAGAGGAGTGGCTTGAACAACATTCTAGTGAAGTAGAATTAGAGACCATTTATGGATTGTCAACCATAGAGTCGGTATATTCATATTCCTATAATCATTTGACAAAAGATCATCATCCTGATGTAATATTTGTTTCGGGTGATGAAAAAGTACAAGGTCTAATAAAGGCATGTCAGGAAAAAAATATCGATATTCCTAATGATGTATCAGTTATCGGGTTTGATAATATTCCAATTTCACAATATTATACCCCATCATTGACGACAATTGCTCCAGATTACGTTGAACTTTCCAAGCAAATTTTAACCTGTCTAATAAAAAAAATAAATGGTTTAACAGTTGATTCGGTTGAAGTTTCCACTAGTTTAATAATTCGTCAGTCGACAAAGGATTTATTAAAATAAAGATAATATAAATAATTTAATATTGTCATAAAATTATTAATTTCCCAACTGTTTCTTCAATAAATTTTCTTATAAATTGTCCAAATAGGACAATTTATAAGAAATCATCTAAAAGTATCCTATACTATTTTTAGGAGAAACCTAGATGTACAGACGGTTGAAGGATTTGAGAGAAGATAGAGATTTTTCTCAAAAAGAAATTGCGGATTTTCTTTCATATACTCATTCAGATTATTCAAAAATTGAAAGAGGTGAAAGAGTACTATCAGCAGAGATTTTAATAGAACTCTCAAGCCTGTATAACGTTAGTACAGATTACATATTAGGGCTTACAAATTACCCGTATAGAAATAATCAAAAAAATAAATAGTCTCTCCTTGATTTGTTCATTGACAATTGAATAAACCGAAGTGGGACTCACATTTTCTTGGTTGAAGGTGTGTATTTCTTTTTCTTATTTTTTCTAAAGTCGATGAAAAATTAATGAAACGTGCTAGAATCTATGCTATACTTGAAGTCGATTGAAAATTTTAGTTAATAACTTTTTTAAATAGATGAAAGAAGGATTATTCATATGTGTGGTATCGTAGGGTTTATTAACCAACAATCCGATTTACAAGAAAAGAAACGAATTGTCAATGCGATGATGGATACAATTATTCACCGTGGTCCGAATAGTAGTGGGGAACACGTCGATGAAGGCGCGGCACTTGGATTTCGTCGTTTAAGTATCATTGACTTAGAAGGTGGTAGTCAACCAATTTATAATGAAGACGGGACTAAAGTAATTACCTTCAATGGTGAAATCTATAACCATCGTATTTTACGTGAAGAACTAAAAAAAGCAGGTCATATCTTTAAAACCCATGCTGATACAGAAGTGTTACTGCATGGCTATGAAGAATGGGGTGCGGAGTTATTACAAAAAGTTCGTGGGATGTTTGCCTTTGTCATTTGGGATACGAAAACCCAAACTTTATTTGGTGCTCGCGATCATTTTGGTATTAAACCATTTTATTATGCGCAAATGAATGGCACGTTTATGTATGGTTCAGAAATTAAGAGCTTTTTAAAACATCCTGATTTCGTCAAAGAATTGAATAAAGAAGCCTTAAAACCTTACATGACTTTCCAATATTCTGCTTTAGATGAAACTTTCTTTAAAGGAGTTTTCCGTATTAAAGAAGGTCATTACTTCACTTACCATCAAGGTGAATTAAAAATCGAACAATATTGGGATGTAGCAGACAATGAACAAGATATGACTTTAGAGCAGACGGTGGATTTGATTGACGATACTGTAGTTAAATCTATTGAAGCACACCAAATTGCTGATGTTGAAGTGGGTTCTTTCCTTTCTAGTGGGGTAGACTCAAGTTATGTAACTAGTGTTTTGCGCCCAGAACATTCTTATTCAATTGGGTTTGGCGATGAAAGTTATAATGAATCTGTTCAAGCGCGTCAATTAACCGATATGATTGGCTTAAATAATACCTCAACTGTGATTAAAGGGGAAGAAGCCTTTGAAATGTTCCCAATCATCCAATATCACTTAGATGAACCTGATTCAAACCCATCTTGTGTGCCATTATACTTCTTAGCGGAATTAGCTAGTCGTGATGTACGTGTCGTATTAAGTGGGGAAGGCGCCGATGAATTATTTGCCGGTTATGTCAATTACGGATTTTTCACTCGCTCCAAAGCTATTCGTGTTTTCACCAATGGCTTGAAGAAATTACCAAAACGTGCACGCTACTTTATCGCAAGTAAGTTGAAGAACAAACACTTCCATGGTAGCTTCCACATGTATACCAACCTTGCGCCAGCTGAAGAATTCTTTATTGGGCAAGCGAAGGTCTTTGAAGAAGCCGAAACTACTCGTTATCTTCAACCTAAGTATCAAAAGAGCCCAACTGTGAAACAAATTGTCGATGAAAATTATCGTCGAGTGGTTGATCGTAGTGAAATCAGAAAGATGCAGTATTTAGATATTCACCAATGGATGCCAAAAGATATCTTGTTAAAAGCAGATAAGATGTCAATGGCTCACTCTTTAGAATTACGAGTACCATTACTTGATATAGAAGTAATGCGTACAGCTGAAAAAGTACCGTCTAAATATTTGATTAATGAAGAAAATACGAAATTTGCTTTCCGTCAAGCAGCGAGTCGTCATTTGCCAGAAGAATGGTATAATCGCGAAAAAATTGGTTTCCCTGTGCCAATTAAGGACTGGTTACGTGAAGAAAAATATTACAAACATGTACGTGAATTATTTAGTGCGGATTTTGTTGAAGAATTCTTTAATCAAGAAGCGATTTTACGTTTATTAGATGATAACTTTGCAGGAAAAGTGGATGAACGCCGTAAGATTTGGACCATTTTCACTTTCTTAACTTGGTATAAAGTGTACTTCATTCAAGATGGTAGCAAACCAGCAGTAGAAAAAATTGCCTAAATTTAAAGCTCGATTATCTGTAAAAGGTAGTCGAGCTTTTTAAATGAAAAAAAACAAGTAAGCGGCATTTCACTTACTTGTTTGGACTAGTACCAGAATAATTGTTTTTGTGTGGTAAAGGTGATATCAAAGCTACGTTCACCCATTTCTTCGCCATCTGCTTGTCCGTGTTCGGCAATAGTTGAGACGATTTTTATCTTATTGGCTTGGAAATAGTGGCAAAACTTCTTGTTTAAATGTGTTTTTCGAAAAATATGGTAAGCAATCCAGGGGACTTTCAGCCAAGAAGGTTTTTCAATGACGACTAAATCGACTTTTTCATTATGCACGGAAGCATTAGGCGCAATCGGCACCCCACCACCAAAGTATGGATGATTGGAAGTGGTGCATAAATAAGTCTTGGGATAGCTATATTGTTTGCCATTAGCCTCGACTAGAATTGGGAAAGGACGCTGTTTCATCAAAGTACGGATAATAGATGATAAATAAGAAAAAGAATGCAAATTAAATTTTTGTAGCAGTCCTTTGATTTTTGAGTGATTGGTCTCATAGACAATCGCCGCATCTAGGCCAATGCCAATATTATTGAGTGCCAAACCTTCTTCTTGATAGATTTCTTCTATATAATGTATGATGCTACATTCGCGAGGTTCTTTTATTGCAATGATTTGCTTCATAATGGCAATCGGATCACGGGTCAAGCCTAAGCCGCGCGCAAAATCATTGCCCGAACCAGCAGGAATATAGGCAATGGGAATTTGTTTATTTAAACGATATAATTCATTGACCACTTGATGAATCGTCCCATCACCGCCAATCACGACTAATAATGGGTAGACTTCTTCTGGGGACATATTTTCATCAAAAGTTTTTAAATCATGGACGGCCATTTCTTGGATTAAGCGGCGTTCATGATCAGGATGGGTGGTAAAACGGGCACTGTAGGGAAGTTTGGCAGCTTTTAGATATTGAATCACTTGCTCACCAGCTATCCGCCCTTGACCACCGCCAGAATTAGGATTCACTAATAAATGATAAAATAATTCCATACTTAACTTCCATTTCTAAAAAATCATTCCTAGGTATTATATCATGTTGAAAAAATAATACAAAGCAATAAACTTGAAAATCGCAAAGAAGCATTCCCGTTTTTGCTGAAATTATAGTATAATGAGAATAGAATATAGAAGGTTAGGGTGATTTCGATGTTATTAAAATCTATGGTTTATAAAAAAGAAAATTTAACAACTGTCAAAGAAAACAATACTTTAAGAGAAGCGTTGGATATTCTTGAAGAATCAGGATTTAGATGTGTGCCGATATTGGATGAAACCGGCCGTATTTTCCGTGGAAATATTTATAAAATGCATATATATCGTCATATTGCAAATGGTGGAGATATGAATCTACCTGTTACTTATTTGTTGAAGAATGCGACAAAATTTATCTACTTAAATTCTTCTTTCTTTAAGGTTTTCTTTACCATTAAAGAATTACCTTATATTGCTGTGTTGGACGAACAAAATCAGTTTTATGGGATATTAACCCACAGTTCTTTATTAAATATGCTTTCTCAGTCATGGAATGTCAATCAAGGAAGCTATGTGTTGACGGTGGCTTCTCCTGGTAAGCGTGGGGAATTTGCGACGATTGGTAAGATTATTTCTAAGTATGCCAGCATTGCGAGTTGTATCACCCTTGATTTAGAAAATGAACAGTTTGTCCGTCGTACGCTCTTTACCCTTCCTAAAGAAGTCGATAAAGAAACTTGTGATAAAATCGTGGAGGCCCTAGAAAGCAAACATTTCCGTGTTGTCGATGTAGAAGATTTGTCTGAAAGTCGTTAATGATGTCGATAAGGTAAGTGGTTGACAGTTTGTTAAAAGCGTGATACTTTAACATTAATGTATTTCAAATGGAAGGGTGAGATGAATATGGCAGTCAAAAAAGCAGCCTTAGCTTGTTCCGTTTGTGGTTCACGTAATTACTCTAAAGCGGTTAGTACGAGTAGAAATGCCAATAAACGCTTGGAGATTAATAAGTTTTGTAAATATTGTAATCAGTATACTTTACATCGTGAAACTAAGTAGGAGGAAGTAAGTGGCATGAAGTTTATTAAAAGCGTGATTGACGAAATGAAACGTGTGACTTGGCCAACCAAACAACAATTACGTAAAGATACCATTGTCGTAATCGAAACTTCAATTATCTTTACGGTGATGTTCTTTGTGATGGATACGGTCATTCAAAATTTATTAGCATTGATTTTGAAATAATCGAAAAGCGGGTCGATTTTGGCTCGCTTTTTTGCTTGATTGGTATAGCAATTGTTTGTAAAGTTTGCTATACTGTGTCTGTAGATAAACTTCAGGTGGCCTGAGGTTTTTTTGTTAGGTTGCAAATAAGAGTATATAAAGATAGGAGAAAACAATGGAAACTTTTGAAAAACAATGGTACGTCTTACACACTTATTCTGGATATGAAAATAAAGTAAAAGCAAACATTGAATCACGTGCACAAAGCATGCGTATGGGGGATTACATTTTCCGCGTGGTTGTTCCTGAAGAAAAAGAAACAGAAATCAAAAACGGTAAGTCAAAAGAAATCGTTCATAAAACTTTCCCGGGTTACGTCTTAGTGGAAATGGTCATGACAGATGAATCTTGGTATATCGTTCGTAATACGCCTGGTGTGACTGGTTTTGTTGGTAGTCATGGCGCAGGAAGTAAACCAGCACCATTATTACCAGAAGAAATCAATTCAATTTTACGCTCTATTGGTATGAGCACACGTACTTCTGATTTAGAAGTAAGCTTAGGTGATACGGTGAAAATCATTGAAGGTGCGTTTGCTGGTATGGAAGGTCAAGTAGTTGAAATTGACGATGAAAAACAAAAATTAAAAGTAAATATTGATATGTTTGGTCGTGCAACAAGCGCTGAACTAGATTTTGATCAAGTCGATAATATTTAAGATTAGCCTTTCTTACAATATTTCATAAACAAGCGGTACTTTCAGTGAGTATCGCTTTTTTTAGAAAGTGTTTTGGATAAATGATGGACAAGTGCTACTGAGGTAGATAGCGAGCATTTAGGCTTTATCCGAGAACAAAAGGGACATACAGGGCTTATCAATCAAGATTATTACATAGATTGTTTTTGAAAATGAGGTTGTGTCATGAAAAAGAAAGTCACGATTAAAGAGGTTGCCGCTACATCAGGGGTTTCCATTGCGACAGTCTCACAGATTTTAAATGGAAATGCAGAAAAATTCAGCCCCAAAACGGTTGAAAAAGTGATGAATGCGAAAAATTCATTAGATTATCAGCCTGATTATTTTGCTCAGCGCATGGTGATGAAAAAGAGTAAGACAATCGGGGTGATGATTCCAGATATTACCAATCCATTTTTTTCTTTATTATTAAAAGGAATTGAAAAAGTAGTGTATGGGCAAAAATATATTGTGATGCTTTGCGATGCTGATTTTAGTGTGCAAAAAGAAAGCGAGTATCTACAAGAATTAATCCGCCGTGGTGTGGATGGTTTTATCATTGCGAGTTCGACAGTTTCTAATCAAACGTTAAAAGAGCAGTTAACCAAAAATCAAGTTCCCTATATTGTATTGGACCAAAAGAAATCTGAAGGGGGAAGCGATGAACTTTCAACGGATGATTTTATTGGGGGTATGTTAGCTGCAAATCATCTGCGCGAACTTGGCCATGAAAAAGTAGCCTTGATTGGTCCACAAGATGCACCAAGCAATATTCAAACACGGATAGAAGGTTTTAAGACGGTTTATCCAGAATTTCTTTTTGTTAATCAGCCTTTAACGCGTGAAGGTGGCAAGCAAGCAGCTGAACAAATCATTCCTTCAGAGGTGAGTGCTATCTTTGCTTTAAATGATGAGATTGCGCTTGGGTTGATGTATCAGTTGAAGCATTTAGGTAAAGTGATTCCTGATGATTATAGTATCGTCGGTTATGATAATTCACCAATGTCTGAATACGTCACGCCTACACTTACTACCGTCTCACAGCCGATTTTTGAATTAGGTCAAATAGCTGCGGAATTACTGCTTGAACGGATTCGTGATCCTAAGCAAGCTTGGGCGAGAAAAGTCTTACCTGTAGAATTAATAAAAAGAAATACAACAGCACACTTGAAATAGCTTACAAAGTGTGCTATATTCTTTTTGTAAAGTTTTAAAACGTTTTAATAAAACGTTTTAATCAACTCGATTATCCGGATAAAAATATTTAGGTAAGGGAGCTTTTTTAATTATGAATGCGATTACAGTTATTGGAAGCATTAATTTAGACCGTACGATTCGCTTAAGTCATATGCCACAAATTGGTGAAACGATGCATACAAAGGAAATCTTTTCTGCAGGTGGTGGCAAGGGAGCGAACCAAGCAGTAGCAGCCAAACGTCTAGGTGCGAATACATATTTCATCGGGGCTGTTGGCGAAGATGAAGCAGGTAAGTTGATGTTGGAATTGCTCAGTGAGGAAGAAATTAATTTGGATGCGGTGGCCAATGTGAAAGGAGAAGCGACGGGTCAGGCTTATATTATGGTGGATGACTTAGGACAAAATAGTATTATGATCCACGCAGGCGCCAATAATGCTTTCACACCAGCGCATGTACAAGCACATCAAGCAATCATTGAAAAGAGTGATTTCATTATTGCTCAATTTGAAAGCCATTTAGCTAGTACGATTCAAGCTTTTGAAATTGCGAAAAAAGCCGGAGTAAAAACGATCTTAAATCCTGCGCCAGCTATGGAAAAAGTGCCGGAAGAATTGCTACGATTAACGGATATTATTATTCCCAATGAAACGGAAACCGAAATCTTAACTGGTATTAAAATTACCGATGAAGCAAGTATGCAAAAAGCTGCTCAAAAACTTCATGATTTAGGCATTGAAGGGGTCATTATTACTGTGGGTAGTAAGGGTGCTTATTATGATGTGCATGGTGAAAGTGGCATTGTGCCAGCCTTCAAAGTTGAAGCAAAAGATACAACTGCTGCAGGAGATACCTTTATCGGTGCTTTAAGTACAGTGTTGAAGAAAGATTTAAGTAACTTACGCGCAGCTATTTCATATGGGAACCAGGCTTCTTCGTTAACAGTTCAACGCTTTGGTGCGCAACCATCCATTCCTTACTTATATGAAATGAAACCAATGGAGGATCAGTAATATGAAAAAATCAACAGTTATTAATTCAGATATTTCACGTGTGATTGCACAAATGGGGCATTTTGACTTATTAAGTATTGGTGATGCAGGGATGCCAGTACCAATGACTACAGAAAAGATTGATCTAGCGGTAACTAAGGGTGTGCCTAGTTTTATCGATGTGTTGGAAAATGTCTTAACAGAATTAGAAGTTCAAAAGATTTATCTAGCAGAAGAAATCAAAACATATAATCCAAATATGTTAGCTAAAATTCAGAAACTAATGCCAGAAGTGGAAATTGCCTTTATTCCACATAGTCAAATGAAACAAGACTTAAATCGTTGTCATGCTTTTATCAGAACTGGTGAAATGACACCATATGCCAATATCTTACTAGAAAGCGGCGTAGTATTTTAATTATTAGAAGGGATTTTTGATTTTATGAACACTGTAGCATTATTAGTTGGTTTAGGGCCATTGATTGGTTGGGGGATTTTCCCTACGATTGCTTCCAAATTTGGTGGACGTCCAAGTAATCAGATTTTAGGTGCGACTTTAGGAACCTTGATTTTTGCCCTTATTTTTAACATGACGCAAGGAATCGCACTGCCAACTGGACATGATTTACTTTTTGCGATTCTTTCGGGTATTGGCTGGGCAAGTGCACAAATTTTGACTTTTTATAGTTTTACTTTAATTGGTTCTTCACGTGCGATGCCAATTACCACTGCTTTTCAATTACTAGGGGCTTCTTTATGGGGTGTCATTGCTTTAGGTGATTGGCCAAGTGCAATGGATAAAATCATTGGCGCCTTAGCTTTAGTCTTAATTATTCTAGGTGCTTGGATGACGGTTTGGAGCGAACATAAAAATACTGAACATCAAGCCCATTTACAAAAAGCGGTATTGATTTTAGCTGTGGGTGAAATCGGTTATTGGGCCTATTCTGCTGCCCCACAAGCAACTGATTTAACTGGGATGCAAGCTTTCTTACCACAAGCAATTGGTATGGTTTTAGTCGCTGTAGTTTACGACTTTTACAATCATTTTAAATCAAACGAACCTTTGGCATTACAAGAAGCAGTCTCTTATAAACAAATTTTTTCAGGCTTCTTCTTTGCTTTTGCTGCATTAACATATTTGATTTCTGCTCAACCAGATATGAATGGGTTGGCTACTGGTTTTATTTTGTCACAAACATCAGTAGTATTAGCAACTTTAACTGGTATTTATTTCTTAAAACAAGCAAAAACCAAAAAAGAAATGACTGTAACAATTTTAGGCTTGGTACTTATTATCTTTGCCGCAAGTTTAACGGTGATTGTATAAAAATAATGAACATAAACGAATTTCTAAGCAACTGATGGTGGTTGTTTGGAAATTCGTTTTTATCATATAGAAAAGATTTTTTTAAGATTACTGGCTATTTCTTGCAAGTGTTGTAATCTAGCGTATATTAATCTTTGAATAGCATTTAAGGAGATTGATTATGAAAAAGCAACTTTATCACATACTTGGTTTATTGGCAGTCGGGGTGATGATTGTTTTACTTTGGTTTTTCTGGCCAAGTAATAAAGAAACCGCACCAAAAGTAGCGCATAGTAATCACAAACAAGTCACTTCAACACAAAATGAAGTTAAATCCTATCCTGTCACTTTATTTTTTCACGGATATGGTGGAACCAAACACTCGATGGGTGGAATGATTCAACGTCTTTCTTCCCGTTACCAAGCAACACATACGCTGGATTTGACCGTGAATACAGATGGCACGATTCAGACATCCGGGACATTTGAACAAGCAGACAAACCAGTACTCATAAATGTATTATTTGCTGATAATAAAAACAATGAATGGAATCAGGCTGAATGGATTTATCAATCTTTACAATTTGTGAAAGCCCAATATCATGTTGAAAAAGTCAATGTAGTCGGACATTCGATGGGTGGGGTTAGCCTATTTCGCTTTTTAGAAACGTATCAAAATCAAGGCGAACTGCCAACGGTTGAGCATTTTATTTCGATTGCAGCACCGCTTAATGAATTTTTAGATACTTCAAATGAACAAAGTGTGGATGGCTTATTGCAACAAGGGCCGACACAGATTAGCCCTAGGTATCAAGATTTTCAAAATAATATTGCCAATTTTCCTAAAAATATCCAAGTGAGCTTATTTGCTGGACAATTAAGCGCGTCTGATTTAAGTGATGGTACTGTGCCACTTACTTCGGCCCTCGCCGTCAATCAATTATTATCAAGTCAGCAAATACCAGTTGAAACTTTTGTGTTTAAAGGGATTTTAGCCCAACATTCAGCGCTTCATGCTAATCCAAAAGTAGATAAAAGAATCGCAGAAATACTTTGGAAATAATTTTTTTGAAAAAACTTTGAAAAAATAGTTGAAAACTGTAAAATCTTACGCTATACTATTCCAGTGTGCACGAAAGAGTGTACATTACGTGGGAGGAGAAATTTTGAGCTCCAATTAACCACATCACGGACTCAAGGAGGTATGTCTCGTGGCAAAGAAAGTAGAAAAAATTGTTAAATTGCAAATTCCTGCAGGTAAAGCAACACCAGCTCCACCAGTAGGTCCTGCATTAGGTCAAGCAGGGGTTAACATCATGGGATTCACTAAAGAATTCAATGCTCGTACCGCTGATCAAGCAGGTTTAATTATTCCGGTTGTGATTTCTGTATACGAAGACCGTTCATTCACATTCGTTACAAAAACACCACCAGCTGCAGTATTATTAAAGAAAGCTGCTAAAATTGAAAAAGGCTCAGGTGTGCCTAACAAAACTAAAGTTGCCAAAGTTACCAGCGATCAAGTAAGAGAAATCGCTGAGTTGAAAATGGAAGACCTAAACGCTGCATCTGTTGAAGCTGCAATGCGCATGGTTGAAGGAACTGCACGAAGCATGGGTATCACTGTAGAATAATTTCTGCAAACCCTAGCGTAGCTTCTCAGTTGGCTTTATATTGAAAAATATAAAACACGTGGGAGGTTCTACCGTTATAACCACATCAAGGAGGAAAACTAATGGCTAAAAAAAGCAAAAAAATGCAAGAAGCATTGAAAAAAGTTGAAGCTGCTAAATTATACTCTGTTGAAGAAGCTGTAGCTTTAGCAAAAGAAACAAACTTTGCAAAATTTGATGCAACTGTTGAAGTTGCTTATCGTTTAAATGTAGATCCTAAGAAAGCAGACCAACAAATTCGTGGCGCTGTTGTATTACCAAATGGTACTGGTAAAACTCAATCTGTCTTAGTATTTGCACGTGGCGAAAAAGCAAAAGAAGCAGAAGCTGCTGGTGCTGACTATGTTGGTGAAGCAGACTTAGTACAAAAAATTCAAGGTGGTTGGTTCGACTTTGACGTTGTCGTAGCAACTCCTGATATGATGGCTGAAGTTGGTAAATTAGGTCGTGTCTTAGGTCCTAAAGGCTTAATGCCAAACCCTAAAACTGGTACTGTTACAATGGACGTTACAAAAGCAGTTAACGAAGTAAAAGCTGGTAAAGTAACTTACCGTGTAGACCGTAACGGTAACATTCATGTACCAATCGGTAAAGTATCATTTGACAACGAAAAATTAGTTGAAAACTTCAAGACTATTCATGACGTTTTAGTAAAAGCAAAACCATCTGCTGCTAAAGGTCAATACATGAAGAACATTACAATTACAACAACATTTGGTCCTGGAATCCATGTTGACCAAGCTAGTTTCTAATTTTTAGAAAAAAAGTGTTGACTTGTCCACTTTATCATGGTAAAGTGGACAAGGTTAAATAATTAACTGTACCGAAGACAGTAGGTGAGGCAACTCATAAATCCTACCGAGGACACTTATTGATAAGATCAATGGTCCCTCTATGTCTACGGTGGCATAGAGTTTTTTCGTATAGAGAAACTCTTCCATCAAAATCAGGAGGTGAAAGTATAATGAGTGAAGCATCTATCGCTAAAAAAGCTGCTATTGTTGAAGAAGTTACAGAAAAATTCAACGCTGCTGCATCTGTTGTAATCGTTGATTACCGTGGATTAACAGTTGATGAAGTAACTCGTTTACGTAAACAATTACGCGAAGCAAACGTAGAAATGAAAGTTATCAAAAATTCTATCCTTTCTCGTGCTGCTAAAGCTGCTGGTTTAGAAGGTCTTGATGAAGTATTCACAGGTCCTACTGCTGTAGCGTTCAGTAATGAAGATGTAGTCGCACCAGCTAAGATTATGGATGAATTTGCTAAAGAAGCAAAAGCATTAGAAATCAAAGGTGGTATCATCGAAGGTAAAGTGGCATCATTGGAAGAAATCCATGCATTGGCAAAATTACCAAACCGCGAAGGATTACTATCTATGTTACTATCTGTTCTTCAAGCTCCAGTCCGCAACGTGGCATACGCTGTCAAAGCTGTGGCAGAAAAGAACGAAGAAGTGGCTTAATCGCTGCTTAATTAATCAGAAATTGATGCAATTTGAAAACATATTAATTATTTAAAATATTGGAGGAAAATCATAATGGCATTAAACATTGAAAACATTGTTGAAGAGCTAAAAGGCGCAACAATCTTAGAATTAAACGACTTAGTTAAAGCTATCGAAGAAGAATTTGGCGTATCTGCTGCAGCTCCTGTAGCTGTTGCTGCTGCTGGTGGTGCAGCTGCTGCTGAAGAACAAACAGAATTCACTGTTGAATTAACAGCTGCTGGCGACCAAAAAGTTAAAGTTATCAAAGCAGTTCGTGAAGCTACTGGCTTAGGCTTGAAAGAAGCTAAAGCTGTTGTAGATGGCGCTCCTGCACCAGTTAAAGAAGGAATCTCTAAAGAAGAAGCAGAAGCTCTTAAAGCATCATTAGAAGAAGCTGGAGCAACTGTAACAGTTAAATAATTCGTTATTTAATTAGAGTTGATGACCCAGGAAACAATTGTGTTTCCTGGGTCTTTTTTTCTTTATGCGTTATTATTTGTTGAATATATATTCTCTTCCACATTTCTTTTTTATTACTAATCGGTTCCATGCATAATGTCTTTGAGTTAAGAAATAATTAGCTGAATAGCACGTAAAATGTATCAATTTTGCTCCTTGTTGAAATTAGGTAAAGGTGAGGCAGTTTGGGTGGAAGATGAGATTGGTGTAGGCTACTTGCTAGGAGCTTATGATGCGTATGATTCGATGTATCAAGAGGACGAGTTAGGTTTTGATTTGAATGATTTAGAAAATTTGCGAGATTTAAAATAAAAAAACAAGCAGCATGAAACTACTTGTTTAAGTGCTTATAGATTACGCAGGATACCAAAGATGATTAAGGCAATCACATATAGCCATAATAAGACTTGATTCCACTGAGGATTCGTTTGTTTGGTGAGCTGTAAATAGCGTTGATAGAGGATTTCACCGATCAAAAACGGCAAAGTTAGTAATAAAAACGGATTTTCCAAGTAGGCTGTATGAAAGTCTAGCTGAATGAGTGCAGTTAACATATGCGTAATTCCACATCCAGGGCATAACCAACCGGTGATTGTACGAAATGGGCAGGGAATACCTAAATGGGTGAAATTTAACCAAAGATAATAGCCAAATCCGACACCTAAAATGATCAAAAGGTATCGGATTTCTTTTTGTATTTGGCTTTTTGTTATTGTTTTTTTAGAATTCATATTCATCAAAGAAATTATTTTCGATATTTTGCATAATACACATATTGACAATAGGTAATTGGAAAATTGCTAAAATTAAGAAAATCAAATCAAAATTGCTGCTGTTTTTAGAGATTTTGTTACATAAGGTTCCCATTTTATAGTACCAGTAAAAGCTATAGATCCCACAAGTAATAAAAGTAAAGACTAATAATAAAGCGCCAGAAACCCGAGTGGTACCTAAGTCTTCGGGATACATGGATTCATAAATGTTGTGAATTTCATCGTTTAGCATCACCATCCAGTAAAGAGAATAAATGCCACAAGTGACTAAACTTAAAAGGATGGATACGACAAAGTTTCTTTTGGTAACTTTCATTTTTAAACTCCTAACTACTAACATATTTTTCATTTTAGATTATTATACACAAAATTAATAAATATTTCATCCACCTTTGGACCAAATCATTATGAATGGTTGGTAAAATGTGCCGTTTGTGTTAATTGTATGAGAAGTTGCACGATTTTTTCAATAGGATAATCGCTGTCTTCTTCTAGCCAATATTTGATTAAAGAGATGGCTCCTGAAGTGAAAAAGGCGAAGGAGAGTTCCAATTCAAAAGGACTTGCTTGTGGGAAATTCAAGGCAAAGTTTTGTAATGAGAGATTTTTGACGCTAAGCAAGACTTGTTCGGTGAATTTATCACTTTGACTACTTTTTAAAACAAGTATTTGTAAGCCTTCATCTTTTTTGACAAAATTGAGGAGCGTGGTCAGACTTTTTTCTAGATTTAAATCACTTTCCGAAAATTCCTGCTTAACGGTTTGGATATAGCTTGACTGAATTGTGTTATATAAGTCTAGCACATCTGTATAATAGCGATAAAAAGTCCCCCGATTAATATCTGCTTTTTCGGCAATTTCTTTCACGGTTATTTTGTTTAAGTCTTTTTCTTTAAGCAAGTCAAAAAAGGTCTGTTGAATGATTTGTTTGGTATATTGACTGCGACGATTATCAATTGTTCCAGCCATAAAAATCTTCCTTTCTGATGATGAACAGTTATTAAAAATGTGTTCAGTTCATGGCATAGCGTTTAGGATTGTTTCTTGAGCTTTCTTATTAACCATAGTATACTAACAGTGTGTTAAAAATTCAACACTGTGTACAAATAATCGAAAAGTAAGGCGAGGAAAATTTCATGGAATATATCGAAGTGAAAAATGAATCCAAACATTATCAAATGGGGGAGACGACCATTACAGCGAATAATCGACTTTCTTTTTCTGTCAAGAAGGGTGAATTAGCGATTATTTTAGGTCCGAGTGGTGCGGGCAAGTCTACCGTACTGAATATTTTAGGAGGCATGGATACACCGGATGAAGGGGAAATTTTTGTGGATGGTGTAGACATTGCGAAATTTAATGAAAAAGAATTAACGACCTACCGACGCTTAGATGTGGGTTTTGTCTTTCAGTTTTATAATTTAGTGCCGAATTTAACTGCAAAGGAAAACGTTGAATTGGCGACAGAACTTGTCAAAGATGCGATGGATCCGGTAGAAGTGTTAAAACTTGTCGGCTTAGAAAACCGTTTGGATAATTTCCCAGCTCAATTATCAGGAGGCGAGCAGCAACGGGTCTCTATCGCACGGGCTCTGGCTAAAAATCCTAAGTTACTGCTTTGTGATGAACCGACTGGCGCATTGGATTTTCAGACGGGAAAGATGATTTTGAAATTATTGCAGCAAGTTAGTCAAGTGCATGGCAATACAGTATTGATTATTACCCATAATTCGGCTTTAGCTCCGATTGCTAACCGTGTGATTCATATTAATGATGCCAAGGTGCAAAAAATAGAAGAAAATCCTCATCCAAAATCAATTGATGAACTTGTTTGGTAGGTGATGATGATGAAATATAGAACCTATTTTAAAGCTAGTTTAAGAGCAATTAAGCAATCAAAAGGCCGCTTTTTCTCCATAATGATGATTATTTTTCTAGGTGTGTTCTTGTTTGTGGGTGTAAAGGCAGCGGCACCTAGTTTACAAAATTCGGCTAACCAAGAATTAAGAGATTTAAAGACTAGTGATATTCAAGTAATCTCAACAGGTGGCTTAACGAAAAAAGATGTTCAGTCATTAAAAAAGTTAAAAGCAACGATTGATCCAGGGTATTTATTATATGATGCCGATGTTAAGAATAATAAAGTCTATGAATTATTGAGCTATCACAAAAATCAACTCAATCAACTTAAAGTAAAATCCGGGCATCTTCCAAAAGCTGATAATGAAATTGTGATGGATGCTAAGGCAAAAAAAGCAGGTTATCATTTAGGACAGACGTTAACTTTTGATTTGCCGGATGATTTGCGTCAAAAAACGTATCAGTTAGTCGGTTTCGTGGATTCCCCACTATTTGTTTCGAATAATGAAAGAGGAGCGAGTACGGTAGGCAATGGTTCTGTAGATTATTTTGTCTATGTACCTAAAGAGAATTTCAAGGCAGAGGTTTATAGCACCATTTATCTTACCTTTTCAGATTTACAAAAGCAAAATGTCTATCAAAATTATTATGAAAAACGTGTGTCTAAACGATTAGCCCAGGTCAAAAAAGCCTTAAAAAATCGTCCGAGTCAACGTTTAGCTGAAATTCAAGCACAAGCAAATAAGCCTATTGATGATGCACAAAAACAGATTGATGCAGGTAAGCAACAATTGCAGCAAGCCAAACTGCAACTTAATCCGCAAATAGCCATTGCCTCTCAGCTTCCTCTAGAGGCTCAAGCAAAATTAAAGCAAGCTCAAGCAGATTTGCAAGATAAAGAAGGACAGCTAAATAAACAGCAAGCACAACTTAATAAACAGAAGCAAAAAATTGAACAGTTGGATGCACCTAAGTACCTCTATTATACCAAGGATGAAAATGCAGGAATTAAAAGCTATGGGGAATTAACGACACAAATTGACGGAATTGCCAATGTTTTTCCAGTGTTCTTCTTTTTCATCGCCGCTTTAATTACCTTTAGTACCATGACGAGAATGGTTGAAGAAAACCGACGTGAAATCGGGATTCTAAAAGCTTTAGGGTACAAAAAAGGAACGATTGCCCAAAAATATATATTATATGCGAGTTTAGCAACATTTTTTGGTATCTTGTTGGGTACAGTGGCTGGAACGAACTCTTTACCTTATATTATCAATCTATTTTTAACTGCGAATTTCATTTTTGATACGCTACATTTATCTTATGCAACCGGTGCGATTTTACTTTCCGTTATTGCCTGTATTTTCGCATCATTAGGGGCTGTGGCGATGGTTTTAGTGAAAGAATTACACGAAAAGCCAGCCTATCTCTTACTTCCTAAAGCACCTAAGCCAGGCAAACGTATTTTGTTGGAGTATATTACACCGCTTTGGTCACGATTTAGCTTTAATCAAAAGGTAAGCTATCGAAATATTTTTCGGTATAAATCCCGCATGATTATGGCAATTATCGGAATAGCTGGTTGTTGCGGTTTGATGGTTGCAGGTGTGGGCTTGAAACATTCATTTGAAGCCGTGATTGATGAGCATTTCGGCCCAATTGTAGATTATCAAGGTATTGTCTCATTAAATGATTCTTCGCAAAAGGGTCGTAACAAGGTAGAAGAAGTACTATATGCCAACCCACATGTCAAAGCTATCTTACCTGTTGAAATGCAATCTATGGAATATCGGAAAAAATCTGTTCCTGTGATGAGTTTTGAAGAAGGTAAGGATAATGAAAAGTTTGTTCATTTGCAAGATTTACGAAATAAACCTTTGCATTTAAATAATCAAGGTGCAATTATCACTCATCCGTTTGCAAAAGAATATGATTTGCAAAAAGGGGATATGCTGACTTTACAAGATAGTGACGGTAGAAAATATAAAATAAAAGTAGCAGCGGTGGCAAAATATTATATTGGTAATTTTATTTATATGACGAAAAATTATGCTGAAGATATTTTTGGCAGTAACTATCAAAAAAATACTTTACTGATTCAAGTAACCAAGATGAGCAAATCACAAGAAGAAAAATTTTCGAAAAAAGTGCTTGCAACAAATAAAGTAACCAACCTTACCTTAATGACGGGACAAATAAGATTGCAAAAGAAAATGACGGATAACCTAGATATTATCGTATTAATCTTTGTGGTATTATCCGGAATGTTGGCTTTGGTTGTCTTATACAATTTGACGAATATCAATATTTCAGAAAGACTCCGAGAATTATCCACGATTAAGGTGCTAGGATTTTATAACAAGGAAGTCACGATGTATATTGTGCGTGAAAATATTATCTTCACTATTTTGGGAATTATCTTGGGATTTGGTGTTGGTTATCTTTTAACAGGCTTTATTTTGTATCAAGTCTCTTTTAACCCAGTCATCTTCCCGATTAAAATTCATGCGAGTGCGTATCTTTTAGCAAGTAGTATGACAATCTTATTTACAATTATTGTGATGGTGATTACGCATTTTCGTTTGAAACATATTCATATGATTGATGCATTAAAATCAAATGAATAACGAAGATTGTGATGGCTAAAGATGTGAAAAATGTTGTTTCATGGTATAAACCTTTCCTAATATGAGGGTTACACCTCACAAAAAAGAACAGCTCTTTATGAATTGTTCTTTTTTGATTAGTTGTTATTAAAAAAGTTTTCAAGTCCTTTTACAATATCATTAGCGATCTTTTCTCGATAATCATTACTGGTAATATAGGCTAAATCTTTTTCATTATTAGGGTAACCTAGTTCTAGTAAAAGAGATGGCTGGGTTGTTTCACGAATCACTTCGAAATTACCTTGCTCAATACCTAAATTATTCAAAGGTAGGTTATCAAATTGGTGACTGATACTTTGAGCTAAGTTTTGATATTTATTATAGTAGTAATAAGTTTTGACGCCTGAGTACTGATTATCAACATCAGCTGCGTCAAAGTGAATGCTTAAGAAAACATCGGCATTTTTATCCATTGAAAATTTTGTGACATCATCTAAATAGACATACTTGCTACTTGAAGTGTGGGTAAGATATACTTTGGCACCAGCTTTTTCTAACGTTTTTTTGACCACTTTTGCCATCGCCAGCGTCATGTCTTTTTCAAAATACTGCTCATCGATACTTGATGCCCCGCTATCTTGTCCTCCATGACCAGGATTTAAGACAATAATGGCATTTTTAAGTGTGTGAATAGGCTGGTACATTTTTTTGGTGAATTTACTTGCTTCATTTTTGGAAATATAGCCAGTATTTCCTTTATTAGAAGTCACTAGATAAAAATCATCTTTCACACCTTGATAGTTAAAAATTTCTCCAGGTGGAACTAATTCTAACACATCACTATTTAAATCAGCATCTTGATAGAGATTGATATCATGATTGGTCGCTTTTACAAATGTTTGCTTCATTGATTTTCGTGTAGGACTTGTCTTCTTCTTTTTGACAGTTGTTACGCTCGTCGCTTCTTTACTCTCTTGTTTATGTAAAAAATGTCCTTTAATCGGTCCTAAAATTAACCATAACAGTAAAATAATTCCTAATAGAGAGAAACGATAGCGCCATTTCTTTTTTAATCTGCGTTTTTTCTTTTTCTTAGTCAAATTACTCCTCCGTTCTCATATAAATTATGTAACAGGGATTTAAAAGATTAATGACATCTTCATCACTTTACTTGTAATTTTACTGAATCTTTCTTACAATGTAAATTATTGAATGAAAATTTTGGGGGAAATATGAAAAAAAATGCTCTTTTTTTTATAAGTGTCGTACTACTTTTTTCAATTGGTATACATTTAGAAAAATGGGTGGCTGGAGATTATTCGAAATTACGCCTTACAGATACGGTTTTAGCGACTTCTTTAAGTAAGCAAAAGCCAGCTTCAGATTCATCCACAAAAGATGATGAGAATACTTTAACATTGATGACGGATGAAAATATTGAATTACGCCATCCACTTAAACGCTTTGAAGAAAGTTCTACGCAAAATTTTAGTTGGCGTAACTTAGAACCAGCTGTCTTAGTAGATGAAAAGACGAATCATTTTGTACTACAAAGTGGTAAAATCTATCTCTATCCGAATCCTAAGTCACCAGTTTATCCCAATTATAGACAATACTTACATTATATGGCCATTTCTAGACAAACAGTGAAGAGTCAAGGTAAATTATGGTATCAAGTCGCTTTTCCTGATGAAGTCATAGGATGGGTGAGTGAAGATCAGGTAGTCATGCATAATGAGGATTATTATTTCTATCAAACTGGCGGGCCCCAACCTAATTTATCTAAAGTTGAGCAGTTAAATATTGAAGTCTCAATTAGGCAAAAACGTGTCTTTGTTAAACGTGGTGAGACGACTATCTATACGATGCTTTGCCAGACAGCGCGCGAAGGGTATTCTACTCCTACTGGAAATTATGCGGTGAATACTTATCGTGCCAATAGTTTTTGGTCTACATTTGGTGGGGCGGACTATGCGGTTGGCTGGAAAGATGGCGGCTTATATCTATTCCACAGTATCGATAAAGAAACAGCAAAAGGTCCCTATGCCAAGAGTCAAGGATTGAAATTAGGAGTAACAGGTAGTGGGGTTTCTCATGGATGTATTCAATTAGCCATTCCTGATGCAAAATGGTTTTTCGAGCAATTGCCAACAGGTACACCAGTAACTATTCGCGCCTAATAGATGAGTCAGTTTCTGATAATTATTATTAGAAATATGACTCATTTTTTGTTTTTTTAACGTAATTCAGGCAGAAGTCGCCCATCCTCTATAGGTGGGTGATGAATGCCATTCGGTAAGAGGGTTACTGTTGGTAACTCGAAGACCGATAATACAATACATTATCTTTTTATT